>Ga0180434_10000395_pt1 | contig 64367 bp, 73 predicted proteins | sample SS_ome_7_FD_132453 | JGI IMG/M metagenome (GOLD analysis project Ga0180434, IMG submission 132453) | Hypersaline lake sediment archaeal communities from the Salton Sea, California, USA - SS_1_D_2 metaG | ecosystem: Environmental > Aquatic > Non-marine Saline and Alkaline > Hypersaline >...
GTCGGCCTGCTACACCTTTCGCCCGTCGGTTACTCAGTCACGGGGGATTCCCGTGTCCCTTACTCCCTTGGATACTGCCCGATAGTCTCAATTAGATTATACTTGATTCCCAATTGAGAGTCATTAGAAATCAGACCGGCTGGAACCCTGTCAGACAGAGCCCCAGATCGTCCAGTTCGTACTCGATTTCCTGCCCGACAACCCTGCTCACATCGACTCCGTGTCCCGGGACAATGCAGCCGAAGCATGCATCCAGCGCCCGGATGAGCGGCCCGTCATCGGCGTGCAGCACCCCCAGCTCTCCGTTGTGGTCCTCGACCACCAGCGTGGCAATGCCGCTGCCCCAGCTGCCCCAGCTGGCCCTCAGTCCTTTAATAGTTGCGCGTGCCATCTCAGCCCTCCTTTTTATGGTTGTTCCCCTTATCCGTAGATCCGGGTGTAAAGTTCCTGCCCTAGCTGCCGGCGGTACTTCTTCAAGATCTTCTTGCCGACAACCGCCTGCTTGGGAGTCAGGCTCAGCTGGTGCGCAAGACTGTTGCCTATACGTGTATCGCAGCCGTTGTAGCCCACATCGTTGCGGAAGCTGGCATGATCACTGTCGAACCCGGAGATGTACTTCAGGCCCTCATGGATTGCCTCTACGTCCGCCTTGGTGAGGCCCACGGCCTCCAGCGTGATCTGCTTCCGGGTCAGGTTGTTGGTGGTCGGCTGAGCGCCCGGGGTGACCGGCTCGGGCTCGACGACTTCGTCCAGCGCCCTGTCGATGACGGCCTGCTTGTTAACGATCGTCTTGGCAATCGTGCAGTCGAGGCTCTCCTCCAGCACAAGGTGATAGATATTGACGCTATCCTTCTGGCCGATGCGGTGGCAGCGGTCCTCTGCCTGCGTGACATTCCCGGGAACCCAGTCGAGCTCCGTGAAGATGACCGTGGAGGCTGCGGTGAGCGTGAGGCCTACGCCGGCAGCCGTGATGGATCCGATGAAGACCTTGACCGCAGGATCCCTCTGGAAGCGATCCACGGCGTCCTGCCGGTCAGCTTGCGCCGTCTGCCCAGTCAGGACTACCGCAGAATCGCCAAAGGCCTGCTTGAGGCCTTTTACGACGTCATGGTGATGAGCGAACACCACCACCTTGTCGATGCTCTCCAGCTGCTCTTTGATGAAGTCGATGCACTGCGGGATCTTCTGGACCGCCGTGTCGTGCCGCAGCCTTGCGATCTCGGTGAAGGCTGCCGTGGCTGCGTGCCGCAGGAGCCTCACAGCGTCCTTGTATTCGCTTTCGTTGTCGGATGCCTTGGCCAGCTCCACATTGGCCTTGAGCTCCTCCAGCCGCGCTTCGTTGCGCTTCGAGGCCTCAATCTCGGCCCTGACCGCCCGGGCTCCCTCGCCATCGGCCGACAGCTCGATGACCGTCCGACGCTTTGCCGGGAGCTCCTTGAGCACGTCCTTCTTGAGACGACGGCAGAGGATGCTCTCGCGCAGCTTGTCCTGCAATTCTGTAAGGTTGCTGGCTTCGCTGAAGTCCCAGCCATAGCGGTTCTGATGAGCGTTGCAGTAGCGCTTCGCGTAAGCAAAAAAGTTGCTGAACAGGTCAGCCTTGAGGCTGCTCGCAAGAGTCCAGAGCTCAAGCGGCCGGTTGACGATCGGCGTCCCGGTGAGATACAGCCTCCGACTGGCCCGGATGCCCGGGAAGTGGAAGTTGCTGCGCTTGGTGGACCCAACTACCAGCTGGGTGCGCTTGGCCTTGCTGTTCTTCAGATAATGAGCCTCGTCAACACAAAGAATTGACCAGACACCCGACTCAGATACATTTCTCCAACTAATGAGTATATCGTAATTAATTATCAAAACAAAAACAGGAGAACCACCATGGCCAGACCCGCAAGAGTAAGTGACACGCAACTCAGAAAACACTTTCAGCTTTTCAAAAAGGGACTGCGCGTACCTGAGGTTGCCAAGATGCTTGGCATCAGGGGAAGCACCTTGAGGTATCACTACTTCAGAATCACGGGCAACAGACTGCGGCTTTTTAGGCGCCACCAGCCCGCGTTTGCTACCCCGAAGAGTGCCACCACTCTTGCCTACATGGCGGGATTTATCGACGGCGACGGGTGGATTACCATTACCAAAACTGCCGCCCAAATTGGAATTTCCAGCGTTGACAAATCGGTCGTTGATTTCTTTCTGAAATATGGGGGACTCTATAGTAGCCGACCGGGAAACAGCAGTGGAACAATCAAAGGGGCTCGAACCCAACACATGTGGAGAATAAGCAGAACCTTGGACGTCCTGAACGCCCTCATAGCCATTCGGCCCTACCTCGTTATTAAAAAGAGAAAGGCCGCTGAAACAATCCAGTACTGCAGGAGAAGGCTTTCCAGATGCAACAGCAGCAACTAATGGGCGAGTGCTCCACTTGTCCAGCTCGCGTGCCCAGTTGATCTTCAGGGACGCCGGACAAACCACGAGGACTGTTTTGATCGACTTGTCGAGGTTGATAATTCCGCAGACCTGTATGGTCTTCCCGAGCCCGGGCTCGTCACCGAGGAGGGTCGAGGGCCGCTGGCTGATGTACTTGATTCCGGCCAGCTGGTAAGGAAGGTAGCTGAGGCCTTCTGGGGATGGGACAACGAAGTCGGCGCTGACCGAACGGCTGGCTTCGAGAGCCGCCTGTCGCTCCTCTTCAAGCGCCCTGAGCTCTTCCTGCAGCTCGGGGAGACAGTAGGGCAGGAGCTTGGCCGCCGTCTTAGGCTCCTTCGTGTACCAGACTCTCGCCTGTGGGTTCCACCAGAAGCCTGCCCCCTTCACGACATCCTTTTCGGAATAGTCGCTGCGAGCGACGAACACCTCCTGCTCGCTCTTGATGTACTTGGTCCAACCCTTCTGAACCGTTTCTCTGTATACCACCATCTTGTGCCTCCCACCTTTTTCTTTAATTATACATTGGTGGTCAATTGATTGTCAATAGTTTTTTCTGGACAGAAGATGTGCTGCAATTCGCCATCGATTATCGTGAACTTCTCACCCTTGGCAATAGGGGTGTCGCAGTTGGCGCACCCCCACTGCTTCGAGGCAACTAAAATCGTCTTGGCTGTCTTGAAGCGATCAGACACCTCGGCGTGTGTCTTGAAGAGTATTTTTAGCGTATACTCCTCGATATCGATCGCTGTGTGTTTACGCATCCCACTCCTCCAGCGGGGTCACCCCGACTTTTTTGAAGACCGTACAATCCTTGCCATCGATTCCACCGAACTCGTACCGCGACCCCTCGCCAGCCTCATCCAGCAGCTTCTTCACCTTTGCCGAGCTGGCGTCGGTGAGTTTGATCAGAAGCCCCTGAGCGCCCACCCGGGTGGCGATACGACACGTCTTATACTTCTTATCCCGAACCACTTCGAACGCATCCTCTGCCTTCAGGGTATCCGCAGGCTCCCTCTCGCACCACCATGCCGGCTTCCCTGTGGGGTTGCCATCGACATCAAAGATGGGTGTAAAGCACGTCCTGCTCGGGTCCGACAAACTGGCTGAGCGCCAGTAATTTACACCTCCGCGATCCCGGATCCAGCCACGGATCTTCGGGGCCATGTCAGCTGTGATTGTTATCCTTGACATCCTTAGCCTCCTTTGGCCAGATTGCGTCGGCCAGCGCCTTGTATAAAAGTGAAAGATTCGTCTTGTCTTCTGCCGTGATCTCATCTCCGACGATGGCCCGAGCAACAGCGTGGAAGGCCGGAATCGCGGCCTTCGAGTCCAGCCACACCACCGTCTCTTTACGCATCACCCCCTTGCAGTTGCCAGCGCCTCGATCTCTCCGCGCTCGATCTCGTGGCACCCGATCTTCAGAGTACCGTTCACCGAGATTACGGTGTAGCCACCGATGTCGTAACCGTGGGTCAGCTTGCCACGTTGCAGGAGCTTGTATGCCACGATGGCTTCGCGTTCGGTGACCTCGGCGGAGTCGGACGTCTGGACCGCTGACTCTTCGCGCTTCCTTCCGTAACCGTCCTCGGTTACTACCCGCAAGAGCTGCGGCCTGAGCCCGTAGATTCTGACGTTGCCGCCAGCACGCCACCGCTCGATCTTCTCCTTCAGGGCCTCACGCTTCTTGGCGGCAGCCTCAGCCGCACGCTTCCGGAGCTTCGCACGGAGCTCTTCGAGGTCGGTTCCACTAAACTTTTCAGCCAGCTCGTCAACTGCCTTGAGATCATCGACCGCCTGCTCGCCAAGCTCGAATGCTTCAACATAAGCGTGAAACTTGTTTCGTTTGTCTTCAGCATAATTCAGTTTCCACTCGAAGTTCGACCGCGCCCGGGCAGCAGATTCGTACTGCTCGACACACTGCTGCCTAAACCACTCAATGACATTTTTGTGGCTGGCGGTGTCAGCATAACACGTCCGATAGCTTGCGCCATACCGATCAAACGGGACAACGAAGACACAGTAGTTTGCCGGGATTGCACCGCGCACAATGCCCTGATGCTGACTAGTGCTTACCGAATAGCTGGCAGCATTGAACAGGACAACTTCACGACCGCTTGGCGTCCGAGTAAACCGTGCGATCGGAAAGTGGCGACCATAAGAGTAGATGACATCACCCTCAAAAAAAATGTTCCCGGCACGCCCCTCTTCCTGCCTCTTGTTCGCCCAGTAGTGGGCGACCTCTGCATGGTTCCTTAACCTTTTCCGCATATCAAACCTCCTCGGGTTGTGGTTTTATTTTAATTATACATTGATTTTCAATTGAAAGTCAATAGGTTTATACGAAAAAAAGCCCCGGGAATCCCGAGGCTCATAACACATTGATTTTTATGGAGTACTAAACGCAGTCAATTCTGTGAAAATCGTCCCGTTCGCAGAAATGAGTGATCAAAGCATGCGGAGACGGCGGCCTCTTGTCCCATTGTTTCGGATAATCCTTGAGTCCGTACCGTTTACAAACAGTAAATACATTTTCACTGCAGAAGTCACGCTTGGGGTTCTGTCGAACCCACGGGAACCATCGACGTACCGCCGGCACGAAGGGCAGTAACCCACGCCAGTCATACTTCCTGCGGTTGCGACGCAGACGGGCAAGGTGCGCCTGTGCTGCATAGCGCACCTCTTCATCGTCAAACCCGTCCCACCGCCACACTGAGTGCATCCTGTCCCAGCGTTTCTTGTATTTGTCAAACGAGCTTTCGACGAATCCACGAGGTGTCGCCTCCGATGCGAAGTACTGCCCGTGATCTTCGGTGGCAAATCCGGTATGTGTCGGGATGTCCATATCAAACATCTTGTGGATCCCGTTGACAGTCATTCGGATAATCGCACCACTTGGCTTTGCGCTGGTGGTAAAGAAGACGTCCGTGCCGCGCATCTTGTCAGGGCGCACCGGGAGCTTCTTGTCGATCACCACGGGCGCCTCTACCGGGACCGTGGTGTTTACGTAGACCTTGATCATCTCCTGCCGCTGCAGGGTGTCATCGAGAGCCTTGCGGAGCTTGGAAGCCGTAGTCCCGATTGTCACGATACAACCGAGAGATCCGCCCTTCCCGCCGTCCGGGTGAATGAGATAGTGGGACCACTCTCCCTCGGGGGTCCACATCCGGATCTTCCAGCCTTCACCCTCTTCGACCACCATCCCGGGTTCGGTCGTATCCACCGACGGCTCCCGAATCGTCCACACTCCGGGGCGAATGACGTTGACCAGCTCGCCATCGGTGTTGATACTTCCACTGCGACAGTCGAACGAAAGCCCCTCCATGCAAATGAGCTTACCGAAGCCACGCTCGTCGTATTTAAACTGGATATACTTTTCCTTCATTACTGCCCTCCCCTGCTCGCAAAGAAGATGATAACACCAATGACAATCTGGATCACGGTCAACCCAACACCGAGGGCAACGGCAGAAACCTTTACCCCTGCCTTCATCTCGTTCTGGCCAATGGCGAGGTGGTTAATGTTGGTTGTCTGGGTGTCTACAGCGGCAAATATCTTGCCTATGCTTTCCTTGACTTCCACAACTCCCCCCTTGAGGTTTTCCAATTCTACGCTTTTTGCTGCATCGCATTTTCCAAACCTAAGAGCAAGGTCGTTAACCTTTGAACCGAGATTGTTTAAGTCAGACTCTGTTGCGAATTCGGCCATCACTGTCCTCTCTTCGATTTAATAACAGCTTCACGGTGCTTCTTCCATAACTTCTTGTACAGCTCCCACTCTTCGTCAACCTTGACAATGCTTGGATGCTTGCTCCAGTTGGCCTTTTCTTGCGGCGTGAGGTTCTTGTACGCCGCCTCCCTGCGTCTGGCAAACTGGTTCTGCATGCCTCCAGAGTACAGTGCATTGTACCCAAACTTCAGCTTGCTTGCCGGCAGCTCCTTGGGTTTCTCCAGCAGTCTACCGGAGAAATACTCATTGATCTGTTTGACGTTCTCCGAGGGGTCGTCTATACCAGCATTGAACGCCTCGGCCTTGAACGCTTTGCGCCGGTCCTTCGGCAGCTGCTCGTACCAGTTTTTGAAGATGAGGCGCTCGCGCCAGCTTCCGGGCTTCTTCAGCCGGCTGGTCATGGCACCCTTGAGTGACACGTCTTCCAGAGTCGACTTCGGATACAGGAGGTTTGCCATCCCCTCTCCCTTGGCAGCCCTGAAGGCCCCCTCGACGGCCCGGATAGCCATGGATGCCGGCAGCCTCGTTGCGATGGCACTTACCTGCGCCCCGGCCTTAAGCGCCTTCTGGGCGGCTTTCCGGCGCTCTGTGGGCGTCTGAGCCTGAGCAAGATCGGCTACACCACCCATGAACCTGCCGGCGGTTCCGAACACCTCGAAGGCCGTGGGGGTCACGTCGAACCCGTAGTCCCTGATAGGCTTCTGGCCCCGCATCTCTCGGATCCGGTTGCGAGCGTTGGCCATCATGGAGTTAATGCCCTCGCCAACCACCGGGAGGGTTCCGGTAACGCCGTTGACGGCGTACATCATCAGCCCCTCTGGGTCCTGCAGCAGGCGCTTTGGGTTGTACCATGCGCCAGTGTCGATCGCGTAGATCCACATCGCTGCGGCCATCTGGGCGAAGAACATCTTCACAGCCATCTTCATCACCTCGTCGGGGGGCGCCGATGCCGACTTGGCCGCCATCCCGATCATGGCCCACATATTCGCGTTCTGGTTGATCTGGTTCTTGAATGCAGTGAAGGCACCAACGACCCCTCGATCGCGGAAGGCTTCTGGCAGATTCACCAGCGAGCTCTCAGGCTGTGTCCTGCGGATGAGCATGTCAGCCTCGCGCACTGCCCGGGACTGGTTGCCGTGCTTCTTCATACCGTCATCGAACTTGGCCAGCCATATCGACACGACGGCGGCCTCGTCGAACGCCCGTATCCCCGCCATGGAAGCATCCGCCAGCTGGGTCATCGCGGGACCGAAGCCAAACGCCTTCTTGACTTCCCGGGATTCCTGCAACTCCCTGAGCGTCCGCTCCACGTTTCCGTTGCGGGTCTTCATGTATTCGCTCAGCCCGTAGACCATCTTCTGCATGTTCTTCCAGCCACCCGTGGTGTACTGGGCGAACCGCTGGGTCACGAGGCCGGGAGAGACGAAAGGCATCGCGCCCGTCATCGACGCGAGCTGCTTGGCCATGACGCGCACGTTGAGCCCGAGGGCATACACGCCGTAGTTCCGGCGAATAAAGTCAGCCCATGTGTTGAGGGCATTACTGTTGATATTGGATGGGCGACCAGCAATCATATCCTGATGCCAGCGCCACATCGTCTTGTACGCTGCCTCGCTCCGAGTCTGGATCGCCCGGGAGACAGGGTCGTAATCGAGAATGCGCCGTGTTGTGTTGATCGTTTCCTCGAAGGCAATGTAGTGCTCGACGTCCCTCATGTGGGCAAAGACAGTCCGAAAGAAGTCGTAGTCCCGGAACGCAGCCTCGCTCTTCACACGACCCTTGGTGAACTTACGATCGAGGCCGATCGGCCGAGTGGAGTAGCGCTGCATCAGATCGATCATCACAGGGCTCTCGGCACGCTTGCGATCGAGACGCATGATCGGGAAGTACCGATCGGACTTCGGCATCTCGACTCCGTATACCTTTTTAAAGACCTCGTTCACCCGGGGGTAAACGTCGGTGTCGTAGAAGTCAATGAGCCGGTCGACCGCATCCTTCACCTCCTGAGGGAGGGCGTCGGTGATGGTCTGGACAGCATCATCGGTGTAACCACTTCCATACAGGTGGCGCAGGTTGTCCTCATTCTGCGAGTTTGCATAAACGAACATGGCCTGATTCGCGCTCAGCTTCCGCTGGTACGGGATCCCGGTATCCATGTCATACACTGTCACCTCGAAGTCATCGAACTTCTGGTACATCCGGCGCAAATCCAGACCTTTGAAGATCTCGGCAACCTTGTCCTGATGTGCCTTGGCAGCGATGCTCTCCTCGATGGCCTTCTGGCGGATTGGTTCATACACGAACCGGGACAGCGCTCCGGGTTTCTGTCCGAGCATCTGGAAATTCCCGGTCGCCCATTCCATAAGCAACTCAGGACGAACCTGCTGCCAGCCAAAGAAGCGGCCGATCTCTCCGAGCGACTTCATCAGGCCCCGGGTCTCATCGTCGAATGCCCGGGCAGCCCTGCGCTCGATGGCCGCCTGCGAGGTCACCTTACGGACCCCGGCAACCACCGCCTGACGCTTGGCGTTAACCTGTTTCATCTCACGATCGACCTGACGCTTGCGCTCGCTACGGCCAGTAGTGTAAATCAGGCGCATCTCTTCACTCACACGACGCAGCTGGGCGGCCGACATCTGGTCAAGGCGAGGAGAGGTGTTCTGAATAACGAAGGCCTTCTCCTCCGGAGTCAGCTCGACATCCTCAGGGCCGTTGATCTTGTCGTAGATCCGAACAAACTCAGCTTCGGCCTCAGTGATCGGATTACCCTGTGCGACCTGCGACTTAATCTGGTCGAGATTCAGGCGCGGCCGAGTATCATCGAATGCATCCATGAGAGCTTCGAGCTCAGCTGCGGCCTCCGGGGTAAACACCGATGACTTGCGCTTTCCGGCTTTCACTGCATCGATCATGCTGCGATACCGCTTGATCCGATCCTTTGCCTTTTTGTAAAGCATGCGCCTGAGGTTGTTCTGCACGCGCTGGTCAATCAGGTCCAGCACCTTGTTGAACATATATGGCGTCTTTACCCTTTTAATAAGGGGGTAGATATCCCGAGGGTAACCCACCTGTCGCGCATAAAGAGAAAGGGTCCGTGCGATATCCTCGCGCAGCTCAGCTTTTTTCTCGGCGAGCTCAGCCTTGGTCATCTCCCGAAAAGCAATAAGGTATTTATCGATCGCCATGGCTGACCCGGCACGCATTCGCAGCGTTTCCTCGTCCTGCAGGGCACGCAGCCGTGTCCGGGCTTCCTGTAGGTACTCGTATTCCTCTTTAATACGATACTTCGAAGCAACCAGATCCGCAGGGCGCACCGGGATCCGCTTAACGACAGCGGAGAGTCCACGGCGCTTCTTCGAGAACGTAAGGCCTGCACCCTTCACTGCCTCGGCTACAGCGTCCTCTCGATTACCGGCGGCTGTACTATACTCAATGAACGGCACTCCGGCATTTCTAAGAATCCGGTCAACCATCGGAAAGCGATTATCAGGAACAATAGCGAGCTTCGCTTCCCCGATCATTACAGGGCGCGACATCTTTACTTCAAAGTAGTGCTTCGGCATCTCCCGAATGAGGTTGGCCATGTCAACGATGTGTTCAACCAGATTGTCAGGAAGCCCCTGAAACCCGATCTCCTGCGCTATCCTGCGGACATCCTCATTACCACGACCGTTTTCGTCATAGTATCGCGCAACAAGTCCATGCAGCGTGGCCGAAGACTTCTGGGCATACGGCTCGATATCGGTCATCAGCTTGCTATGAAGCAGCGACGCAAGTCCTACCCCGGTATATGGCTCCCGCTCCATGCCACCGGCCTCATACCTGCTAATGACGCTCTTCCAGTCACTAAGGCGTTCGCGGGATCTCCCGGTAAGATACCCATATTTTTGCTCTATCCCCTCCATCTCAGCAGATCGCGGATCCTGCCGGGACATTGCTTCGTGGTGGGCCTGCAGTGTGGCCGGAACCGTCTCTCCGCGAAGAACCATTTCGCCAACACCATACAGCTCGTCAGCGAGCATCCCAAGCCAGTCACGGTATTCGCCATAGCGACCGTTCATTAAATAATGCAGCTTCCCGCTGGCCCTTTCGTTTGTTTCGCTTATAAAGAGAGACTGTAATCCAACATCCCCCATGGCAAAATCAAAAAAGAGATCCCGATCCTCTTCTTTCATTATTTCAGCAGAATCGCGAGAGATTATTCCATCATCTGCAGGAAAAAATTTCTTGACCGCCTCTTCGATTTTTCGGGCAGTCGCTCTGGCAACCTGTCTGTTCGGCCTGTAAGCAACATCCATAATGCGCCGTGCCGTGTAGGCATCTCCGTTGTAAACGAAGTCGATAGACGGCTGAACGGTTTCCTGCGGAAATACCAAAGAAATCCCGCCGAACTCCTTCAGCGGACTCTTGGTTGAAGCAATTGCGATAGACACCGCCGGAATCCCGCCGATCGAGTTGATGCGTTCGAGGCTTTCCTCGGCAAGGTTGTGAACAATGTAAAGGTCTTTCTGCTTTGACCCGGGCAGCTTCTTTTTCGAAAGCGTCTCCCGTGTCGGGCGCCCGAGCAACGTCTCGTCATAGACGGCGTAGTTGGTGGTAGCTGGACCATCAGATTCGAATGCGCCGGCAATTCCAACACCAGCCAGAGCGTCAGATGCGGCGATATTGGATTCGAGGATCCGGGCAACAGTGCGATAAATATCACCACCAGTAACGAAGCCGCCGAGCTGTGCCTTGGTTGCCGAGATAATGCTATCATAGGCCTCGGGATCAGGAACCGCCTGCCGGCCAAGATCGATCATCTCCTGAGATTCGGGGTTGTTCCAGTCAAGAAAGTTCCCGTTCTCAATGGCCAACTCAGCGGTGTACAGATACGAGGTGCTCTGGACCTGCACACGGTTCTCTTTGATGAGATCTACCAGCTCTTTTAGCTGCTCTTTACGGAAGGGGTGATCACCCGGGTAGGTCATACCCTTCGCCATCTCATCGATTTCCTCGCCACGCCGCCACGCTCGAACCATGTTGGCAACCCCGATGCTGTCAAACATCGGCCAACGTCGATTCATCCCGTCAACGGTGAATCTATAGCCACCGAGCTCCTGAGCGTACCATACAGCATTGCCACGGACGTCAGTAACATAGGTGGCCGCACCCATGGCAGAGATCCCCGAGGCGCGTCCAGCGTTGTTGCGATAGTCGAAGTCGTCGTACTGGGATCCAGACCCGTGATAAACCTTCTTGCTGAAAGCAAGAACCGGATCGTTGCGGTCAGCTTCAGTGATTTTCGACTCGTACCATGTATTACCCTGCTCATCAGTAACAGGAGTAACATCTGAGCGAAGCCTCCTGAAAGCTTTCAATGCACCTGACTTATAATTACGAAGTACCTCTTGCGCAGACTTGTGGATCTTTGTTAAATCATAACCACCCCCTATCGGGGTGTCGCCAGTACGAAACCTTACATGAAAGGTCTGAATTGGAAACGGCTCATTTTCCGAGACCCCCATAATGTACCTTGCGTTGTTTACAAAGTCAGCCACCTGCTTTTTCTTTTGATCTGAAAGCTGCCTGTATTTATCCGCAAACCTTGAACTGGTTGTCCACACAAGGAAGTGCTGGTCACCCTCATCTATTCCACTTTTGTCAACAGACAGGATAAGGTCGCGCCTGCCACTCCTCCTGTGCTCAAGAGTTGCCCCGGGCTTCGCCTTTTTCAGGATCTCATCGCTGCTTTGATCTGAGCCACCTATTGCAAAAAGTTCATGCTGCGCACGAACGTCTGCTTCTTTTTTTACGAACCCCTCGACAAGAGCCAACGTCTCCTCGGTTGGCATCCGAATCGTCTCGTACCCACGCACCGCAGCCACCTTGATCGCCTCGCGCACCATGCGCTGGGGCCAGAGCTTGTGATAGGCTTCCGTTTGAGTGCGGAGGATAGACGGAAACGTCTTGAACCTTTTCGGGACCATCTGGTACAGCTGTTGAACAACACCATATTTATAATTCAGATCGGCGGGGGCTGATTCTGTGGCAGCCTGATACAGGCCGGCGTGCATTATTTCTTTGTACCAGTCGGTTTTATAAAAATCATGAAAGTGTCCGGTATGTGGACGAAAGTCAAGAGAGTCCAAAACACGACGAGCGGTCTCTTTTTCGTTTAATCCAATCATGTCGTCTTCTGACATCGACCCTACTTCAGCGTCGATTGCATCGATAATCTTTTGTGGCTCCCCCTCGCCGACAGGCTTTTCTTCGCGTTCCTCTTCGGACCAGTCAACAAACTCATTAATGGCTTCAACATCATAATGCTGAAACAGATCTGACTGGATCTCCATAATGTTGAATGCATTGCCGATTGGAGCAACCCGCAGGTGGCCAAACAGACCGACCCTGTCGCTGGTGTCTTCTGCGGCGGCTTCCGCCTCATCGATCCACGTATACGCCGCCTCCTTGGACCCAAAGACGCCAAGAACCTTCTCCTTGTTCTTTTTGTCAACAACCGCATAACTCGGAGGCGCCCAATCCTGAACCTTGAACCCTTCTACTATTTCATACTCAGGAAAAAGCTCTTTTGACAGCTCCATGTACTGGTCTGTCCAATGTCCAGCCTGCCCATGATAATACGGAGCATTGAAAATGATCGACTCGCCTTTCGCCAAGCCGGAGTACCCAAGCTCGGGGACGCCATACTTTACTTCGTACTCTCCACCAGTGGAACTGATGCGAGTAAGCGGGATAAGCTCGGTATTTACCTCGCGCTTCAGCTGTTCAAGATCGATTTTCTTCTCACCCTTGTGATACTTGTCAAGCACAAAGCTGACGACATCGGCCTCGATCGGTTTCACTTCCTTGCTTTTCAGCAGACTGTCCATCTGACCACGACTGACCATATCCTTGCCAACAAGCTCCCGACGCAAGAATACAGAGGTGGTAAGGAACGGCTTGGTGTCCTCTACCACAACCTTTTTCGAAAGTGTTGCTATTTTTCCGGCTCTTCGGTCTGCGTCATATCGCTGGCGGATTGCTTCTGCTTGAGGGCCGTATCGATTAACGATGGACTCAGTGAGTCTGCCGAGGACTTTTTCATTGTACTGATCGTCGCCCCTTCCCGATATATCGGGGCGTCCTTCGGATACGAGCCGTGAAATGTAGCTGGAGCCATCTGGGTTCTCCTTCCAGTCATTGTCGAAATATCCGCCGTCACTGTTGAACCTCCACGTATCAACCTTCTCAACCGGATACGCATTGTCGATCACAGGAGCGATCGCCCTGTGGAAGTCAGCATTCGACAGTTCTCCGAACGTAAAGTTTATGATCCGGGCGCCGGATGAGTGCCCGATAATTCCAATGCTGTTAGCGTACTTCGGCATGGCAGCCATGACCGAGTGCTGCAATGCCAGTGACTGCTCTTCATCGAACGGTCTGCCGGTCAGAACCTCGATGCCGTTGTTATTGGCAGCATCGACGCCCCCGTAGATCGGGTAGTGGTATGCCACGGCGTCCTGCTTATAGATATAGCCGAATGCGTTTGCAGCTGCATCGAGCTTCGCGGCGACGGCCTTGTCGATCTGCTTAGATCCCTCGGTAACACCGAGGAGTGCGAGCGCCTGCTGTGATGGATTGCTCGCCAACTCCCATGCGCCGGCCGTGGTGAACTGGGTTGCCAGTGGAAGCTCCAGCATGTCGAAGATCGCGTTGGTTCCCCGTGGAGTCTGGACCATCTGCATGAGGTCGCGATGAAGTCGCGCCTTGTCCTCATAAGCCATCTTGGTCATCCATGCGTACTCGCCGCTGGTTGTCGGGATGGTCTCGTAGGAGAAAAACGACAGGCGCTCGCCGATACGCCGTGCAAAGTCGTCAAGCTCAAGCGTATTGGGATCAGGAAACTCCATTCGCTCGTGCATACGCTTTAAGATTTTGATCCACGAATCATTATCGTAGTCAATCTCCACACCATTGCGCACTATCTTGGTAAGCTCGCCCGGAGCAAAGCTGCGAATAACATCGTTGTACTTGTCATTCCACGCCTGCCGGAACGAGCACCAGATCGATGCCTGTAGCTGGTCGTTCGAAAGGTTGAGACGCTTCGCCAGCATTCGCATCTCTTTCTGGAGACGGCGCTGAAGCGTGGCGCTTTGAGAGCGCTGCGGAGTAACACCGAACGCTCGATAAATCCATGTGTCCATGACGGCATCGTAGTCGCCCGGGAAGTCGCTTGACAGGTAGCTGATGAGAGTCTGGTCAAACGGGGTTACCTTGGGTCCGGTAGCCACCTCGGCAGCCGACGCGCCACGAATCAGCTGCTTGACCTTGTTGCTAACACTGCGATTCTTGCCAAACATTCTGCCAGCCAAAGCTCGCTCGAAATCCTGAACATCCATGGCGCTGGTCTCGCCAAGAAACTCGATAACATCAAAAACGTAGTCAGTGTTTTTTGCCACTGAAGTCTGGGGGCTGGTGACAGCTGCCACGTTCATGTACAGCTCTGCCTTGACGGGATCGCCGCCGGCAAGGTACATGGCAGCACGGCTGCTGGAACGATACCAGTTCTTGAAATCCTTCCCCGCCTCGGCATAGCCGGCAAGATCCTGCACGAGCTTACGCATCTGGCTTGGGTTCCCGATAATCACCCCGGCGCTTTCGAAAATTTCTTGCTCGCGGGTAGCCTTACGAGGTTTTGACAGTGTGGGTTTCTGCTTGGCTATCTTGGCAACTCTTTCGGCGATACCCGGGCGCTGCTTCGACATGGCTTCGAGGATCTGCCGACGCAGCTCGATCGCGCCCTTGGGGTCGAGGTAGCGGGAGTGTTCCTTCGGTGCTTTCTTTACTGCAGCAATGATATCACCGACCATCCGCAGGATCTTCCTGAGGACCTTCGGGGCCTTGTCAGCAAGAGTATAGAAGACGCCCCGGGCGGTCCCGATGTCTCCGGAGATATCGGCCAGCAGCTCAGCAATCACGTAGCTTGACACAGGATAACCCTTATAGGTCGTCATATCTGGGTCGTTCACCCTCAGTTCGGCGAGGTCCTCTGCCCCATAGTTCGCAAGACGTTCAAGCAAGTACTCGCGGTAACCCGCAGCATCCATTGCCTCAAACAGGGAGAAGAGGAGGTTGTTATAGTCTGACTTGGAATCGTGCTGGATCCGGTGCAGCCCTTCGTGCAGGAACGTGGTAAGGAGGGGGAGATCCCCCTCGGTGTTGAGCAGCACCACCCCGGGCATGTCCTCCGGGGCGTAGCCGTTGATATCGAGGCCTCCACGCCCATCCTTGAACCACAGGATCGTGGTCCCCATGTCAGTCGCAAGAGCCTCAATAGCCTTCTGGTACGCTGTTTCTGACTTTGCGGGGACGGCGCCTGCCTGAGCGTATCTGCCGCCGAACTTGCGGAGGCCGGTGACTGCTTTATCAAGCAGCCTGACCTTCTTATCCTGATCTGTAACTACAGAAGGCGCCTTTTTTGGCGGAGCTTTCTCTTCTGTTAATCGTCGCTGTCCTGCTTCAGTGGCTTTTCCAGCTTCGCCATCTCTTTTCTGTACTGCAGGCCGTTGATCTCGCCGTTTCGATAGCGTTTTATCAGGTTGAACTCTTTTAGGGAATTCCCGCTCAGCCTCAGCTTGACTTTTTGCTGGTTCACGTTTTTCCTCCAGTTCTCGCGCCGACACAAGGCCGGCTTGTTCATAAATGGGTCCGAGGTCTTCTCCTTCAACCCCACTTATATTATACCGTTCCGCCAATTGATTGTCAATGTAAATCGCATTGCGTCGTTTCGACTTGCCTTCCAGCATGGCTTGATCTGCACCAGCAAGATCGGCCCCGACCCCTATGGTTGCCCCGAGCGGAACCCGCATAACGGTGCCGTTTTTAGCCGTTATCGGAACAGTTATCGAATTGAGTTTCTGTTGCATTTGCTGCAGCTTTGCGGGAAGTTCGGCCATCTCTTCGTCTGTCAGTTCAGCAATGCCGGCACCTTCATCGCCATGGATGTGGTAATAATTAATCCCGACCTCTTCTGCAGCCTCAGCAAGAGCCCTCTGCCCCTTCTTCATGATGTAGTCGCCAGCATTATGGCCTTCAATGGTCTCGTCATTCCACGGCTTGAATTTATCAAGGTCATAAAAAATGTTTACACGAGTTTTGCCTTCTTCGACAGGTTTCTGCATTGCGCTCTGAAAGTGGGGGCCGCTCTTGAGCTTGGTAAGCCCATGCCGTTTCGATCTTGATGCGTAGCGAAGTGCCTTGTCACGAGGGAGCTCTGGATCCTCCTCTTGAAGCTCATCTGCAACAGACTCCAGAGTTTCTGGCTGAACCTCTGCTCCGATGTCCTCCATTATCTTGACTCTGCCCTGAGCCTTCCCGGGCGTAATCGGAGGCGGCTCAAAACTCTTTGGGGCTATCTCAAAAATCTCCTCGTCGATAACTTCCAAAGACTCTATTCCGGACTCCGCTGTCGGAAGCTGCCCTTGCTTCTCCGTTGGCTGAACCGGCGCCTCAGTGGGCGCTCGCGGCTCCTCAGCGGCAGCTTCCGATGGCGTAGCGGGTTTGGACAGTGTAGGGGGCTTGCGGCCCTCCTCGGCCTCCTGAGCGGCCAGAGCCTCGATCTGGGCTACGGTCTCGGGATCGTCCGATACAACCTCCTCAATGGTCAGATCTGGGCCTACAGGGGCAGCTGGCGCCTCTCCGGGTGCTGTGGGGGCCTCTCCGGGCGCTGTGGGGGCTACAGGGGTAGCTTCTTGCCTCAGACGCTCCTGCTCGGCCCTCTCGGTGGCTGCCTCGCGCTGAGCGGCCTCTATATCAATAGTCTGCGCTGCATCGCTCATTACGGCCTTCTGGGCACTCTCCTGAGCCTTGTCGAGCACCCCGAGTCCCTTCAGCGTCTTGTGGACGACCTTTACGCCGGCAGCTTTGGCCTGATCAGAGATCTTCTCGACGCCTGCCCGGACGCCAGCTCCGCCCATACCAAGCAGGAACATAGATGGGAAGGCTGTCGCGTAGGCGGCGGCTCCCTCAACCATGGCATTCTTCAGCTCTTCGAGAATCTTGATCTTCTTGCCCTCTGACATTTTGCCAAGGACCGGAGCGATCGTCCCGGTGAGCCACTCCTGAAACATCTCCTCACGGGCTTCGTGGTGGGCACCTTCTGCACGCTTGGCCAGACCTGCAATGGATCCTGATACAAACCGAGCGAACCGTCCGGTACCAATGCTTTTGCCCATAGCTGTCCGGATTGCGTTCAGGGTCTCCTTACTGAAGACACCCTTGTTCTGCATGTCCTCAACTTTGGCGTATCCAATACCAATCGGCAGCGCAAAAACTCGCTGCATATCCCTGCTGACACCAGCCTCCTCTAAGGCCCGAGCAGTGCTGCCTGCGCCTTCGAGTGTCCACATCAGGCCGCCGGCCCCGGGAACCACCATGTTCAGGGCGGTACCTGCCGCCATCCCGGGGAGGATCCGGATGGTAGACGAGATAATATTCTTGTACTGATCCTGATCTGTCGCCTCTGTAATCTCGTCGGTCAGAGCCATCGCCTCATCGTAGGCCTCATCATCAAGAGAATAGAGCGCAAGGCCAGTGGAAATGCTGGCCGACAAGTCTGCAACCCCAGCCAGAAAAGAAGCAGTGGGGGTACTGAAAAACCCGGGCTTGACATTTTGTAGGTAATCCACAAAGTCTTCGGCCTCTGCCTTGCGCAGCCATCCCGGAGACAGCTCCTCCATAACATCTTCGGCGTATTTGACGTAGTCCTTTGCCGCTTCCAGCTCCTGTTTCACCTGAGTGTCGCGTCCTGTTTCGCGGGCGATCGCTTCGCGTCCGGGCTCCAGCTCCTGAAGGGCTGCCTCCCGAGCCTTGAACGCACGATCCCAGCGACCTGCCGCAGCGGTCAATCCAGTGACATGCTTTGCAACCGTCTTGCCGACCTCACCAAGAAACCCTTCGCGCCCCTCGATCGGTGTGACCCCAGCCTCTGGCATTTCCAACCGTCGGTCTGCTGGGGGAGCCTGTTGCATAACGTCGACAGCCGGGGCCTCCACTGCTTCGGTTGGAGTGTACTCTTCTTCCCTCAAAAGAGCCTTACGCTCATCCTGAAGCATGCGAATCTGCTCTCGCTTCTGCTCGTCAGTTAACTCAACGGGCGCCTCCCCCGCCTCTCCTGTGATAAGCTCCTTTTCAGTGCGGGAAAGCTCCTGCTGCCTCTTGCTCCACATCTCGCGTGTCTGCTCGTAGGACTTGCGAACATCAAGACCTTTTGGCTTCGGCTCAAGCGATTTGCGTATCTCTTTGATCTGCTCTTCGATCTCGGCAAGGCGCTGCTTCTTTGATTTCTCCTCGGCACGGCGCCCACGTTCAGCCTGCAAGGACTGGCGAATAAATCCCTCTGGCTTCTCCTCGGACTCGCGCTTCAAATAACCAGTAAACCCAAGAATATTTTCGGCTATGCCGGCCATTGGACCTATGACAGGAACACCCCTTAAAAGAGCTCCGCCAAAACCAGCACCAGCCTCGCGGCGCTCACCCGGGCTTCCTTCCACCGTAGGAGGGGTAACTATCTCGGCCTCGGGATCCTGCATCGTCCTGCCACCGGGAGGGGCGGCTGGCTGTGGTGTCGGCTCAGGTTCTGGCTGCTGCTGGGCTGCTCTCGCATCGTCGGAGAGGACTTCGTCGAGCGACAGGCCTATGTCTTCCGACGGCGGGGTATAGGAAGCCCGTGCCTCGTCGGAAAGAAATTCGTCAATATTCAGGTCGAGGTTTTGGTAGCTGCTGCGTGGGGCCATTTACACCTTCCGAGTTACTGCGTTGACTGGAAATACTTTTTGAACTTCGGGCTCGCCATGACATTGGAAATTGTTTTCTCGTCAGGATTTTTCAGCCCTTGGTCGACCAGCCAGTCTATTGCAGCTTCTCGGTAGGCATCCTGATCGATGCCTTCATCATAATCGGCTTCTATTTGCTGCAGAGAGCGCTGACCACCGCCGGCTCGTAATTGCTGGGCGATACCTTCTGCTCTGTCAAGCTCAGCCTGTGCGGCCTGAAGCTGATCGCCAAGAGATGACGTAAGCAGCTTTTTGACCTTTGCCTTTGCTGACTCAAGATCTTTTATTAGCTTGTCCTTTGTCTCGTCTTCAGTATAAGCATTGTTCAGTTGCTGCTGAATTGTCTCAATGCGCTTCTCAGTTTCGGCAAGTTCTTCGGCCTCCATATCGGCGGCCTTCTTGATTTTATCCCTCTTCATCAATGCATTCTTTGCAGTTGCCTCTGCCTTGCTACGTTCCTGAAGGTACTGATCGCGCTGCCTGAGTCCGGAGCTCTGACCCTGCTGCTGACCGCGACGCTTTTCCTGCTGCTGCTGGAGAGAAGTGGGAATGGCACCAATATAGTCGCCGGCACCGACGCCCTCGGGGAACTGATAATCGGCAGCAGCTCCGCCCTGCTCGATCGCCGTCCTACGATCCTGAGCGCCGGCAGATCCTTGAATGAATTGCTGGGTACGCTGGCGTTCCGATTCGGCCTCGTGCTGGGCCTTCATACGCTTGTCGTATTCGATGAGACCAACGCTTGCGTGCTTGTACCAGTTCATGGCATTGAACCGACCATTGTCATCGTAGTAAAACTCCTTCGGGGGGAGCCATTCGAGAACGCCCTTACCCATGCGCTTAACAGCGTCCTGCTCGAAGAGCTTGACACCCTTCATTCCCATTCCGAGAACACGCCTGAATATATTCTCCTGATTCGCTTTTGCCATACTGGCGCCCATTGCGTTACGCATGGCTGCACCAGTGGCGCGAACCGGATCATCGGCCGGGGCTGACTCTGGTGTATGCGTGGTTGGGCCGATACCCGCCCCGAGATCCTGAGGATCCTCTGACTCTGCTCCACCGGCAAACTTGCCAATACCTTGATATGATCTCATCGTGTTCATTATGCGGCCACCTTCCACATTGAAGCGATACGATCGCGACGCTTCGCCTTGTTTGACCCGGCGTTGGCAACGATTGCAGCGAATGCCTGAGATGCTTTTTCTCTGCCCTGCATCCGCTTGTCTTTCTTTCGCTGTTTTTCGTCAGCGATCTGTTTGCCGGCAGCACGCCGCTGCGTAACCTGTAGAGCAGCAGCATCGCGCTTCTTCGTCTGCCTTTCAAAGTACCATTTCTCCATCATGTTCCAGTATTCTTTGCGAGCACGATTAAAGAGCTTCTGGTCGCGCTTTTCGGCCTTGTCATATTTCGCACCGGCAGTAAAGATTCCGGCAACACCCATGACTACGGCTCCGATTATGCCTCCCCATGGACCGCCGTACTTGAACCCCTCGCCGAAACCCTTGACGGACTCGCGCCACGATTCCTGAGCGACGTAACCGCCTTTCTGCTCGCCCCATGCCATCTCGCCAAAAACCTGAGCCGGGTTCTGAGATATGGCAAGACCACGATTCTGTATCGGGCTGCCCTCGGCCAGCATCTCAGTCTCAGTCGGAAGACCATCAAGAAATTGGTCAAGATTGGGAGAGATGTCGTAGTTGGGATCAAAGTAGAGCTTACCCTGATCCTTCCACGCTTCGAGATCACTTTGGTAATCAAGAGCAGCCTGCTTCTGGTTGGCGGTAGTAAGTGCATCAAGACCTTGACCAGCCATGTCGAATGCCATCCCGACTGGGTTGACGCCACCCATTCCGCCTTCTCCACCGCCCATCATTCCAGACATTGCCCCTTCTGTGCCGGCGCCCTTCTCCCCACCAAACATTCCAGAGAGCGTCTGGGCGAGGTCCATGCCTTGACCAATCATGCCCATCACATCAACATCTTTCTTGGGCTCTTGGCCTATGGCGGTCTGGGTAGATCCAGCAGCAGGAGATGGAGAAGCAACTATGTCAGTTGGCTCGCGTGCCGGCTGAGACACAGGAGTCGTCTCTTGGTACGAAGTCCTTCTGGTTTCATCCAGAGGATCCCGATAGCTTGTGGTGCCATCAGGCCCAATTGCAGTGTACGATCTTGGTGCCATGTTAAAACTCCTTATGCAGCCCTCAATGAACTTGCACTGGCGTCATCGAAAGCATCTCCAGCCTTGCCAGCGGTATTGGCAAAACCGTACTTAAATCCGGGAGCGTAATAAAAGATCTCCCCCGCATCGTTCTCAAGAACAATGACATCAAAAACAAAGTCGACGTCATTTCTTGTTGCCATCACAACATCGCTTTCCACGCCATTGATGGTATATTCAACCCCATTGACAAAAAACGGCTGATTTACAGATCCCTCTATCGCCGACTTCGTGGTCGCATTCATATTAACATTGAATGCAGTAGTGTTCCCAGCGCCATTCTTCACGACTGATGGCTTTCCATACACATCGGTATTCCGTTGGAGCTCCACCTCCCAGTCCTGAATGGTGCCACTCATTGGAACCCTCTGCTTATATACCTCATAGTCACCCTTTGTGACATACGCAAGATTGGTCGGCTGACTCGGCATATCCCCGAGTCCATAGTTGTTTTCCGGAGAAAGGTCGGAACGCATCCGGCCGTCATCTCCGTAAAGGTTACTAACCATGCCTGTCGCCGGATCGATCTGCCACCCCTTGCCACCGTCCCAAATCTGCTGGAATTCTGCAATGTCAAGGACTCCGTCTGCTCCTGCCAAGGGAGTGTCACGCAGAGCCTGATAGAATTGGGTGAAGATCCCGTTGATCAGACTCGCCTCGGTGCTCATGTGTGCTTGGTTGTTTTCATCGTACCACACAAAGCTGCCCGGAGGCATATCGGTAACCTGCGTTACCTCGTTTGAAGGGAGCGCCTCCCAATATTCGCCTTCCAGCGGGGCGTTGGTAAGCAGCGTGTCGAGGTTCACCAGCTCATCAGCCACACCGTTCTCGTTCATCGCGATCGAGGTGGCCACGCCGCTCTGGCTGTACACCTGTATCTGTGATGGTCCAAAGCGCTCATTGAGAAATTTCCGAGCGTCAAACACACCGTTATCAAAATAGTCATACAGGTCCACGCCCTGAGCATTGAGCTGTGAAATCTTGTCGACTACGTCGCCCTGAGTGACAGGTCGGGTTGTGCCGTCCGGGTTGGTCACATAGAAGTTGGTTCCATTACCGGGAGCAGTCATCACCTCTTCGCGGTCGTACACCGGGGTGCCATCAGTATTGTACTGGGTGATGTCGGCACCATTCGGCGTGGTGTAGTCAAAGGCAGTTGCGGGATCGTTCCACGGCCACGCAATGGTTGCATAGTTCGGCGTTCCGTCCTCGTTGATATCGGAGCTGCTGTTACGCCACGAACGAATAGAGGTCTGGAGGGCCTCGAAGGTTCTGGCGTTGCTCGGATCGGTGATAGCAGCATCCGGGTTGTCGAAGTACTGCTCATTGATGATGCCGTCATCAACGAGATCGATAACAGTCTGTTGAGTCCCGTCACGGTTGAGATAGTCGCGGCGGTTCTCTACCCACGCCTCGATCCTTGCAGCTCCTGTTGGGCTGTCAGGATCATCGATCTTCAGCATGTTGGCAACGTATGCTTTGAGGTTCGGATCCTCTGCCAGCATGTCCGTAGCACTCATGCCCGGGTCAAAGTCGAGCAGCGCAGTGATACGACCATCAGCCAGAGCACCGAACTCTTCAGACTTCTGGGTGCGCATCGAGCTGATCATGTCCCCGATGGCCTGATCAACTATCGGATCACTGGGGTCTACTCCATAATCGGCCGCGATCTGCGTGCGAAGCGACTCGTTGCCGAGAATGTCTGTCGAGCTGCTTCCGGCATCGAGCATAAGGCCAATGAGATCCGACGGCGTCTTCTGGCTTTGCGACATCGAGATGGCCATGTAGTCTGCCTCGGTAGCTCCATCAGGCCCGTACTCTTCGAGGAACCTCGAAAGAGACATGCCGTTGGCAATATCGTTGGCCATACGGCCAAAGGCTTCGTCATCGTACTTCTGAAGTGTCCGGGCGTTCTCGAACAGGTTCTGGGCAGAATCGATCTGCAACTTCAGGATGTCCCCGCCGATATCGCCAAGGAGCTTTGACAGCTGACCACTGGTATCCCGGACGGCTGCGGCCATCATCGCCGACATCGCCTGAGGGCTGATATTGCCCTGAAGCCCCTGCTGTTTGAGAGCAGCCAGTGCAGCGGCATCGGCCCCGCTCTGGGCGCTTACAAGGCGATTCAGAGTGCTCTGAATGTATGCCGAGTCTCCGCTCATGAGGCCACGCAGGATGTCCTGAGCCGCTTCCATGTCGGTGTCATACTGATCAGTAGTCGGCGCTGCAGCTGTAACAGTATCAGGGGTGACACCTATTCCAGCCTGACCACGAGCCTCATCGCTCATCTCAAGGGCAGGTATATCCCCTCGACCAATCGCAGCATCCCGCTCAAGAGCCATCTGCCGATAGTCGGGAGCGGGGGCTTTCGGTGGTTCAAGTGTGGGAGGCTTTGGAGTCTCGACCGTTTTCGGCGGTGGAGGAGTAACCGTCTTCATCCCAGTGATATCAGTTCCCTCGGCCTGCCCCGGAGTGATGTTGTAATTGGCCGGCTGCATGCCAATAGCTTCCATACCTCTACCAATGTCGTATGCCTGCTGTCTGCCGGCCACATTTTCTGGAAGGTTTGCCTGCTGAATGGCAGTCGGGGTTCCGGTTATTTTGGGCGCAGGCGGCAGTCCTTCGTTATTCTGATCATCGGGAGGCGGCTGGGTTGCACTGTAGGTTCCCGATTGCAGCCCCATTTTTGGCTGCTGACCGATAGCCGCTCGCATTGCGTTAGGATCAAACCGTCCGCCATGGACTGCTCCAGCCATGTCTCGCAGGATGTCAGGACCTATGGCGGCCGTCTCGTCGGCACTGAAGACCCACTCGCCCTCGTGCTTGTCGGTTACCGGCGAGCCTACCCCGGGAGTACGCCTGTCCTGTTGCACCACCCCGTCAGGGCCGGCGCCGGTATATCCGGAAGGCATGGCGGGGCCTTGACCAACAGCTGCCTCGTTCCTGTCAGGCTCTCCGAACACAACAGGAGGAAGGTCCGTCCACCAGTCTCTCACTTTTTTCGTAGGCATCGCAAGCTCCCTTAATTAACCGAACAGATTGATCCGTGTAGCCGTGGTGGCTGCGCTGAGATGGACACGGGTGCAGTGGAACGGCTTGTCCACGCCGGGGGTAAACGACTCAAGAACGTAGTTGTCGTTTGGAAGGTCCATCTGGACGTTCGCAAGAGCCGCACCGACAACAGAAACCATACGCACCCTGAACCGGGGAATGTAGGTATCTTCGGTAATCGGCCTCGTAGAATCGTCGTTGTGGTTCTTCAGATACCACGTTGAGCCACTCTTGATGAGCGTCTGGCACCGATAAAGTGGCGTTGCCAGCTTCTCTGCGTCGCTGCCCGTTTCGTGAACGAACGGGGTCTGCGGCCTGCCCTTTTGATTGTCGTTGTAAAAAGACACTCGAACCTCCTTTAAATGAATACTCCAACCCTTAGTCCGCCGAAGCCTCCGCCTCCACCTTCCATCGGAACCCCGCCGAGAATCATCGGAGTGCCAACAGATTCACCACTAATTATACCATTTGGAAGCACCACGCCCTCCCGCATGACGATAATCGATCCAATGTTTTCTTCTGACGGGATACCGGCAGGCGTAATCGCAACACTCCCGGGAATAATGGTGGGTGATCCCATCGATTCACCAGAGGCGATTCCATTGGGAGTTATGGTAACTGCACCCGGAACGACAGTAGGCGCCCCGATCGCCTCTCCGGACGGTATTCCGGAAACGCTGATAGTCATGTTAACCTTGGGTGACCCCATCGATTCGCCAGAAGCTATACCGGACGGATTGACAGTCACGCTCCCAACAATAATAGAGGGGGATCCCATGGATTCGCTTGAGCTGATTCCGCTTGGCGTTATGTTTACCGGACCCGCCACCACCGTGGGAGATCCGATCGATTCCGATGACCCTATGCCATTTGGAGATACTGTCACTGCTCCGACGGATACGGTAATGCCGCCTGTTACCTCTCCTGACGCAACACCGTTTGGTTCTACGACCTGATCTCCAATAACGGCAGGAGATCCAATTGATTCGCCAGAGGATATCCCGGACGGGCTTATTGTTACCGATCCCGGAACGACCGTTGGGCTCCCAATGGATTCGCCAGAGGCGATACCATTTGGAGATATGGTAACCGCACCTTCAACTACAGTCGGGCTGCCGATCGATTCTGAGGACGCTATGCCATCGGGAGTGACCGTAACCGCCCCGGGGACAACGGTCGGGCCTCCAATCGATTCTCCGGATGCAATCCCATCAGGAGTGATCGTCACAGATCCGGGGACAACAGTTGGGGATCCAATCGACTCGCCAGAAGCAATTCCGTTTGGAGTAACCGTCACAGCTCCGGGTACAACAGTCGGACTCCCAATTGACTCGCTGGAGGAAATACCATTTGGAGACACTGTAACCGTCGTGGTGATCGTGGGGCTTCCCATCGACTCGCCTGAAGATATCCCGGTCGGCGTAACTGTCTGTGCGGTTACAGAAAAATCAATAACGAAGTATGAATATTCAGCCGCAACGGATTTAGTACCAATTCTATTTACACGCAGATTGGTGGTTGACGTAAAAGAATACCGGCAAAAGGATGATTCAGGCGAATCATTACTTCCCACGCTTGCACCGTAATTAGTATAAGCGCCACCGGGGAGTATGCAGACCGAATTGGCAAGCGTTATCGCCGAGATGGTTTCATCTGCCTGAGTAGTGGATGAATCCATCGAGATCGTTGAATGCTGTACGGTTGCTGATATCCCGGTGATCTCGACAACATACACGGTCGCATCCATTGCGTTGCCGGTTACGTCTTTATACCCGGTTACTGTCGTAGAGTTGGTGAGCTGATACCGCATTAACTTTTGAGCGGCAACATTATATGATCCGTTGTCGGTCTGATATGCTGACCCAACAAGGAAGGTCTTTGAGGTGTCAACGGAACTTATAGTATCAGTCCCGGACGTAGCGCCTGACGCAAGTGACAAGTCGGCTTGCTGAACGTCAAACGCTTCACCTTCCATCACCTGCCAGTAACAGGTACAGCTACCTCCCGGCGCGGCCCGAACAGATATTTGAAGATTGGTCGTGGATGTCAGTTCTACCATGAACCAAGACTTTGTATGCCACCACGTTTCGCCGCTATCTTGTTGTATTCCGATTAGCGGGAAAGAATTAGCAAGCGTCACAGCGTCAATGGTTACATTGGTCGTTGTGGCCGATATGGATTGAGAGCCATGCTGTACCTTGAATCCGTCCCCCTCAAACTCCCATATCTCATAGTAGATTGTCCCACTACTTCCCGATATGGCCCCCCGGTAGAACGTGGCTTTAATCGTGGTTCCATCAATCCAAAGTCGTGGTGCCCAACCTGAACGTCTTGGTTCCTTCTCTGCGTAATTTCCAGTATAGAAAATCACGCTCTTGTTAATGTCAATTATTCCGTGGGTCGATCCTACGTCAACGGTCTTCGATGTATCGCTATTGGCAAAAGCAACCGACCCTTGAATCTTCTGCACGAAAGCATCGTCACGGGATGGAATAAGGATGAGCGTGTGGCAGATAGATTGTTTTGAGTCAGACGACCCGAATGTCGTTGCGGCAATAGCACCTTCCGAAACGGTCGTGTTGCTATCGGCTATCGCAGAGTGAGTTGAATCTTCACGTTCTGTATATCCGCTCCGTGGGGACATTGAGGTATTCGACCCCTCAACACTCATGCAGTCCACAACCCAACAGCCTGATGTGGCAGGATGCACCGCGCCAGTATCATGCGTAGTCGCAAAGTCAAGGTCAACGTCTACTGCGGCAGAATCATCAACGGCACCAAACGGAGTCTTATCATCCACTCCGCTGTATGCCGATATAATCCCATACAGGTTGTCGCTTGCACAGGCAACGGAAAAGGTGAAATTCGATGCGGCCACATCCCCAGAATCGGCAATCTTGTACAGCGTTGTCTGCCCGTGATAGTCAGAATCGCTGTCATACTTTTCTGTCCACCCAGCAAGAGACGCGCTGACTCCAGTCTCGTCTTGACTTGAGATAACAGCGATCATCAAGTCTCCGACAGTAAGGCCGGACGGCTTGGTAATCGTTATGGACGTACCAGTGGTATCGTTGTGCGCGGATGCTCTGAAGGCAATGGCCATTACGACACCGCAACCTCTCCAAGAACCTCAGACGACTGGATTCCCTGTGGCGATACCAGCTTGTCCCTGACCATGCCGCTCTGAGCCATTACAACGAGTGGAGCACCACGCTCTCCGTTGAAGTTGATTGCGTAAAACGGCACGGGAATGGTGGAAACGACCGGAGCTACCAATGCAATGTGCGTGATATTCTGATACCACCCTGCTGCACGTATGTTTGACACGAGGTCGGGAATATCGATTATACCACTTCCAAGGTCTCCGTCGTATGACCCTATCGCGTCGATGACGTATTGCTCGGAATCGTAGCTCCTTGCATGTATGTGCCTATAGGCAAGCCTGCCTTCTTCCTCTGGAGAAACCCAGCCGGAATCGTTAAATACCGAGTAAACGGTGGCACCATCATGGAAGTAAGAAAACCTCCACGATCCAACATCGTCCACGCTGACCGGGTTAAAGCAGCTGCCGCACTGCACCTCGTATAGCACGGCACCCGGAAACGACCCAGACACGAGCGAGTTCGACTCGCCTATGAGGATAACAAGCGACATGCTATCCTTTTACAGCTTGAAAATGTACGGCGTTGACGCCTGCCACTGCACCGTGATATCGCCACCGTTGGGCGTTACCGGGAGGCCGCTTCCTGTATCGATGTAACAGATAAGCGTGCTGGTAGACTCCGTGCCGGTGTGCTTGTAAAGCAGAACGCCGTCCGCCGCATCTCCGGTAACCGAAGAAAAGGTGGTGTCGTTCGCATCGCAGGCACCATCGGTGTCGGGTGTCGACTGACCGGCGAGTGATTCAGTTGCCACACGGGCAGCCCCGGCAATATCGTCGAGGTTCTGATCGGCCGAAAGATTCGGGTCATCGTCGGTTTCGTCGATAAGGATCGCCTTGATCGTGTCATTGACCCAGTCAATGTTCCCGTTGGCGAACTCGTTTCGACCGTAATCAAACATTCCAGTGGCCATTATGGCCCCCTTTCAGAAGAGGTTTAGTATTCAGCACCATCTATAAAAATATAGACCTTGTTTAAAAAGCTGGCGTTTCCACTTACTGAATCGCCAGCATCAAGAACTATGAACGGATCGAGCTGATATGTCTCTTTTGCGGCAAGCTGCTTCGATGGAATCAGCGATACACCATCGACACTCAGGTTAAATGACTGCGGGTTTGACAGGTCGGTATTGACAACCACAATGCTTCTGATAATAGCCTGTCTCCCGGTCGGAACCACGTACACCGAAGATACTCCGGTAGGAATAACCCCGTGGAATAATTTTGCTGCTATTTTCATATCCCCATCAAAATCAGCTCTTCGAGGTTCTGTTGAACCTGCTGCGCAAAGAACCGATTGGTTACAGGATTGAGTTGCCGATTATTCACCGAGCGCAGGAACTCGATGTCGGTTGTATTTATTGACGCCTGCCGAGCAATGCGATCAATAGACGACTCTATTCCCTCGTTTCTTGCATGCGAGGATTCTCTGTTGAGAAACCGCTCGGGCCTTGTTATCGATCTGCCTCTCGCCATTATGATACTCCTATGTAAGCGCGACCCTCGTTGTTGTTCATGTCGCGATAGTAGGCAGCGAGCGCAGAGTCGGATATATGCTTGTTGTAAAGCCTGAAATCGAACCACGACCCGGGCGTGATATTCAGCGCCGGAAGCGATGCACTGCTCTTGGCATAGTACATCTGCCATCCATTTATCGAATCGCCGTAAGCGGTCAACGGAATCGCAGGACCGCCCTGACCCAACTCGACATCAACCCCGCCCTTCGTCCAGATAATGACGGTATAGGCGCCGGCTTGGGGATTGTTCACCATGGGAGTATCGGCAGTCGTCAGGAACGCCGATCCGGATATTTCATCAGGCCCATCAATGGCCGTGACGTAGGTCCGGGGTAGCTGGTAAGCATTGGCCCGATCATAGAGCAGGAAGCGGTAGCTGGTAACCCACGCCTTCTTGCCTATCGACAGCTCGTCCTGATAGCCCCACTCGCTCATGGTGCGCTCGGCAACGGTCCCGAGCTTCGGCTTGATTATTGCATTGTGCTTCCGGGTGGTCAGCCTGAACTCTGAGGCAGCGAAACGAATAAGGAACTGAGCTCTCTGGGACTCGCATTTAACCCCCGAAAATACGGCCTCAGCCATGTCTGGAAGGTCTTCTGTAATCGCGTCCGGGGTGTAGCGCTCCCCGTCCATGTAGATCTCCAGATCGACTTCCTGAGCGTTTCTGAGCCCCCGAGAGTTATATCCGGAGGCGCCCTTGTTATCGTCGTCCTGAGGGCGAATCTGCAACTGAGTCATATCGACCTCGAAGCTGTCGTCCTCCTTGCCCGGGCCGGCATCTTCCTGACGGGTGTGGATCTCGCACTCGATCTCGGTTCCTGTAGATAAAGCGTCGAAATCGCTCTCATCCTTGTCGGTATAAGCAGGTTTGTTGTGGGTAACGCGATCATACGTCGCAAGCTCCCATACCTTGCGATCGTTCCTGTCCACCACTATCGAGCGCTGGATCTTGTTTTCGTCGAAAAACACCAGCGTCCCGATATTGGCCATGGGACGAACCCACTCAGGATTCTGATACATGCTCCACCCTATGCCCTGAGACGGCTCAAAGGCATAGCGGAGGCATCTTGCCACCCTTACCAGACTCATGCTTCTGTGGGCTCCTCTGCCATCTCAGCGGGGATGTCCTCGGGGCGCCCGTCGCGGACGGCCTGAAGCATCGCCTCGTACATATCCTTCATCCTTACGACCTTCTCGATCTGGCTGCGAGCCTGATCAAGACCTCTCTTGTCTGCCATGGCCTTGGCTACCCGGGCAGCGGCGCCGGCCTTGTAGATGCTGTTCTTGCAGCTCTCTATCTGGCCAAGGAGGATAATTTCCTTGTTCTGCGGGTTGATATCAGGCAGCTCATCCATTAGAAACCTCCCCGGCACCAAGTGCCTTACATGACAATGTGTGTCAACGAATATCTCGAAGCCGGCCTCTCGGGCAGCAATACAGAACCCGACATCCTCCCCGGTACTGACGCGCATCTTTTTGCCGTCAACCTCGGTCTCAATAATGCGATGATAAAACCACGGATACTCGACCTTTTCGAACACCTCTTTGGCAACATACAGGAATCCGGCGCCGCACCAGTCGACCTTCAAGAGTGGCTCGGCAGTTTCGGCGTACTTCTTTTGGGTGAGAACCTTCCAGTACCTTTCGCCGGCAGCAATATTGCCGTCCATCCACCCGCAGGTGTACTCCTCGTCATCCATATCCATCACGGTCGAATGACGGCTCTTGTACATTCCGGAGATTATCTGCTTCCCGCGACCAAGAAGACGCTCTGCCTGTTCAACCGTAAAGGCGATATCAGAATCAACGAACAGAAAGCCTTCAATGTCTCCCCTGATTTTCTGAATGGCCTCATACGCATGGCCGCCATTCACAAGCGTGTTTCTGCTGTCGGCGACAAGCGTACCGCGAACATTCATCCACGTAGCCTTTTTGCCCATGGCAGCTTTGAGCGCCTCAATAGAGTCCATACATTCGGGCTCTATTCGCTCATAGTAAGGGGTGCAGATTTTCAGCATGACAACTCCTGTCAATTAGGTGGCTGATTCGTACATGAGCTCGAAGCTCGTAGTTCCAATTTGTGCAGTAACTGTGCCGGCAGCCGTCGGCGAACCGGCCGAAGCGACTCCATCAGAAAATGCAGCAAAGCGACCGCTGTCGTCCTTCACATCGCCGGTAAACACAAAAGCAGTGTCATCGACCTCCACATAGGTGGTTTCATAATACCCGCCGATATACAACGTCGCAGTGTTGCCACGAGGGCGAATCTTTGTCGCTTCAAGCCAACGGTCACCATGGATAAGCAGGTTGGCATAGGTATTGACAAAACGATCTTCGTCGGTCGTCAGCGCATCGAACGACTGAATCAAAGCAAGACTGCTGGTATCAGGATCCTCGGTCCAGATCTGATACTGGGCGTATCGATAGGTTGTCTGGGCGGCCTGCCACGCCACGCGAGTTTCAGCTGCGGTGATCATGTCGGTTGTGTTGTACTCTTGCAGGATGTACCGAGTTGCTATTCCGTAGCCGTTATCAATCAACGAAGGGTCAACGGCGCCACGCGACATGCTGTGGAACACCTGTGAATCAGATGGAGATGTATCCTGTGACCACGACTGATCAAGTATGCCAAGAATATCTACGTCGTTCGGAGGTATCGTCGCGAGCACCTGCCCGGCATCGATTGTTATCCCGGTAGCCTCAAGGAGAATGTTCGTGCCATTGGCCGTATTCGGGTTGATGTTAACCGTTCCAGAGTCAAGATCAAGGGTTATCCTCGACTGAGTAGCACCCGGTCCACCAATTATGACTTCCTTATTCCCGGTAAACTGCAGGCTCCCGTCATAGGACGGAGAGTCGACAACGGTAGAAACGAGAAGTGCCCCGAGGCCAGAGTTGAGGCCCATGTAGCCCCACGAGTCGGTACGGTAGTTACCGAACCGAATGTAGTTGTCTTCCTCGATCCAGATGTCCTCGACCGTTTCGAGTGGAAGCTGGAGGTCGACAATAACATTGGGCTCCCCATCGATCAGAATGTCGTCGCCGGCATAAACTTCGATGCCGGTTGCTGCCCTCGTCGTCACAAAAAGGGCAGACCGTGACGTCGAATAGCTCATCGAAGCCTCGGGTACAGTCGTACTCCCGAAGTTGATGGCCTCATTATCGGGGATATATGCGCCCTTTTCGAGCACCATCTTTGTGCCGTCAATGAACGTAACACCGTCGGTATCGGTGATATTGAACCCATCGCTATCGACCAGCGCAAGTCTGCCGACAGTGAGGCCATGATCACGCGAATTCAATCCATGATAGGTCGTGCTTCCGATCCTGTGAACCAGCTGCTTGTCATCGGTGCTCAGACCGATCTGATTATCCTGAAGCTCCTTGGTCCCGCCAAGAAGCGTCAGCTCGGAATAGAGACCATTCTCACGAAGTATTTGTTTGTCGACTGCCATTGGTTACTCCTCGCAGACTTGTCCGCCGACGTCCTGCACAACGTCGTCGCCTGTTATTGCTGTGCCGCCATTATCGTTCCAGATATCGCTCCCAGAAAGCTCGGTGCCGCCATTGTCCTGAACAACGTCGTCGCACGCCTCCTCGTTCGTCCAGAACCAGAGGATATACCCGTCTTCCTTTGAATAGGTGCTCACACACCTGTAAAACGGATCCATGCGATCGAGGATCTTTTTGATGGCCGAAAGGCTCGTGGATGAATCTACCGCATAGTCGGTCGTTCCCCACTTTCTGCCATCATAGGTTCTGAACGAGAATTCAGAGGTAAGGCCAAAGATGAGGTTCGACCGCACCCTCTGGAAGCTCTCCCAGAATATGATTCCAATGTCGCCATCGTAGACGGTGAGGTCATCGATACGGGCGACGAACTCGCCGATATCCTTGTTGCCGGCGTTGACAACGGTCTGGAGCGAGGTACCATAAGTTTCATTCGGATGAAAGACCGAGAAGTTACCGGCAAACGCCTCCATGTGGACGACACGCTGGTGCGTCTTGAAATACTGGATGTCTCTCCGATAGTAGCCAGCTCTGAATATATTGGTAAGCTGACTGTATCTTGCCTCGTCATCGTTTCGGTTACAAGCAAACATGAATCCGCTGTCAATAACTCCACGATCTCCTCCGACCATGGCGTTAAAGAAACGGGCAGGGATGTACAGGTCGCTCTCCGAATTGATTCTGGCGTCGATTGACGGAGAAGAGGATCCATCGGTGACAACGTCGGGGAGAACATCAAAGTAGGTACGCTGGAACTCGTAGGTTTTCCCGACAGCGGTATCGGCGACCCCAAGAGTATAGGCGATTGGCACACCACTGATCGACGTGTCCGCAATGGTAACCCGAGTTGGGCTGACATATCCGGTAATATGAGTATAAGCACCAGTGTGAAAAAAGATCGGTTTACCAACATCAGTAGCCTCGAATACTTCCAGCGCGGGTCCAGACACCTTGTCAAGGATTCCACCGGATATGTTTGCCATCCCTATGCGTCCGCCACCTATCGCGATCGCGTTGTTTCCGGTTGTAATTCCAGTTACCAAGTCTGGACCAACACTCTGAATCGACCCGACAAGGCCATTGATATCCTTGATGGCCGCACCACGATCCGGGGCATCAAAGCCTACGCTCCCGAGAATTGGAGAAACGGCGTATGGCGGACCAGCAGGATTAACAGAAACCATCATCACCTTTGCAACCGGAACATCATCAACCCACACAACCTGATCGACACGGTTGCCGATCCACTGGCCGGCCGAAAACACCCGACCGGGCTCAGCCCCCTTTGTTCCAATATTCTTGGTCCGATAAATAGAAGCAGAGCTGGCAGAGTAGTTTCCAGCAGGAACCTCGATGTTTCCTACCGGAGTGTCGGTAGCGGTTGGGCTGATCTCTGTTGCACGAAACACGTCTCCGTAATCTACACTGTCAATCTCTTGACAGGTGCCACTCTCCCACAAAAGCTCGCTGGTTCCATCGGCGCGATTCCCGGTATAATCGGAAAACGGAAACCTTGACAACGAATAGGTGTACCGATACCCGTAGATCTTTGACGAATCCTCTGGAACTCCAGTGATCAGCGTGGTGGGAACACCCTCGTTGATACGGTACATATAGTAAAACGATTCGTCAAGAACAATCCGATAGATGGCATCACCGCTGAACAGGTAGGCTTCTTTTTCGTAAACCGCAATGTCGCCGTCGGTGTCCGATACAGCAGTGCTGCTGAAGTTTTCTACTGGCGTGTAAGTCGTTATCGGCTTGTCAGTTACGTAGACTGTCGAACCGTACTGCCAGATGACAAGGCCCATATTCTCGTGATCTGCACGGGCATTAAGATCCCCGCTGGGGGTCGCGACGTCCGTGTACAAACGAGATCCCGGGCGTCCTTCGGCCCACGTCCGGTAGTTGTTTACATTGACACTCTTTTCAGAATATCCAACAGGGATGCCGGACCCGGGAGGAGCCTGCAACATGCCACGCCAGCTCTTCTGAAGTATATCGAAGGGCTGCTCAGCTCTGGTTATGTTAACCGGACGTTTGAGCTGAATCTTGGACATCCGTTACCTCGAATACCCGAATGAGTCGGCCGGATACACTCTGGCTTCCTCTTGAATTGGGGTTCTTCCGATCCGCGCCTGCTGGCCTCGGTTCAGCTGGTTGCGTATCTGCCGGCAAACGCGCTCGATGATCACTTCGTCGCTGCCATCATCGCCATACTCTTCCGACCGAAGCATGGCGATAACTGCCTTCCGCATGCGCCAGTGGACATGCTGTGGCAACGTGAGCTGAATGTTGATGTCGGTTAACGGGGTCGCCTGAATGTAGTATTCAAGGTAATACTTAGTTGTCGTTGAGCCGGGATTGAACGGAAACTCTACAGTGGCAAGCTGCCCATTGTCGGGAATTGCATCCCGAGTGTTAACACCAACCTGATAAAATCCCCGGCCATTGAAATAATAGTTCTTACTCCAAGGCCGGGGCAGTGAACGAGAATCGATGCTCGGAGGTGACTCGGCAAAAACCGCCTTGACCCTTCTGCAGTTCGCGGGACAGTCATACTGGTGTATGTTGTTCTGCGTCACGAGGTAGGGCGGCATCCCGGTAGAGGGATTAATGTACGTTGTCTGCATGGTATCCTGCTCGTACACGATGGTCTGGATCTCATCGAGAACATTCAGGATCTGCTCCAACGTGTAGTTGCCTACCCGCCTGCGGATCATCTCACAGTTATACCGAGTCGATGGCATGTTAGGCCGTCACTTTCTCCGGTTCGGTCTTGTTGCCGGTTGCTTCGAGAATCGAGTCAATGACGATAACCTTCGTCGCCTTCGGGTCGAGCTCTATCCCATATTCGTCACGGGCAACCTTTTTGAGCTTCTGGAATTCCATGACCTCAAGAGCCTCGCGACTGTAATGGGTGTTCAACTCGTTGGACTTGGCGGCTATTGCCTTCTCTTTCTCGCGCAGAAGTTTCTCGCGACGAGCAAGCTCCTGTTCCTTCTTGTGAAGGTCCATTGACTTCTGCGTAAGATTGAGATTGAGCTTGCTGTCCTCGCTATGAATGGGAACCGGAGCACGCTGCTCACTGACCGTTTCAAAACGATTGCGATGCATGTCTTCGCGTCGACGATCGTTGAATTCCTTCCATTCGGTCGAAAGGCCTTCTTCGATTTTCTTCGCGAGCACCTCTACCTCGGCCCTGATAACCTCGTCGTCGATTTCCCAGAGGCCGTCGTAAAAGTGATGCGCGAGAACAATGAGGTTGTGTCTGGTCTTCGGAACATATGAGAAGTAAAGCCCGAGGGGGCTCTTCTGCCACTGGGCACATCCGGGCTCCCGATAGGTGATCGTGGGAACACCACGCTCTTTACGAATGATCGCATCCTCGAACCCATGTGACTTCGAGTTCGGCGTATTCGCTCTGCTGCTGTTCCAGTTCAGCTTGATGAGGGTGAACGGATTGCCATAAGCATCCGGAATGCCCTTAGCAAGCTCGATCCACTCGTCGGTCGGGTGCTGCTTTGTTGCTCCGTATACGATTACCATAATGAACCTTTCGTCAAATAAGTGACAATAGAAAAAAAGGACTACCGTCCCGGGAACTCAGTCAGCGGATAAATGCTATCCCGTTTGCCCTTTTTCTTGGGCTTCGTTTTCTTGAGGATAGTACGGCTGTATGTTGGCTCCCCGACGGCAGGCTTGTTAACAACCTTTCCCTGAACTATCATGATTCACTCCATTGGAATGAAAGGGAGGGGTGTTACCCCCTCCCAGTCGTTCAGTCGACCGGAGGTGCCGCAAACGGCACAACGATCGAGCCCTGCTGCTGGAGAGTGGTGCTTCCAGCATTCTCGCCGACATCGTATCCGACCTGCTTGATTCCGCAGCTGCAGAATACGCCCGAGCCGAAGTACTTGTCGTACTGCTGGTATTCCCATTCCCAGTGGAAACCCTCGGGCATCCACTCGCACAGCGCGGCCTGACCGACAAGGAAGCCGACCTGACGCGCTGCAGCGGTCTTGTCCCGGGGATCCGAGGAGCCGTCATCCGCATTACCCATCCCCCGGTAGAGGGCGGTAAGCGAAGCGCCACCGGTCGCTCCGGTGGCGGTTCCGCCAACGGTGAGCGTGGGATAGCGGGGATCTTCGATGAAACGGATGCAGCCCAGCTGGCCGAGGAATCCCGGATACATGAACCGGATTTCCTGCGAGAAGGCCTGAGCATCACGCCAGATCGGACCAAGGGCGCCAACCTGCGTGGGGTGCTTCAGCCATGTGGCCTGCGGGGAAGGAATGAAGAACAGGTATCCCTCGGTGCCGTCCTCGAACATGATCCGACGGATCAGGCTCTCGGTGCTCGCCCACTCTTCAAGACGCTGGAAGAAACGCACGCTGGCTGCAGCGTTGGTCCCGGTCCCTGCGGTATTAAGCGCGTTGACCAGAGTCTGCGTCCATGTCGCGTAGCTTGCGTTGTAGACGGGCTGCTGAGCATTGCTCAGGCCGGGGATGTACCAGTTCGGGGACCACGACGGGTTCAGGAAGTGCGGTGCGGTTGCAAGGTTCTCCGACGCGCCTTCGAGAAGAGCCTGACGCCGCATCTTGCCGAAGTACTGCTTGAAGTACCGGCCCAGAAGCGGGACACGCTGCTCGAAGAGCTTGTAGGGGAACTTGTCACGGGCATAGATACCATACGCCTGATTGGTTGTCGCATGGCTGATGTCCGTGTACTGCATCTTGAAGAACTTGGTCGTGATGTCTTCTTCGTTCAGGCGCTGGTCGCCGTTGGCGCCGAGGGTCGGGGCCTCGTAGAGATCCTTGACCATCGGAACCTTGACCGTGCGGCCTTCGTCTGCCTTGGCGTCGAGCTTCAGGTAGATGGCATTCGGCAGCGCCGGAGCATCTTCGCCTACGGAGTAGACGTAGTCGTCTGACAGCTTGTCGAACACTTCCTGAGGAAGCGCCTCTTTTTTGAGATCGGTGAGAAAAATCTCGATCTGCAGTTCAGGATCGAGAACACCGGGAGTATTAATCGCCACGGTGCGGTCCTTTCTTGGATGTGGTCACCGCTTCTTCGCTCCGATACCAAACCTGTTCCGAAGAGCATTGAACTCATCGGACAGATCTTTATTGTTATCGAACCTCGTGACGTTCTGGGCACGCATCTTCGTAAGCTCACGAAGACGGCCGGCAGCCTCCTCATTGGACTGCGACGTGATGTCCTTCGGGGGTTGACCGTGAACGCCACTTGGAGGAACGGCGACCGATTCTTCTTGGTCGCGTCGGACTTTATCCTGCAGAGACTGTGACTCCGCCGGAGAGGGGTGCTTCGACGGAGGCGTTGACCCTTCAACAGGGACGCCCCAGATCTGCTGCTGTTCCTTTATGAGATCCGCCACTGAATCGTAGCGAAGCTCAGGATACCCCTGTGTAAAATCGGCGAACCGATTGGCGAGAGGTTTGATCCGGTTGAAGGCCTCCATATCGGATTTCGGCAACCGGCTCAGATAATCGTTATCCTTTCGGATAATGGCATCGTTGATGGCAGCAATATCAACAGAAGTGTTGATCTTGGCAGTGGTCATGTGCTCCCGGATCTTACCCCAGAAGCTATCCCACGCTTTCTGCTTCTCGCCTTTGCTCAGATTATCAACGTGCTCGAAAGCGGTCGCTGCCTTCTGCTCAACGTCGGAGATCTTTTTCCGGAGACCGGCATTGACTTTGGCCACCTTGGCTGCGTACTCGCCCATTTCGATCATGTACTTGTTCGCAGCCGTCTGGTAGTCATCATCAAAAAGGCCACCTTCGAAGTCATCAGGCTTCGGTGCTTTCGGCGGCTCACCAACATCGACGTCGGATACGCCGGAGTCGGTCGGTGATTCAGGCGGTTTCCCGGTCTTGATCTGCTTGTGAAGGTTCTGAAGTTGCTGCTCCAGATCCTTCTTCTGCTGACCGAGCTTTCCGCCACTCTCGTTCAATCTGTCAATCTGCTTACGGAGGTCGCCGACATCCGATAGCAGCTTACGGTGAGCCTCCTCCATTGCTTCCTTGGAACCATAGCCGAGGAAATTATCCGAGGACGAACCTTCGGGTGGCTTCTCCGTCGGGGGTTCACTTCCCTTTGGCGGCGTGGCATCGGGGATCTCGGTCTTTCCGGGCTGCGAAGGCGGATTGGATTCTCCCGGGGGAGTGCTTCCTTCCGAATGCTGCCCTTCTGCGGGAGGAGCACCCTCCGGCGGCTTCTCTCCTGCAGGCGGATTGTCTGAGATCATCCCGGTGCGAATGTCGCTTCCGGGTGCGGCTGCAACGAATTTCATGAACTCATCGCGTTCGTCGCCTTTCTTGGGAACCTCGATCTCGTTAGAACGAATCTTCCCGAGTATCTCGGCCTGCGAAAGGTCTTTGATTTTGACAAGTGTGTCATTAGGCATATTGGTTTCTCCTCAGATCAGAACGCATCTTGATCGTGGAAAAGGTTTAGCTCTGGATCTGCGGCTTTGAGCTGCCGGCCGCAGGGAAGTTGTTCAGGTTCTCACCCTTGCCTGCGAGGTTCACGCCTGCGCGTGCCCGGCTCGCCGGCCCGGATGTCTGCTTGCCACCCGAGGGTGGGGACTTGCTGCCAGTTGCCGTGTTGCAAGGCTCGCCACCGGCACCCGCCGAAGCACTCCCCGAACCCGACACAGGCATGTTCTTCTTCTCGAACGTGGACTTACCGTTCATACGGCTGCCTCCTGTGGTTGAGTTTGCATTTTTTCGATAAAGTTACCACCCTGAAGCATATTGTCACCCTCCTGCTGGGGAGTGCCTGCTCCTATTTCTGCCTGTGATGGACTGCCTGCTGAAAATTGCTGCGGGATCTGCTCCTGACCACTTCCGCCCATGGCGCTCTGCTGGCCCTCTTCCTGAGCTGCCTGCCCAAGACCAATGAGCTTGTTGCGCAACATGAGCACGTTGATCGACGTCTGGTAGCCAGCCTCCATCTTCAGTAGACCAACAGCCTTGCGTATCTCTTCTTTCTGCTCATCAGGAATCTCTTGGGTTTCAAGAATGGCGCCGGTCATGATGAGACGCAGCAGCCGGTCCTGAGGGTCGGTAAGCACCTGCAGGGTCTCGGCATAATTTGACCGCAGCTCTGTTCTCAGGTTGATGCCACTGGTCGAAGGAACCAGCACAACCTTCATCATTGGAAGAATACTGATATCATCGAGAACAAAGGTGTTTCCATACGAGTCGACAACCCGCTCGTTGATCACAAAGCCGTTGCTGTTCCCAGCGCCGGCAAACTCACGAGGAATCCCTGCGTAGGTGATCTTCGACTGGCGAGCATAGGCCAGAGCCTTCTCGCGCTTGTGGGTCTCCCAGAGCTTGGCGTACCATTTCTGCCCCACGAGACCCATCTCGACCTTGTGACGGTACAGGATCCCGGTCTCCTGATTTGACTCTGTACGGGCGTCCATGGCCGCAGGAACGAGCGACAGGCGGTCTGCGAGGTCATACCGCCGGCCGATCTGATTGACCAGATCAGGACGTGCGCTTGCCCCGGGAAGCTCGATAATTCCACCGTTCGGCAGATCCTTGGTCGAACCCTCGTCGAGCCAGATACGAGCTGCGGGGTCATTCCACCCCTGCTCGATCTCCAGCTCCTTCTGGGAGTCACCGCCAGTCAGGGCACGATCGAGAGCAAAGGCACCCTTTGCCGACCGGGCCTGAATGTCATCAACGTACATCTCGCCGCGATTGATCGACAGCTGAATGTCATACAGTCTATCAATGACACCCTGATACTGGGAATGAAACTTGAGCCCGAGCGGATAGATGTTGCAGTTGTTGGTCTGAACCTTGTCCTTGCCCTTGGCGAGGAAAAGCTCCGAGTCGATGGTGGGAACAATCGCTTCGTAAAACTTGATCACCCTCTTACGCTTGGTCCACGTAATGTCAAAATTCGGATCAAGTCCTACCTGCTGAATATACCGCTGCTTCGCCTCGCGGTCCTGCTCCGAACCGTTTTTGAATCCGGTGTCAGGAAAATTGCAGTGGTTCTTGATGTCGTATTCCCAGTCTTCGACTTCCTCTTTTGTAAAGTGGAAGCCGAGAACGCGATGGCGGTCCCCCCACTTGTGCTCAGTCTCTCGATAGTTCGGGATGTTGGTCGTATTCTGACCGTAATCAACGCCCTCAACCTCTTCGCGCTCTTTGAGCTGCTTCAGATAAGATGAGGTGTGTGGGAATTTCTCGGCTATCTCGTAGGCAAAGAGCATCTCTTCTTCGAAATAGCACTTGATGTCGTTGATGTCAGAGGTTTTCCATGCAGGGTCAAGGAAGATGCAGAGCGGGTTGGGTGACTCCCACGCGCAGTTACCGAAGTCACTGAAGCGATCGGATATCATCATGCGCTCGTAGCCGACCTGTATGAAGCAGTCTCGAAGCGCCAGCTGCTCCGGAGTTTCCCAGCCAAGATTGTACTTGTCAGAATAGTACATATCCTGCAGCTTCAGAGCGAGGCTGTCGAGCTTGCCTATCATAGGCATGTACTTGATGTCGAACGGATTACTCAGGAAGGATCCGCATAAGGTCTCAACCTTCCATGCAGATATGTTGAAGGTCGGAGGACGGCGCCCCTGATTGCGCAGCTTCTCGACAGCATACGATGGCCACTGGCCAAAGTTGATCCCCCAGTACATACGGGAGTTGCGGATAAGGCGCTTCATATCCGGCTCCCAGTAATCCTGAAACCGCTCAAACTGGCGCTGAATAAATCCAGCCCTGCGAAGGCGAGTCTCGTCCCGGGGAGATGCTATGCTTTTATACGCTGGCATTACAGAGTTGTAGCCTTCTCTTCAACCACGCCCTTGAGCGATGTCAGAAACTTGCTGAGATCGGTGAAGGCGACCTCGGGAGACCCGTTCGGGCACATCGAGTACATCACCTTCTCTTCGCCATCGATGATTTTCTTGCGGATGTTGACGCTCATGTAGACCGACCCGCTTGACTTCTCGTAGGTGGTCGCCGGAACTGCTCCGAGCTGGCTGTACACCTTTGACTTCGCTGATCGATCCATCGGCATTACTACATTCCCTGCTGCCATTTTACACCCCTTGCGATGCGGTTAATAGACAATCGAATTCGAACTTCCTGTCAAACTTCACCGGCCCTTCCAGTGTTTCGAAAACCGACTGGCCGCCGGGAAGGAAATAGATCTGAATAAACTTGGTTATCGTAGGACAGGAGGGACAACGCAGTGTCATCTTTTTCCCGGGGTTGTTCTTCAGGGCCTCAATACAGCAGTCCGGGATCCCTACGAGAAATCGGCTACAGGTGCCTTGGTCTCCACTACCTCTCAGTTTCTCGTTCTCGCACTCTATTCTTGGCATACATAAAAAAGCCCCGGCAGGGTTACCCCCGCCGAGACTTGGCGCAAAAGAGATGTGGAGCTGAGAACGAAAAATGGCGCATCAGGACGAAACCTTCCGGCTTCCCCTTTTGCGCCTATAATCAGTATACGTATTTACTGGCCAAAAATCAACCCAATTTTGCGAATTTAGCTAAAACGTGGTTTTTGACACTTCCTTGAGCTTCCGGTCCCACTTGGCTTTCCCCTCTGCATGGGCCTGCTCATAGACTGATTTCCGGCCAAAATCGGCCACACTCTTGAGGTGGACCATATCCGGGGAAATGGCCCCACTCCGGTAATATGACTGCATTTTATCGGGCTCGGGCTTGTTCCCCTTGACGTTGTACCGCTGGAACTTGTAGGCCCAGCCAATGTAGGTAGTGTCGAGCAGCGTGCCGGCCATGATCGGAACATTAACCTTGATCGCCCCATCGATCCCGGGCCACTCGACCATATTGAACAGAGACCTGTCGTCAACGATGTGCTCCGGAACCCCCTTGAACCAGTAGCCGCTCGGAGGGACGCCAACCTGCCCCGGCTGCATCTCCATCTTCTGGTCGTGGCAGTACCACCGCTTGCCGTTTGCAGGATACCAGAACGACAGGCAGATATGGGCAAACTTTTTCTGAGCACCGGAATAGTTGAACCCGCAGTACAGCATATTGCTTTTGTCAACATCGTTCACGATGCCCTTGCTGAGCTTCATCCCCCAGCTGTCAAACGCTCTCACGATACGCTTCCAGTCTTCGCCATACCGCACGCAGATATCGAAATCGCCATCGGGAATGATGCCATCATTTTTGACAATGCCAAACAGGCCTCCAAAAGATAGCCAGTATTGGACACCGGCAAACCCGAACACCTCGTTAATCATCTTGACGGTGCGCTCCAACATCGGACTCGGCTTTAGACAACCCATGTCATACCTCGCATTTCGTTTTCTTGAGAAGGTCGTCAAACTCCTTCGTATTCAAAGGATCGATACCGACGTACTCAAGGACAGTGTTAAAATAAAGTGGATCGCTTATCATCCTCTCGAACTTCGCCCTGAACACCCCAACATCTTTGTATTTCCGCGAGAGCTCCAGAGCCATTGGATACTCGTGAATGTACCTGACCCTCGGGGATGACATAGCAAAGAGGCGCCCGGAAGACGTGGACCAGCTGGCTCCCTTGCTCCACTTTCGGTGGATGCTGAGCACCCGGGCATTCGGGAAGATCTTGAGCCACTCGCCAAGGGTGATGCCGTTGCGTGGATCCTTCCAGCCCCACTGTCCCCCGATCGCCTCCCTTGCGGAGAACGTACACGCTGCCGCCGCTCTCATCTCAGCTGCATTGGAAAACCTTCCAAGGTCTCCACCGCTGCTCTTCATGATGCTGACGTATTTATCCGCAAGCCTTGCCATGTTTCGGTGGGTAAGCTCGGTTCCCCACATTGCCTTCTGGATGCCAATGTTGATATCCTTCATGGCCTTTGATTCGTGCCACTTCCGGTCGTCCCTGTTGCCGGCGTCGAATCCAACGAACAGGCCGCAGAACCGCAACAGCTTCGTCGCATACGAAGTGCCACCACCGTGCATCCCGCAGATAATAATTGGGCTTGCTTTTTTGAAATTCATCATCACCCTCATTTGTGCCTGATTGTGTATCCGTTACCAGACTTGTCGTAAGCCTTGAACTTGCTGTGCAGCGGCTTCCCGGTGATGATCCGACCATCGAAAAGCTGCCACGCCCTGTAGTTAAGAACACCCATGTTTCCGTTGATGTGCGGTTTCACAGTACGCAGGTCGCTTACCATAACCTTCAACAGCCTGACCATGTCTGGGCGCCTCGCACCTATGATGCCGGCGTTAAGGGCCACACGATCATCGTAGTGCGTGTGGCCGTAGACCCTGCGCTGCTTCTTTCTGATGAATATTCCACGATCACCCTCCGATCCAACACACAGATACCCCGGCCTTATGAGCTTGAACGGGTCTCCGTAAAATTCAATGTCGAAAAGATCGCACAGGAAAATCTCCATCAAGCTCGGATTGCTCGTAATGTACTGAAGGAAGTGAATGTACCGCTGATCATTAAGAGACTGACCAGTCAGGTTCACCCGCTTAAATAATAGCCCACTGCCAGCACACCTGTTAATGAACTTGCTTGACAACTGGTCGTGGAATATGACAACAGGAAGCCTATGCTTTGCTGCGGTCTCTACAAAGGTAGATATCAGCTGGTAGCTGTCTGGCGGAAATGTATGATCAGGCCTGTAATGCTTGCTTACGGGATCTCCGCCTCTGCGCGGCTGCGGATCCCTCGCGCCTGTGAAATACGTTGTCAGAATCGATCTCATATATCACCCTTCCGTTGTGCTTAACTCTCGTGTAGCCGCCCTTCCTCATCATCATGTCTATATAGCCAACACGCCTCGACAGCTGTTTATCGTAAAACTTACTGTTGGTATGACGATGCCCTATGAACGGAGTGTCCATCTGCGCAACACCAATACCAGCCTTCTTTGCCTTTGCAAAAAAGTCAAGGTGCTCTCCACCGCACTTCAGGTCGGCATCCCATCCACCCATCTTCCTGATCTTGGCAACGTCACCTACCCAGAAGTTGGGAATCATATCACAGTACGTAATGCCGCCGCCCTTGCGGTGGGCACCAGAGCGTCGATCGATCTCGGTCCCGTTGATCCGCAGGACTGTCGTATTCCAGTTGGTAGTCCTACCCTCTATCCTGCCGCCAAGAATATCGATATCATCGTGTCGCTCCAGAACATCAACCATCTCTCCAAACGGGAACTGCCTGCGAAAGAAAAAATCATCGTCGAGCAGCATCATGTACTTCGACCTGACCACCTTAAGCATCATATTCCGCTTGGCCGACAGCCCAGAGTCAAACTTCATGTTGATCAGCCTGCCATTAGTAAGGTGCAGAACAGGCGGAAGTCGACCGTCATTGACCACGATGACAGGAATCGTCTTGGTTATCTCCCGAATAGACGCAACACAGCGAGCCAGAGCGTCGTTACGCTCGAATGCGGCTATACATATCGTAAGAGCTTCAGAGAGCCGCATGGATAGCCTTCCTTATTTCTGACATTCGGGCAATGTTGTCTGCGGCCGACCCGGTCTTACGCCCACCCTGTATTGTCCCCAGAGCATTAGCGTACACGGCATCGATGCCTTTTATCTTGTTGATCATGACGTAGTTATTCACACTGTTTGGCGTCAACCCGCTTGCACAAAACATGACAACCCTCAACGGGCGATTGGCAACCCTGAAAAGCACATTATGCAGCGCCGAACCATGGCAGCCTATGATTACATCATGCTCGTTCACTGCTGCTATCTGCTGCTCTACGGTCTCCAGCTGGGGGTGCGATATCTTCGCACCTATCGAGCACATGAACTCCTCGATCTGATCCTCACCATGGACCTTCCTCAGCCGGAGCGGCAGCTTACTCCTGCTGAGGTACAGGGGAGCCTTGCGCTTCCGGTACGGCCCCAGCTCCTTGGCTACACTCTCAAAGAATGCTGCATGGATGGGGTGACAGGACCGACGATTCTCGAACGATGGCAGCGCTATATGGGCCTTCTTGATGGTGGTCCTGCCTGTAGGTGCTTGAATCTTTGACAGGTGCTTCCGGGTCATTGGACTGATCTTCATGACGCGCAGGACGTTAGTCGAGATCCCCCGGCGTCCGATCACAAGACTCCTCGTTTCCCCGAAAGCCCATATCCTACTCGATCCCTCAGTGAGAAAATGGCCCCAGTGCGACAGGTCCATAGGAATGAATACTGCATTGCTTACGTGGTTCGACAGACCTCTATACAAGCACGCCCGGGGAACCTTAATCTCACCATCTCCGCGAACGAACGTGGATTCCATGATCAACCTGTCATTTGAGCTATAAAGGCGCGGAATCCCCTTACCCGGATAATAAACATCCCTTGCAGTGACGAAGCCCGGATTACCCACGGAGTTGCCTCCGAATGAACCGGGAAACGGTGTCCACCTGATAGGGGATCTCGTGGTACTCTTCCCCAGCTTCTGCAACCATCCTCTTGAAGACTGGATGCTCCGATACGTGGTTCCATTGCCGATAGAACTCGGGCTTTATCATTGCTGACAGCCTCTTGAATATCACGGCGTCGCCCTTGTCCTTGCGTTTGCGGATCTCGCCGAGGTGGATCCCGTGGTGGCGCACCTGCCCGGGAGAGTAGTTCCTGCTGACCTTCAGGCCGGACTCTTCGACCACGCTACGAATTGCCATCTCGTCGTCGTAGTGTCCGTGACCTATCTCGCCGGCAGCCAGCTTGTGCATGTACTTGCGCCGTGCATTGAGCGTCTTGGCGTACCACTGGGCATTGACAAAGTTGAGGCCACGCAGGCGCTTGTGGTGATCCCTGCATCGACCCATGATCGCGTTGCTGTAAGGAAGCCCGGACTGTTTCATCTCCCTGAGGTGGAACGACAGCAGGTCCACCGACTCCTCCATGACCATGATATCGATATCGGTGATCCACACATAGTCGTAGTTCCCGGTGACCGTTGCGAGGTGGCGGTACGATGCGGCAGCATACTTCGGCATTCCATCGGGAGGAAGCATTATCTCTATCGTGTAGTTCGGATATGCTCGCTGAGCACAATACTTGAAAAGCGGAATGTATGCCTTGTACACTCCGCTCGCCGATGTAAGAATAGCTACCTTGGGCACGGATCTTTTAAGCGCGAGATTTACGTCTCGCAGGCTTCCGCATTCCGCCCTTCTCGACACCCTTGATCGTCCCCTTGTTCTTTGAAGCGTAGAAGACTCTCTCGCCTTTCTTCGGGCCGTATTCCTTCTTCATGGACCCCATGATCTTCTTTCCCTTTTTGGTCATCGGCATCGCCATTCTCCTCTGTTAAAAGCTTACGGGCTGCAGCTACCTTCGAACGGGAAACATTCTTGTAGGCTTCAAGGATATTCCCGGCCAAGGTGCCGGCGTCAGCCCCGTATATAAAATGCATTAAGCTGACAATAAAGAGCGCAGGCTTTTCAATGATAAAATTGTACTGGGCAATGAAATGATCGTCGGGCTTGTGTTCCTTCAGCCAGTTCGAATACATCATTGTCTTCAGACAATAGTTCTGCTTTGCGTTGTCCGGGTTAATAAGGCTGCTGAGGGCCGGAACACCCTTGCCCATAGTCACCCTGCTCTCGACGGCCTCTTCAAGGTTACGGACGCACAGGATCGCCTTCCATACCCGCTCTGGCGGGGTTTTCTGCAGAGCCTGAGCAGATACCTTGAGAGCCTTTCCATCGTACTTGCCCTCCGGCAGGCCGCCCCTGTTCGTGCCATCGGGAAACTCATAGTACCCGAGGGGATTATACTGCTTGAACTCTGAGTTGCCGGCACAGAACTTCGAAGGAGCCACGGGGAACCCGAGCAGGTCCAGAGTCTGCATCATCATCGACGTCCCGGTCCTCGGTGCCCCGCATACGATCAATGCGCCCTTAGCCATACACGGCCTCCTGTACTGCCTCTTTAAGATTACCTATCGGGAACAGGTTCCTGCTGATTGCATGCGCCAACCTCGGATCCTTCTTGCGAAGCTTCTCGATCAGGTCGCACTGCATCGGAACCGGCAGATTCTTCCAGTCTTTCACAGTCGCAGTCAGGCGCCTCACAAAACTCTCTGAGCTCTTCTTCGAGTTCATTCGAAATCCTCCCCTCCTGCTGCGTCTGGATCAGGACCAAGCTGGCGAGCACTTTCCCTCTCGTGCAGCTCCTTTTCAATTTCCTCAGCCTCTCTTCTTGCGCGTTCACCCTTCTCCTCCTCTACGGCAGCCTCCACGATGCGCTTCAGATCAACCATCTCCTCGATTAATTTGACTTCGCGGAACCGTGGCTCGGCAAACTGGATAAAGTGCCTCAGTGCCCTGAGCATGTTGACAGGGTCAATTTCGTACTGCTTGCGACAGCCCTCAGCCCTTAACTTCACGTTCAATCGCTCCCTTCAGATCAGAAAACATCTTCTGCAGAAACCCGGGATCCTTCTGCTCGATGTCATCAAGGTCGAGCTTCAGCCCGTGGTTCTGCCAGAGTATCGCACCCTTCTTCTCGATGAAGCCGCAGCCAAGCAGCAGCGCACGCCCCTCAGGGGAGCTCTGCTTCCAGCTGGAGACGATATACCGCACGTTGCCGTTGAATAAGGTCTTGGCAACATTCACCAGCTTCTTCATGCGGCCCTCTTTGCGATTCTTCGGGCGGGTCCACATATTGTGGATCTCCAGCACACAGTACGGCTTGATCGTCTTCGGCCGAACGAATACGGCGTTAAGGAACAGGGAGGCAACGATCGTCCCGTTGATGTAGTCGGTAATGTACAGTGGATCGCCCTGATGCGGCTCGATGAAGATGCCATTCTGGCTGGCGAGGGCCTTCTGGGTACTGGCCTGAATGAGCGGACACTTGTCTGGAAACCCGCCCTTGCTGTTGGCTTTCGTGATGATGTCCTCGCCACCGTCGTCTGCCTTGGGGTGGCCACACACCAGCTTGTCGCTTGGCATCTCTGTGTAGTGCTCACATTTGCGACACTCGGTAATGAGCTTGTCGCCGTCGACTACCTTTACTTTGCCATGTACTCCCATTCGCTCCTCCTCGGTGCTACGTTCATGCGGCCGCCGCGCATCTTCTCGCGCACCTTGACCTTCCTCTGTGAATATGGTGGCAGCGGGGTCGGTGAGTCAAATTCACCAGCACCCCGGAGCTCGTTAACAACTATCGCAAGGGCTATACAGTGGGGGTAGCCGTCAGCCGGTATACGCCCATCATACTCCCAGCCACGATACTGCAGGTCAGTAGCTATGCAGTCGGTATGGACCACGACCCGATTCTCCACAAAGAGCTCACGGGCAAACATGATCGCCGCATTGATGTCGTACTGCTTGGCCTCGCGGATCCTCATTCTGCGCTTCCGCATCAGCTTTATGGTATTCTCCCCCTTGCTGAACATCTCGCTGTTTCCGAGGATCTTGGTTGTTTTGCTGAATCCCTTGCCAGCAGCAGCCCTAATCTGCCCTATGATTATCTCAGGCACCGGCCGATCACTTCCAAACTCAGAAACGACAAACAGCTTCCGGCTGCGCTTCCCCCAGAAGAACCAGTTCCCATGGATCCCGGTGTCCTTCTGCTGAATGACCACACTGTAGAAGTTGAACATATCCGGCTCGACCTCAGTCCAGTCCAGATCGAAGTCCTTGAACAGCTCACCACTATACTGTGGCCAAACCGACTTCTGGCCAACGAGGAGCTTGTACGCCCCAGACACAGCGTCTATCTGGTCACGCTTGTTGAGCGGGAATGATCCAGCCTCAGCAAGAAACGCCCTGTTCCATTTACCCCTGACAATGTATACGTGCCCCTGCTCTGCCTTGGCAGCCCATGTCTTTGCCCTGTCGATCTTACTTCCAGTCGGCCTGTCAGCGTGGAATTCGTACCCATGCAAGAGGGCTCTGTAATGATCCACAGACTCGATGCCGGCAGACCCGGGCTCCTGCTCTATACCTATCGGGGTATCATGACCGTCCATGGCAGCGTTCTGCTTGACCTTGGCCTCAGTCTTTGCCGGCGTAAGTCTAAACCGCTCCATGTGGCGTATGTAGAGATCAGGACCATCGAGGCCGCACTTGGCCCCGGCCGTGTAGTCCGGGTCGTCGTCTTCCTTCTCGGGCTCAGTCCCAGCCTTGTCCCAGTACCTGATCCAGCGAATGCCGCCCGGAACCTCATTCTCCTCGATGATCTTGAACCACAGAGGGTTGAGCATGCCGCCCTTGTAGCTGATATTCCAGTTACCGTTGAGAAGCCGCTCGCGGTCCACGGCAGCCATGGCCATGAGTGTCGACTTGTAAAAGGGGTCAGCTATCTTACCGAGCGGATTGTCGTCGATGGTTGATGGAATAAACGTAAGGCTCTTTGGTCCATTCCCTTCGCTGTCCTTCCAACTCTCTTCTACCCATACAATCTCATCATTTATCCGGGTAAAATACCGAAGAACCCCAGATCGCTCCTGTATGGGCAACCCGGTCTCGTCATCTATCCACCAATCAATAAGATCCCGAACCCACGAGTCTGCGTCGGGGTTTGTCGTGGCACGCATGTATGGCTTCGCGCCCTTGAACCCTGCCGGCGGACGATTGCGTGACATGAGATAAAAGAACTGACCTTCGGTGAAGTGGGTAAGCTCATCAAAGCCAATAAACACGTACTGTGCGCCCTGATGATCGAGCTTCGTTTTTTCGTGCTGCATGTGGCTGAACTTTATAAAGCTGTCTGCCGGGAACTCCCACTTGAGAAAGTGACCAATAGGGGTGGCGCCGAGCTTCGAGTAGATCTGCGAGGACGTATCCCATAGACCGCCACCAGACGTGATCTGGGGTGAAGTGCGACGAAAGATAATGCCATTGTAGTTTGGAAGATGAGAATATCTGGCAGCATCAAGCAGGAGCCCGTAGCTCTTCCCGCCATAGGCAGCCCCACCATAGATAACTATGTCAGCGGGAGACGCAAGAAACTCTGACTGTGGCCCGGGCTGTGGCGACAGTACGTCAACCCCGCGCTTGGCCGCCTCTACGGCAGCCTCAGTCATCGATGCATCAAGGGGGGTTGGCATCCGAACTCTACCTGTTCCTCACGATGTCTTCTGAGATGCTCCTCAGCTCATCAGCCTTGCGCTGAAAAGCAGACTCACCATAGGATAAGCTGTGTCCCTGCATGGACCGAGAAGCATTCTCTGCCCTCATCCCATCTACCTCAACCATTATGGCCGACGCCTCTATTTTGCGTGCGTATAACCAACCGATATCCGCCATGAGCTACCCCCTCGCTATATCAAGAGCCGTGTTCATCCAGCGCTCTACGTCTTCTGTGTGCTGCTTCCTCATCGACTTGATCATACGATTCTGCATGATGATCACATCGATCAATTCCTGCCGGCTCATTTCCGTTTCCGGCTTGCCCATCCATGTGAACTGGGGGTGTTCCATTTTCAAGACTCCTGATGATGGTTTCGATATCTTCGAGCACGGGGAAGCCCCGCGCCACACAATTCTGAACAGTCCGCAGGAGGGACGCCAGCACCTGATGCATGGCTGTTACATCACTCACCAAGTAGTACGCCCCCTGCGGACGCTCTCTCATTTTGCATGTGTTCTGAAAACGCCTCACGTCTCGTGAGTGCCCTCCACGTCGCGCTCTTCGCGATCCTTGGTCCGGTTGTTGAGATACTCCATAGCAAGCTCAAGGTGATGAAGAGCCTCAGCGTTGTCCTGACACCTGAACCGCGACTCCTGATAATACCGGATCCTGTCAGCTGCCGCATCGATGATATCCTCAACGAATGCGCCGTTTGGCTCCTTGCGCCCCTCACCACGACCGAGCGGACCATTCTGCCAGCCGATAGCAAAGCCACGACCAAACGTGGTGCCGCCGGCAGGGTTGCCATTGGCATCATCAAAGTGCATGCTGCTGATACCCATTCTCATCTCTTCCTCCTATGATATTCGATCAGCTTCGTGCCGACCGAGGTTGTACATTTGACCGTGTGCGGCTCGTTGATCGGAGTGGTCAGGCCGTGCTGCTCGGTGACCCGCGGGCTGCAGCCAGTAAGCCAGAAGACAATCACACCGGCGACAATCAGTATCACATATCCAGTGATCGTGGCCACCCAGAACCTGCGCTTCTGCTCCAACTGGTAACAGCGTCGGCAATCAATGCGTATCGATACGTTCGGGCCAACATCCGTGACCTTCCCGTGCTCACCGTTGCAATCCGGGCAGACGTCACCCCTCATGATTTCCTCCCGGTGCCTTTGCAGTCCTCTGGAGTATCCGACTCATTTTCGGCGCAGTGACGGTTGACAGCACTTTCTATTTCTGATAGCAACGACATAGCAAACCTCCTATAAATTCAAAGAGAAAACATTTCTTACAACGTCTGATAAATGGTGAAGTTGCAAAGCAATTTGGCGAAGCCCGGAACGAAGTGGAGCACCATTTATTTGTTGGGCGCTGTAAACCGGTGACTCCATATTTCGTTCCGGGCTCACCACGGGTTGTTACCGACTAACCCGCGTATTATCGGCAGGTGCAGAGCGGTCGAGCTTTTTCAAATTCGGCTTTGCTCGTGGCACCATTTTGTACTCAGGGAACTCCTTTGCGATAATTTTCTTTGCCTCGGATACCGTAACATCTTTAAACCTGTCCACTTTTCGCGGAATAGAATTGCGAATAGGCATATAGCCTCCTTGTTAAGAAAATGTAGTGGTGAGCCCCTATAATAAAGACTCACCGGTTTATTGCGCCCAACGTCCCGGCCCACTCGCCCGAAGTGCGGTACTCCGCATTTTGGGCTGGGCCTGTTGTACGAAGTTTTGCCGGATCCCATATTTATTCTTCCGGTGCAAACTCAGCAACATCTACGTCCAGGCATTTAATATTATCACGCGAATCTTCGAGACAAATTAGCGTTACCATACAATCACGAAGCGCATTCATTTCATCGCGAATATCACCGACACACAAAGGATCGCCGTGCTCGCGTGAATCGCTAATGGTTGAATCGCCGTGAATGCGTCCGTTGAGTTCAGCACAAAGCTTATTAAATGCCGTAACGCCCTTCATGCGAAAACTGTCAAAGTCAATTTGCATAGATACCCTTTATTTTGCGCCGGACTACAATAAAGCTCTCCGGCAAAATTTCTTACAACGGTTCGCGCTACAGATGCCGTAGCACGATATTTTGCCAATCGGCACGGATATGGTCAAGCGTTATGTCGCTGATCTGCTCCCACTCTTGTTTGAGGCCACGCCGATCAGAAATGTCTTTTTCAAGTGCCGCTACAATTTTAAGTGCTATGGCAATCTTAGCGCTGTTGTCGGCTCGTTGCTCGACATTAGATCGCTGAGGTTTGTCATGCACGAATTGCCGATTGCACACATACACATCAAACGATGGAATGTAGACTGCGCGGCGTTCTCCGCATGCTCTCACCTCTTCCGCTGTGGACAAAAACCCACCGAGCCTGACCACCACGTTCTTTTCGTTTTGCAAGAGAGAACGCGCTTCGTTTTGTTCCTGCATGACAAACCTCCAATAATTCAACTGGCAATGGCCGACAACTCGTTCTATGCGGTCATTAATGGGGGTAGGATGCGGCATAGTGGTCGATGGTTCATCGTGTCTGGAGCTACCATAATTCCCACTATTAACGATATACTTTCCATCGTATCGTTGCACACACCACTACCCCTATTCTGTCCCCCTCTGATTATCCGGCAGGATCAGCAGTGGCCTCTGGATGTCCTTGCCGCCCGAGGTGATGTCCTTCTTGATCGGAGCATAGTTGCCGACCATCTTGTTGAGCTCCTGTATGTAGCTAAGCTGGATCCTGCGATCATTGTACATGCGCTTGACCATATCGATCACCTTTTCGTCCATGACCCCTTCGGCACTATCAGCCTCCTGAAACAGCTTGACCACGCGCTCGGTGAGCTGCTGCCCATGCTCAATACCCTCAACGATCCTCTGCACGAGCTTGGCCTTCGGCATGCCGGCCTTCACGAACATCTTCTCGGTGTCGCCCATGATCTTTTCTTCGATCTGGTCTGCGAGCCTGCCCTTCTTCCACTTCTTGTTGGCGACACGTTTATGTATCGTCACCGCTGAAATTTTATACTTCTTTGATATATCTGCTACAGACGTGCCCATCTCGTAGGCAGCCTTGCACTTGGCCCAAAGTACCGCAGAATAAGCCACTTACAGTGCCTCCGGACCCGGGTCAGGTTCGAACTCTGGGGCATGAAACATACCCTCGACTTCTCTGCCGCCTTCCTGCTCCAGCTCCTTGAGCAGTATAGCCATGGTGGCGCCTATTGCATGGTGGAGATACCGCATGCCGTTGTCTCCAGCTGAGGCTACCACCTGTGGAGCTATGCCCTGCCTTGCGTACATGGGGATACCCGGAGCGTCAGGCCCTGAGGTAGATATCTCGATGACATACGGAGCCCCGGGCTCATCGACCCTGCTGAGATCAACGGTGAGCTTCATACGTCCCTCATTCCCAGATACTTGAATACCCGCTGGCCCTCGGCGCCGTCATGGTCAACACCGTAAACGTGGACCCGTGGCTTGACTTCGGTATCGTCCTGAACCTTTGACGGCACGGGCAGCGGCTCGGCAATGTAGATCTGGTATTTACCCATCTCAGCCATGATCCTCAGGCCGTCGAACTTGCCCCCGGACAGCTCAACCTTCATCTCTTCTACCATGACGGCCTCCCGGTTTTCGAGGATCTCCCCCGGCTCATGTTGGCCTTCTCAATGACCAGCACGCGACCGTATAAGGTCATCGAATATGCCGTTCTGGTGAAATAGCCCTTCTCGCCGGCCCACCACCCGTTCATTCTATCGATCAAGGTCTTTGCATACTCGATCATTGTCCCGGGCCTCCTTAGGCCACCGCCGTACCGTGGCAGGTAGCTGGTCTGAAGATCCTCCACAAGGTAGATGCCGCCGATCTTGACCGATCGATACATGCCCTCGAACGTGGCGATCTGCTGCTCCATCCTGTGGCCGCCGTCATCGATCAGGATATCGATAGGTCCGACAACACCGCAAACCTTCTTCAGGAAGGCCGGGTCAGCCTGATCTCCGATGAGCACCTTGATCCCGGGTTCGGCAGCCACCTTGCACTTCGGGTTCTTGTCGACGCCGAATATCCGCGCCCCCGGGCCGAAGTATGACTTCCACATCTGCAGGGATCCACCATGGCTCACGCCGAACTCGATCACGGTCGGCTTCTTGTTCCGGAACTTTTTGAAGTGCCGGTGATAGATGGCGAAGTAGTCCAGCCATTTATGGATCAGCCGACCCTTGTTGTGGCGAAAGTATTCGCTGAGCGGGTTACTCATCGCTGGCGTACTTCCCGACAATGTGCTCGGCCTTGACACAGAGCAGCGTCTCCACCCCGACCACCACGTCGATGCCGGCCTTCCGCAGGGTCACGATCACATCTCCGACCGATACACCCTCGACCTCTGGGCCGACGGCCAGCACCTCCATGCGGTTGTCAGACTCCCGGACAGTGTCGGGGATGATGATCCCGCCCGGGGTCTTCTTTGCCGCCTCGACCCGACGAACCAGCACCATGTCCTTATACGGTACAAACTTCATTTTTCGCTCCCTCCATTATTCTTTTGGCGATCCCAGACTCAAACAGGAACCCTCCGCCGTTTTTGGTGTGTACCTCAAGCCATCCGCCGAAGTGTTGGCGTATTCTGCTCACCACGCACTCGCCATTGGATAACTCATAAAACGATTCCTTTATCTGAGATAACTTGTTCTGATAGTCGTCCCACATTCTGATCAGACCGGAGCGCTCATTGATTCGGCGAGCATACATGAGCTCGGCAGACCCGTACTCTCCCCACGAGTAGGGCTCAGAGTAAAACCACACCTCGCAGTGGTCGCAGCCAAGGCGCATGCTCTGCTTCTTCTCGTATTCGGTAAGCTCCCATTCAAACTGCGGATAATATCTCTGAGGGCGCGAGTGAGATTCTGCCCGAGAGTCAAGTCTGACATATTGGCAACCTCCTATGATATTATACTATACGGCTTTCTGCTCTGCAACCATCGCGACGTTCCACGCATTGATCATGAAGTCGACCAGCACTGAAAGGTTCGTCGACTCACGAAGCTCAACCGAAGGCATCGTCCTGCACTTGCATCCGATCGCAATCTTCTGCTCGTGCGTCGTGGTGATCTCGCTCATTATCATGGGCAGATACCCACACTTCGGACATCGCACCCCCCGGACTCTTAGCCTCCTCAGTATCTCCCGGTGCTGGTTGGATATCCTGTACGTGGCCTCATCGAACGGCAGCGGGTTATTCCGCAGCCGATCGAGAACCTCCTGTGGCCGCTGGCCAACGTCGGCCCGAACAGAGCTGAAGGTATCGTCCTCTTCCTTCTTCTTCTGCCGTTCAGCATGGAGATTCCTGAGCCATGGGAAGTAGATCCATACCAGCACGGCAGCCGCAACGACCACAAAGATGCCGGTCACGAGAGGGGCTCTCTTAACTTGAGCGTCGTCGATCGAAGCTGCCTTAAAAACCTATCGGTTTCGCTGCGTGGAGTTGGCGTCATGAGCCCGACTTCCCTGTCAAGGGTCATCGTTAAGTCCTCCAGACCCTCAACCATCCGCAGATAATCATCCCGGCGCCACACAACGTGATCCTCGCCCAGAGCTTTCCGGGATCGGTCGATTAGCCTCCGAAGTCCTTCCGGGTTTGATTTTTTCAAATAGCCGACAAGCACCTTCTCGTTTTCGTCGGCAAGCAACCGTTCCATCTCTGCAATATTTAATGCGATCTCATTCTGAAATGAAGGAGAATGAAGAGACAGCATCTTTTTCGCGCCGGCAATCTCGAACACCTCCCCGGGCTTGTGCTTTGGGTCAGCCTTCATGAAGACACCGTCAGGGATGTCCGTCTTCTTGCACGTGTAACTTTTGAACGTCGGGACACTGATGTCATAACCAGTGCCATCGAACATCTCCTTGAGGTCCTCGGCGCTGAACTTCCGCAGAATCGCGTGGATAGTATCCCGGGCAATGTACTTGTCCCGGTGCGGGTCGGGCAACTCCTTGATGATAACCTGCGGATCGACGGGCTCACCAGCCTTCCCGTTTTTGAGGCTCTCCATGGACTCGTCCATCATCTTAAGGGTGCGCTCCGAAACACTGTCATCCCTATTATGGTCCCACTGCCCGGGAACACTGTCAATTCCGGGATCAGAGCCGGCCCTGACGTGATCCTTGACGCTCGGCTCCTCCAGCCGTTCGACACGCTCGCTAAGGCTCATCATGGTCTGACGGTGGGTCAGCAGGGCGTTGTCCATGGTTTCTAGGCGCTTGAGCACCTTCCCGAGCGTCTCGCTCATGGTGTCCACCCGGGCAGTGAGCTCAGTGACGCTATCGTCGTGCGCCCTGTACCCATCCAGCTTTTCAGATAGCTTGGCTATTCTGTCACACAGATGTGCGTATTTTTCCTCCACAGTCACCTTCTCCTCCTGTGCGGATAAGTTGTGAATTACTGCACCTCGCCGTCGTCTTCCTGAGCCGTGAAAAGAGGAATCATCTACTCAAAGGCCTTCCCGCCCGGAATATCGTGGACAACCTCAGCCAAGCCATCCCCGAATATTGGCCGGATCCTGAGCTCTCCCTTTGATGGACCCCTGTGTTCGATCTCGGGAGCCCCATTACACTGGGCGTCACCTTCGGCCCGTTTACGGGCCTCTATGGAGCTCTGAAGGGTATCGACCAGATTCACGATCTGCTGCTCCATGGCCCAGATCCACTGGGTGAGCTTCTCAATCCCTATATCTCCTTGATTTACCGTGTCTTTCACGAGGCCACGAATAGCATCGGTGGCCTGATCGTCGCTCAGTTCGAACTCGGCCGGCATATATCGCCCCTTTCTGATTCCCTGTTCTGGGAGGGCGCCGGGACGCCAAAGGCTTCCATCTTGAGCATTCCGGCCTTGGCTACCTCCATGAGCCCGTAGATCCTCAGGCGATCATCTGCCGTGGTTTCACGGAGGTCGTACATGACCGTTATGTTCCCGGTTCCATCCCGGAAGATATTAACCAGAGAACGCCCCTCGTTCATAGCGCCACCCTTTCAGGGTTATTGTGGATGTTGCCGACAATGAAGCTGTTCTTGCCGGCGAACATTGCCACGGGATACTGACGCAGGAAAGCACCGGATCTGAAGCAAGCAAGCATTATCCCGCGCTCAAACCTCACCACGGCATCGACATCGAACTGGTCTGTTTTGATGTGGATGATATCACCTTCGAATATCTCACAGCCCTTCGAGTCGTGAATTGAGGACCCGAGCTCAATCAGTAGATCCCGGGGACTGTCTTTGTGGTTGGCCATAGCTTCGAATATCACCATGGACATACCAAACGGCTGACACCATGCCATGCGGCGTTTGTTCCATGCGCGAAACGACTTGACCGGCATCAGAACTTCCCCATAACCTGCCGGGACAGTATCCCGCGCTGGATGTCAATCTTCTGCTCCGGGGCCGGGGTGTCCAGCTCGAACTGGTGCTGACACGCCTGATCCATGCAAACCATCTTCCGAATCTTCCCGTCACGACCATAGCACCGTATCGGGTGATATCCGCACTTCGGACAGACTTCTATATCTGCCATACCCTCTCCCTTGAAAAAGGAGAAAGCCCCGGAACGCTTAAGCGGAAAGTGAAAGTAGGTATCCGGGTTAAGCGTGGGCCTGCGGCTCCGGGGCTCCTCTCCATTGTATTCAGCGGTTTCATCTATGTAAAATATATTCATTTTCAATTGATGATGCCAATTAATTTCCAAGCTGCAGCATAAACGACAACGATGACAAGTATGAACGCCGTGGCGACTACCCCTCCCCAGACGTCTCCAACCATATTCTTATACTCTCTGCACGTTTCTTGAATGTCGCAATACTCGCAGAGACCCGACCTACGGAACGAGCAACAACCCATGGAACCCTCCTCGAATTTGTCACCTGCTTACCATGCAGCTTACCGCTCTTGCTCTTGAGCTCAAGGTTCATGGCCAAGCAGAATTGCTCATCAACAGGTATCAAACACAGATTGTCCGGGCGCCCACGAAGCTCGCTGAACACAATCTTCTTCTCAAGGACCGTAAGCCGGCGCTCCAAGATCTTGAAGACCTTGTCCGGGATCCTGAAGTTGAATATTCCCCGCAGCGTCAGCTCATCGTCGGCGTAACTCTGAAGCGGCGCCTCAGACGCAACCTGATTCTTTTCCTTGTCGACCCACTTCTTTTTTGGCAGGAGCATCAGCTCCACCATCCGTTAAGAACACCGAGCAAGACAATCACGACCCCGGCTATCGATCCGAGCGTAATTGCCACCATCCATAACTCCAGCTCCCTGTCGGTCATCAGTACCCTCCGTAGGTTTCTGCAGGCTTAATAGCCGCCATACGTTTCCGCCGCCCCGCCTCGCTCTCGATCCTTCCGCACTCGTCGCACCGATGACTTGCGACCTCACACCTTCTTGTTTTTTCGTTTCGCCTTTGCCGGGGGGTGCTGAAGAACGTGTCCACCCCGCACCCGAGACAGTTGAGTCTTACTTCCCCCGCCGACGTTAATGTGTGGGGTTGTATCTTCGAAGTCGTTGAAGAGCGCATCAGTAACCTCTCGATCCTCCAGCGGAGTGATCAGGCTGATGTACCGGCTCGTTTTCGGCCTGATGTTCTTGTACGTGTGCCACGCCTTCAATATCGGCATACTTTGTCATCTCCCTTCTTTCGTCGGCCTTTCGACAGTAGTCCGCATACCACGGCTCATTTGCAAGCAGCTTCTTGTGCCACTCCGGAGCAATAATCCGGAACTTGTCTTCCTTGAACTCATCAAGAAATGCAACATAGTCCTGCTCTTTCTCGTGATCCATGGTTGTCCACGTCAGGCCCATGCCACTGTTGAACATGAGAAGGGCTTCGCCGGCAGGGTATCCCATCGCATACGCTTCGTCCTGAAGCCTACGGAGGAATTCAATAACGTCCTGCGCTTCGTCGGGCAGCTTCCTGCTCCGGAGCTCGTCTTGGCTGCAGCAATCAATCAATCTCATAGCGGCACCTCACCTATCTTTCCCGTAGCCAATTTGAAAGACCTCCTGAATTCAGCCAACTCCTCATCGGTCATCCGCTCCTCTGGGGTGGGCGCAGGGGCTTTGGGTGCCGGCGGCCGACGTTCTGAGCTCCTGCGCTCCCGTAGCCTCTGCTCCTTGCGCTTCCGGGAATAATAGCCACGTTCCTCGGCCTCATCCCTTCGAGCCCAGTTACGGACAGCCATGACCCAGTTGGCGTACATGGCGTTCTTTGCCTCGCTGTACTCTTCCGCGCTCTGGTAATAGTGGCGAGCCTTGTCGACCGGCCACTTCGTTGCTGCCACAAAGGCATCGAAGTCATAGAACGGGGAATTCTTGAACAGGTGCTTACCGGCCTTTTTTGGCTTCCCCCTTTCCCCCATACCCCCTTTTCCCCCAGAAGCAGAAGCAGAAGCAGAAGCATAGATGTCCCGGACACTTTGGGACATTGTCCCACCTTGTCCCTTTTCTTCGGATAGTTTGGCCTTTTTAGCGCGATATTCGCGTTTTCTTACAGACTCAGGATTCTCAGAGTAATTCCACCGCTCACGGTATTTGTGATAGTTTACCACGATATATCCGCCATCGATCCTCTTTATCCGGCGGCCATCTTCGGCCATCGACCTGCTGTGTTTATCCGGCGACTCAAGCACCTCTATAGCTGCCATAACCTTCTCAATCGGCATGAAGCACGTTCCAGACAGCACGGGCGCAGAGACTGGAGCAATCCCATCACTCTTACACGCAGCGAGGATCGCAACAAAAACCTTGAAAACCTCAGCCGATTCCATCATTAAAGAGCTTAAGAGGATATCTGAATCGAGCTTCGTGAACCCCATCACTCGACCTCCTCTCTGGTAGCCTCAAAAATGTAAAAATTATCATCCGTGATGTCTTCACCATGAAGTTCATTCCCGATACTAAGCACCTGATCTTCATAAATCCTAATATCTGGGTACGGGATACTAAACTTTGCCGCAATAAGAGATTTTACCTCTCCAACAGTAAACAGGAGTTTGTTAGTGGGCACAAATAACCTCCAATAGAAAATCCAACGGGCCGCACCGATGGCGCTCCGGGCAACAACAGAAACCCTTTGCTTTGGTACGACCCGTGGATGTAATTGCGTTCATGGAAGTCCTGTTGTTTGAGTTGGCGTCGGGGCCATTACCTCCCGACACTATCAATCTACCATTGTCCAATCATCGTGTCAAGTCCGCATCGATTGAATAAAAGTGAATCATCTCGATCTTGGCTACCGGCTCCCAGTCTTGCCAGTCGTCACGATCCCAACGACCACCATACATCGTCACGAACGGAGCTTTATTCAGGCGTACAATCAGGTCACAGTCAACGAACCTCACTGCAAGCCACGCCGGCCTGTTGGTAAGCTCTTCAAGCCTCTTTGCTGCCAGCAGCTTGTGCAAAGATATCATGTAGTCAGTGTACTTGGTCGACGCATTCTTCCGGCACTTGATCTCCATCCATGCCTTGACGTTGTGGTGCTTGTCGACCATCGCCACATCCAGCCCCCACTTAGTTGAGAGCTTGATCGGGCGCAGGCCGTTTATCTCTCCGAGCTCTACAGCAAACTCCTTCTCCCGGCGAAGATCTTCTTCCTTCTCATACATCCGGCGCCTGCGTTCATGCGGCTGCATCATAGATACTTCCTAATGAAGGGGAGACAGACGGGGTTCGAACCCGCGACCGCCGGACCCACATTCCGGTGCTCTACCAACTGAGCTACTGCCTCCATAACTGTCTCCACGTTTGATCAGTACCGATCGTCGTATCCACCACGACCACGGTCGTCCCTGCGGCCATAGTCCCGGTCCCGGCCACGGTCATCCCGGTCGTCGCTTCGAGGGGCAAAGCACTGCTTGTACACAGCCATTGCCGCTATCTCGACGCTCTTCCGGGGGTTGCCGTCACGGTCCTCCCAGCTATTGGTCTGTTTGCGGCCGTAAACGAGAACGGCGTCGCCCTTTTTCAGATTGGCCATTGCGGCATCGGCGGTGTACTTGAAGCACACCACGTCAGTGTATTCGACCTTCTGATCATCTCGCGGACCATAGTTGGTAGCGATAGAAAACTTGACGACATTCTTTTTTTCCCCGAAGGCCTCGGGATCTTTGGTCAGTCGACCACCAATGTTACAGCTGTTGATGTCCATGATTTTTCCTTTACCATTGACTGATTGTTGAAATGTCTACGGCGTTCGGGTCGGGGATGTAAGCCCCGAGCTCTATTGCCGCCCACGTTTTGATCTCCTCCATCTTTTCCTCCCACTCAGACGTTGTCCACTCTTCGAGCCTCGTGGACCGAACAAACGGCATCCCGTTGTCGTCCAGATATACGAAAAACTTCGCCTGCAGGATTGCATGGACCTGATCGTTTTCGTATGGCGCATATCCGAGCGCATCACCAATAATGGGGACAACCACTCCCCTGTAATATCTGTTCTGCTGGTTGCTCTTTTCCTTCCTCTGTTTACGTATGATACATTCCACGGCCGCATTCTCAGGAAACGTGGCGAGATACGCAGCCAAGCCGGCTGGATCTTCGGGCACGAATTCCCTGTTGGTGATCGTGCCCGGATATTTCAGATCGAAATTCATGACTTCGGTTTCGGAACTTTGTCGTCTTCGACGTCACGAAAGATCTTGCCGTAATCGATGATCTTGATATTTACCAGACCATCGTAGCCGTGCTTGTCCTGCAGCCACATACGCCAGCATTCAGGGTCCACGCTTTTTTCGGTAAGCAGCCCTGCCAGCTTCTCGACGTCCTCGCTCAGGATCAGGCCATAGTGGCGCTGGTATGCGTCGTTGAGCTGCTTCTTGTCGTGGCCGGGTACTTCGATGTACCGGGGACCGGGGCCTTGCTCACGAGGCGCGGGAGGATCCTGACGGCGCTGTTGTGCCGGCGGATGATCGTTGCCCATCTCCATGGTATCGATCTCGGAGTCGATCTGCCCGGAGAACGGGATGCAGAACACCTGATTCAGGACGTACTTGTAGGCCGAGGTCATGGCCTTGTTGTACGCCTTGTCACTGGTGTCGTTCCCTGATCCGGTCACCTTGGCTTCGAGGAAGGTGCCGTCGGGACCATAGAAGGTGTAGGTAATCACGAGCTTGACAAACATCATCTTGCCGCCGTTCGCCCGTGGCTCGGTCCAGTGCTCCTCCTCCTCAACCGTCGGAACGATCAGGACTTGGTGCTTGGCCAGCAGCGGATTCAGGCTGTCGCAGACATCGTCGATCGATCGGTAGCTGTAATTCTGATCCTTGTTCTTGTGGCTCTTTTCCACGGGACCGATCTCTCCAAGGATGGAGAGGATTCGCTCCTGAATCGTTGGCGGCACACGCTTTGCGACGGTCGCCTTCGGTTCGGCCGGCTTACGGCTGCGGGTGGTCTTCGACGCAGCCGCTTCTGTGGTTTCTTTCTTCTTGGTCATGCCTGTCTACTTTCCTTTTCTACGTTCGGGATTAAAGGTTTTTCCCGAAGGGGCAAAATTGTTTCGCATCGCAATAGTCTTCGCAGCGGGTGTTCCTTCCGGGGCGCTGCTCGACCGAGTGGCCCCTCCCGAGCTCCAGCGCGAGAGCCGTTGCGTCTGCTTCGTCGTTGAACACGCGAACAGCCGTCTTCCTTCCTTCCTTATTGACGGCGTAGGTTGTAGGTTTCGCCCACCGCTCTTCCGGGGTGCAGAACGGAAGCTCTTCGTCCGCGAGCTTACAGGCATTGAAGTGGACCCGGGAACGCGCAACAAGATATTCCTCGGTCGCTTCTTGCGTCCAGAGAGGAACCTTGATGCACTGCTGTGATGCTGGAGGGTAGTTCGTGTTGCCGGCCTTGCTCTTCTGAAAATCACGATAAAAAGTATTGATCTTCAGAGCATTCACCGGGAAGCCGAGCAGTCGAAACGCAAACGCATAGCAGTTCAGCTGACGTTCCCACTCGGGCTTGGATCCACCGTCACTGTAAACGATGCTCCAGACCGAGGTGACCTTGTGGTCCTCGACAACACCGTCGACCCCGTCATAACAGTCGGACTTGCCGGACACGTAATAACTGTTGGGGTCGTAGTTCTCGGTCTCCCAGAACTTTACGTTGCCGTCGACAGTGTAGAGCCGCTGCTTGACAAGGTCATAGAACCAGCGCTCTTCGCTGAGGCGCTCGGCGTTCGGGTTACCTTTAGCTGCAAGGCGCTCGACCGTGTTGTGGGCTGCGCTTCCAATGAACAGCCACGTAAACTCGGTGGCATCCTTAGCAATCTTGTCCCGGTGGCGATCGACGAGGATCTTGGGACGGGGGGCGTCGATAAGCTGTGTTACCGACAGGACGTTGTCTGGTGCTTTGACCAGATCATACTCTTCGACATACGCCTTGATGGCATCCACCACTGTGGGCGACAGGTTAAAATTGTTGGTGATTATCATTGCTCCACTCCTTTGCGCGAGAGTGTTAAGGGTTTATTTGTGCAATAGGGACATCCCCTCAGCCGCCTCTGTGATCCGCACTTTTTACAGGTTGTCGCTTCCCAACGATCGGCCATCATGTCGACCATTCGCGGCTGACTCACCTTGTTTTTGGCAGCCAGCTTCTTTACCCGTTTCTGGGTATCGATGTCGACTGATACGGTTGTCTGGTTGGCCATCTATCCTCCTTCGTGGTTGTTGTCAGGTCAGGCGACAGGGAGTCAAACCCTGCAATTTTTCACAGACACGTCGGCCTGCTACACCTTTCGCCCGTCGGTTACTCAGTCACGGGGGATTCCCGTGTCCCTTACTCCCTTGGATACTGCCCGATAGTCTCAATTAGATTATACTTGATTCCCAATTGAGAGTCA
>Ga0180434_10000396_pt1 | contig 64279 bp, 56 predicted proteins | sample SS_ome_7_FD_132453 | JGI IMG/M metagenome (GOLD analysis project Ga0180434, IMG submission 132453) | Hypersaline lake sediment archaeal communities from the Salton Sea, California, USA - SS_1_D_2 metaG | ecosystem: Environmental > Aquatic > Non-marine Saline and Alkaline > Hypersaline >...
GTTTTGGGCTTTATTCACAAGCTGCTGTTCTGTTTCGGGCATTTCGGGCATATGATCCTCATTCATCAGATTAGACGATACATATAAGGCTTTGGTTTGCAAATAAATGAGATAATGGCTGCATGAAAATTATAGGAGAATCGGGCCTTTCGCGCAATCTCTCATAATGTCAACCTTTTTTAAGGGATTAAGGGGTCGCACCGCAGCAAGTTATTCATTATAAACAAGTAAACCCATTTTAGGCACAGAAAAACTTGCTTAAATGAGATTTTTGGGAGGTTGGAATCGTCTTTTAGTAAAAAAATATAAAATGGCAAGAGTTCATCATTAGGAATTAAGGCTAAGGGGAGACCCATAGTAGAGAAGGCAGGAATCTTTAAGCTGAGAGAACCAAGGACCTCTTATTCGCTATTTTCCCCCCCAAAAAAAGAGGTTTAAGGGATAATATTCAACCATCAGATTAACTTAAATATTGAAAAAAGTGAAGATAGCATGGTGCGACCCCCTAATCTTCCCTATTAAGTGGATCTGAGAGAGTGGGGAGAGCTGACTATTGATATTCTTCCATTTTGGTTTTATTATGGTTCCATAAAGGCAGCATCATGGCAAAACTAACTATTAAAAATATTCCCGAAGACGTCTATGAGAGATTGAAACGCCGCGCCAAATTCAGGCGAAGAAGTATCAACCAGGAGGTGATTGCTGTGATTGAACAAGCCCTTGAAACGCCGCCTATTGATGTGGATGCCACTCTCAAACGGACACAAAAGATCCGGGAACTGACAGCACAATACCGTACCCGTGATGATGAGCTGGAACAGTGGAAGAATCAAGGACGAAAATGATCGTAGTGGACTCAAATCTTATCCTTTATATCCACGTTCAAAGTGAATGGACAGCACAGGCTCTTCAAGCTCTTGAAAAGGACCCTCAATGGATATCCCCTCCGCTTTGGGAAAGCGAGTTCCGGAATGTTATGGCTGGATATATGCGACGAAAAATTCTGAATCTCGAGCAGACCAAGAAGATCATGAATTCAGCGCTTAGGACCATGGAGGACCGGGAGATCCTGCCTCCCTCCAATTTGGTACTGGGACTGGTTGCAGCCAGTGATTGTTCAGCTTATGACTGCGAATATGTGGCTCTGGCCAAACATCTTAAAATTAAGCTCATCATAAGCGACCAAAAAATTCTTCGAAATTTCCCTGACGCAGCCGTCAATCTTGATGCTTTCTCCAGCTCTTAAAAATAAGTAGATAAGTAGTTTGAAGGAAAAAGCCTTTTTGATCACAGCGGACAGCAGACTGCTCAAGTCCTGCCTGAAAGATTTTAAATGGATCAGACCATTATGATGGATGATTGAGCTGCATCCTTGTCTTTTTATCCTGAAGTGACTAAAATCTGTTTGCCGGAGCTATCTGAATGAAACTCAGAACCGAAGGTTTTAAAACGGGAAAACCGAGGAATCGAACATGGTGAGTCTTAAATTATCATTAAGGAATATCCTGGGGGCTGGTCTACGAACCTGGCTCAATGCCTTTGTGCTTTCCATTGTTTTTGTGGCGATGATCGGCCTTAACGGAATTATCGTGGGCATGAACCGCTCCACCACAAACAATATGAAGAATGCCCTCTACGGAGGCGGGCAGTACTGGCACAAGAATTATGACCCCTTTGATCCGTCAACCATTGAACAAAGCCACGATCAACTGCCGGAGGAAATGGAAACCCTGATAGACGAAGGAAGGGCTTCACCCATCATGATAACCCAAGGTGCCCTGTACCCTCAGGGACGAATAAAAAATATTCTGATCAAAGGCATTGACACGGATCAGACTATTTTGAACCTCCCTTCGGAGCGACTGCAGGTCAAAACAGATTATATTCCCGCCTTGATCGGCACCCGAATGGCTGAGAATTCTCAACTCAAGAAAGATGACACCGTCACGTTACGATGGCGGGATAAAGACGGCACCTTTGATGCCGCTGATATAAAGATCGTCCATATCATGAATACTCTGGTTCCTGCCGTGGATAAAGGTCAAATATGGATTCCCTTTCAAAAATTACAGGAAATGATGGGAACCCGTGGGCACGCCACCATGGTGGTGATCCAGCAAGAAATGCAGTCGCCGTTTCAGCGAGCCGGGATATGGGAGTTTAAGTCTCTTACTTATTTATTGAGGGATATGGAAGCCATGAAGCAGATCCAGATTTTCTCCTATGCTTTTATGTATCTTCTGTTGTTGTTTATGGCTCTTCTGGCTGTGTTTGATACTCAGGTCATCTCCATCTTTCGCAGGAAACGCGAGATCGGTATGCTGATGGCTCTGGGGATGGAAAGAAAAAACGTGATCAAGCTTTTCACTCTGGAAGGAGCTTTGCACGGAGTGCTTTCTTTAATCATGGGAGCCCTTTACGCCACGCCATTCCTTATCTGGTCAGCGAAAAGCGGCATAAAACTGCCTGAGAGCGCCGGTGATTTCGGCATGGCTATCTCCACCACACTTTATCCTATTTACGGATGGAAGATCATCCTTGGATCCGCCCTCCTGATGCTGGTTTCTGTGACCGTTGTCAGTTATTTTCCTTCCCGCAGAATATCTAATATCGTACCCCAAAAAGTTCTGGCTGGGAGGCAGGAATGATTGGGTTTCTCATAAAAGGCATCTTGAGAGACAAACACCGCAGCCTGGTTCCTCTCATTATCGTGAGTGTGGGCGTGTCTATCAGTGTGTTTATGTACACTTATATTTGGGGATTTATTGACGATCTGACCAAGACCAATGCCGTTTATGAAACAGGGCATTTAAAAATCATGACCCGAGCCTATGAAGAGATATCTGACCAGATTCCCAATGACCTGGCTCTAACCAATACGGATTCTTTCATCCATGAGCTGGAAAAGGAATATCCCGGAGTGGACTGGACTCCCCGTATCAAGTATGCCGGACTGCTTGATATTCCTGATGAAAAAGGAGAAACTAGAGCTCAAACCATGGTGATGGGTATTGCGCTGGATCTCCTTGGCAAAGATTCCGGGGAGAGAGAGCGCTTTAATCTGGATAAATCGATTCAAAAGGGATATCTTCCTGATAAGCAGGGTGAGATTCTCATCCCGGTTTCCATGGCCAAAAGTCTGGATGCCAAAATTGGGGATACCGCCACTTTAATCAGTTCTTCAGCACGAGGAGGAATGGCACTCTACAATTTCCAGATCGCCGGTACGGTCAAATTCGGGGTTCCGGCTCTGGATCGAAACACCATGATCGCTGATATCGGGGATGTTCGATACGCTCTGGATATGGAATCAGGATCCGGTGAAATCCTGGGTTATTTTGAAAATGAACTTTATCATTCTGAAAACGCTCATGAGATAAAAGAGAAATTTAATGAAAAATATTCAAATCCCGAGGATGAATTCTCTCCTATCATGCTCACTCTTGAGGACCAGAACAATCTGGGAGAATTGTTGAGAATATCGAAGCTGGAACTTTATATCATCGTGGGGGTCTTTTTGTTTGTGATCTCTCTTATTTTGTGGAATTCAGGATTGATGTCCGGAATCAGGCGCTATGGAGAGATCGGGGTCAGGATGGCTCTTGGAGAGTCAAAGGCCCGGGTTTATAAAGAAATGCTGATGGAATCAGTGGTCATTGGATTTGTGGGCTCTGTAATCGGCATTGCCATAGGGATTCTCGGATCTTATTATCTTCAGGAGATCGGGATCGATGTTTCCGGGATGATGAAGGAGAGCACAATTCTCATGTCTCCGGTTCTCAGGGCTCAAGTGACCACAGAGGCTTACTTTATCGGGTTTATCCCCGGTCTGCTGGCTAATTTTCTAGGGACAGCAGTTGCCGGGATAGGGATATTTAAAAGAGACACCTCCCAATTGTTCAGAGAGATGGAGATGTGAGAAAGAGAGGAAACAAAATTTCTTATCATTACTGGCGATTCTGACATAGTTCCCGCATTAAAATTGGCTCGAATGTTTAGTAATCCAAAAAAGACCTCATTTAAGAGTGTTGTTTAAGGCATGAAATGATGATGTCAGTTTACTTATACTTTAAGGTATTTCAGACCAGTCTAAAAACTGGGCAAGTTGATTAAGAAGCTTTTTAAAATCTCCTAAACGGGTCAGCAAAATATCATAGATTTGATTTTCATCAATTTCCCAATAGATATGAACCAATCTATTTCTAAACTTTGCCATCTCTTTTAAATCATTAACAAAGGATTTTTCAAAAGCCCCTTTTTCTCCAAGAACTGTAAAAGTATCCGCATAATCTTCGGGAGCTCTGTAACCATTCCGAGAGATGATGTGATTGCACATATCAATGGCAGCTTCTAAAGCCATGATAAAATTGTACTTAGCGCTTCCAATTTTATCGGGATCACTTGTAAAAACTGATTTTTTATAGTCTTTAAGTCTTTGAAGATTCCCTAAAGCTTCCCGCATCTGGGAGACAAGCTTCAGCATTCTATCTGCATCATATCGGGGCATTCATGACCTCTTTCAAGTAGCGTTTACGGTAAATAGCAAAATCCATATATTTCTTAAAAATCATTCCCTCAAAATCAGTCCTCTTTCCAATGTCCTTATCTGCAATCAGAATCCCTTCTTTTACCACACGGTACACAAACGAAAGAGGAGCATGATTTATAACTCTGACATCTACAGGAAATTTCGTCAATGACTTAATTTCCTCTTCCAGTTCAAATTCAAAATCCAAAGGCTCTTTACTGATCTTTTCAGTACAAAACACCCCGATATCAATATCGGAAAATTTATCATCCGTTACAAATGAACCAAAAATATAGGAAAAAATGACAGTTTTCCGTTTATTCAATTGAGAAGAAATTTCTTTAACGATTTGTTCTTTTCTCTTCTTAGAAATGTTATGTTTTGTCATCCTGATGAAAAATTAACACATTATCTGTTTATTTTCAATTAAACTATATTCACCTGACCTATTCATAAAAAAATGAAAAAATGGCGATGTTTTATTATTAATTTATTTCCAGCGATATACAAGTTTTTATAAAGATCCATGCTTTGGATGTTTTTTCTGTATATATCTCTTATTTTAATCGTAATCGCCATTTTTCACCCACCTCGGCTCGTGAATAATCCAGGTTCATTCTTCATATTCATTTTCATTTTTCTTTTTGACATTTATTCGGGACCGCCATCAAGATTGCCAGACAGGTCTGCGACGGGTTATCAAGAGCGCACAAACTCGGGGTGGTGCACAGGGATCTTGTTTACTTTAAGCTGAAAATCTATAACATAAATGCCACTAGTTACTCATTATTGTGATGAATTCAATTTAATAACCTCATTTAAGAGTGTTTTTTAAGGGTAAAAATTAGGCTAACTCATTTATTATGAATAATATAGCACGGTGCGGCCCCAATAATGCCATGCCCCAATAATGCCAATAATGCCTTAATAATTCCAATAAGTACGATTTACCATTTACCAGTATCTAAAAATTTCTTCATATGCTCAAGCCACTTTTTTGGAACATCATTTGTTTCATAATCCGTGAATGATAAGTCTTTGTAGTACTCATCACTTACCACAACATTATCATTCAATGCAAACTCAGGTGTTTGAAAGGGATCTGATTTATCTACACCCCAGTAACTCAAAGCATCCCTGTTAGAAACAGTGTCAATGTAAATCCACTTACCATTATAAAAAACCTGAGCAATTCCATGTAAATGTTTCCTGTTATTTGCTATCATTACAAAATGCATTTCAGCTAATTTAGCCGGAACTCCCAGTCTCCTGCAAAACGAAACATAAACCATTGCTTTGGTATAGCAGAGTGCTTTTTTCTTTTTAAGGACTTCAGAAGCCTTCAGGCTGGCATCTGAGGCAAACGGAAGCGAATCACGAGTAAAGTAATATACTATTTTTAGTTTCATCTCGATACTCATGTCATCTTTCAATAATTCCGACATAACCTGAGTAAATTCAGGGCTGTTAAAATCAAGATGTTTTGTGGCTTGTAAATATTTGGAATGTTCACTGCTCTGAGAAAACAATATAAGCCAAAATGCCAAAATTATCATAAATAAAATCAATTTTTTAGTCATTTTTTCCTCCTAATTTCCTGTCTCCATTTCATTATTCTCATTGGTTTTTAGCGCAAAAATATGCCCATTTTGCTTATATAAGAGTTTAAGAGTTGAGAACACAATTCTTTTATATCAACCTTATTTCATTCATATCGGAGGCTCTGGGACGGGTCAGAGAGAGCTGTTTTCACTGTCTTGACACTCACTGTTAAAAAGGCAATGGAGAAAACAATCAGCGCGTTTATAAGAAAAATCCCGGGATTTAGAGTGATCCGGTAGGCAAAACTCTGCAGCCATTGATTCATCAAAATATACCCTATGGGAACAGCAGCGGCATAAGCAATCAGCACAAGCTTCATGAAATCCGTGGAGAGAAGCCATACGATATCACGCACCTTGGCTCCCAGGACTTTGCGCACTCCGATTTCCTTCACTCTCTGGGAAGTGGCAAAGGTGGTCAGCCCAAACAGCCCCAAACTGGCGATCAATAGGGTGAAAAAAGTGAATGTCAGGAAAATCCTTTCCAGCCGTTTCTCCTGTTCATACTGACGGGCGAAAGACTCATTAAGAAAAAAAGCATTCATGGGATAACCTGAAAAAAATTGATCCCACACTTCATTCACATGATGGATCACAGCCCCATACTTTCCATTCTGGACCCGGAGCATAAAATAAGGGTTCACCTGTCTAAATCCAAACATGAGGGGCTGGATTCTCTCCTGCAGACCATGATGGTGATAATCCTCAGCCACACCAATGACCACTCCGTCCGGCTTTCCGGAACCGGGAGAGGAAAACCCTTTGCCTATAGCTTCAGCAGGGGAGGCCCAGCCCACTTCTTTGACCGCTGTCTGGTTGATCATCACTGCTGTTTTTTCGTCTGTGGGAAAGGAAGGATCAAAGCTTCTCCCGGCCATGACTTCAAGCCCCAATGTTTCTTCAAATCCATAATGGACAGGAATGTACTCCAGACTGATGCTTTTGCCTTCGGGCCAGCCTTCGGGAAAAGATATCTGACCCTGCCACCCGTTCCGGCCCGGAACCGCTCCCATAGAAGAGACCTGTTTGACATCAGCATGATTCTCTAAAGTGTCTTTAAGCACCGTGTGGCTCCTGGAGAGAATATCTCCGGGTGCGCGCCGGGCATCCATGACAATGACCTGCTCAGAGTCAAACCCGAGTTCCTGATTCTGCATGTACCTGAGCTGTCTCATAACCACAAACGTCCCTATGATCAAAATGCTGGTGATCAAAAACTGGGTGATCACAAGGCCCTGCCGCAGTCTGGCCCCTTTTCTGTTTGAGGAAAAGCGTCCCCGAAGCACAGACACAGGCCGGAAGGAAGACAAAGAGAGTGCCGGGTATATGCCTGCCAGGAGGCTGATGACCACAAACAAAGCTACGATAACCCCTACAGTCTCCAAAGTGAATAACTGGGCTGTGTTGTACTGTCTTTCAGTCAGGCTGTTGAAAAGAGGAAGCATCAATATGGCGGCGTCAACCGCAATAAAAACAGCCAGAAAACAGGTCATGAATGACTCACCCAGAAACTGACGGATTAAGAGCGACCGGCTGGAGCCCACCACTTTGCGCACACCCACTTCTTTAGCTCGGCTCAGAGACCGGGCAGTGGCAAGGTTTATGAAATTGGCTGCGGCAATGATCAATAGGAAAATCCCTACGCAAATGAGCAGATAAACATAGGCGATACTGCTTTTGGGTCCTAGCCAGTTGCCGGAATCAGAATAGAGATATATCCGACTGAGAGGCTCTAAATCCAGTTGATAGTTAGAGCCCCACTGGTCAAGAATGTCTCCGGCATGTTTTTGCGGAAGGTTTCTTATCTTAGAAGCGAATTGTTCCGTGTCTGTCCCGGGACGCAGAAGCACATAATTGATGACATTCAAATCAAGCCATCCTGAGGTCATTTCTTGGTCAAATCCCTTGCCCCACATTGATTTGAGGGTATTGAACGAGAGGAGAGCATCAAAACGAATATGGGACCGCTCCGGTATCCGAGCCACTCCGGTTACTTTAAAAGAATCAGAATCCCCCAGAATAACTGTCTGGCCAAAGGCATGGGAGTCTCCAAAAAGTTTGGCGGCCAGCTTTTCAGAAAGCACAATGGAGTATGGATCTGATAGAGCTTGATCCGGGCTTCCTTCAATAAGAGGGAAGTCAAACACTTTGAAAAAGTCATTATCCGCGTATTTCATGTCTTCAAAAATAAACTGCCGGTCTGTTTTTATGGGGAAGGTGGGATAAGTCCTCATGTAAACCACAGCCTCCACCTCAGGGTATTCTTCAAGAATGATGTTTCCGTAAGGCCATCCCACCGTGCTTCCGCCCAGGCGGTATATCTGGTCACTTTTGGTGTGAAACCGGTCGTAGGAAAGTTCTTCTCTTATAAAAATGCTGATCAGCAAGCAGGCGGCTAAGCTCAGAGCCAGTCCTCCGATATTGATGGCAGCAAATCCTTTTTCCCGCCTGAAGATGCGGAAAGCGACTTTAAATATATTTTTTATCATGAATACACTCCGAACAAAAACATCAATTTCATTACTGCTTTAATATTGCAAATAATGTGCCAACACAGGGATCAGATAATAACCAGGCTGCAAAGAGCAAGAAAAACTTTGTGATTGTCCGATAGTGTTCACTAAATGTTCATTATCGAACATAAAATATTTTTTTAGTATTTTTTTTAGTAAACCTTAGTGAGAGAAATTACGTAGAAAGTGATGAAGAGAATCGAGTCTATTGTCTGCCCTACATCAATCCGGCTTTCTTGTGTTTAGCTGCAATGGTTGCCGCCATCTTCTCAAGGACTTTAAAGTCCTTGTCTGTGGGAACTCCTTTGGAAAGCACTGGTTCTACCACTTCAACGTCAAGTTTTTTTATCATCCCTGCCAGGATGTCTATGGTATTGCCTCCCCAGCCGTAGGATCCGAATACAGATAAAAACCTGGCTTTGGGATAAAGAAGGTTTGCCAGATAAGTCCCATAAACAGCCAGGGGATGGGGACCGGCTATCACCGTAGGAGTGCCTACGATGATGGTCGCAGCATCCACCAGCTTGATGGCCAGCTTGCCAATGTCTGATACCGCCAGATCGAACTGGTGAACCTGGAGACCCTTCTCAGAAAGGGCTGGTACCAGGTATTCGATCATCTTCCGGGTGCTTTCGTGCATGGAAACATAAGGAATAACCACCAGGTTGTGGGGAGGACCCATGACCCAGTCCTTGTACGCTTCTAAGATGAACGAAGGTTTGTCATATATGGGGCCGTGTGAAGGAGCTATCATCTCGATGTCGTAGGATTCCAGCTTCTTGAGGTTTTCTGTGATGATCTTCCTAAAGGGCATCATAATCTCTGCATAGTAGCGCTTGGCTGCCTCGTAGACCTGGCCTTCATCTTTTACATAGAGATCCGAAGATGCCAAATGGGAACCAAAGAAATCACAGGAGAACAGAATCTTGTCCTCAGCAAGATAAGTCACCATAGTCTCAGGCCAGTGCACCCAGGGAGTGTAGATGAACTTTAAGGTCTTACCGCCTATGTCCAGGTCTTCTCCGTCTTTAACCGTCTGGAAGCGGCTTTCTGGAATCAAAAGCAGATCAGCAAGCATTCCCTTTGCCTTCTCAGTGCAGATGACCTTGGATTCAGGAAAACGCTCCAAAACCGCAGGGATCGAACCAGAGTGGTCCTGCTCTGCATGGTGGGAGATGATGTAGTCTATTTTTGGAACCTTATCTAATTGGGCCATCAGTATATGTGCCTTGGGCGGATCCACAGTGTCAATCAAAACTGTCTTTTTAGAACCTTTAATGAGATAAGCGTTGTAGCTCGTACCGTCAGGCAAAGGAATCAGGGAATCGAACAGCCTGCGGTCCCAGTCCACAGCACCCATCCAGTGAATATCTTTCTTAATTTTTCTTGCAATCATCTTACTTCCTTTGTTTCTAGATTTTAGTCCAATTTCCTACCATTTTACTAGTATTTAAGTATACTCAAGTATTCCTACTTGTCAAGTAGGATTTACTTCAATTCTTGTCTTTTCAACTCCAAGTGACTAAAATCTGTTGTCCGGAGCTATCTGAATGAAACTCAACGATTATATGAGCTTTTCGATTGCCAATCTCTGGTCACACAAACTCCGCTCTCTTTTAACCATATTTGGTGAACTATTTTCTTTCCAAACAAAACATCCCCCATATCAACTACTTTGACTTCCCCTGGTGGCTGTGTGCCGGATCGGAACCCAATTCTCTATAAATTTTTTTCTTCCTTCATGCTCTTCCACCAAAGCTTGAAATAAAGCCCGCATCTGCTCATAGGGGAGAGTTCCTATGACCATGCGGCTATTAATGATCATAGTAGGAGTGGAGCGAATTCCATAATCATACTGATCAGAAGTTCTCTCATACTCTCTTACTGTACTGATGATCACGTTCACCATCTCCCTCACAGAGGAGTTCTGGGCCCATTCACTCCATCCAATGTCAGTGATCTATTCATAAGAAATTTCTCCAGTAAAATTTGCTCTTTTGAATAATGTAAATTTTTCTTGCCTTTAAATCAATCCTTGTCATTTTTTTATGAATAAGTCAGGATGACATATTTTGTAAAATCATGCACAATGCATCCTTAATTATTTCAATTGTTTTCCTTCATCCTCTTTACTCTCCGGCAAGGTTTTCTGTGACGAACTTTCTATGGTGTGTTTGGAAATACCGTATTTTTCATGGTCTTCAATATTTCCATGGGGTTCAACGTGTACCACAACATCATAGACATTTTCCACTTTTTCTCTGATCTTCCGCTCGACATCAAGCGCGATATTATGCCCCTCTTCCACAGTAATTTTGGGACTTACCTCTATATCAATGCAGATTACGTACATATCACCTATGGATCGAATACGTGTCCGGTGAGGATTCGATGCTCCTGGGACCTCTTCAACAACTCTAAATATGATGCTGTATAGAGATTCGTCTTTGATCCCATCCATCACCTCAAGAGTGGATGTCCAAAAAATTTGGATAGCGGATTTTATGATCCATAAGCTCACCATAATGGCCACAATATAATCAATGATAGGAGAGGAAAGAAGATAGGTGCCCAGCAGTCCAACCAGAACGCTGACAGAAATGAAAACGTCGTTTCTCATATTGATCGCATTGGCTTTGAGCATAGAGCTCCTTGTTTTTTTCCCCTTCTTAAATAGAAGAACTGCAAGGAAAATTTTTCCGGTTATGGAAAAAAGCGTGATATAAACCGCGAGCAACCCTGGAACCACACGAAATTCTCCATGAATAATCCTGTTGATAGTGGTGATGATGAGCTGAGCACCAATGAAGAAAATAATGAAAGCAACAATCTTTGTTGCAATGGCCTCTGCACGACGATGGCCAAAAGGGTGCTTCATATCTGGCGGCTTGGAGATAATTTTAGAGGCCACCATGGTAACGAACGAGGTTATGATATCGGTAGCGCTGTCGATACCGTCGCTTAAGACAGCCAGGCTGTGAGCGACAAGACCGATCGCGACTTTACTGATAGAGAGAACCGCATTGCCTAATAAGGCAAAAAGAGAACTAGTATAAATTGTTTGTGCGCGCTTTTTATCCAGCATTCCTCTCCACCGAATTTTATAACTTAAGCTGGCATTTAATTTGTTGTAAATTGTTATAATACTCTCAAGAGCTATCTGATTCAAGACAGAAACAAAAGAAGATAATAATTTTTGTATTTTCACTTGAAATCAAAATAAAAATTAATTAATATATGTATGCTTTTACATATATTAGAGGTTATATGATGATTGAAAATAAAATAATGTTTTTCAAAGCCCTGGGGAATGAAACAAGACTGAAGATCGTTAGGTATCTGTTGGATCATGAATACTGCGCGTGTGATTTCACCAAAAAGGCCGCAAAAGACCAGACAACTATTTCAAGACATCTTAAAGTGCTGGTCGAAGCTGATATTTTAAAATACGAGAAAAACGGAAGAAACATGATCTACAGCATTAAAGATGAAAAAGTAAAAAAAGCATTATCGGATTTTGGAATAAAAGAAATAAAAGCATGCTGTTAGGAGATTTTATAAGTGAAGAGAAATCAAATAAAAAAACATGTAAAAAAAAGGTACTCCCGACTTGCCAGAGGAAAAACGAGCTCCTGTTCATCGTGCTGCCCTTGTGATTATGACGCGGTTGAACAATCAAAGGCCATAGGTTATTCCATAACAGACATCGAACAAATACCAAAAGAAGCAGTTAAAGGTTTGGGCTGCGGAAATCCCACTGGGTTGGCTGATTTAATAGAGGGAGAAACAGTATTAGACTTGGGAGCCGGGCTGGGAATCGATGTGTTTCTCGCTTCGAACAAAGTAGGTCCAAAAGGATTTGTCATCGGAGTTGATATGACAGAGGAATTGGTTGAAAAAGCCAATCAAATCTCAAAAAAATATGGGTATAAAAATGTCGATTTTAGATTGGGAGAGATCGAAAACTTACCAATCGAGATTGGCTCGGTCGATGTGATTATAAGCAACTGTGTCATCAATCTTTCTCCGGATAAACTGAAAACCTTTAAAGAAGCTTACAGAGTGTTAAAACCTGGAGGAAGGATTCTTATTTCAGATTTAGTAGCTGAAGGAGAACTTCCGGATGAGGTCAGAAAAGACTTTGATGCCTGGGCTGAATGCATTGCCGGAGCAATGGAAAAAAACGCCTATATAAAAATCATTAATAAAGCAGGATTCAGAGATGTTCAAATCATCTCTCAAAACACCTATTATGAACCGGATTTAGCCGCATCCTTGGATGGAAAAATAACAAGCGTTAAAATAAAAGCCTATAAATAAATTTTATTTTGTCACTAATCCTCTTCACATCAAACCTCTTATTGAATTGACTATTCATTTTCTTGACACAAAAGATTGCATCCTTATAATAATAAGTAGTTCTATAATTCTAGTAGAAAGGTAGAATATAATGAGAGTTTCAACCAAAGGAAGATACGGACTCAGGTCAATGGTTGACCTCGTTCTTCCCTATAATAATGGACCCGTCCTATTAAAAGACATAGCTAAAAGACAGGAAGTCTCTATGAAATATCTGGATCATGTGATCAAACCGCTGAGAGAAAAAGGGTGATATAAAATTGAATGAAAGACAGCTCTCAAACATAGGTAAAATCAATTTAGAGATTCCAGCACAGAGATCCATTCTGGCCCGTGTTTTTCCAAGCATTAGGGGAATAGAAATATTATATAATGGAGAATTCAGATGAATATTCAGAAGCTTCAAGAAGAAATCAAAAAACTAAAAGAAGAAAAAAACGCTGTTATACTGGTCCATAACTACCAGAGACCTGAGATTCAGGATGTGGGCGATTATGTGGGGGATTCACTTGGATTATCCAGGGAAGCTGCCAGCACTGATTCGAATCTGATTGTGTTCTGCGGGGTTAGTTTTATGGCAGAAACAGCAAAAATATTATCTCCAGGAAAAAAAGTGTTGATTCCCAGACCCAAACAAGAAATTAAGTGTCCCATGGCTGGAATGGTTTCTGTCCAAGGGTTAAAGAAACTCAAACAAGAGTATCCTCAGGCGAGCGTTGTTTCTTATGTTAACACAAATGCTGATGTGAAGGCAGAATCTGATGTGTGCTGTACCTCCTCCAATGCTGTAAAAGTGGTTGAGAATGTAGATTCAGATAAAATCATATTTGTGCCGGATAAAAATTTAGCTTCATACGTGAGCAGGTTTGTGAACAAAGAAATCATTCCCTGGAATGGATATTGTTATGTCCATGATAGGATCAATGCCCAAGAAATCTCCCGGGCAAAACAAAAGCATCCGGATGCTCTCCTCCTGGTTCATCCTGAGTGCCGTCCTTCGGTGGTAGATAGAGCGGATAAAGTCCTTTCCACAGGAGGCATGGTTTCTATTTCCAAGAATTCAGGCCACAACACATTCTTGATCGGAACCGAGGAGGGGATCATCTACCGGTTAAAAAAGGAAAATCCAAAAAAGAAATTCTATGCAGCCGGAATTCCAAAGATATGCATAAACATGAAAAAGATTCAGCTTGAAGATGTGTATAAATCTTTAAAGAACGAGAAATATGAAATAAAACTTTCTGAAACAGTCATAAAGAAGGCAAAAAAGGCTTTAGATAGGATGCTCGAGTATGCCTAAAAAAAGCATTGCTGTCGCAATGAGTGGAGGAGTTGATTCATCTATAGCTGCAGCCATTTTAAAACAAAAAGGACATCAGGTATGCGGAATATTCATGAAAATATGGAAGGAGAAGAATCATTGTGGGCAAGAACCAGTAGGAAAACACGCTTGTTATGGCCCGGGAGAACAGGAGGATATAAGGGATGCTGAAGCGACCGCTAAAAAGTTGGATATCCCATTCTATGTCTTTGACCTTACGGATGAATATGAAACAGAGGTACTTGATTATTTTCGTAATGAATACAAAGAGGGAAGGACTCCCAATCCCTGTATTATATGCAACAAAAAGATAAAGTTCGGTAAATTATCCAAAAGAGCAAAGGAAAGCAATGTGGTTTTTGATTATCTTGCTACTGGCCATTATGTTGGGCACTATTATGATAAAGAAAGAAATCGTTATATTCTAAAAAGGGCTGTAGACAAAAGTAAGGATCAGTCATATTTTCTTTATGGGCTCTCACAGAAACAGTTGTCTTGTTCTTTATTTCCTTTAGGTTCTCTTTTTAAGAAGGATGTCCGAAACAAAGCACATGAATTAGGTTTGAGGATTTATAATAGACCAGAGAGCCAGGATTTTTTTTCAGGAGATTACAATTCCCTTATACCAGAAACACGCAATTCCGGCCCAATCCTGAATAGAAAAGGTATCCAACTTGGGAAACATTCAGGAATCCATAACTTTACAGTTGGTCAGAGAAAAGGAATTGGATTATCCGCAGCTAAACCTTTTTATGTGATTGAAATTGACAGAAGCAGGAATGCTTTGATAGTCGGATCTGAAGAAGAGGTCTATCAAAGCCAGTTGAAAGCATCTTACGTCAATTGGATCGCAATTAATGAACTCAAGAGTGAAATGGAAGCACTTGCAAAGATTAGGTATCATCACCCTGGAACTCATTGCAGCTTAATTCCAGATGAAAGAGGAGAAGTTATTATAGAATTTAAAGAACCACAAAGGGCAGTTGCTCCTGGACAATCTGTTGTTTTCTATATTGGTGAGACCGTTCTGGGAGGAGGAGTAATTAAAAATTGAAACAGGAAAAATTTTTTGAACTAAAGAAATTGTTAGAGTCTATGCGAAGTGTGTTGATCGCTTTTTCAGGGGGAGTGGACAGCAGCTTTCTTGCCAGTGTGGCACATGAAGTTCTGGGGAACAGATCGATGGCTGTTACAGCTGACTCTGCCCTTTATACTGAAGTGGAAGAAGCCCGAAAGATAGCCAAGGAAATAGGGATTCAACACAAAGTGTTTGTTAGTGATGAATTGAGTATTCCCAAGTTTTCAAACAATCCAGTCAATCGTTGTTATTACTGTAAACGGGAATTGTTCTCAAAACTGTGGACCATAGCAGAAAAACATGGGTATGATTATGTTGTAGATGGAACAAATTACGATGATTTGGATGATTATCGTCCTGGAGTTAAAGCAGGGATTGAACTGAATGTGCGGTCCCCATTAAAAGAAGTGCAATTAACCAAACAAGAAATACGAGAACTTTCCAGGGAACGGCAGCTATCTACATGGGATAAGCCCTCCATGGCATGCCTTGCCTCACGGTTTCCTTATGGCTCTTCTTTGACTCAAGAGAAACTGTCAAAAGTTGAAAAAGCTGAAAAGTTCCTCCGAAGAATTGGTTTTTCTCAGCTCAGAGTTCGAGATCATGGAGATCTAGCCAGGATAGAGGTTCTATCTGATATGATGAGTTTCCTATCAAAAGATCTGATACGCAAAAAGATTGTGAATGAATTCAACAGATTGGGATATACTTATGTGACTGTGGATATCAAAGGCTACAGAACAGGGAGTATGAATGAACAGCTTGAAAAAAGGCCATGAAGGGCCCAGGTAAGTCATTGACGACGGTCATTATCTTTGCTAAATTCCAACCCAAAATCTTATTTCCCTGACCTATTCATAAAAAAATGGCGATGAGCATTTTTTTGTTTTGCTTTCAAGGATATACATGTTCTATATATAAATGGCAACTAAAATGTTTTTGTTTGTGATAACTTTCATTTCAATAGCCATTTTTTTACCATTGAGGCGAGCCAATCTTACGGCATCTGCTTCGTTACAAGGCATTCGCAGTGAAGGACCACACCTTCATGCCTTGTGCCTCGCATCTGCAGCAACCTTGACTCGTGAATAATCCAGGTTTATTATGGATTAAAGGAGTTAAAATGAAGACTCACAAACGGATGTTTATCTTTGTACCCATCATTGGATTGATGTTGTTGTCTTTAGGGTGCCAAAACCAAGGCCCTGAGCAAGAGAATGTTCAACAGAAGCAAACTCAGGAAATATCTCAACAGGAGCTCACAGCCTCGGTTCCTGAATTGACAGAGCTTCATGAGGTAGTCTATCCTCTCTGGCATAATGCCTTTCATGAGAAAGATTATGACCTCATTAAAGAGCTTCTTCCCAAAGTGGAGTCTCTGTCTGCTAAATTGGATGAAGCCAAACTTCCTGGAATCCTCCGTGACAAACAGGAGGCTTGGAATCAAGGAAAAGAGTCTTTAGCTTCCTCGGTCCAAAAACTAAAAGAAGCTGTGAAAGAGGATGATATGAAAGCCATGCTCAAACAGGTGGAATCCTTTCATTCCGCCTACGAGCGATTGGTCCGCATCATCAGACCCTTGGTTCCGGAGCTAGAAGCTTTTCATAAAGAATTATACAAACTGTACCATTACTACACTCCTGAGTACAACCTGGAAAAAATAAAAATGGCTGTGCAGGATATGCAGGATAAAATCATTCCTTTAAAAGAGGCCCAGCTTCCTGAGCGTTTGGCTGAAAAACAGGAAGAATTTGAAAATTCTGTAATGGAACTGGATAAAAGACTCAATGAGTTGGCTAAAGCTCTGAAATGGGATTCAAAAGAGAAGGTCATGGAAGCTGTGGAAAAAGTCCACGCCGCCTATCAAAAGACGGAACTCCTTTTTGACTAAAATTGTATTCTTAAGAGCTATTTGATTCAAGAAAGTAACAAAAGAATACAAAAATTTAGTCTCAGAGCCTGAAGGGAGGATATTCATCAGTCATGAGTCCGGCATAGGCAGCCACGCGCAGAGCTCAGCGGTTAAAACCCACCACGGTTTTAAACAGATCCTCTGGATACTTTCCGCTGAACATCCGGGCGACGGCGCCGTAAAGAGCCAATAGGGTTGCCAGCCCGGCTCACAAGGAAAAAGCCTTTTTGATCACAGAGGATAAAAGTCTGCTCAAGGCATGTCAGAAAGACTTTAAATGGATCAGACAATTATGACGGCTGTGTGTCGGAAAGGCATCAAATTTTTTCCAGTTTCTCTATATCTGCAAGGTCCTGTTTTCTTCCCGATTTTTTTTTACTACGAATTAAATCTTTCTTTGATATAAAATAGACCTCAATATTCCCATAGCTATCAATAACACGGTTATACCACATGTCTTGAAAATCCATCCCTTTTAGGGATGTAAGAATATCAATTCTCAGAGGAGCCACCCCAAGCTGAATAACTTGATCACTCTCCAAAAAATCTTTTTCAGTTAAATCTAAATTTTAAAAACCAAAATCCTTTATACAATCTATTAATTTTTTGGCGTTTTCTTTGGTTTGTCCAATAAGAATATCAATGTCTTTAGTAAAATGCGGTTCTGCGTAAAAACTAAACGCAAAGCCCTCTATAATCAAATATTGGACTTTATTTTTGTTTAATAACTCTATAAATTCTTTGAAATCCTTTTCGACTCTCATGATTTATTTCATAATAGATTTCTCTCAGTTCTTGAACAGCATCAAGCTTTTCTTCCGGAGATTTAGACTTCCAGTAACGAATATCCTCTTGTTCGGCTTCTTCAATACTCATTTTTTTCAGCCTTTTACTCATGCTTGTATTGTACCAAAATCAAGACTTAAATTCTATGATTCGATAAAACCACAATCCTTCAATTACAAGTACAACTACTTGAAAAAAAGTGTTTTTTGGGGTATTAGTGGGGTATTAGGGGTACTAGGGGGTCGCACCGCAGGGACCTGCGTACTAGGGGGTCGCACCGCAGCAAATTATTTATTATAAACAAGTTAACCCATTTCAGACGTCATAAAATCTTCTTAAATGAGATTATTGGGGGGCTAGAATCGTCTTTTAATAAAAAGAAAAATATAAAATGGCAATAGTTCATGTTTGGGAATTAAGGCCAAAGAGAGACATATAGTAGAGAAGTCATGAGCCTTTAACCTTATAGACTAAAGATATCTTATTCGCTATTTTGCCCATAAAAAAAAGATAATTAAGGGTTTATATTCGTCCATCAAATTAACATAACATAATGAAAAACTTAAAGATTGCACGGTGCAACCCCAAAAACATGGCAACATAACCATGGCGACCCCATAACCAAATGCTAAAATCGAAAAATATTGACTGTCATCTCTTTTTCTGTGTATGATGAAATAAAGAGTGGTTCTAAGGATTTAAAATTCATGGCTACCCCTTTCAAGCAAACAAAAGGAAAATCAAAGTGAGTGTTGCCGCCAGGAAACGCATCCTGATCGCCGCCATCATCATAACCGCCGCCGTACCGCTTCTCTTTGTTCGCTGGAATGAACCCACTCCGGCTCTTCAGACTTTCAAGACGCTGGCTAAGACGGGCGCTCTGTGCGGAACGCTTCTCGCTGTGTGGCAGCTTTTGCTCGGAATCAGGCTGCTGGCAGGCCGTGCTCTGACCGATCTCATCTGGGTTCTCAACAGCCACAAGACCATCGGCCGCTGGGTTTTATTCCTCGTGGCCTTTCACCCCATCTTTATCACCATCTATTATATGATCGAGAAAGGATATAATCCGCTTTTCCTTGAAGGAGGATTCCCGTTCGCCGGATATGTGGCCCTGGGCATGACAGCGCTCCTCCTCTTTTTAGCGGTGGTGATCACCAGTGTTTTTTTCCGCGCCAGTTTGGCAGCGCAGACCTGGTTCGGGATCCACATCACAAGCTACCTGGCTGTCACCCTGGTATTTGTCCACAGCCTGCCTATCGGGATGACCGTAGGGGAGACAGGCCTTCGTCCGATCTGGTGGGCCCTGGCAGGAGTGATTGCCGCGATTCTTGTTTTTAGAGTCTCTTTCCGGCTCGGTGCCTTCACCTCCCTCCATAAAGTCAGTGACGCTAAAAAAGTGGGACCGGACGTAACTAAAATTTCCATGAAGCCGGTCCGCAAGCATATGGATCCCAAAGTGGGTCAGTTTGTTTACATAAGGCGGGGGCTTTGGGGTCCTTCCCGGCCCTTCACTGTTTCCCATTATGATGGTGACACAGGTGAGCTTGCCGTTTCCATCAAAGCGCTCGGTCCCACCACAACATGGTTTCAGTCCATGAAGCCGAGAGAATCCGTGTTCATAGACGGACCTTACGGAATCTTCGGGCAGGAAACGCTCCGATCCAAAAAGCCTGTGGTTATGATCGCCGGCGGAATCGGGATAACGCCTTTTATGAGGCTGAGCCGCGCGTTCGGCAGTCAATCACGAGATGAAATCGTTTTGTTTTTCGGAAACAAGAACACCGAGGAGATTACTTATAAAAAAGAACTGGAGCAAATACAGGATTTACGCATTGTGAACGTCATCAGCCATGATCCGGATTATCCGGGGGAGACTGGTTTCATCACAACTGATCTTATGCAACGTCATCTGGACAAAGCCCTGACTGATTATGAGTTCCTGATCTGTGGTCCGCCCATCATGACACAGAAACTAGAAGCTGCCCTCCGCGGCAATGGCGTGCCCGACTCACAGATCCACCATGAAATGTTCAGTTACTGAAGAAAATAAATTTCCTATAATCAACAAAATTAGTAGTTAGTAGGGAGGGTTAGTAGGGGGTCGCACCGTAGCAACTTATTCATTATAAACAAGTTAACTCATTTTAGACATCAAAAAACTTCTTAAATGAGATTAGTGGGGGCTGGAATCGTCTTTAAAAAAAAAGAAAAGTACAAAATGGCAAGAGTTCGTGTTTGGGAGTTATAGCCAAAGAAAGACAAATAGTAGAGAAGTCATGAGCCTTTAACCTTATAGACTAAGGATATCTTATTCGCTATTTTGCCCCCCTAAAAAAGAGGATTAAGGGCTAATATTTAACCACCGGATTAACTTAAAATATTGATAAATCTAAAGATGGCATGGTGCGACCCCCTAAATCCACCCTTTTCTAAATCAACCCTCCCTAAATCAACCTAAATCCAAACCTTAAATCCACTAACCCCGAAATATTAATGCCAACTTTTTGTGAGCCACAATCGTCATAAATAAATAGGAGACGGACTATGCTGAAAAATTATCTCAGGGTCGTCTGGCGCAACATCAAACGTCACAAAGGTTATTCATTCATCAATGTTGCTGGGCTGGCTCTCGGCTTAGCCTGCTTTTTGCTCATCTGCATCTGGGTTCTGGATGAACTGAGCTATGACAAGTTCCACCAAAACGCCTCCAACCTCTACCGGGTGGAAGAAGACCAGGACTATTCCGGACGGATCTATCATGTTACAGTCACCCCGCACCCCCCTGGCTCCAGCGCTGGCGAAAGAGATTCCAGAAATCATTGACGCCACCCGCTACGTCTGGGCAGGCGGCCAGCTGTTCCGCTTCAACGACCAGGCGTTTTATGAAAACTCCGTACGCGCGGTCGATCCCTCTTTTCTGAACATGATGACCTTTCCTCTGGTCCACGGCAATCCAAATACAGCCCTGGATTCGCCGTTTTCGCTCATTCTCTCAGAGGACCAGGCCACAAAATACTTTGGTGACCAAAATCCCATGGGTAAGGTCAAAATGTCAATAATCAGCATGAACTCACGGTCACCGGAGTCATGGAAAATGTCCCGCATAATTCCAGCCTGCAGTTCAACATGCTGGTTCCCTACAAACTTTTGGAACATCTGGGAGCCACCAACGATAGTTTCGGAAGCAATTCCATCACCACCCTGGTCCAGCTTCAAAACAGCGCTACCATGGACCAGGTCAATCCCAAAATCCGAGGATTCATCAAAGAAAGAGTCCCGGAAACCACCACAGAATTAATGCTCATGCCTTTCACCCGCCTGCATCTGCATGCCTACTGGGGATACGAGCATGACCCCGGCGCCATTCAATATGTCTATATATTTTCCATTATCGCTGCTTTTGTGCTTTTGATTGCGTGCATCAATTTCATGAATCTCTCCACAGCCCGGTCAGCCAGCCGCGCCCGGGAAGTGGCCCTGCGCAAGGTGGTAGGGGCGACCAAAAGCCATCTTGTCCGGCAGTTTTACGGGGAATCCATTATTTTCGCTCTGATCTCTATGGTCTTTGCTGCCGTCATCACAACCCTTCTGCTTCCGGCTTTTAGCACACTCTCGGGCAAGAACCTGTCCTGGAGTGTGGCTGGTACCGGAACTCTGGCTGCTGGACTGCTTTTGATTGTGATCATCACCGGGCTTGTGGCTGGAAGTTATCCGGCTTTGTTTCTCTCATCCCTGAAGCCAGCCCGGGTGCTTAAAGGACGGACCGGAACTCCTTCAGGAAGCGCTCGGTTCCGGAAAATCCTGGTGGTGGTGCAGTTTTCCCTCTCCATTCTGCTTATTATAGGCACAGTGGTGGTGTATAAACAGCTCAAATACATGCGCAGCCGCGACCTGGGCTGGAATTCAGAACACCTGATCTATGCCTCTTTGCCTGATGAAGCCGGGGATGTGTACACACCCCTTAAACAAGCACTGACTCAGGACCCCAGGGTGATGCATGTATCTGCAGCCAGCCATCTGCCTTCAAGCATTGGCAGTAACTCCGGAGGGGCTGATTGGGACGGCAAAGACCCGGATCTGCATGTTTTTATCGGACAGACCTATGTGGATTACGACTATATCCCAGCCGAGATTATGCCAGATTATGGGGTCGCACCGTGCTATCTTCATTTTTTTTAATATGTTAAATTAATCTGAGTAATCAATATTAACCCTTAATCATCTTTTTTTGGGGAGGCAAAATAGCGAATAAGAGGATTCTGTTTCTCTCAGCTTAAAAGTTCCTGACCTCTCGATGACACGTCTTCCTTTGGCCTTAACTCCCAATTTTTTCTTGATTCTTTCAACAAATTGCTCATTTCCCACTGCTATACTTTCTGTCCAACAGCTTTCTCTATAAAAATTTTTTTGTTCTAAGTATTCGTTAATCCATTCATTATATATCTCCTGAAAATTTTTCTTTTTTATTTGTAGGATCTGTAACAGACGTTTTTTGTTGATAAGTGTATATCTTATTTTTTTGCTAGTAAGCTCCTGATACCCACAATACGGCCACTCTGCCGGATGCTTAACAACTCCTGCTCGAACCATATTCATATCTATATAAATCATGCATTGAACAAGATGATCATCAGTTTCAACTGCTGTTGCGTGATATCGATCTTCCCAGAAAGCACCCTTTCGGTTCCTGTTATGATTGAACTCCCAGGCTGTTCTTCCAGAGACAAGGTGCATAGTTCTTGCAATGTCATTCTCCTTTCCATCGCTCAAAGCAAGGAGATGAATATGATTGGATGTAATCATATAATCTAAGATAGAGATGCGGAATTGTTGTTTTGCGCTATACAGCCAAAACATCCATCTCTTCTTATAGTATTTAAATTTCAATAGGAACTCCTTTTTATGGCAGCGTTGAGTAATATGCCATATACATCCGGGTAGATAATGTCGGTGAGCTCTTGCCATCTTATCTCTTTTATAGAGACGATACCAACCCCTCAAAAATCTCATTTAAGAGTGTTCTTTAGGGGTTAAAATGATACTAACTCATTTTTTATGAACAAGATAACGCGGTGCGACCCCAATAATACCAATAATACCCGGTCTAATAAATACAATAATAATCGACGCAGGAAATCACTTGAAAGCAAAAGTAATTGCAAATAAAGGTAGAAAAGGCAACCTTTCGATGACCCAATTCGTTTATTAAGTTGAAATCCCAAGTGGAGGTCTATCATGAGGACAAGAAAGAAATTGATATTCAAGCAGAAACTGTTTTTGGCAGCCGCATGGATTCTTTTCGCAACTTCGGTTTCCATTGCCCAAGATACCCCATCGCGTCTGCCGGCAGATCATCTGGAGGGACCGCCCTTGGCCGAAGTCCTGATTCTGGGCACTTATCACATGGACAATCCTGGTCAAGACATTTTCAACATGGAGGCTGATGATGTACTTGCTCCCAAACGTCAGGCTGAACTCGGTGAACTGCTCAATGTGCTGACCCGCTTTCGTCCCAATAAAATTGCCATTGAGGAAGAGCCGGATGGTCCAAAGATCAAGCAGTACCAGGATTACCTTGCCGGAAATTACCAACTCAGCCGCGATGAACGCGATCAGATCGGGTTCCGTCTCAGTAAGGAGCGGAAGCTCCCGAAGATTTACGGTATTGACGCAGATGGGGAATTTCCTTTTCTCGCCGTTCAGGATTATGCCAAGGCACACGGACGCGAAAAGGAGCTGGAGTCCCTTATGTCACAGGTAGGGAAGAGGGTGCAGGAGGAAAACAAGTTTCTAAAATCCCACACTGTGCTGCAAACGCTGCTCCAGATGAATTCGCAGGAGGCAGTCCGCCGCGGCCTTGCCAGCTATTCCTTATATGCCCACTTCGGTGAAGAATATAACTATGTTGGTGCAAAACTTCTTACAGAATGGTACCGGCGCAACATGCGTATCCATACCAATCTTATAAATGTCATGGAGCCCGACGATCGTGTGCTCGTTATCTTCGGTGCCGGACATCTTGGACTCCTGCAGCAGACTGTTCAGGCTGATCCCACACTCAAACTCCGCACACTCGATGAGTTTGCTTCCGGAACAAAGTAAAAAAGCACTACCGCCGCGATAAAAAATTACACCCATTTTGATATTTCTGAAATAGGTTGTGATATGTTCACTCATATCTCAGACTATTATCCGTATATGCCAGGGGGGGTATTCTGGAATTCTTTGAGGATGCGGATCATTTCAGCAGCGAAGACATCCGGCTCTTCAAAAAAGGGAAAGTGAGAGGAGTTCTCAAACCATACCATCCCTTTTTGCGGGGCTTTGAGGAGAGTATAATACTCCCGGACAAGCTCGATAGGTGTCACATAATCGTGACATCCCATAAAAAAATATACAGGCACACGCAGCTCCTTCACATTATCGATCAGTGCCCCATCAATAATGTTGTATTTCATATGCCGGGATGAAAAGCTCGATCCTTGAGATACCTTTGGGATATCGAATAATCCATATTCAGGAGAGAGGAAACCTGCCTTTATGAACGGCATGAAACTTGTCGATGCGTAAAGCTCCCCTCCGAACCGGAACAACCATTTTTCATGCACAGCCGTTCCATAGGCTTTTAGATCGGCGACTGCTTCCTGAACACCCAGGCTCTCAGCTTTATTCCGGATGAAACGGTCCTGGATACCCCGGGCGCGCTTGGAATCAGTCACTTGACCGATGCCGATGTACGCCGCGACAAGCTCTGGATGCATGCGGGCAAAGATCATTCCCAGATAGCTACCGAAGGAATGGCCCGCAATAAAGACTTTTTTCTTACCGAAGCGATGTCTCAGAATATGGATTAGCTCCTCAGTATCGCTCAGGAGCTGTCCCACATTCAGGGTATCGGCAGAAAGATTCTTACTGAATGACTTCCCGGCTCCACGTCTGTCCCACTGAATGCATACAAATTTCTTTTCTATGGGACGTTGGAAGGTATGCGAGAGATACATCATTGGCATGCCAGGTCCACCGTGAAGGAAGAGGAGAAGGGGAGCTTCAATGTTGTGACCGCGGATGCAGATCCACTGCGGATAACCGCCGAGGGTAACTTTCTCAAGAGAGGCGATATTTTGGATTGAGCTGTCTACCTGACCTTGGATTTTCGGGGTATGAGGCCGCATCAGAAAAAGAAGAAGAAGAAAAAGAAAAACAAAAGCCAACACGATCCAGATGATAATTCTGAGAAATTTTTTCATGCGTATTTTTTCGCTTGGTTTTATTCTTTATCAGAGGTCAGTGTACATAATTCCGGGCTAAACAGTCAAATTGACTCCACACGCTTTAAATCATGCCTGTTTCACCAACGATATTTCTGGTTATGTTGATTATCCTCTTTGATTTCAATTCTCCCATTCAATCATAAAAGTATCCGGACCATTTCTTAGGAAAAGCGAGATAGTGAAATCTGTTATTCACTCATATCTTAATGCATCAACCGGGTTTCTCATGGCTGCGCGAACCGCCTGGGTGCTTACTGTCAGCAGCGCAGTGATCAGAGCCAACCCACCTGCCATTACAAATATCCACCAGCTCATATCAATTCGATAAGCGAAATTCTACAGCCATTTATTCATTATGTAATAGGCTATGGGAACGGCGAAAATGTTTGCCATCAATACCAACTTAATAAAATCCTTTGAAAACATTAGTAAGATTCCGGACGCTGTGGCGCCCAGGACTTTGCGAATTCCTATTTCTTTGGTGCGGCTCCTGGTATTAAAGGCTGCGATACCAAAAATACCGAGGCAAGCGATAACCAGGGAAAGGGGCACAAATGCTGTAAGAATGTTTCTGAAAAGTCGTTCCTGTTGGTACTGCTGATCCAATCGATCATCCAGAAATGAATATTGCAAAAGGGCATCGGGAAAATACTGCTGCCATACCCGTTCAATGGAACCGATAGTCCCTGCTAGATCCGTGGTTTCCAGTCGAATGGAAATATTTGAAAAGACATTGTGGTTGGTCAGCTGGATCATCACTGGCGCAATGGCCTGTTGAAGAGTGGCAAAATGAAAATCTTTTACCACCCCGATGACGCGGCCTTCAGTTCCCTCGGTTTTAATCGGTTTATTCAAAGCTTGGTTTGGCTCTCCCCAACCAAACCTTTGAACAGCAGCTTCATTGACAAGGTATACGTCCTGTGAGTCTGCCTGGGTAAAATTACGTCCAGCTATTAATGGTATTCCATAAGCATCCAGAAAATTACTATCGGCACGATGCAAAAATATGGTGGTGGAAATTGTTTTGCCGCTGCCATCCATAGTTTCAAGATACCTGCTGTCCAAACCGCTTCCAATCGAGCCCCGAGAAACGGAGACAGCATGAATAGTATTATTCGAAAGCAGCTCAGCTCTGAATGGTTCAATACCCTTTTGTACTTCAGCAAATCCGCTGACTTTGAGTGTTAATATGGCATCTTTATCGAATCCCAAATTCTTGTTTTGAATGTAATCAACTTGTAACTTCACAACCGCGATACCGGTTATCAGTGCAATAGCAATGGCGAATTGAACAATGATCAGTCCTTTTCGCATCAAAATACCTGAAGTTGAAGATTTGAAATCCCCTTTTAGTATTTCCTGGGTGCGGAAGGAAGAGATAAAAAATGCCGGATAAAGACCGGAAAGCATACCGACCAGTAACGTCAGACCCAGGATTAACAGGAGCAAATCAAACGAGAAAACATTATTAAAGTTTTTACCAGTCAAGTTGAGGAAAACCGGCTGCAAAAGTTCAACCAGAAGCATGGCCAAAACAAAAGAACCACCCGCCATGGTTGTGGATTCTACAAGAAATTGCCGGATAAGTTGGGACTTTCCTGCTCCTAATACTTTTTTTACACCGACCTCTTTAGCACGCCCCAAAGACCGTGCGGTTGCCAGGTTAATATAATTGATGCAAGCTAAAAGCAGGACAAACAAACCAATAGTTACAAAAATATAAACTGTACTCATACGGCTGTTCTCTTTAATTTCATGGCGCATGTGGGAATGCAGATAGATATCGACTAGGGGTTGGAGTGTAAAACTATAGAGCATAGATTTTTCACGCATTTCTTTACCCATATATCGCTCAGCAAAATCAGGAAATTTCCGCATAAGTACATCAGGATCAGTGTCTTTGCGGAGCAGTAAGTAAGTATAATAATCGTTTTCAAACCAGCGGCTCTCTGCATCTTCTGCTACTGTTTCATAGGTGCTGAAAGAGCCGATAATGGTAAAAGTAAAATGAGCATTCTGGGGCGGATCTGGTGTGATCCCTGTGATTTTGTAAGGCGCTCCTTGGCCATCTGGATCGTAGAGATAGAGTGTCATTGTTTTTCCTAACGGATTTTCACTGCCGAAATATTTTCGTGCCGTTGATTCGGTTAGTACAATACTGTAGGGCTCATGAAGAGCAGTTGTGATGTCTCCCTGGATCAGTGGATAATCAAAAACTTCGAAGAAACTTTGGTCGGCAAACAACACGCCGTCTTCTTCGAATTGTTTTCTGCCGTAACGCACGATACAATCGTTCATATCCAAGCGTACGGTGTTTTGTATTTCCGGGAAATCCTGCTTCATTGCAGCGGCCATGGGGGGTGATGTTACTGCCTGCTCAAATGTTTCTGATTCAGAAGTAACTCTGCTGATGACACGGAAAATACGATCCTTTTTGGAATGGAAACGATCATAGCTGAGTTCGTGGAGGCTCCATGCAGCGATCAGGCTTACGCAGGTCAGACCAATCGCTAAACCCAAAATATTCAATGCGGTGTAAACTTTTGCACGCCATAAGGTGCGAAAAACGATTTTAAGATTATTCATAAACATAGATGACCCCTAACCTTCAATAAAAAAATCGTTTTCACCGCCTATGATTCACTCATACCTTAATGCGTCAACAGGATTCCTTACCGCGGCTTTATACGCCTGGGTGCATACGGTTAGAAATGCAATCATCAGGGCTAAAATACCGGCCATGGGAAACAGCCACCAGCTCAAGCGGATGTGAAATGCAAACCCAACCAGCCATTTTTGGATGAAATAATAAGCCACCGGCGATGAAATAATCAATGCTATTGCAATCAGCTTGACAATATCTTTGGATAATAAAATAAAAATACTGCTCACAGGGGCTCCCAGTACTTTTCTGATGCCGATCTCTTTGGTTCTTTGTTCAACGGTAAAGGAAGCCAGCCCAAAGATTCCTAGGCAGGCAATAAAAATGGCAATAAATGCGAATATCCCCACTGTTTGCATCATTTTTGTTTCTGACTGGTAGAATTTTTCAAATTCTTTATTCAGAAAATAGTATTCAAAAGGATATTTTGATTCAAATGCCTGCCATTTCTCTTTCAAAAATGGAAGTATTGATTGAACATTATTTCCTTTGACTTGTATGGATATATTATCAGTCCTTTCCGGGGAGATATACAGGACCAGAGGGCCAATAGGATGATGCAGCGATTCAAAATGAAAATCTTTGATAACTCCAATCACTTTGGTATGGGAGGTTTCTCCGGAAATGTCGAGCCTTTTGCCAAGGGCGTTCTCCCACCCCAGACTTCTCTTTAGAGACTGATTGATAATCACAGCTTCAGCGGCGTCTGTGGCGAATTCACGAGAAAAATACCGCCCTTCTGCCATTTCCATTTTATAGGTATCCAAAAAATCATAATCAACAGGATAAATTTCTGCCTGCCAGTTTTCATTCTCTGGTTTGCCCTCTGCGATAATATTAAATCCCATAGTTCCACTGCCAGGAACATCCTGACTCCCTGTAGTATTGATAATTTGGGGATGCTGCAGGATCTCTTGTTTGAAGGTTTGAGGTTTTTCTGAAATCTCTGTTGTGCCGATGGGAAGCACTATGATTTGATCCTTTTGAAACCCCATATTTTTTGTTTGGACATACTGCATTTGGCGGCAGATGACAATGGTTGCCAGGATGAGAATGATGGAAATCATAAATTGGATGGTTACCAAAAATTTTCTAGGGGCAGATCCTTTATTCCCTCCTTTCCAGTGGTCTCGGAGGACTTTAACCGGTTGACATCTGGACAGAAAAACAGATGGATACACCCCTGAGAGAAGTCCCACCAATACAGCTGTGCCCAGCAAACCTAAGAGGAAAAATGAATTTGAAAATAACTTAAGCTGGAACTCATAACCGGCTAACCGTTCAAAGAGGGGAGTGGAAAATTCCACTAGCACCACAGCAATGATAAGGGAAAAAAGGGTCAATAAGATGGACTCACCCAGAAACTGTCCGGAAAGCTGCCAACGCACCGCTCCCAATACTTTGCGCATTCCCACCTCTCGAGCCCGTTTGAAAGCTCGGGCTGTGGTCAGATTGATAAAATTAATACAGGCGATGAGCAAGATTAAAAGAGCAGATGCAGAAAAAATAGTGACATACACCATATTACCCAAATTCAGGTTCCGGCTGTATTGAATACCGGTTGATTTCAGATGAATGTCAGTCATGGGCTGCAGATACAATTGATACTGTTCAACACGGGTGGGCATATATTTTTTCATGAAACCGGAAAATTTTGGCTCCAGAGATTGAGCTGCCTCAGGGGAGGTAAGCAGCAGATAGGTGTAACTGGCTTGGGTGATCCAATTATTCATCCACTCCCAATTTAACGCACCTATTCCGGGGACTGTGGAGGACCAGGAAATCAAAGCATTAAACCGGAGATGTGAATTATGAGGAGGATTCTCTATAACTCCGGTGACTTGATAGGGCAGATCCTGGAAACCGGTGATGGTCTGGCCTATAGGATTTTGATCTCCAAAAAATTTCTGGCTGGTCTCTTCTGTGAGGACAATGGATTGAGGATTTTTTAATGCTGTCCGGGGATCTCCCTGTAAAAGGGAAAAATCAAAGATATCAAAAAAATTGGCATCAGCAAAAACCACATCAGAAATCTTCAATTTCTGCTCATCCTTAATCATAAGGATGTCATCAAACCATGGCAGAAGTCGTAAAGACTGCTCCACTTCCGGATAATCAGCCGCTAATGTGGGACCCATGTTACCAGATGAAATGGCGTGCTGTTCTGTTCCTCCAGTTTTGGGAGTGACGATTTTATTAAGGCGGAAAATGCGGTCTTTTTTGGTATGGAATTGATCGTAGGAAATTTCTTGCTGGACAAAAATCAGGATGAGCAGACAAGCACTGATCCCGATAGCCAATCCTGTGATATTGATAAATGAAAATCCTTTGTTTCTGAAAAGATGACGAATGGCGACTTTAAATATGTTCTTAATCATGAATACACTCCAAAAAAGAACATCAATTTCATTACTGCTTTATAGTGCAAATAATATGCCATTTAAAGGGTTAGGGACAACCAGGCTGCAGAAAGAAATAAAGCGATTGTAATTGTTCGATAGTGTTCACTGAGTGTTCATTATCGAACATTACAGGTTCTTAACACTCCAGTTCCGGACAGTTTAGTCAAGGCTGGCGGAAGCCAGGATAGGGGAGTGCTGACTCCACTTGATAAATTTGACAGCAAGAATCCCGACATATTTATTCTATGAATTTATATTATAGTTATAATAAATGACTATTTAGGAGGTCATATGAAAGACACATCTGTCAGTGTAGCCGAGGGGAAAAAACACTGTCGCCAGTTATCTGGGTCTGGCTCACAAGGAAAAAGACTTTTTTGTTACAGCAGACAAAAGCCTGCTCAAGGCATGTCAGAAAGACTTTAAATGGATCAAGCAATTATGGTGGCTGTGTGCCGGAGCTGTGATATTTGCGGTCATTATAAGCCTGGCCTCAGGAGTTTATCCGGCCATTAGAGCGGCCAAAGTCGATCCAGCAGTGGCACTCAGGCATGAATGAGGGGTCCTGGGAAACCTTTAGCATGATGTCGTTACTTATCACTTTGCTGTAGATATCATTATTTAATACGCCGACCAGCGCTGCTGCCAGGGAGAATGACGCTGTTAAAAACCATAGAATCTTATTAGTTCCGAGGTTTCGGACCATAGATTCCTCCTTCCATATGAAGTATTCAGAATATTGGAAATTCGTTGATTTTAATGATTTTGATTTTCGCTCAATTCCACTAAGTTTCCAACTTCTAAGCGAATCTATAAATTATAATACATACAAAAAATGTCCGGTCAACAAGAAACCCACATTCAATCAACTTATTGGGAAGAACCTGTCATTATATAACAAATAATTTATTATTAAACCTATCTTTTTAATAAGACAAGTAGTATAATACAATTTATGAAGAGGAGCTTGGTCCTTGAAAACGGATCCAGAATCGCTGTCATTGGTGGGGGACCCGCAGGTTCTTTTTTTGCTCATTTCATTCAAAAATACAGCAATCAAAAGGGAATTGATATTTCCCTCACTATCTTTGATGGTAAGGATTTCATCCAGCGGGGACCTCGAGGCTGCAACCTTTGTGCTGGTGTTTTATCAGAAAGTTTACACCAGAAATTAAATGATGAGGGAATCTTTCTCCCGGAAAATCGAATCATCAACAGAATAGACGGATATGAACTCCATGTGAACGCCCAGCATCTTCTTCTTACTTGTACTGAAAATAATAAAAGCAAAATCGCCACAGTTTTCAGGGGAAATGGTCCTCGGTACTCCACATTTCCTGACACCATTAGTTTTGACGATTTTCTTCTAAGCCATGCTCAGGATAAAGGAGCTCGAGTCATTGCTCATCCGGTATGGGATATTATCTTACCCCACGATAAAAAAGAGCCATTGAATATTTTATTTGGAGAAAAAAAACATCCTCAGAAATTCGAGGCAGATTTGGTAGTGGGAGCTTTTGGAGTGAACTCACATTTTATGAAAAAAATTCAGGGATTGAATTTCGGCTATAAACCTCCCTCCACCCTGATTACCTATCAGGGTGAGTTAAAACTGGGAAAAGAGAAGGTAGCTGAAAAGTTCGGAAACAATATCCATGTCTACATGCCCAGATCAAAAATCATCAAGTATGCCACAGTGATTCCTAAAGGAGAGTACATCTCCATTACTTTAGTCGGGGCCAAGGATGCCACCAAGAACATATTTTATGAATTTAAAAATCTTAAAGAGATTCAACGTGAAATTACTCTTTCACAGCCTCAATGCTTCTGCTATCCGAGGATACTTGTCTCACCTTCAAAATATCCATTCACTAATGGATTAGTGATTATTGGTGATGCCAGTTTCTCTCGTCATTATAAAAATGGGATAGAATCTGCTTTCATGACTGCCAAAATTGCAGCAGAAACCGCAGTTAAAATTGGAATCGATGACTCTTGCTTTTTTTCCTATTATTATAAGAAAGCAAAGAAGCTTATCATTCGAGATAATTATTACGGGCGCTTCCTCTTTCTTATTAACGACTTCATCTCTTTTATACCATTTCTTACCACATATCATCTGTCTATGGCCAGGCAGAGGGATGAAAAATTATCTTCCAAGAAAATAAGAATTATCCTGTGGAATATGTTTGCAGGGAGCATTCCTTACAAAGAAATATTTAAAATGATCTTGGATATTAGATTGCAGCTTTCATTGTTTCTCAATACAGTCAAATTGCTTATGGTCAAACTATCAGATGGAATTATGAAATTAAAACCAGGATCTTCTGATGCCAGGAAAACTTAAGCCTTTTTCCTCAATTTTAGAGAATTGGTTTGTTTTTTACTTGACTATTCTTATGGGATTAATTAAATTTATATTAACTATAGCTAATATAGGTTTACTTAAAGTCTATTTTATTTATAAAGGAGGATATCACTAATGGTTTCTGTAGAAGAGCTAAAAAAATTTGAGATCTTCAAAGGACTTACTGAGGCAGAATTGGAGAATATTGCAGAAATAGCAGAGAAGGAAGAGTTAGATGCCAATGTAAGGATCTTCGAAGAAAAGTCTTGGGCCACATACCTCTACATTGTTATGAGAGGGAGTGTTGAAATTAGAATGAGCCATGATAAGAGCGGGGAACAGCTAACCATCGACAATGTTGGACCGGGGGAGATTTTCGGATGGTCTGCTGTCACTGAACCCTATACCTTAACAGCTGCTGCTTGGACGAACAAAAAAACAGAACTCTTGAAATTAAAGGGAGAGGTCTTAAGTGATCTTTTTAAGAAGTGCAATCACATCGGATACAAATTTGTAATGAAAGTGGCCGCAGTCATTTCCAGTCGGCTTAGACAGGCTAGCCAGAGGCTTACAAACTCTATGTAAAGACCTGTTTCGCGTTACTTCTCCAAGAATTCCTCTCCAGGGTTTTCATTTCTATGAAGTAGCATTTCTATTAAGTGGCATGATTTTAAATAAATTAGATATGATTGCAGGAAGAAATGAGGACCAATGACATGAATAAAGAACAGAAGGAGGCGATCTGTGACCTGGAGGAAACAATCCAAAAGTTTTAAACAGCGATTTTCGGATCAAAAGAATATCATTAAGACTCTTGACGAATCAAAAAACCGGTACCAGATGATTTTTGAGAACGTGAATGACGGCATAGTCATTCATGATACAAAAGGCTGTATTCTGGACGTCAACCGGATTATGTATCAACGATTGGGACTCACCAGGGATGAAATTCTAAAATTAAAGCTTCAGGACCTGGTCGCACCTGAATATGTCAAGCTTATCCAAGAGAGAACATCTTCCCTGAAGAAGAATGGGGAAGCCATTTTTGAATCAGCGGATAAAAGAAAAGACGGAACCGTGATGCCGGTGGAGGTCAGCGCCAGAACCATAACCTATAAAGGAAAACCAGCGATCGTCAGTGTGGTGCGTGATATCCATGAGAGGAAGATCGCCGAGGAGCTTATAAGCAGCACTTTGGAGGAAAACCAGCTTTTGCGGACCGATGTCCAGTATAAACTGGATTGGTGGCACCAGGTGCTTTCTTTTATTGTAGATATTGTTTCTGACAAGAAAAATCAACAGGAAATAGCGGATTTAATGAATAGAATGCGGGAACGACTTTACATTTTCAAAGCTGTCCAAGAAGGGATTTATAATTCGGTGAATTTAAAAAAAGTGAGTATGCGCAATGTTATAAGAAACTTAATAAAGCATCAATATTCTTTTACGGGAATGAATACTTCAATCATATGCATAAAACAGAAAATCGATCCTCTTTGCCTGGATATCCAGAGAGCCTTTGCCTGCAGTGTGATTATACATGAACTGGTTTCTAATTCACTCCATCATGCTTTTTATGGCAAAAGCGGCGGGACAATTTTCATCAAGATGACAAAGGGAGAACACCAAGAATATTTGCTGGAATGCAAGGATACAGGCCGGGAAATAAAACCTGAGGAGTTGGAAAAATTCTCATCTCTGGGAATACGTCTCATCAACAGCGCTGTGGGTCAATTGAAGGGAAAAGCGGAATGGAAGACCGATGAGGGAACGATCTGTTCGATCCGTTTTGCAGAAAAATGAAGATCAATTTAAGAATTAAAGATTGGAGCCTCCGGCATAAGATCATTTTACATGTTTTTGTTATCGGAGCGCTGGCTTCATTATTTTTGACCTTCCTGTATTTATCAGCACAAAATAACATTATCCAGATTTTCAACCGGCGGCAGACAGAACTTGCTGGATCATTCATCCAATGCAATTTGACTTATCTGATGAGCAGTGGCCGTCAAGCTGACATTCCGCTGGCGTTAAAACGAATGGCAGGATCGACTTATATACAGAAAGTAAGAATATTAGATAAAAAGGGGCAAATACAGCACTCTTCAGATGAGAGTGAAAAGGGTATTGCGATTTCCGGAGACGAATTTGAAAAATTCGGATCTTTCGATTGGAACGAAGACACCCAAAAAATATACCCCTTTCATGATTCAGGTCTTTCGCAATCCTTTATCGCAGTTCGGAATGAGACTTCCTGCCATTCCTGTCATGATCCCAACCAAAAAATCAACGGGATCCTAGAGCTGCAGCTGGAGGATACAAAAATCAACCACCTTCTGGAAAGAAACCGAATCAAGAGCGCTGTGGTTGCACTGGTTGCTTTGGTTGTCTTTATTTTTATTGTCCTTCGTCTTTTTGAAAAAATCATCAACAAGCCCCTATCAAAATTGAGAGAAGAGATGAAAAAAGTCCGAATTGGTAATCTGGATGTCAGAGTTGAGGCCAAAAAGAACGATGAAATCGGTGAGCTTACCCATAGTTTCAATCTCATGGTTGAGGATTTAAATGAAGCCCGGATGAAAATCGAAAATCTGCACAATCATCAAATGGAGAAAGCCAGCCATTTGGCTTCCTTGGGAGAGCTGGCTGCTGGATTGGCTCATGAGATCAAGAATCCCATCGCTGGGATCAAAAGTTCATTGGAAATCATTTATCAGAAAACTCCCTCAGAGAATCCTGAGAAAAAAATCTTCCTTGAGATCCTCAATCAGACCGACCGGATTTATATGATCATCCAGGATCTGTTGAGTTATGCCAAGCCCAAGCCGTTATCCCGGGAGCTTGTGGACATCAATCATACCATCAGCCGCGCTCTCAAACTGGCGAGGCCGCAGATAAAGGACAAGGAAATTGACATTGATTTCAGGCCGCTGTCCGGAGATGCTGTTTTCCTACTTGATGAAAATAAGATTCAGGAGGTTATCCTCAATTTAATCCTTAATAGTATAACTGCGATTGAAAAGACCGGAAAAATCACAATAATCCTGAGTGAAAAGAAAAAGCTGGCCATAACCGTCAAAGATACTGGAAACGGTATTCAGCGGGAGCATTTGAGTAAAGTTTTTTCTCCTTTCTTCACCACCAGCCGAAAGGGAACCGGACTCGGGCTTTCCATTTGTAAAAGAATCATTGAAGAACATAATGGAAGTATTCAAGTATACAGCCATCTGGGAAAGGGCACGGAATTTATCATAAAAATTCCAACCGTCAAGAAGGGGATAGTTTGACATGGAATCCAAAAGAATCCTCATTGTGGACGACGAAAAATTAGCGCGGTGGAGCTTGACTCAAAAATTATCAGAAATGAATATAAAGGGAATCGAAGCTGCGAATGCGAGGGAAGCTGTTGAGGTCATGGAAAATGACGCCCCAGACCTGGTGCTTTTAGATGTAAATCTTCCTGATAAAAAAGGCACAGAAGTGTTGAAAGAAATCCATAGAGAATGGCCCGAAATTCCGGTTATCATGATCACAGCTTATGGATCTATAGATAAGGCGGTAACAGCTATGCGTGAGGGGGCTTACGATTTTTTTACTAAACCCCTCGATTATGAAAAGCTAAAAAAGACGGTGGAGAACGCTCTTGAAACTGTGGTTTTGAGAAAAAAAGTTGAGTATTATGAAAAAAAAGCGCACAACCAATGGAGCTTGGAAAATATCGTAGCCGAATCTGAAGCCATGAAAAAGATCCTGAATATGACCCAAACCATTGCTTCCAGCGGGACATCCATAGTTCTTTTACAGGGAGAAAGCGGCACAGGAAAAGACCTTCTGGCTCAGTCGATCCACTACCTCAGCTGCCGCCGTTCCCAGCCTTACATGGTGATTAACTGTTCCGCAATTCCTGAAAATTTACTGGAAAGCGAGCTGTTCGGTTATGAAAAAGGGGCTTTCACCGATGCCAAGTCCCGGAAAAAAGGACTGGTGGAAATGTCCCATACTGGCACTCTCTTTTTAGATGAAATTGGAACTCTCAGTCCAGCCCCTCAGGCCAAAATCCTGAGGTTTCTGGAGAACCATACCTTCAAGAGAGTAGGAGGTTTGCGGGATATCATGGTGGATATCCGGGTCATCGCCGCCACCAACCAGGACCTGAATCGCTCGGCGGAAGCAGGGAATTTCCGGTGGGACCTCTTTTACCGCTTGAATGTTTGTCCCATCTACATTCCTCCTTTGAGGGAGCACCAGGATGATATACTACCGCTGACGCGGTATTTTATCAAACAGTATAATTTGAAATTCCGAAAAAAAATTCGGGCTTTATCCAGGGATGCAGAAAAGTTATTCCTCCGCTATAACTGGCCCGGTAATGTCAGGGAACTAAAAAACGTAGTGGAACGGTCCATGATTTTTGAAACCGGTCCCAGGATAACCACAGATTACCTCCCGATCATGGAAAATGCTTCAAACTCACCGGGAGGTTCTGCATTATATGACCTTAGTGAAAAAATCATGCCTCTTAAAGAAATAGAGAAAGCCTTGATAAACAAAGCTTTGAAAATTAGCCGGGGCAATAAATCAGAAGCTGCCCGTCTTCTAAAAATAACTCGAGATACCTTGCGTTATAAAGTAAAGAAATATCAGCTGTGATGGTATTTTTATTGGGTTATATCACCCACTTCCAGTGGCAAATACCCCATTAGGTTTAGATTATCCTATTCCAAGTATTCAGTTACTCTTGTTATTATCTGATTTAGAATCAAGCACATAAAACTATTTATACTGACTTTATATACCTGGCATGAATATTGCTATTTTAAGATACAGATATGGCGCGATTGTTGATTATTGAAGATGACAAGCTGATTCGCTGGTCGCTTAGAGAAATTTTATCCAAAGAAGGATACATTGTAGACACAGCAAAAGAGGTGGGTACTGCTGTAAAATCAGCACAAGAAAACCAGTATGAGGTGATTTTTATTGACCTGGAAACAGATGATTCTAATCCGGTGGATACGATTAAAAGGCTTCGCCAGCTTCAGCCTGATTCTGCATTAATCGTGCTTTCTGCCATGAACAATCAAGATATAAATCAAATAACTCAGGGAGAGAGTATTTTTGAAGTGATAGACAAACCATTTCAAGCAGATACTGTGAGGAGAGTTGTTAAAGAATCCTTGGAGGGAAAGAACACGCAGGGGAAGAAGGAGTGAACAGGGAGTGAATAGGTTCGTAGGCCTTTGTAAAAAGCTCAGGAAAGGAGATCTAAATTGCTAAGAAAAAAACAATTAATTTCAGGTATTCGATTGGGTAAATTCCTAATAATTTTAGTGCTATTCGTGATGATCAGCGGATTCCTTTTTGCTTTTCGTTATCATCCTATTCAGGAAGAAACAGAATTGGAAACTTGTGCTGTCTGCCATGAAGACTGGGTCGAAGAGTTTTCGGGAAATCCCCATGCACAAATCCGCGACTGTAAAAGCTGTCACGGGAAGGCAGAGGAACATTTGGAAAGTGGGGAAGTGGGAACTATTTTCGCTTTCAAGAGCTCAGGTTCAGCTTTAAAAAAGAACCAGGTCTGCCTCTCATGTCATAACAGCAACAGTGCAGCGTTCTTTGCCAGCCCACATGGAAAATCAGCAATGGACTGCACTTCCTGTCATTCCATTCATTATGCCAGTAATGGGCCCAAGCTTCTCAAGCAGCAGGGAAATCAGAATTGTTTTGTGTGCCACCAGGATGTGATGGCGAAATTTGAACTGAATGAAAGGCACCGGTTGGGTGAAGGTATTTTGGATTGTGTGACATGTCACAACCCTCACGGCCCCTCTATAAGAGAACGGTTAGCTGGATTCAAACATCAGGCCTGCCTGCAGTGCCATACAGACAAATCGGGTCCTTTCCTGTATGAGCATGAAGCTTCTCGGATCGAAGGCTGTACTGTCTGTCATGATGTCCATGGCAGCCCCAACCGGCATATGTTGGTCTATCAAAGCGTTTCCGATCTCTGTTTCAGTTGCCATACTCTTGCTCCTTCCTGGCACAGCCGGTTTGATTCTCACACTACCAACTGTGTGACCTGTCACAGTGCTATTCATGGATCAAATTTATCACCAATCTTTATGAAATAGGAGGATCGAGATGAAATATAAATACATCATGGCTCATTTGATGTTGGCGGCTCTGATTTTATTCACAGTTTTACCGGTTTCTCCCCAAGAAGAGGATAATTTTTATGGAGATTTTCTTTTTGGATACAGATATGTGGATACCAACGGGACATTGTCCAAATATAAGGAAGATTTTAACCTGTTTAACGGGGCTCGCCTGTTCAATTTTAACTTGCATTATCAACCTCAGGAAGGATTAAAGCTTTTTGACCGATTGGATACATATGCAAACAACCTAGGAGGAGATCCTTTCGAATCCCTTTCTATCTATGCCCAGAAATACGGAGCCTATCAGTTTCGTTATGACCACAGAAAATCCTCCTATTTTTATCATGACATGCATAAAGCAGAGGAACAGCTGTACGACCTTCATTCGTTTGATTACGACCGAGTCAGAGATACCGGCAGCTTGAAAGTGAAGCTGCATAAAGCGGTCTCCTTGGTGATGAGCTTTGACCGGTATACCAAACAAGGGGAAAGTGTAACCACATTTGATATCAACCGTATTGAATTTGAATTCGATGAGCCGATTCAAGAGGATTACAGGCAGGTTTCAATTGGATTGAATGTCCAGCTCAGCAATCGTTATTCTTTTCTTATTGAAGAGCAGATTATGAATTATGAAAACAGCAACAGCCTTTTCCTTCCTGGATATGCTGATGGAGGAGCTTTGGCTGGATATCCCTCCGCCTTAAACTATTTTTATCTCAACCAACCTTATGAGATCAGTTCCAATCTGCATTCGCTAAAGTTCAATTCCTCGCCGTTTGACAACCTGCTGTTGAAAGGGGGGATCCAGTTCCGAGTTCAGGAGATGGATTTGGACTATTCAGAATCGGCTGCAGGCACCAATTATCTCAACCGCTTGTTTTCTTACAGCTTGAGTGGAAGCGGAAGCTTTGAACGGAACATTCAATTTTATAACTTCGACTTGACTTATCTGCTCATGAATAAACTGGCGGTAGTGACTGCTTTCCGCTACCACAATTTTGAGCAAGAGGGAACCTTTTCATACGACAGTATATCCGAAACCGATTCCCTGGGATACAATACACTCGGCTTTGAAGGGGGACTTCAGTACCAGTTTTCTCCTAAGTTCACTGTAACTGCTGGTTACCGTAATGAGACCCGTGAATTTGAGGGAACGGAAACAGTCAATTATGAAGAAGAAACTAATAGGAATGGATTTTTTGGAAATATGGACTTAAAAATCAGCAAAATGTTCCATTTCACAGCTGATTATCAGCACGGTATATATGACAATCCATTTACCCTTATTTCACCCACTGATTTTTACCGTCTTCGAACAACTGCCAGGATGAAACTCCAGGATTTTAGTTTAAATGCTTCTTATTTACGCAACCAAACTAAAAGTGATATCCTTAAAGAGCTGTGGGATTCCCATTCTGACCAAATCAACGTCCGGGCTGGGTATCAAACCGGGCCGCTCAAACTTTCTGCTGGATACTCCTTAATCAGAACCATCCATGAATCTGACCGAATCATCACTTACCCACCTTCATGGTATGGAGCAGGAACCTTTGCTTGGGATATCTATTATCAAGGAAAATCCAATCTGATTGATGCATCACTGAAGTATGATATCAACGAACATGTAAGGCTAGGGGTTTTTGGACATTATTATGATAACAGCGGTTTTTGGGAGATTTCCCGGACTATGTTAAAGAGCTTTGTTGAATATATGTTCTCAAACCGATTGATTTTGCATTTAGGGTACCGCTATATAGATTTTAAGGAGGAAAGTTCAGGATACAACGATTACTCAGCCAATATCATTGAGCTTTCTTTCGGATATCGCTGGAAATAAAGAAAGGAGACTGCAATGTTAAAGAGATCACATATCATCACATTGACCATAGTCTTCGCTCTAACTGCTCTTGGAATATCAGCGGTGAGAGCCGTTCCCCAAGCTTCCACCCTGGACCTTGCTGACAATGCTGAGGATCTCTGGTTGACGTCTGGACATGCTGACGCAGACGCAGAAGCATTCACTCACTGGGATGAGGATGGAGAAATTCCGGTTTACTGCGCCAAATGCCACAGCACAGAAGGATTTGTGGATTTTATTGAAGATGGCGTGGTTAACTCTCCGGTTTCTCCCGGAGGCAGCGTAGAATGCGAGGTCTGTCATACGGATCCTGAAAACGGAGTTGTGAGAGACCATAGTTCGGTTGTTTTTCCCTCTGGAGAACTGGTAGAAAACTTGGGCCCTGAAGCCATATGCATGGAGTGCCACCAGGGACGGGCCTCCAAAGATTCTGTGGATGATGCTATTTCTGAAGCTGGTGTAGACAATGAGGATATGGTCAGCTATGACCTCGGCTTCCTCAATATCCATTATTTTGCTGCAGCAGCCACTCAGTTCGGAACAGTCGCTCAGGGCGGATATGAGTATGATGACAAATCTTATGACGCCCGTTTTTCCCATGTGATCGGGTATAATGCCTGCATCACCTGCCACAATTCACACTCACTCAAGATCAATATCAGTAACTGCAACACATGCCATACTGGAATTTCAGATCCAAAGGATATTCGATTTTATGGTTCTTTTGTTGATTATGATGGCGACGGCAATATGGTAGAAGGGGTTTATTATGAAATCAAGGCATTAAAGGCTAAGCTTTATAATGGGATTAAAAAATATGGGAAAAACGTTGCCGGTTTCCCGATTGTATATGATTCTGATTCCTATCCCTATTTCTTTTATGATATCAATGGAAATGGAGAACCGGATGAGAATGAAATCAATTACGGCAACCGATACACTTTTTTTACTCCCCGCTTGCTTAAAGCTGCATATAATTACCAGGTGGCTCAAAAGGATCCTGCAGGATTTGCTCATGGAGGGAAGTACCTGATCCAGCTTATCTATGATTCTATCTCAGATTTGAACGAGGCTTTAACAAATCCAATTCCCTTGGCTAGTTTGCACAGGACAGATGAAGGCCATTTTGACGGCTCGTCAGAAGCTTGGCGGCACTGGGATGAAGACGGTGAAGTTTCCTCAAGCTGCGCCAAATGCCACAGTGCTGAAGGACTCCCTGATTTCCTAGAAAGCGGCCAGATGGGATCGGTGTGGAGTTATTTTAGATTAGGAGAAGAACAACTCCCTAATTCCCTTCAGAACAGCGAATCAGAAGCAGCGGAGATCTCCAATGGAATGCTCTGCACCACGTGCCACACCACCCCCCCAGGCCTGAGAGTTGTGGGTTCGGTGGAATTCCCATCTGGAGCAGTCAAAGACATCGGAGACAGCAGCAATTTATGTCTTAACTGCCATCAAGGAAGAGCTTCAAAATACAGTGTCACCCAGGCTTTGACAGAAGAAGGTCCTTACGGTTTCATCAATATTCACTATTATCCTGCAGCCGCAGTTCAGTATGGGTCTGAGGTTTCTGGAGGTTTTGAATACAGTGGAAAATTATACAAAGGACAGAACCTGTTCCTGAATCATGATGACAAGCTGGATACCTGCGTGGAATGCCACATGGGATCAGAGACCAAAGGCCAAGAGGATATTCCAGCTACGGACAGGTACCATAATGTGATGAGTCCCAATCCGGCTGATTGTGTAAACTGCCATGGACAGGACATATCTCAGCCAAATCCTGGTGCAGACCCCTCCCAATTCAAGTTCAGCGGAATACGCCCTGGCAATATGCCTGACTTTGACGCCGACGGTGATCTGTGGGAATCTTTGAAAGACGAAATCCACGGATTGGAGGTACAGCTATACAACCAGATCCAGAGCTATGCAAGAAACGTGATTGGTGTTCCTATTATCTATGACTCCCACAGCTACCCTTACTTTTTTATTGATACCAATGGAAACGGGCAAGTGGATCCCGGAGAGAATATTTATCCGAACCAGTACTCAAGTTTTAACGGCAAACTGCTGAAAGCAGCTTACAATTATCAAGTCAGTAAAAAAGAACCCAATGGGTTCATCCATAATGTCCGTTATGTGGCTCAGCTGCTGGTGGATTCCATTGTTGATTTGGGAGGAAATCAGAAGTTCGGCTGGAGATAGAATTGGATGTCATCTTATGAAATCTTTTATCCAGGTATTCAGCTCGGTTAAACTGGCCATTTTTCTTCTGATTGTTATCACCCTTGCTTCCATTCTCGGGACCCTGGTTCCTCAGCACCGCACTCCTGAGGAATACCAGGCTGGGTACGGTGAGTTATCAGGCCTACTTATGCGGCTGGAAATCACTCAGCTCTACCAATCCTGGTGGTATGTCTCTCTTCTTTTTTTGTTCGCCTTAAACACCATTGTGTGTACGCTCACCCGCCTGGGGCCGAAATTAAAACAAACATTCACTCCCACGATTTTAGCAATTCCAAAGCAGATCACAAGGTACAGAGAGCATAAGAAATTCGAAAAACCTGGGGACTTAAAATCAATCGGTACGCAGTTAAGGCACATACTAAAGAAGAGGCATTATCGAATTAAAGAAGAAGAAAAAGAAAAAATAAGATATGTATTAGCCCAAAAAAAGACCTTAGGGCTTTTTGGTTCTGATATCGTCCACACAGGCATTTTAGTCATTCTTTTGGGGGGTATTCTCAGTGGTTTATGGGGATTCAGAAGAACCATAAATATCACTGAAGGTAGCACTGTGGAAGTGCCCCAGGCAGATTTCCAAATCCGTATGGATAAATTTGTGACTGAATTTTATCCTTCAGGGGTTGTCAAAGACTGGAAAAGCACCCTGACTTTAATTGATTCTGGACAGGAACAGATGAGGAAAACCATTGAAGTCAATCATCCCCTTTCATACCAGGGATTCGTTTTTTATCAAAGCAGTTATGGTTGGGACTGGAATAATCCACGTCTGGATATTTTGGTCAGAGAAACAGGGGAGGAGACCCAAGCAGAGAGGATCCAGATTTCTATTGGAGAAAAACACCTTCTCAAAGACAGCAAAACCGAAGTCACTGCATTGAGATTTGTGCCTGATTTTGTGATCACAGAAGGAAACCGAGTGGCAACTCGGTCTCAGCAGCCTAATAATCCCGCAGTTTATCTGGAAAGTCAGCGCAATGGGGAAATCATTTTCAGGGGATGGATTTTCTCCAAATATCCTAAATTTTCTCAATCTCATGAGGGAGGTGAACAGGACACATCTTTTGTCCTCCAAGATTTTCAGGCTACGCAGTATTCCGGCATCCAGGTAACCAAAGACCCAGGGACAAATGTCATCTGGGTGGGATGCACTATGCTGATGCTGGGCTTATTCGCAGCTTTTTACTGGCCCAGCCGGAAACTGCGTTTTCAATTGATCGGTTCCGGACCACGCACTGAAATCCTGGTTGGAGGTACTTCCAAAAAGGGCCGGGAAGAATTTCATAAGGAATTTCAATCCATTATATCTGAATTAAGGAGATCCCAATGAGCGAAACAACAGCTTTTGTGGCAGCTTTTATTCTCTATATTGTCTCAGCGTTGTTTTATTTTTTCTATGTGTTTTCCAAACGAGACAAAGCCGCATGGTTAGGGTATATGGCCGCTGCTGTCGGTCTGATTATTCACAGCGCAGCGTTGGTTATCCGGACTATCCAAAGCGGCCATGCTCCTTTCACTAATATGTATGAATCCCTGTCATTTTTTGGATGGGCGGCGATTTTTGCTTACATCATCATGGAGGGGAAATTTAAAATAAAAAAAGTTGGTCCCTATATGATGTTGATTGTCATTGCTTTAATGGCTTTGGCATCATCACCGTTGATGCCTCAGCAGAGTCAGCCTTTGGTTCCAGCGCTGCAGAGTTACTGGCTGTGGCTTCATGTATCTGTAACCCTTGTGGGAGAAGCATTTTTCGCTATTGCGTTTGTGACCAGCATTCTTTATTTGATCGCGGATTCCAAGGAAAAAAAAGGGATAACCACAGGTTTGTCATCACAAAATCTTGATTCTATCAGCTACCGGAGTATTGCTGTCGGTTTTCCGTTTTTTACTCTAGGGGGATTGGTTTTTGGGATGGTTTGGGCGTATAAAGCCTGGGGAAGCTACTGGAGTTGGGACCCAAAGGAAGTCTGGAGCCTTATCACCTGGTTTGTATTCGCCCTATACCTTCACACCAGGATCGTTATGGGCTGGAAAGGGCGCCGTTCTGCTTGGATTGCCATCCTCGGTTTCCTGGCTGCACTGTTCACTTACTTTGGAGTCAATTACTTTTTATCAGGGCTTCACAGCTATGTTTAAACACCTGGACAAGAGAGAAAGGACTATAAAATGCCGTTAAAAGTGCCTAAATCGCTGCAGAACTGGGCTTCTCTGATTGGATTGACCATCTCTGCCATCAGCTTTTTTATGATTATCGTACTATTTGCTGTCACTGCTGTGATCGGAAAAGGAGGGATTTATTTAGGGCTGGTCACATATATTCTACTGCCTGCAGTAATGGCGGCAGGTATGGTCATTGCTCTGGTGGGAGTCCTGTTCCATAGGAAAAGAAGAAAAAAAGAAACAGAAAAACTACACTGGCCTCTGATAGATTTAGGCAATACCAAACACAGACGTAGGTTTTTCTTTTTCTTTATCGGAACATCTGTCTTTCTCTTTTTCTCTCTTATCGGCAGCTACGAATCTTTTCATTATACCGAATCGGTCCAGTTCTGCGGACAACTCTGCCATGAAGTAATGAATCCTGAATACACCGCTTACCAGCATTCTCCCCACGCACGGGTTTCCTGTGTGGAATGTCATGTGGGTCCTGGAGCGGGTTGGTATGTCCGCTCTAAGCTGTCAGGATTGTACCAAGTCTATTCAACTCTCACCAACAGTTACCCCAAACCTATTCCCACTCCTATTGAGAATCTGCGGCCGGCACGGGAAGTGTGTGAGCAGTGCCATTGGCCGCAAAAATTTTATGCGCATAAGCTCCAATTCGAATCATATTATTTGTTTGATGAGGAGAATACTCCCTGGGACATCCGCTTGATTATAAAAACAGGGCCTAAACACCAGGCCTTAGGTCTAAAGGAAGGTATACATTGGCATATCAATCCGGAAATAAAGATCGAATACATTGCTAAAGACGAGAGGCGGGAGGAGTTATCCTGGGTCCGCTACACTAATCAGGCTACTGGCAATGTGATTGTTTACCAGGACCAGGAGAGTCCTATTGATTCAGAGCAAATCCAGGAGTCGCAAGCCCGGACCATGGACTGCATTGATTGCCATAACCGGCCTTCCCATGATTTCAAAAGCCCTATGCGTTTTATTAACGAAGCCCTGACCACAGGTGATATATCTCCTGATATTCCAGAAATCAAAATGGTTGCCATGGGAGTGTGCTCTAAAAAATATTCATCAAATGAGAAAGCCCTGGATGCGATTGCTGAAGAGCTGACCGCATATTATTCTGAAAACTATCCTGAATATTTTACTAAGCATCAATCCAGGATCGAAAAAGCTGCGACTACCCTCCAGGCCCTATATCAAAGAAATATTTTTCCCAAGATGAATCTTACATGGAATACTCATTTGGACCATATCGGCCATTTGAATTACAAAGGTTGTTTTCGCTGTCACAATGCCACTCACGTTAGTAAAGATGGAGAGATAATTCGCCAGGACTGCAACCTATGCCACGTGATTACAGGGCAGGGGACTCCCGGCTCCATGTCTACAGGATCTATTCAAGAGCCGCTGGAATTTCAGCACCCAGTAGATATTGATGAAATCTGGAAAGAGGTTGCCTGCTCAGAATGTCATACAGGCGGCAGAATGTAGATAAACATGAAAACAACAGATTTAACTTTGATTGAAAAAGGATAAATGAAAATTTAAGGCAAGAAATGAAACAGCGGAACGAGGCTGGGATGGGAAGCATTTCAAAAGGGAAACTGGGAGAGATGGCACTGGGTACAGCCAAAATTTTTAAGTGCTGTTTTACTCACCTTTCCTGCATCGTTTGATATATGAGAGTAAAACAGAGCCTCATCTGTGCCCATTCCATGTGGGGCGGTTCGACCTTAGCGATAATGTTTTGTCCGGACCGCCCCCTTCACCTTTAACCATATTGGAAATCAATACTGTGGAAGAAGATATCATTGTCTCTAGAAAGAGTTAAAATGAGAATAAACCTAACTTTAACTTGATTTTTTTTCGGCTGACTTGGATTTCCGGTTTTTTCCCTCCCATTTTATTCAGGGCTTTTGGATTTAGTGGATATTTGCCGCTGTGGAGGGACTTTGTTTTCAAACCTTAAGGGAAATATAATTTTAGAGGAAGTTTAGCCATTATTTAGCCATTACTTATCCGGGCGGTAGTGCTTCACTTTGTTCCAGGCAGCATCAAAGTCAAAACTGATGCCATGGAGATTATTGTGGCAGGTTAGGCACTGCTGCTTGATGTCCTCCTGGTTTTTGTATTCAATCAAACCATTGATCACGGATTTTTCATGGTCCTTCATGATCATTAGACTCTTATATTCGCTGCCAGGACTATGGCATACCTCACAGGAAACGCCCTCTTCCTTGAAATCAGGAGCATCGGCATAGAGTGGAGCATGACATTTGAGACATTCAGGGCTTTCTGCTGGATTTTCCACACCGGCCTGTTGAGCCTTGGGCTGAGCAATATCCTGTGACAGCACCTGAAAAGATTTTGAATGTCTTCTTTCTTCCCATTTAGTGTACTGGGCTCCTCGCTTTTCGCTTTTATGACAAATTTTACATTTATCAGCCCCAATATATTCGAATTCCTGCGCGAAACTATAGACAATGAGAATGATCACAGTGGTGGAAATAAATCCGATGATGATTTTTTTCATGATGTTCTCCTTTATGTATACTAAGATGATAAGTTCTTTTTCATTTCCTCCTCCGGAATCCCTGGGTGTTCATGCTGGAACATATCTTTTGGTATCTTGCCTGTTAACCAGGCTGGATTCAAAGGATATATTTTGGGATTGAAGACGGTTGCGTATAAGTGCCATATAAGAATTGCCAGTGAAGCTAAAATAGCTTCGTAATAATGGACCACTAGGGCAACATCTAACACTCCTTCTGGAAAGATTTGAATAAAGGTGTTATCGAACCAGAGAAGAATCCCGGTGATGATCATCACAGCACTGCCCCAAACCAGGGCCCAGTACTCGGCTTTTTCTACATAGCTGAATCGTTTGAATTTAGGAGCTGTTTTAGATACCCCCAGGTTGAAGAGAATTTTATGCACGAAGTTCTTAACATCATAAAGTTTTGGAAAAATATCCTTAAAAAACTGTCGACCCCGGGGGGTTAGGAGGTAAATGATATGCAAGACAGTATCGAAAACCAAAACTATAGCTGCTATCCGGTGGATGATTCCTCGAAGCTCAAACCCGCCTTCCCACCCGAAAAACAGGCTGGTCAGCCAGGATTGATTGAAACGGAGCGAAAATCCGGTAATAACCAACGCTATGAAACTGACCATCAACAGGTGGTGCTGCCATAACTCATAGACTTTCATTCTCCGTACCTGAGGTCTTTTTTTTACCACTTCTACAATCTGCTGGCCCAAGTCGACCAGCCAATGGATGACCATGAGCCCGATTATCAGAAAGATAGCCGCAATGTAGATGTTTTTAACCACTGCAGCTGCTGGGGTATCGAGTCCAGTTTCGCCTTTGCTGTGGATTGGAGTATGTGCCAGCTGCTGGGAAATTCCTGGGTGACATTCTCCGCAGGTCTGCTGCAGGTTATCGGGATAAACAGAAGATTCTGGACTGCTGCTGGCAAGGATTTTATGGTATCCGTGGCAGGAGGCGCAGTTGGCTACCACTGTATCCCCAGCTTTGGATTTCAGTCCGTGGTAACTGTCTATAAATGATACAAGTTCACCAACTGGGGCTCCATATTTTTCTGCCAGGTTTGCAGATTCGTGGCAGGGAGTGCAGGTAGCCTGAGCCAGGCGGGTTTTGGAAACAGGAGAGCGGGGATCGGTGGGGGAGATGATGCCGTGCTCTCCGTGACAGTCAGTGCATACGGGGGACCCAGTTTCACCCCTTTTTACCAATTCTCCATGAATGCTCTGCCAATAGATTTCCTCGACGTCGCCGTGGCATTGCCCGCAGGTGCTGGGGATATTAAAGTGATTGGTAGTGGATTCAGGGTGACCAGGAGAATATATTTTATGGGAAGTTCCATCCACGGCATGACAATCTTTACAACCAGCAGCTCCGGCGTGGACACTGTTTTCATAGATTTCAATAGGGTGATCGATCAAAGCCGCATACTGAGAGGTGACATTCAAGTTCTCATGACAGGTTCCACAGGTTTGGGGCAAATTGGAAGGATGAGTCCGGGAATTTTTGACTGACGAAGGAAGAATGTTATGGTAACCATGGCAGTCGGTGCAGGTTGGCACATTTCCAGAATTGCAGCCCTTCTGGGTACCATGAAGCTGGTAATTTTCCATAGGGGTATCGTGGCAGAAAGAACAGCTGTCGCAGGAAGCGTTAAAGCCGGTGTTGGTTTTGTGGGGAAAAGTATCCTTATCCTGGTGACAGTTGAGACAAACAAAACCTTCATGGATAGAATGAGAGAGGTCTTCGGTGATAATGGTTTCATGCACACTTTGTTCGTGGCACTCTTGGCACATATCACTGTCAATGGGCTCATAGTCTTGTGTCTGGCTGCTTAGAATACTGATGGGACAAATTAACATCAGGACTGGAAAAATAACTTTATGAGAAATGAATTTTGTGGAGTGTCGCTTTTTATGCATGTTTAATCACTTTATGAAATAATCCTGTTCTCCTTAAATAATTGGTCTAGATAAATAAATCCCTCAGGGTAAATACAGCAAAATTTATGCCATGAGAATCAGAAAAAAACGTAAATTTCTATGTGATTGATATTAAAATACATAAAAAGAGAGCCTAAACATCATAACTCAAATGATAATTAATCTATGGGGATTTTAACGTAGCATTGGGTGATATAACCCAATAAACAAGAGCTATGGGATTATGTATAAACAGTGACTTTTTGTTTGAATCCAGACCTATGTTTATCCAACTGTGCGATTTAAATGAAAAGAGTTTTCTTTATAAGCCCTTTATCAGAATGTTGAGAGAATCTAGGGGCCTTCCTGATTTATCAAAATAGTTCAGGAGAATTTATTACATAAGGCCTTTTAAAAATCCTAATAACTTGACATAAGATATTATTGTATAATAATCAATAATTCTATAATTCTAGTAGAATTATAGAAATCTATTATATTTTATTTTTTTGTTTTGAATATAAATAAAATAAGCAGAGGAAAACATGAAACTATCAACAAAGGAAGATATGGACTCAGATCAATGGTAGACCTTGCTATACACTTCAATGAGGGACCAGCTTTATTGAGACATATTTCCGAAAGACAGAGAATTTCGCAGTCCTGACAGTAAAACCGCCTCATCTTGATCACAGCATATAAAGCACGCCGCCCTACAGGCAAAGCCCGGATCCTTCTCCAACAGTAGCCCTTTTGTATGACCTGATTAGAGCGACAGTGATAACTTCGATTCTTGGCCCTGACCATGTACAAGCATATGGCTCCATCTTTTCTTTTTCCTTTTAAATGATGATAGTCATAGATACCAAGTCCATGATATAATAATGGGGGTTGATAGGGGTATTGTTATTCCTCCTTTTAAAAAATAGTTTTCCTTCTATGAGGAATTTAATACAGTGTCCCTCTTTTTTCAATCTCAGGTATCCATTATTGTGATGAACCGAACCATAATCTCATTTAAGAGTGTTTTTTAGGGGTTAAAATTGGGTTAACTTATTTATAATGAATAATTTGCTGCGGTGCGACCCTTATGGCCCTTCTTATGGCCCTTATGGCCCCTTATGGCACTTATGGCAAAACTTATGACAATAGAATTTATTCATACCTCAGCAAGCCGGCCGGATTGGAAAGAGCAATTTTGATGGAATGATAGCTGACGGTCAGTAAAGCAATTACAAGTGTCAAGATAGCTGTCAGCACAAAAACCAAGGGACGTATGCTTATCTTATAGGCAAAATCTTGAAGCCAATTGGACATCACATAGTAGGACACAGGCCATGCGATCACATTAGCCACAAGAATCCACTTGAGAAACTCCCAGGTTGTCATAGCTACAATACTTGGACCGGAAGCTCCCAAGACCTTTCGGATCCCGATCTCTTTGGTCTTCTGCTCCACGGTATATGAGGCTAATCCAAAAAGGCCTAAACAGGCAATGGCAATAGAGATAAAAGTAAAAGCATTAAAAAGATTTCCCAGCTGCCGCTCAGATGTGTATTGCTGGTTATACAGTTCATCCAGGAAAAGATAATCAAACGGAATCCCCGGAGAAAAAGTTTTGTAATCTTTTTTGATCTTAGCTAGCGTTTTTTGTATATGTGAACCATCCATCTTGATAAAGGCATACTGATGCCAGGGTTTGTACATCCTAAAGACAAAAGGACGGATGGCGGTGTGCAGGGAACGGGAATGAAAATCTCTGACCACTCCAATGACACGTGCGGTTCGAAAAGATTCGGGCCAAGCAGGATGATTCATATAAATACTGGTGTTAATGGGATTAGTGATTCCCATCCGCTGTGCTGCGGTTTCATTGATAACACAGGCTGTTTTTTCATCGGTAGGATATTCTTTAGAAAACGCACGCCCCCGAAGAATGGGCATGTTGAAGGTCTTAAAAAAATCATAGTCCACACAGGTATAATCCACGGACATCATTTGGTCCGTCTGATTCCCTTCCCAGTTGATCTGGATATTTTCACCCACACGAAAAGGAGGTTGGGCTGCTGACGTGACATCCTTAATTTCCGGTTGATTGAGCAGGGAGTTTTTGAAAGTCTCGAATTTGGGTATAAAGCTGGGATAAACATACAAGCCAATAATATGATCTCGATCAAGTCCCAAATCTTTCTTCTGAATGTAGCGAAGCTGTTGAGAAACCAAAAGTGTGGAGATAATCAATCCCACAGAGATGGAGAATTGGACCACAATCAAGATTTTTCGTGTGCCTCCTCCTCTGTTTTTGTAAGAATGTCGGCTTTTAAGGATTTGAGCTGGTCGGAAAGAAGAAAGGAAAAGTGAAGGGTAAATTCCAGCCAAAATTCCTGTGCCTATAGTTATGAGCAAAAGGGTGAACACTATAGAAATGTTGGCATCTGATAAAAGGGCTAGAGATTTTCCCGTGAATCGATTGAAATAGGGGAGTATTATCTCTACGGCAATCAGAGCCAGGATGAGGGCACAAAAGGCAATAAGCACAGCTTCTCCCAAAAACTGTCGTATGATTTGCCGCCGCTGAGCTCCGATTACCTTTCGCATTCCTACTTCCAGGGCTCGTCTGGAAGACTGGGCTGTGGCTAGGTTCATGAAATTAATACAAGCCATAACAAGAATAAACACCGCTATCGCCGAGAACATGGTGACTTTTCTGACCCGTCCCGGACGCCCTGGTTCATCCAAATGAACTCGCGTGAGCGGCTGAAGCTCCGGAACATAGGTCGTATCCGGACTGATATTTTTCTTGTAGATACCTGCGATTTTCATCTCAAATTCTTCAGGAGATATTCCAGGCTGCAGAAGAACATAATTCGGGCCTGACCATTCCTCCCAGCGAGCCAGTCTTTCTTCCCCTAGAAATTCAATTCTTCCCATGAAGTCAAAACGAAGATGTGAATTCATGGGGATATTTTCAATAACCCCAGTGACTGTAAAATCATCATTCAGCTGAGACAAGTTGAGAACTTTTCCCAGAGGATCTTCTTTTCCAAAGTACTTTTGTGCGGTCTGTTCGGTGATGACGAGTGAATATTGATCAGAAAGCGCGGTCTCCGGATTGCCTTTTATGAACGGGAAAGAAAAGATCTTAAAAAAATTAGGATCTGAAAGATAAATATTTCGTTCCGCGTAGATTCTGTCTTGGTATCTCACATGGGAGCCGTACCAGGTACAAACACGGCAGGCGTCTTCCACTTCCGGGTATTCAGCTTCCAATGCCGGTCCCAGAGCATAGGTGATATTGAACTCAATACTGTCATCGGGCATCCTGTTAAGAACTCGGTAAATCCGGTCTTTTTTCTGGTGAAAACGGTCAAAACTTAATTCATCTTTCACCCAGAGGCCGATCAATAGGAAACAAGCCATCCCGATGGTAAGCCCCAAAATATTGATGAAAGAATAGACTTTTCTTTGTTTGATAAGCCGGAATGCAACTTTTATGTAACTTCTAATCATGGTTATTCCCCATAAGAATGATTCAAGTGAAAAAGAGAAAATGAGTGATAGCCCCTGTACATAGCATAAAAACCGAGCGAGAAGGGATCCGTATTTCTCAGAGGCTTTGGCACAGCGGACCTCCAGGTCTTCCTCTATGGAAGCCAATATCTCTTCATCAGCAAACCTCCGCAGAATAAACAAGATCCACTGTGGAAGCTTGAATTTGTTTTGTTTCATGACTCAAATTCTTTCTTCAGGTCTGGCACACCCATCCAGATGGATTGATTGACATCCTGGGTGGTGGCCAGCTTTTTTTTGCCCAATTTGGTCAGTTGATAATAAATGCGAGGCCGCCCTCCCTTTTCAGCGGATCCTTCAGCCTTTAAGGTGCAGACATAACCATTTTTCTTCAACCTGTTTAACGGAGCATAGATGGCTCCTGACCTCCACTTTACTCCCGTGTCCCTCTCCACCTGTTCTCTTATGGAAATCCCATAAGCATTGTCCTTGAGTTTCCATATAGCCAAAAGCAAAATTTCTTCAATCTTTGATAACACTTCCATGTTTCTTTTCCTTCCTATAATCTATAATATTCGTTCCATATAATTCGTTTAATAGTATTCTATATTGATATTAATAGTTTAAAATCAGAAAGTCAAGATGGGCATGAAATTTTATCCGGTTCCTTACGGCGCTTGGCATGACAGGAGGGACAGAAGCAGCGGATCTTTCAGGAAAATATAAATATCCGATTTCGCTGGCTGGCGTTCCATTGGTGTGCGGCGAATTTGTATCTTTTAAAGTTTAATTTAATTCCAGATTTTCATACTTTAATAAATTTTTTTCCATTTGTTTTTATCCATATCATAGCACCAGAGCTGATTGTCCGTCTGGTTGTAGATAAGAATAATGCGGTCCATACCGTATACGGCCCGAAAGGAAGAGGGGGCGTCGATGATCTCCTGGACCTCCAGATCGCGGTCCATAATGATAATGTGTCCCAGCTCATGGTTTTGTCCCCTCAGAGCCAGTTTTTGGTCGCTGCTGATCCAATCCAGGGAGGGAAAAAGACTGTCCAGGACAGCAGCCGGAATGAATTCGAATGCGGAAATTTTCCCGGTTTTGAGTGAAAATATCCCGACCCGATTTGTCTCTAGAGTGAAAACCAAGATATCCGTCTCCTTTCCCCACTGGATATCCTGGACAGACCCGCCCAGGTGGATTTCCTTCCGGCTCCCTGAAAAGAGATCCGCTATTTCCAGGACTTCTTCCTCCGAAGTGGGATCAAAATAAACATATGCCGCAAATTTTCCGGATGAAGAAACACTGCATAAATGTGGTTTTCTTATAAAAGAAGCCAATCTCTTCAAAGCCCGGTGATCCGGATCAAAGGATAATAGGCTCATTTCCGTTCCTTGGCTCGGGCTTCTTTTTACGACCATAAGGATAATCCTGTTATCCGAGGTCCATCCAATGATGCTGATTCGGTCCAATTCATGAATGTCTGGGAAAAACTCCCTCTGCCCGCTGCCGTCACTGCGAACAGTCCATAGTTTCATGGTTGAGTTTCGGGGATCTTCAGTGATAAAAACAATCTCTTGTCCGCACGGGGAAATGTCAAAATTTCTGATCCGGAGTCCGGTGAAGGGGGTTCCGGGGGGTTGCGTGCGGACTAATTTTCTTATTTCGGAACCGTCTGAGTTGATAAGCTTCAAGGTGTAGGTATATTTTCGGGACTCACCTTCCTGATGATAATCATAGGTAAGCAGCAGAGCTTTATCCCGGCTGCGGGAAGCATCCACCCGTCCGCGGCGGCGTGTGATGCGCGTGGTTTTATCTTTCAGTCTATCGTAACGAAGAGTCCCTTTTTTTGTTCTGAAAAAAACATCATTGCTGCGGACAGTAAGATTATACATATAGTCGCGGCCCCGGAAATGCCAGTCCACCAGGGTCAGCCCGGTGCTGATTACTCCGGCAGCAATCAAGCTGGAAGCTGTGACCAGGATAAAGCGTATCAGCTTGGCCTTGGACTGGGAAAAATCCACCCGGCTGAAGGTGTACAGGGATCCCAAAATGAACGCAGCCGGCCAAAGATAGGATATCCCTATAAGATTGTTCATGCCGTAATAATTGCGGTAAAGAAAATCGGAATAGAGATTTACTGAAAAGGATATGCCTGCTCCAGTAAAAATTGTAGTCAGAAATATGATAAACGGCTTGTCGTGCAGAATGGATAAGGAGAACGCCAGGGAAAAAGCAGTTATGGAGATCAGCAGGCTGGAAGAAAGTGCCGAATAATGAAAAAGTCCTCCGGAGAAGTTGAAGACCTCCAAAATTTCTTTGAATCCGGGGAGGACCAGGACCAAGAAAAGAAATATTCCGTAGATCACTAAAACCATAGTCAGTTGGGGAATATATTTAAAAATCCAGACAACCGGTTTTCTCACCGGGCGGGAAAGGAGATAAATCCAGGCATTGTTTTTGTATTCATGATAAAAGCCGCTTGAACCGATCATGGCTGCGGAGAAAGGCAGAAAAAACCAAACAAACATCCCGGAAAGATACATGGTCAATTCATCTTGTCCGGAAAAGCGGATTCCGGTCAGAGCAGCCAGAAAAAGAACCGCCAGAAAGAAAATCAAACTCTTTTCTTTCCATTCCTTGATGAAAAAATGTTTGAATATAAGTTTTTTATTCTGAAACATGTTTTAAAAAAATTTCTTCTATGGAATGGTTTTTGCCCTGTGTTTTTTTTATTTTTAAGAAGTCATTGTCCAGAATGAGCCGGCCGTTATGGAGAATGCTCAATCTCTGGATAATACTTTCCAATTCATGAACCATATGGGTAGCAAATAAAATCGTGGTGCCTTTGGCTTTAATTTCGCCGATCATATGATTCAGAAAATCCTGGCGTGTGGGAACGTCCAGTCCAGAGGTGGGATCATCCAGCAGAAGAATTTCCGGATTTGATGCCAAGGCTGCTATAAGACCAAGCTTGAGTTTCATGCCCCGGGACATGGATTTGATGCGGATCTTGGGACTAAGGGAAAGTCGTTTCAGATAAGCATCAGCCTGGGATTGATTCCATCGGGGATAAAAGGCAGCGTTAAATGCCAGGAACTGAGTGACGGTCATCCAATCGAAAAATACAGAATCTTCTGCAATATAACCGATTTCTTTTTTATATGACGTATCCCCAAAACGAATCAGGCGCCCTTTGTAGTAAATTTCACCGCTTTCTTTAGGTATGATTCCCATGATGATCCGGATCAAAGTGGTTTTCCCTTCCCCGTTCTTTCCGATGAGACCGTGAATCTTTCCTTTTTCCAATTCCATGGTGAATCTGTCCAGCACTTGAGTGCGGCCGTATTTTTTGGATAAGTGATTGATTTTTAAAATCGCTGTCATTTGTCCATTTTTACGACTAAATTCAATTAAGAGCGTACTAATCTCTATCTGATTTTTTTATGAAATTCAAAAAAATTCATTACCCATAATACATATAAAAAACAGGTCCGGTCAATAAGAAACCCATAAAAAAAAGGAAAATATAAGCAAGTCAGCGCAAGTCAAGGGATGTCATCGGCTGCGTCTATCAAAGGTGTTTTAGAATCTCCTCACTCCTGGTCCGGACTGTTTGATTCAAGCTGGCGGAAGAAAGGGCAGGGGAGTGATGCTGTTCTATTTTTTTTCAAAAAGCTTCAAGTATTTCCCGTAACCTTCTTTTTCCAGGTCTTCTTTGGGGATGAAACGCAAAGCCGCAGAATTGATGCAGTAACGGAGTCCTGTGGGCTTTGGCCCGTCCTTGAACACATGGCCGAGATGAGAATCTGCATGTTTGCTTCTCACTTCGGTCCGGACTGAAAGCAAACTCCGGTCCTCTTTTTTCACAATATTATCGGGCTCCAGCGGCCGTATGAAACTCGGCCAGCCAGATCCGGATTGATACTTATCAGTGGAGCTGAAAAGCGGCTCTCCGGAAACAATGTCCACATAAATGCCTTCCCGCTTGTTATTCCAGAATTCATTCTTGAACGGCGCCTCGGTTCCGCACTTTTGGGTGACGTTGAACTGGCGTGAGGAGAGGTCTTTTTTCAGATCTTTTTTCTTGGGTTTATCGAATTCTTTGAGTTTCTCGTCAATGGACTTTGTTTCATCTTCTTTCCACTTTTTCTCCAGGAATTTTTCCCGTCCGGATGCTTTCTTATAGTTGTTGTAACGGCCGGAGTTGGTTTTGTAATAATTCTGGTGATAGTTTTCAGCCGGATAAAAGTTGGAGTAAGGTCGGATCTCGGTGATAATGGGCTTATCAAATTTCACAGACTGTTCTAATTGCTCCTTAGACTCTTCTGCAAGCTTTTTTTGTTCCTGATTGTGATAGAAAATGGCTGTGCCGTACTGAGAGCCCCGGTCGTAAAACTGGCCTCCCTCATCGGTCGGGTCAATATTTCTCCAGAATACGACAAGCAGTTCCTCATAGCTTATTTGAGACGGATTATAGAGAATTTGAACTGTTTCCAGATGCCCGGTCTTTCCTGATGACACCTGTTCATAGGTAGGGTTCTCAATCTTGCCGCCGCTGTAGCCAGAGGTCACTTCGATGACACCATCCAATTTTTCAAAAGGCGGCTCCATGCACCAGAAACATCCTCCGGCAAAAGTCGCTTTGGCGAGGCTTTTTTGTGTGGCTTTTTTATTGGAGCGGATGACAATGAGATCTCCGTCTTCATCGACATCAGCTTTGGCATATCCTGTAAAAACAACAAATATAAACAAAAGGAAAATGATGATTCCTTTCATTTTCGTTCTCCTTTCTGATTTTTTCAAACACTTATAATATAGAAAAAAAAGTTCACAAAAGTATCACAAAAGAATTAATTTTCTATAACATATCGGAATAGTAAGATATTTTACTTATGGAAGGAAAATTAAGTCAGGTTTTAGAGACAGGCAGATAAAAAGTAAACACAGTGCGCTTGTCCGGTTCACTCTCAACTTTAACCGGGCTGTTGTGCAGATCCAGAATCCGTTTGGTGATGGCCAGGCCGAGTCCGGAGCTGTAATCTTTATCGGCTTGTTTTTTCCTTTTCTGGCCATGGTAAAACCGGTCAAAAATATGGGGAAGGTCTTTCCGGTTGATGCCGGCACCGTCATCAATGACTTTAACGGATATTTTTTCGGCCTCTGGCGAAAGGGCCAGGATGATGTTTCCGCCGGGCCGGCTGTGGCTGAGAGAATTATCAATCAGGTTCTGTATGGCTCTTTCGATCAGTCCGATATCCCCATGGACCAGGGGAAGGCTTTTCGGGAACTCTGCCCGCAGGTCAACTTCCTTTTTTTCCGCTGCAGGCTGGTATTTCTGTAAAATATCCTGCAGAAGCTCGCCCAGGTGAAAAGGTTCTTTTTTGAGCTCTATATCCGGTGAATCCAGTTTAGCCAGTTCATAAAGGTCGGCGATCAGCCGGCTCAATCTTTCCGATTGTTTGAGGGCTGTGTGCAGATGATTTTCCTGCTCTGCTTTTTTCATTTGACCGCGCTTGAGAAGCAGGGTCTCCAGATGGCCCTGAAGAGAGGTAAGCGGAGTGCGGAGATCATGTGAAATATCGCTTATCATCTCCCGGCGAAGATTATCCACCTGCTTGATGGTGTTGATCTGATCTATAATCCGCTCAGACATCTGAAGCGTCACATTCCCCAGTCGGTCGATTTCATCGCCCCTGTCTTTGGGGTGCCAGCCTGGAAAATCTATGGGACGGCTGAAATTTTTCTGTTTGAAAGAATCCAGGGCTGAAGACAGGATTTTGATCCGTCTGGTCAGAATATTGAGAAGAAAAAGCCCCATAAGGAAAACAAACACTGCGCCCCCGATGGTGATCCAGAGCCCTAATCTGAGAATATAACTTCTCTCCAGCCGCTGGAATACAGAATCATATTCCTCTCCTCCCAGTATGACGTAAAGATATCCCTGAAAGATGCCTTGGGAATGAATTGGTGCCGCCGTGAAAATTTTTTTCCTGTTCGGGTCCCTGGGATCATCTCCGAGAATAGGCAGATTATCGGTTCCGTTTATGAATTTTTTAAGCGGAACCATGTCCACTGACTCCCGCTTGACTTTGCCCGGAGGCGCAGAATAAGACAAAATTTTCCCCTCCGGACTGAGCAGATACAGCTCGATACTGGGATTTATGTGCATCAGATTTTCAAACGTTTTTTTTAATTCCGGAACATTTGCGTGTCCGTTTTCGAAAAAATCCCTTTCCGAAGTCAGATATTCTGCCAGACTGCGGTTAAGTCTCTGGTCAACCTCCTGGATATGAAGCTTGGTGGTCATTAGGGTTTGAAAAATATTGAGAAGCCCGATAACCAGAAATAAAACAAACAAAATCAGAGCTATCTTTCCATAGAGTGATTTAAGCATCCGCCTTTTTTTCCTCTCCGGAACTTGAAAATTTATATCCCACTCCCCAGACCGTAATGATGTGCTGCGGTTTATTGGGATCTTCTTCTATTTTTGCCCTCAGTCTGTTTATATGCGAATTCACCGTATGTTCGTAGCCCTTATACGCATAACCCCAGACCAGATCCAGCAGCTGCGAACGGGAATAGACCCGGCCGGGATGGCGGGCAAACTGCACCAGCAGGTCAAATTCTTTAACGGTCAGGTCAATGGTTTTGCCTTTATGGATAACGGTCCGTTTGTTTAAGTCAATGGACATATCCGGCAGTTCAATGACTTCCGGCTTGCTGCTGTCTGAATTTTTGAGGGCATCCATCCGCCGAAAAAGCGCCTTGACCCGCGCTGTCAGTTCTCTGACACTGAAAGGTTTCGTCAGATAATCATCTGCTCCCATCTCCAATCCCAGCACTCTGTCTGTTTCTGAACTCTTGGAGGAGAGGATCAAAATGGGTATATAATCTGAACTAGCCCTGATCTGACGGCATATCTCCAGCCCATCGACTTCAGGTAGTTTTAGGCCCAGAATGATGAGGTCATATTTGCCTGACAGTGCCTTCTCAATTCCCGACCTTCCGTCAAATGCAAGGGTGACATTATATCCATTATCCTTAAGCGTGGTTTCCAGGAGGCGAGCCAGATCTGTGTCGTCTTCAACGACCAGGATATGATTGGTTGAGGGCATCTCCTCTATTATAAATAGTTTATAGGGGAGAAGTCTAATTCCACTTTTATCTGTCTCGTCTCTTCCTCTGTAACCAGAAAATGAAGACAAGGAAAGAGGTTTATTCAAGAACATCGTAGGGAGCAAATTCCAGAAGATTGTTGGGAAATCAAAGCCGAACCTGAAATCCTCCGCCCCAGCCGTATTCCGAGTGCCATTGCCCCACAAGAGAGATGGCTTTGCCGAGGGTATAGGTGAGTCCGGCATGGCCTTCCCAGAGTTCGTGTGTGTCGTACTGGACCTCCCCGAGGAGCATGATACGGGGGGTCAATTCGAAATGCTTCTCCAAACTGAAGCGGGCGCCGAGATCAGAGTCGATCCAGACACGGGACTCAATATTCAGCGGCAGCAGATACCGGAAGCCAAAGACTCCGCGGGCGGTTTCAAGGCTGTCCCGGGCGCCTTCAAGGTCAGCTCCTGCAAAGATGGTGAAAAAGCGGTTGATGAAGCGGTTCCAGGTGAGAATGGTCTCCCACTCGATCTCATCTGTGTTTTGCCATCCGGTCTCCCAGTTTAATGCAAAGGTATTGCGGATGTCGGCTGTCAGCAGAGTGCCGGTGCTCATGTTGCTCAATATTATTGGATCGCTCCATGCATACCAGTCTTTTTTAAAACGTTTAGACCGGATGTCCTTCAGCCCGGAAGGAAGCGGGAAATTCTCGTAGTGGACCACCCGGGCCATTCCGCTTTTCATATGAAAGAGAAGATGACAGTGAAAGAACCAGTCGCCGACTTCATCAGCCAGAAACTCAATCACGGTGGTGGACATGGGCGCCACGTTCACGGTGTGCTTTAGAGGTGCGTAATCGGCGTGCCGGTTTATAACACGGAAGAAATGCCCGTGCAGGTGCATGGGGTGATGCATCATAGTGCGGTTGATCATGATGAATCGAACCACCTCATCCTGCCGGATACGGATATAGTGGTCTTCTGAGATCGGCTTGTTATTCAGGAACCAAACATACCGGCCCATGTCCCCGTCCAGAGTAAAGCGGAGCGTCCGGACTTGTTTATCCTCTGGAAATGCAGTGGGCTCCAAAGCGCGGAGCTTGTGGTAAGGCGGCCAGGGACGCGCCGGATCCATGCCGTCTACAGCCAAGTTGTCCGAGGATGAAACATCCGGTGCCAGGAGACCGAATTTATTGCCGTACTTTTTTCCGCTGCGTGAGTCTTTTTTTGTTCGGCTCGGTTCTGCTTCCGGATGCATGGGAGCCATGTCTCCCGTATGATCTGTGTGGCCCATATCCATGTCCTTCATATCCATTGATTCCATACCCATCATGCCCGGATTATCGAATTTGCCGTCATTGACTGCGCTGTCAGGCATGCCCATGGAACCGGCAGGGGTCAGGGCGAAAATGCGTTTCAGCTTTAATTCCCCCATGGAGTGATAGAGGTTTGGTTTGGGTAGGTTAGGGGCCGGATGGGCCATTCCGTTTCCCAGACGGACAGAAGCGTAAGCAGAGCCGTCGTGAGCTGTTGCGCGCAACTCATAAGCTCCGGTTTCGGGCATGGTGATCAGCACATCATAGGTTTCGGCCACGCCGATGAGGAAACGCTTGATTTCAACCGGTTCCACATCAATGCCGTCAGCAGCGATTATAGTCATCGGCCCACCGCTGAATTCCAAATGGAAGAATGTGGTGGCTGAACCATCGATTATCCGCAGCCGCACAGTCTCACCCGGCTTTGCTTCCAAACTGGATTCCGGCCGTCCGTTGGCGAGAAAACGGTCATACGCCACATCAGCGATATCCATGGCCGGCATGCGCTGGAGCTCGCGCTTGAAATAATCACCCAGCATTCCAGCCCTGGCAGCCCCGATAATGCTCTGGCCGCTTCCTTTCGCAAGTGCGTACCACTCGCTTCCCCGGCGGAGAGTGCGGATAACGCTATGGGGATTCTCGTCGGTCCAGTCGGAAAGAACAATGACATGGTCCCGGTCCGGGGTGAAGCGTTGCTGCTTTGGTTCGATGATAAGAGCGCCGTAAACCCCGCTTTGTTCCTGGAGCTCGGAATGAGAATGATACCAGTATGTGCCGGACTGCCGGACAGGAAATTCATAGGTGAAAACAGTTCCCGGTTTTATGGGAGGGAAACTCACGTAAGGGACACCGTCCATTTCAGGAGGCACCAGCACTCCGTGCCAGTGAATGGAGGTCGGGACATCCATAGTGTTATGAACCCGAATGCGAGCGATGTCGCCTTCTGTGAACCGGAGAACCGGGCCGGGAATGCCTCCGTTTATGGTCATGCCTTCAGCAGATCTGCCGGTGATACTCACGGTTTCCTGGGCGATGGTGAGGTCGTATTCCACTACGGCCGCGTACACGGCTGCCTCCAGAAAGAGCAGGCCGGATAAAATAATATAAATAGAAATTGATTTGAATGGGAGCACGTTCTTCCCTCTGTTTTTTATTATACCTTGAATCGCAATTCAAAAACATATAATTGAAATATATATCGAGCGGAATAAGAAGCTGAAGTGGTGAGGAAGTCAGGGCCAGACCCTGACATCTTTTTTATTATCAATAAAATAATCCAAAAAAAAGCGAGTTTTTCGTCCTTAAAACAGTGATTTTTTGCCCGTAATTGTAATTCTAAGATAGCGTGCATAATCAGTAAAAAACAGGGGAGAGGAAATAGAGATAATAATAAGCGGGTTGAAAGGTCAAAAGCATTCTTTCTAAAAAGTTATCTTTAATCCCGCCTGAAAAATAATCCCGCTGAGGTCGACTTCCCCTTCTCGTTCATATATCCATGTCCACTTTGTTTGCCCATCCTCGCTGATAAGAATTCCCGGATATTCCTCTCCCCCTCTCTGCCAGGCTCCGTACCAGAGCCTGGCATCTTCTTCGGTATCGGAAACAGTGGTCATAGAGGTTCTGCTTTCATACTCAAGATCACCGGTGATATCTGTGAACTTGGCATACCTTCCTTTGGCCCCAATAACAAATGCAGAGTTCTGAGTGAATCCGAATTCAAAATGAATTCCTCCGTGAAATCCCATGGCGTCAGATGCCGCATTCCAAGTCTCTTCATATTCATGGCCAACATTGTTTATAAAATTATATTCCCAATCTACAGTCCCCATATAATACCCTCCACCCGCATCAAACATGATTTTTACTGCCTTTCCCATGGGTATCCCCAAATAGAGGCTTAACGTAATGGGGATGGCCGAGAATTTAGGGTAAGCGGTGGCTTCTTCTCCATACATGCCAAAAAAAACGTCGGCTGTGCTTTCCTTTTTGGCTGTGATATACCCGGATCCAATACCGATTCCAAAATGGGGCGTGAAATTGATCAATATCTCCCCGCTGAAATCCATCCCTATGTTGATGGGTTCAAATTCAGAGTCTATAGAAGAGAAAGGATTATCTCTGTAGGAATCATTTAATCCCTGCAAATGGTCATTGAAGTCGTTTCTTATGATCTTAAAACCCCCACCCATAAGCCTCAATCCCACTTCAATTCCGCCTCTTTTTTGATATGTCTGGCGGTAAGCAATTTGATTGTTGTTTTTGGTTTTGGTTTTAAAAAGACTTATTTTTGTTTTATCCGCTCTTGCTGTATTGGGCAGAATCAAAAACGCAAATAAAAAAATGACCACTAAAGTTCTAAATTTCTTCTGACACATTTTCCTCTCCTTATGATGGTTACGTATGGAGAAAGATACTTAAATCCGATTGAAATACCTTTTTGCTAATGCTCCGCTTCAAATTTATCAATCTGATTCATGGCTGTCAATAAAAAAAGATAAGGATTTGGCTTTTCAGTTGGTAATGATTTGTACTCTTTTTTTTAGTCCCAGAGCCGGAAGGGAGGATATTGGTCAGTCATGAGACCGGCATAGGCAGCCACACGCAGAGCCCAGCGGTTGAAACCCACCACGGTTTTAAACAGATCCTCAGGATA
>Ga0180434_10000397_pt1 | contig 64021 bp, 72 predicted proteins | sample SS_ome_7_FD_132453 | JGI IMG/M metagenome (GOLD analysis project Ga0180434, IMG submission 132453) | Hypersaline lake sediment archaeal communities from the Salton Sea, California, USA - SS_1_D_2 metaG | ecosystem: Environmental > Aquatic > Non-marine Saline and Alkaline > Hypersaline >...
GCGTAATAGTCTCTTGCATGACCCACACCCTGTTTCTGAGGTCTACGTACTTTCTCACTTATTCCTAAAACCGGAGTATATAAGCTGCCATCACTGCCAGCCTGTCTAAGCGATAAATACACGACACAGTGTTTTGCATCAAATATGTGTGTAATTTCATCATTCGTGTTCTTATCGAATTCATAGTCTGGCATAAGTAGTACAACCTTCAAACCCTTTTGGTTGAGTTTGTCTTGAAGCTTACTCGACCATTCCGCCAATTTTTCTTCAGCTTGCTTTTTCTGTAGTATCATTATTTTCTTTCGTTTCTATAACTTGTGCTTCACGCATCAAACCGTTTAAAAAGTCTTGAACCTTTGCTCGCCCTTCTGTTCCTAATCTCAGCCCCTGCTTCTGGGCTTGCTTTTGCGTCTCATCCAAAGGAACTGTAAGATCCTGAATGGCATCTGGCGATGCAGTCAATTGAGCTTCCTCCGCAACTTGTTTGTGATACCTCGCCAAAGCGTTCGCTTCTTTGTAAAGCATTTGCAGTAACCTGACCACATCTTTACTCTCCATAGTTGCTAGCGTTCGCTTTAACTCCATAGGACTTTGACCAAAAAAATGATCTTCGACCTCTGAGATATGCTGAAAGGTATCTGACAGCCTTTTCATCTGGTGGTTATCTACAGCGAGTTGAACCAGATCAGCTCGTTCCTGAAGATTTGTCAACTGCCGAGATAGTGCCGTCACGAATTGGACACTCAAAGGCTTACCTTGTGCTACGAACTCAACAGCTTGCTGCACAGCCTCTAACGACGTAGGCTCGTCTGCTTGGACCAATTCAGTATTTTTTTCACTCATTAAAAAGAAATTAGACGTTCGTTACTCAGTATGGAAGAGAAATGGATCATCTACAACACAGAAACGAAGAAGCGTGCAACAACACAAACTTATACAAGTCAAGAGCTTGCAGAGAGTGCAAAAAGCACGCTACTCACAGAGGGCAAGGAGAAGAAGCCTCAGAATCTCCAAGTTCGACAACTCTTGGAAGGCTGAGTAAACCTCTTGCTCGACTTTGCGTTCTCCGTAAAAGTATGAACGCAAAAGCAGATTTTGTTGAACAACTAAAAACACACAATCTATTATGAAAAATCAGACAGTTCAAAATATTGGCTACTACAACGCTAACGAATATCCTATTTCATGGGTAAGACCTTCTAAAGGTCAGACGCCTATAGACTTGGAAGGGGGGCAACCCGTCACAGACGCTAAAGGTATGCTCGTTGAGTATCACGAAGAGTTGGAGGAGAAAGTTGCTCAAGGGCTCCTATCTCGTGCAACCAGTGCAATGCCTAACTTCGTAAATTGGAATGCCATTCGGGAGCGCCAGCTCAACAAGCGTCCAAATAGTGTTGCCAAAGAAAAGCCTCAGGGTGAAAAGTCAGGAGAACCTAGTGTCATGAAAGTGGCATCAATCTCTTCTGAACACGGTGTCTCGGAAACCGAGGTTGATCGGCGCAAGATGGACGTATCAGCCATTGATATTGAAAAGTATCCAGGTGTTGAGGTCCTAGCTGAAGGCTTCTACCGTTACAACAACATCTCATTCGACAGCAAACTTGCACTTCAGACGTTTCTAGCTCAAGAAAATAGTAACGACTAAGTATAGAGTATGGCAGATGATTTCATTGTGACAGGCGCTTTGCTGGGGAGGATAGCATCCTTCCTTGGCAAAGGGTCTGACCCTTTCAATTCAGATATCCCCGATGATTCACCTCCGAATTACTCACAATACAGTAATGAATCGCTGATTCCAGATGGCTATAACCTGACAAGGGCAATAGCCTATGTGGAAAATCAGAACGATTCCACACAATTTGCGACTATCCAAACTATTGGAGGAACTCTACCTACCTTAGAGATATCAGCAGATAAAGCACAACAGGTTCTAGTCGGGGGGAAAATTCAAAGGTATGCTGCTAATGCTTACCCCCTCAACTTCTCAGGTACAGGTCCCAGAGCACGAGGATTCGTAGACGGCAATAACACAGCGAGTGGTTATTACTGGGAGGGAGATCAAGGACGTCCTTTTGATGGCTCAGGTGCAGACGGGTTCACAATTAATACAAATCAATTCGGTTCGATCAATCTAACCATTTGGAACAACTACACAACATACGGAATTTATCACAACGATGTGCTCCTCGACACCCTACGGGTAGGACAGGCTACAGGATCAGCTTACCTATTCACAGTAGCAGATCTTACAGCAGGTTTAAATCAATTTAGATGGGACTATATAGACGGCGCAGAACCTATAAGCCCCGAAGAAGATACAGACCAATTCAGATCAGCACCTATTAGCCAAGGAGGGGAGCTTGGTGTATGGGGAGTTGATGTGGATAGTCAAATAGACGGTTTTTAATGAAAGATCTTTACCATATTACAGGACAACTCCTTCATGGAGATCTTGAGTATATAGGGTTGCCGGAAGAAGCTATTGCTGAAGGAGTCCCTCAAGATACCACGACTGATTACTCTCAGTACGGTCCTACACCTGTCATCGATGATGGGGATGTCCCTGCGGAAGCTCTGGCAAAGATCAGTGCTTTCAGAATCTCTGAACTGTCTTTCACTGAAACTATCAACGTAGGCGGATGGGTGTCAATAGACATTAACAGCGCTATTGCTCAAAACGCACTTATCTTCGCTACGGTCGAACGAACATTACCAGATTACTCTTTTAACTATACTATTGCTGAAGAAGATATCAACGTAGACCATACTCCATGGAGGTTAACTTATTTTAGTGGTTGGCTTAACCCCGTAGTTAGAGGTATTTATCTAATTCCTGCTTCGGGGAGATTCTCTCATAATGTCGTGCTGGATACGGACATTCCTATTTGGACAACATCTTCATACACAGATGTTGTCCTACGTCAAGATGGGTCGCCATTAGCAACAGCACATATTCAAACACCTGAAGAATCCACTTCATTCTATAGTATTGCCTCTCTATCTGTAGGTTCAAATGTGTTCTCACTTGCAAACACTCTTGGAGACTTTGGCACAATCCTACGTTCTAAACTAGTGGTCATGACCTTAAACGGACTTTCTTAATGGCAGACGAATATTTACCAACTTTAGAAGATCTAGAAAGGATCAGGAATTTTACAGGTCAAAAAAGACACGGTAAAGCAGACCTAGAACCTCTCTACTCTGCTTACAACGCTATTGACGATGTTTCTAATGGTATGTCTTTAATCGAGGCAATAGCTACGCTTAACCAAGTCGATAAACTCAGGCTTACTTACCAGTCAGTAGACTCTTACGGGAGCCTACCTTCGTTGTCATTCGAATCCCCATCACATCAATGGGTTCTGGTCCTAACCAGAGTTCAGAAAGCAACCGCTTACAGTGCTAGTATAAACGAAATCACCAAGCTAAATTTTCCAGAATGGGTGTGGAACTGGGACCCTCTGATTCTATTCCAACATTGGTATTTTGGATACCTTTTTGGATACACAGGTTTCTGGGGTTCTGGGCTGAGCGGTCTACAATTAGCTGACGGTATAGGTTACTACTTAGGTGGAACCAATATGCAAAACATGCAAAGAGATGGTTCTGTTGTTCGTTTTGATGCTCAAGGACAAGCAACTTGGGAAATGTCAGAAGTGCCTTTGAAGACACATGATTCAAGTCTAGGTCAATGGTTTCAAGTAAAACACAATAATCGACTTGTTTCACAAGCATTTGCAAATCTAACAGATTCCGAGATGATAACCATGGATACTGTCCAACTAGGACAAACGTATAACACTTTCAAGATCGAAGGAGAATTTGACAACGCAACAGTGAAAGCCGCCAACATCACAGTAGTTGGCATGAGAGACCTTACAGTATGACCAAATATTTTTATCACCTAAAAACTAAAGATGTAATCACCTTACGAGTACCTACTGTTCGAACAGAGGATTCCCTGAAGGTTGCAATACAGCCCTACCTAGATAAGGGTTATACAGAGGTATCAGAAGCCGATGGGCAAAAGTACATCAAAGAAAAATTGCACTCCATTCAAGAAGAAGCTCAGAAAAAACAACAGAAGAGCACTCAAGCCTCCGACTTACCATCTCAATCCGCTCCTTCAAACGAGCCTATTCGAGCTAATATAGAGGAAATGGCTGAAGCAACTTTTAATAGTCTTCTGGAAAAGAGAAATAAGCTCGTCACTCTGGCTGACAAAAATCACATCGAAGCGAACATTCTTCTGGATTTACCAGATAAACTTCCTAAGTCGGATACTCCGAAAAAGTTGACTAAGACTGGTGAGAAAATGAAGAAAGTATGGATCGAAGAACAGATCAAAAACATTTCCGCCATGAAGGAGAGTGGTCCCTTAGCCACTTCTGACTCCAATTGATTTTCCACTTCTTTGTCTCTCCACGATAATGCGTTTGTCCTGTTAATACAGAACTAATAACGCGAGGCTCTCTAGTTTCTGGCGTAAGTTTTAGAAACCCTAAGTTGATTATTTCACCCTCTTCTGCTTGCTTCTGTAAAAAGCCCAAAACCAAAGACACTGCTCTCTTGGCTTCTTTCTTTGGAACGTCATACTCTTGTTGAATTCCATTTACAAGAGTCTTCATATATTTCCTTCGAAATTCGTTCGTACCAAATATAGCGTCCATACTTAATTAGAGAACCATGTTTCCTCAAAATCAGTTTCAAACTACTCAACCTATAGCCACAGACCGTTACTATGGGATCTACTATGGGAAAGTCGAGCAACGAATAGATCCTGAAAGAATGGGTCGCGTAAAGGTTCGGATTTTTGGATTACATGGCGATGAAATGCAAGTTGAGGACCTGCCATGGGCACTACCTAATGCAACTGCTTGGAACAAAGGAGGTTTTTTCAATGTCCCACCTATTGGGACAGTAGTCACTATCCAGTTCCAAACTGGAGATCCTGAATACCCTGTATGGACCGGAGGTCATTGGGGCATAATCGGAGAAGAGAGGGATCTGTCGGCATTATTAAGTGAATCTCTAATCGTCAACATTTCCCCAGAACCCGAAGCGCCAGATGGACAAGGAGCTGCGGCAAATACAAATTGGGCGAGTAGCTCGTTTGGAGGTAAGCGAATCGAAGAAGGTCCTTTAAAACAGGAAGAGATCAAAGACGCGCTATCTTCCGATGCACCTAACAATTTTGGCTTTTCGTCTCCTCTACACAAACATATTGAACTCGACGATAGAAAAGGCAGAGAGAAGGTAAAACTAGCCGACTATCTCGATAACATGCTGTGGTTAAACTCTGAGCATGCGTCCATCACGTTAGAGACTAGTCAAGGAATACAAGGCGGAACAGAAGTTTTTGGTCTGACGGCTAACTCTGATCCTGCCGTTATGTCATGGCAGATGTACGGCGCAGGAGGTACATACGCAGGAGATTGGTCCATCTTAGGAGATCTGAACAAGGGCTACATCGAGATAACCTCTCCAGGTATGTACCGAATCTATCTAGATCGTAGGAGAAGACGAATCGAGATCTGGACAGGTAAGGGGCACCATATCGTCGCCTGTGACGGCATGACAGACGATGAGGTATCTAAACTCTCCGAAGACGAGACTGCCTTTCAGGAGGCAGTACAGCAGCGAGAGAGTGACACTGAGCCAACTCTCATAGCGGGTAAGAGGAATACCTCTATGCCATTGCGTTCTTCAGAAGAGCATTTAAAATCCAATTATGTCATAGCTCGAACAGAGGGTAAGCGTCAGTTAGTCCTTGGGGACAGTATTGGCGACGATGAACTAAAGACCACGGCATTGGTATCGCCTGATGGGAGTTATCTCATGATGCACGAATCAGGAGGAGAAGAGTCAAACGTGGTCGAAGTCTACAGTGCGGGTAAGCTCAATTTCTTTGCTGAAGATGAAATTAACATGCGAAGTGCCTCTGCCAACATTCAACTCGATGGAACCGAAGTTCACTTCAACAGTGACAAAGCCCCTCAAATGGAGGAGAAATTAGGAGATGATACTACGGTCTCAAAATACGTTGGGGATGTCGAACCTTGGATTGAGCAGCCCCCTAAGAGCAAAAACGTGATCAAAGCTTCGGAATACCCTTATTTCGAAGAAGCGGAAAAAATCCCCGGTTACGAGGATCAAACCAGTACTTAACGGCTGTGTCATGAAATAAGTACTTGTCAAGTACTACTTATGATGTAAGATCCCGTATGTTACCGACTCCACGTATAATCGAATCGCTACAAGCCATCTTCTCAATCGTCTACGCGGCTGAGACTGATGAGATTGCTGTCAATTGCCCTTATTGCACTTATCGCAAGATGTCGGAGGACAAAACCGGACATCTGCATCTCAATTTTGTCAAAAACGCAGCCCACTGTGTCAAATGCGATTGGGGACACCCGAATTTAAGAGATTGGCTCAAGTCAAAGAACTTCGATGGTATCCTCCCCCTTCCACGACCTTCTGAACTCTTTGTAAAACCCGAACCAAAACCATACCAGCTTCAAAGCGCAGCACTGCCTAAAGGATGCTCCTTGATGAGCCGAATCGATCAAGACGAATTTGCTCAGAGTCTGCTCGATAAAAATCTAGACCCTGATGACTGGGTTAATGCTCGTTGCTTCAAATGCACTAGCGGAAAGCATCAAGGGTATGTCATCTTTCCATTCTACGAAAATAACAATTTAGTCTACTGGCAAGGTCGGGCAGCATGGGAAGGTCTCATAAGAAAAGCAAACCCGTCAAAATCAGAATTAGCTCTCGGTCGGGCTTCTTGGTTGTATGGATGGCAACCTGATATCCCTCCTGGTTCGCATATTCACCTATGTGAGGGCACTCTTGATAAAATTTCCGCAGAAAAATTCGTTCGTAAGCATTATGGAGAAGATCACTTCGTCTTTGCTTTGCAAGGTACTGCGTTTTCTTTCCCTGATGGAATTATTCATCCTCTCAATACTCAATTCGGTAAACTATCTTCTATTCAACCAGCGGACGTAAACATTCTCTTTGATCCTGATGCAATCTACAAAGCCAAAGGCTTAGCAAAACAACTTCAGCTATGTGATTTTGAAGTCAGCGTATCAGAGCTTGTTAACGGAGATCCAAATGAGGTTTCAGATGAAGAGCTTAAAAGCGCACTGGATAATGATTGGGGGAATTCATTGTTATCAAAACTACAGACCAGTAAAATATGAAATTAGACCAACTCTATGATCTAGGTAAGCCGATAGTCGAACAACTATCATACTCGTTTTTCGCCAAAAACAGAGAGGCTTACCAGATTCAAGGCATAACAGTGGAAGATTTACAAAGTTATCTTTGGGAAGTCCTTTACGCCAAATATGCCCCCACTGTCGAAAAGAATCCGACATACTACGACGAAGAATCGTTCAAAAAATCTTTCTTTGTTGGAGGTAGGAAGGCTCTTTTGAGCCATGTCAAAAAATACATCCAATCGAGGAAACGAGGAGACTTCATCAAAAAAGGAGCTATTTACCTAAATAGCCCTCACCCAACCACAGGCATGGAAACAGAACTCGGCTCCGAACAAGAAGACGAGTATCTCAAAAAAGTCAAGCACGCTGTTGATAAATGTGATAACCCTCTCGCGCAAAGAGCACTTTTCTTAGTAGCCACCGAAAAGTATAGCAGTAAGAACCAACTTAGAAAACGCCTTCAGCTACCCATAAATCAATTCAACTTTATCTGGGCAGAAATTCAAAAGGCGCTTTCTGATTTTGTATTCACACCTCAACAAGAAGTTCAAATTTATGAGTGATATATTACGAGAATTAGACTTTGAGGCTATTAGCTCCTCACTTGGTATCGAAGTAAATTCGGAGATCCCTAGACCAATTTTGAAAAAGGTTGTGTCTAAACGTTTGAAAGTTCTTTCAGGCAAGGATATTGATATGATACCTAACTTCGTTTGGACAGCCCTTAGGAAGCATCTAGATGAGCACCCGCCACAGCATGTCATACGAGAATCCGCTGATAGTATTAGGCTTGTAGGGTACAGTATAGAAGATCTGACCAATAACGCCAAATACGCTACATGGACATCACATAATGATGTGCTTATCGAAGAAACACCAGCAGGACTCGAACTTCAAAGCGAAGTTTTTAAACCTTGGACAGACAAGAATCTAGCCTCTGTTATCTCGAATATACTCTCAGGAAGTAATTATTTCCATGAGTCTGCTTGATAAAGAGACCGAAATTATAGAGCCACGTCCAGCGGGAGTTCTTGAAGCAGCCGACTTCGAGGATGTCTTAGTTCGTACTGCAACTGAGGATGATCGTGATTCTCACTTCCTTCGCCAATATACCGTGGGAGTCAAACAGTGGGTACAAGGCGTTGTCAATATTAAGGGGAAACCTATTCGCCTGATCAAATCAACTCCTATGCGAGCTTTTGCCGATTACCTCTGTTTGTTAAAAGAGGAGGATAATCCTATTGCTTCACAACTCGAAGATGCTGACTCCCTAGCACGCTTTCCGATGCCTATTGTCATAATGGGAAGACCTTCTTGGGAGTGGCGAAGTGATTACGGTAACTCAAAATCAACCGTACGTAGAATCGGATTATCAGACGATAATCTAAAGACAGGTTGGAGTCATGCTCCCCGACCATTAGATATTACATTCACACTAGACTTCTACGCTAAAACGGAGTTACAGATGGGATGGATCGTCACTCAAATAGAGAAGCAATTTTACCCCCTCGCATATGCTAAGATTCCAAGTGCATATCGAGATGTTCAGGATGATCCGGCATACAACCGCTGGATGCCTATCAAACACGGGGGTTTTCAAGATAACAGCGAGTTAGAGCCAGACACCGCAGGAGATCGTCTACTAAGACAGACACTAACCATCACTGTCGAAGGCTATCTGTTCTACGACATTAAAGAAGCTCCAATGGCTCACAGGTGGAACTTAGAAGTAGATATCGACTCTGGAGACGAAGTTGAAACCAACGAACTTGATGTTAACGACTCTGCGCCGACTTTAACTTCGAGTGACGTTGACGAGCTGCCCACCCAACCTCTTGAGCCTTCGACGGATGGAGTAGTTGTATAAAGTGAGTCCACTCCTTTTTCCACCGACTAGCATACTGATCGAATCGAGGGTCTCTTAAGACTGAAACAAGAGATTCTTCGTCATAGAGATAGGTCTTAAGGTTATCCCATGATCTTAGTATAAACTCATCTCTGAGAGGTTCTGGCACAAATTTATACCCTCGCAAGTTAGCGTCAATCTCGTACAGAATGTCTCTTTCATGGTCCTCATCAGTCTCTTCAATTGTATGCCAGACTGACTCTTGACGGTCCCACATAGTCTCATCAGAGGCGTAAATCGCATGACCTAATTCATGACACAGAGCGAAAAGCGCCTCCTTATCTGACTGCCCTTTCTTCAGCAGGATCTTCTTGGTCCCGTCATCCTCGATGATATGCCAGTTCCCGAAGCACTTTCCGAATAGCGGATGATAAAAACCTTCGTTTAGCATCACGCTATATCCAAGCGCGTACAATTCACTTCGGGCTTCTAAAAAGGCTCTTCTGATCATGAAGACAGTATGATCAGAAAATCAGGAATGTCAAGTCATTTTTGGCAACGATTCCACTGTTGGATACAATTCCACGTCTTCAAGCACTCCCGCTTTGATGTTAGTCACAATGTTCTCAAACGCCTCTTGGATTTTAGCAGGGGATTTTCGATATTTCTTACCCAAACGCTTAACATTCTCTTGTGAAGAGTCTTCTGACAAGCTCGTGTAAATAGAAACAGCTTCCTGCCATTTTCGAACTTGCTGGACGCTGGGAAAACGGATTGAAATACCTGCGAAGACATTCATCAACTTAACCGTATTATCCAACCCTACTGCGTTAATCACATCAGGAATCAAACTGAATTTCTGGGCAGCGCGTACAACATCAACAGTCCCTAGAGGCTGGTTATAGTGATCTAACAATGATGCTCGAACAGCTCCGTGTGACCAGTCCAATAGAAAGCGAGCAGTGTCCTGGTTTATATCCCATCCCAGAATCGATGTTTCGATGATTGCCTGTCTACGATCTCCTCGCCCTTTAAGGACACAAGATACCATATACCTAAGTACCTCTTGAATCACAGGCTCTTCCCAACGGCAGTATATCTCTGAGGCTACCTTCTGAAGCGTCTCTACCAGAACATCAGAAATATCCGAAGAAGGCGCGTCATAACCTTCCATGATGGTTTCTAGAGGAACATCTGTGACTGCAAACCTTTGGTTAAACAAGCTCTCTTTACCAACTATCGATAAACATCCATTCCTAATACAATTATGTACTAACACACCCTCTGCAAAATAACAGTGTGTGTTTTCTACAGTAATGTCATATTTCCAATTTAAGTCTGGGGTATAATGGACCTGCTTCCAATCACCATCATGTCCCGAAATATACTCCTGTAGCTGAATATTGAGCTGAGGCTCCTGCGCAAGGCTTCTAATCTCAGTATCACAAACAGAAAGAACTTCTTTCATCCAAGAAGATTCAACGTACTGACCACGATATCTTTCAGGTAGCTTATATTCCATAGATGGAACAATGTACGGAGCAATTATCTCAAACCAGCGATCTTTACTCTCAGAAGCTAAACACAGATAGTGATAACCTTGTTTACGTCTTGTCTTTTTCCATGTAACCCCCCATTTAGAAGCAAACCACTCCACTAGTCTATCAACATCTTCTTCCGAAAATGACTCAGTATGCAACGTAGTCCTATCGCCCGTAGTTCTACATCCGTCATCCATGAACCAATAAGCGAGAGCAACTTCGTTCATGGATTCTAGAAACTTCTCTGGAACATATTTCTTTCCAGGTATAACCATCTCTTCGATACCCTCAAATATAGGTCTTAGGGCTTTACCAAATTTGAACTCTGGATTGGTACCGTAAACTGAATCAGCCGCAGTAGATTCAGTTATAGAACTTCCCAGCTTCTTAGCTTTATGCTCTACGTAGCTCTTCTGAGGAGATGTATGAGTGCAGTTGAATACATAAGATGATCCTGAAATACTGCCATCACCCAGATAACTACCCATAATGGCTTGTTTTCCATAGTCTGTTAAAACCTTATGATACATACGATGAGACGTAGTATCCTCTGAGTCATCTAGAGAGACCCATACATTATCACCTGTGTAAAATTCGTGGTTACCCGTAAACAACAGGCGTCTACGCTTACCATCAGGTCTTTTTATGGACACACGCCTCCACTCATCTCGACTAGAGGGGATCTTTGACCAATCAGTAACCTTATTGTAACAAAAAGCTTTCTTATCAGTATCGTAAGATAGTACCGACACGTCTAGTTTGTTCTCAACAATTTCTTGGATCGTTTTAACTCCCTGATCGGTCATTAACCTATGGTGCCCACATGAACAAGCACTGAAGTACGTATAAATCTTACCGTCTTCGGGTTTCCATTTCCTGATCCAATTCTCGATCTGAAGATATAAGCTGTTTTTTATATCTCCAAACGGGACTTGCCTATCAAATTTATTGGTGCGAATGATCGCATCCATCAAATTACTTGACTCTTCGCAAATCTTACGGTAAGAAGTAAAATCCCCGTCTTTACGGTATTGAAAAGCAAGGGTCTCTACAACATCGTTATCGAAGACGTTTTGTTTTTCTTTCTTTGCCATACCCTGTACGAACAGAAATAGTTATTTTTCATTTAAAATTCTGGGTACTTGTCAGTTCTATATTTCAAAAATGAAGAAATCTGTAATAATCACTGGGTGTGACCCTGCTTTTAGTAACTTTGGCATGGTGAAAGTCGAATACGATCTGGAGAGGTGTAAAATCATTCGAGTTATCGAAATGGAACTAATCCAAACTAAGAAATCAAAAGAGAAGGGTATCAAAAAAGTAGATGACGACTGGGCTAGAGCATGTCACATTGATGACAGGCTCACAAAATTCGTTGCAGATTCTGACCTAATTGTTGCAGAGATCCCCTCAGGAAGTCAGAGCGCGACTGCAAGTAGAGGTCTGGGAATAGCAACTGGGTTACTAATCAAGCTAGATAGTCTTCTAGTTCGTGTTACTCCAACGGATGTGAAAAAAGTTGTTGGTAAGAGGCAGACTTCTAAGAAAGAAATGATCGAGTGGGCTGTTGAATGCTTCCCTGAGGCTCCTTGGTTACGCACTAAGGATAAAAATCAGCGAATCAAGAATGATAACGAACACTTAGCAGATGCACTAGCAGTTATCTTTGCTGGAGAAAAGAAGGGAGACTTCTTTAAAATCTTTCCTTCGGATCACCCTTCTTGATTTTAGGATGATCGTATTTGTTTCGCTGCAAATACTGTCGAGCTTCCTCTACTTGATCATCTACAGCCTTTACGGTCTTAAGCACTCTTCGGATAGCTGTGACCGTGACCTTAAATTGTGCAGCAGCCTCCTGCTCAGTTTGCTCTTCCGAATAGACTGACCAAGCTGCTGCTGTAGTATTCAGACTCTCTACCAGAGATTGCGCTGTTGGTAACTTCAGCTTTTCTCCTCCAAAAATGAGGACTAGTTGTATCGTGGCATCCATGCCGATTGCATCAATTAAATGATACAGATCGACATGGTTATTGGCCAAAGCCAGACTCATCATCAGTTCTGGCTTCCCGCGATTTTGAAGTCTGTCTAAGACCTCTTTTTGTTTAGGTCTCGGATTCGGCATCGTCCTTCTCTTCAGGGGGAAGGATAGCAGTTATACAAACACTAGAATCGTCAATCCTGACATAACGAGGATTCTCATAGTCAGGGTTATTACCATCAGGCATACGTTGCGCTGTCGATTTCACGTAGATAACAATATCGCCTTTCTTACAAGACTCAACCTCATCTCCAACAGTGACAACTCGTCCAACAGCTAGCTTTTTCTCATAGCTATCTTCCTCTCCAAAGCCAGGAGGGAGGTGGATACCTCCTTTGGTCACTTCTTGGGAATAATCAGTTGATCGAGCGAGGATAATTGATTTCCGAGGGGCTCTAACCACGTCCTCGAAATTTTCTGGCATGTAGATGATTCTATTAGTCATTTAAATATGATAGTTCCTTTGAATTCAGAAACCACGTTAGATCGATGAAGCTTCTGGAAACCCCATGTTCCCACTCCCTGATTTATCGTAGTTATTGCCTCAACCATACCACCTCCAGGTACACTCATTCCGATGAGGACATTGGATGCATTATGATTACCACTTACTTGGAAGTTAGGAATTTGCCACGAACCTTGATGAGATCCGTACCATAAGACATTCCCTTCCTCCATGAAGTAGTCGGCACCTCTATAGAACGTCATTGGTTTATCAAATTCTATTTTTTTATCTCTTTTCACCAGAAACCCTTTTCCAAAAACACTGATCTGAGTAACGAACGGAAAATGGTCTTCCCATTGAAGTGTCGGATACTCGTCTACAGGATCTGGTTTCACAAACCGAGTATTGTTTGGATGAAACTTTCGAGCCCACTCCTTAGATGGAAAAATGTAGTCGATCTTATCGACAGAAATAACGCTACTCATGTAATAAAAAGCTCTTCGGAGGAACTACACCCTTTGAAATCCCATAATTGACCGTATCTCACACCCCAAGTAGAAACTGTTAGATTGACAGGAAGATCTCCATTATCAAATTCTACTGTTACATTCATAGCCCACTTCACATCTGTCGGAGTTTGTAATTTCAATTTTGTTAGCTCTGTAGCTACTGTTCCCGAAGCCACTAGATAAGACCTGACTCGATCCGTAACAGACGTATAATTAAAGAATATGTTATAACCTACACCGATATCTTGTGTGAACCAAAAATCAAACATTTGGTCGTGGTATAATGTTTTTGATTGAGCAGAACTAGTTTCCTGCTGTTGCCTGTGTCTGGGACCAGCGGGTAGACAATGAAAATTAAAATTCAATAACCCTACGGCATCAAACTGAACTTCGTCTTCCAAAGCAGGAAACATCCAACATTTGTAGTTGTCCGAATAGTACGAGTAGTAGTAGTAGTCACCCGATCTAACAACTTCCGCCTGTTCGTACAATGCATTACTAAAAAGAAGGTACGCTGGAGGAGGTATAAACGTGTCTAGATGAAGAGCTTCCACAATGTACACATCCGACCAGTTAAAATCTCCAAGTTCAGCATCTATTACTAATTCGTTCTCCCCGTTTGTAACAAAATCAGTCACATCTACAGGTAATGATGGAAGTTGGGGCAGCGTATAATTATTTAGGCTTAACCGAACAGCTTCCACTGTATAAGCGTACTCAGAATCAGAATCAACCCAATCCATCCGAGAACGATTTAAAATCCAGTATGAAGCTCCCTCTACCTTAACAAGGTCAAACGTCACTGTTTTAGTTTCAAGCTCCACAGGAGGAAGCTGAGAGGCTTCTGCACGGTCTGGGAACTCAAGAGCATCTTCGGGGGGGACAAAATTCTCATCGATAACTCCTACCGAAGGTGTCTCTCTCGGAAATTCGACGGTTGCCACACGATCAACCATCGTTAAATCAGCTCTGGATAGTAGTTGAGATCCACCAGCAATATGAGGATAGACCCAAGAACATTGTTCCGCTGGAACATTATTTAAAGCTAATCTGACCTTGTTCTGAAATCTACTTGTTGTCTTTTCATTTAGAATAAACGAACCAAAACAAGAATTTGTATTTTGAAGCTCATAACCTTCTACGGGGTATCCCGCAACGGTCTGTCTAGGGAGTGCCCAATCTGCATAGATAAAGCCTTCTCGGGAATAGGGGAAGAATTTGAACGCAGTATCAACGGATAGAAGTACTTGCTTACCGTACACCAATTTTCGCAACGCATCTTTAGCTGAGTCTAAACTCGCAGGAAATGAATGACTTGGAGGTTGTAGACCGAAAGCGCGTAACTCAGCTTCGGTTACCAGCGACATATCATAGTCGTAAAAAAGGTCTGCCAACTCTAGAATCTTATCATGAATTTGTTTAATGAGTTCAAGCTTATTCTGATAACTTCCAAGCTGCTTTTCTAAATCGGGAATGCCAAAACCGTCAGAGGTTGAGATACCGTTGACAGTTAATTCGATTGGCAGATTATAGGCAGCGAAACGCTCAAAAATAGCACAGAGCAATTCAGAAAACTCTGTTGAAGCAACCGGAGCTAACCAAGACTGGTTTTTAAAAATCGGTTGCTTATGGAGGTTCGAGAGAGCTACTGCATAGCTTTTATCTAGATTACTGAAAAGCATATCAATACCTACAGTAGCTCTCTCTCTATGACAGAGAACCGTTAGTCTTCAACATCGCCAGGATCTAACTCTGACTCATCGACAGTCTCATTTACCTCAATTTCTGGGAAGTAACCCAGTGATGTTGCACCAAACAATTTGGCTTTCCAATCCTCAAAGGCAGTTTGGATCGGAACGTACAGAGGGTGCGAAGTATCTCGGTAGATCTTACCCCACTCCTCTTTTGTGAACTTCTCATCTTCGTGACCTTCCAGATGGCAATACTTTCCTTGCTTTATGTACTTGTTCTTCTGAAGGACAGAGAATACAGACCATGCAGGGTTAAACCCAGAAGGTCCCCACATCTCTTCATTAGCCGTATAGATGATAGGTATCTCGACCTTACGCAGAGGAGGGACACGTCGATTCTTGACCGTTGTAAGCGAATGCATCGCACCATCTGGGAAGCCTTTATCATCACCGCTTTTGGTTTTGAAATAGAACTTTCCAGTTTTAGCGCTCTTGATCCTGTACGTGGCAAAGAACTTCAATGCACGTCCACCTGGACTCTTCAGCTCCGCAAACGCACTACCTCCGATATCTTCTCGAACTTGGTTCACAAATACCAAGTGAGTCGTTGTCTGTTCGAGGATAGGCACAATATGTGGTAACCCCGATGACATAGCGCGAGCTATCGGTGCATAATGTTGGTCACCAATTTCACCATCCTGTTCGATCTTCGATACCAATGCCTTGAGCGAATCCACAATCATCAGAACAGGGGTTCCCGTCTTCACTTCATGAATCTTCTGGGTCTTGGTCTCAATATCCCGTAGCAAAGACTCAATGTTCTTCGCCTTCAGAATGGCACACCTGTTGTTCTTAAACATAGGTCTAGCAGCAATCTTCTTATCGTCGATACCGCCTTCGATGTCATAATAAATAACAATCCCAGTGGGGTGCTCGACCAAAAAGTTATGCGCCAGAAGCTGCACGAACTCACTCTTACCTGAAGCTTCACCTCCGTAGATCTCAGTGATCTTACCACAAGCCAAGCCTCCCTCATAGCCTCCAACCAAAGCATCAATAGGAGGGACTCCCAGTGAATAAAAATGCTTTGGAGTGACGAAGAAGGCATTCTCCTCGCTGAAGATGCCTCCATAGATATCCTCGTTAGATTGATCGACAATGGTTGCCAACAAATCTTCGGAGTCTACCTCTTTTTTCTTTCTACCAGCCATATTAATCTGAAGGAAGGGCTGACAGTGATTCTAGAAGCTCAGCATTATCAGCAGCTTCTGCTTTGGATTCGTATTCCATAGGAATATTGTCAGCAGCTAGCGTCGTTGCTCCAGCAGGAGGTGTAAACTGAGCGTCTGCTATAGCCTGTGCAGGTGCAGGTTGAGGAACCTGTGCCGCTGGCTGCTGTACAGGTTGTGGTGCTGGTTGTACAGGTGCTGAAGGTGCTTGCTGAACATACTGAGTAGTCTCTTGCTGTTGTGGCTGAGGTGTGTAGTTCATCGCAGCGGCTGCTGCATGGCTCGGCTGAGATACCTGACTTTGGGTATCCCACTTTCCTTTAGTGTCAGCTTCAACCCAAGCTTCCAACTTAGGAAGTAGGGAATCCATCAGTGCAGGGTCTGGAGCGTTCTTTAGGTGACGCTTCAACGGAGCTTCGTCGATCACCTTCGCCAGGATATCCTCTGTCTCAGAGGGCTGAGTGTGAAGAGGAGACTTTTCGAATGCTGGCGATAGGTTGTATTCAGTTTTCTTCCGAGTGCTATTCGGGAGAGACGTCACTTTCTTCTCGACAAAGACATCGTTACCTTCGTAAGGATCGAGCATAGAAGGTGAACTTTGAATGTAATTGAGGATCTGGTCAAAAAGACCTTTTGTTGCTCCCAGCTCTACAACATCACCCGTGGTACGATCAATAACCATGAAGAAGAACTTTCGGTCTATTCTAAGCTTATACAGCTTAGCGCTGATGATCTTCCTACGAAGCTTCAGCTCCTCACGTTGAGGATCTTGTTCGGGAAGTTCCTTCTCGATCTTGGATATCTCTTTTTCCTCAGCGTACAACTCGGATACACGCGCACACCAAGAGCATGCATCTTCCAGCAACTCACCGTCTTCAGTCAGGTGCTTGTTAGGGCACAGAAGAGGTCCTTTATGGACAGCCGGAGGTGCCCAGTGTTGCTCTATTGGCAAGAATGGCAACGTCTCTGAAGAACCGTAAACTCCAGGGAGGATACGGATTTGCTTCTTTTGGTTGTCATCGATTTTGAAGGAATTGAAAAATCCTTTTTTTTCAAAACGCTTCTTTGTTTCGTTTAGTTCGTTTAGGTCTACTGCTTTGTAGCTCATATTATTACTTTAGTTTAGTTTATGTTTGTCTTTCTATTCTGGAGTCTGCACCCATCTGCATTAACATGTCTTTTCTGTCGTGCCAGCTCCATTTAGCCGATTCCCAATTCAAGGCTACTATTTTGAGCCTATCTAGTATTTCATTTTGTGTGGCTAAATCTTTATCTGAGGCAACTGCTGATTTGATATCTTCTACTGTTGGGCGCTTTTTCCCTTCTTGGGATATTCCCTTGTAGTATTGGAACTTTTCAGCCTCAATTCGTTTAATATTTCTCTGTTGTTTTTCTACCCGCGCATTCGCTAGTGCCGAATGGTAGTTAAAGAACCCTGCCCAAGCAGCTTGAGTGGTATATGCTTGAGTGAGGTTATCAGGATCTATCTTCACCAACTCCCCGAAGGGAACCTCAATTTTATCGTCTGTTATCAACCTCAGGGACTGAGGAGGTAGTCTGTCCGACCACTGTTTTAATTCGCTCATAGTTTACCGTGTGTTATTATGATAGGCTTCTTCCACCACCTGAAACAAGTATAGATCTCTTTATCATTTATGTATATGTCAATACAGAGATCCTTATCTGCGTCTATGTAGACATCTATGTCTAGATTAATCATGCTTCAACCAGTGCTTCTAGAAACCACTTAGGAAAGAAAGGACGATAATCGTTCAAAAGTCGTTTGAAATTTCCATCCAAGATGTAGCTATCGGCATAGTCCTCCTTATGCCTAACTGCCCGTCCACATGCCTGAACGATGGCCATGATAACTTGGAGTGAGTACCATTCGGGGTTCGTATCCAACCGACGCTTAACCCAAGGATCACCAAGTGATGGGTAAGGCGTCTTTGGAATAATAACAAATCGTGCTAGGTCGTCTTTTAGATCAACACCTTCGTTCATAGAAGGACTTAACAAGACTGTCGGTTCTGGATTCGTCGCATGCTCTTGAAGCAGCGCCTCTCGATCGCTCGTCCGCTTGTGGTGTAAAACCCTTCTTCTAAGATTTCGAGACATACTCAAGATATCTTCTCCAAGGGCAAAAGAATGACAATGGATGATCCCTTTCTTGTCAGGATATAGATCCAGAAGATAATCAATAAAATCGACTATTTTTGGCAAAACCGTGTCTTTGTTTTTCTTACTCATCCAACCGACTGGCTTGAAATAAACCGCACGATTGTTTACTGGGAAAGGTGACTTGATTTGTGTGCTGGCATAATCCTCTGGACTCCAACCAAACCATTTGGCTGCTGTTTCAGGCGGAACCATCGTAGCAGATGTCAGGAGGATCTTTTTATCCAACGGTGCTACGTATTTGTCAAACAGCCCATCAATCTCCAAAGGCTTTGCCACGAACGTCGTACCATCAGAATGGCTAACCCACTCCACACCTTCATCCAACTCGATCAATAGGTTCTGGCATGAGTTTGCGATCTTCAACAACCGATTAGCTTTATTCAACTCGCCCGTTGCAGCATCCCCTAAATCAGGATCATCCATACTCTGGTAACTACCAATGAGCTTCTCAACCTTCGTCAGCTCCTTATCAATCTTCTCCAGAACAGGACCTACAAAATTTCGAACCTGTTGAGGGGAAAGAGTCATACGTGTCGGCGCTTGGAAGCCTAACATCTCCAGAGTATCTTCATCAAGTTCGACCGCTGCGGCTTCGATCAATTGTGCTTCCAAAGAGTGACCCTCATCAAAAATCAACCATTCAGTATCTGCCAATTTTTCAACTGATCCATCGTAATCTGCGGTTAGAGAAGATAGTAGATAGCTGTAATTAGTGATCCCTGCACGACCTTCATAAAACTCGTTAGCAGCTTGCTTGTACGGACATGAACCGCATTTACTGGAAGCACATACTTTCGAAAATGTCTCGCAGTTTCCTTTTCTGGACACACATTGATAATTGGCACGACCTTTCACGAGGGGAACTTCTGGCCAATCACGTGTGTACTGATCCTGAAGGATCTTTTGAGGTGTCATGATTTTACCAGAACATGCCTTGGCAAGGGTCATGCACACAGGGGATTTTCCTGCCCCGGTGGGAGCTTCGATCAGGAGAACTTTCTTATCACGATTTTGCTCGATGAATTTGAACATCGCTTCCTGCTCTGGGCGCATGGGTTTATCCATGCACCACGAATTTACAATTTTATCTGTCATTGGGCGGGAGGTTTCCACCGAAATCCCGCGTGTCAACAACTTTCTTATTTTATTCCCAAACGATCTGAACCCCCCAATAATGCGGAAAGTGTTCGCAAAAGTGGGGTCTGGAAGCGTTCATTGAACTGAAAAAAGTGAATCAAGTAGCTGAGCATCCTCAACATGATCAGACCAATCGAACACGCCAAGGAGATCAGCCAAGCCAGCATCCCCGCTATGGCGGCTAGCTGATCAAATCCTCCTTGAAAAAAGATGACGATCCCCATCACAAAACCTACGAGTGGTGTAGCCCATTCGATAGGTGTTAATATTTTCATGCGGTCAAATTGAACAGGGAAGAGATCTTTTACCGTAACATCGTTCATACCTTCTAAGAACTCCAACCACTTCCAAAATAATAGAATTTCCAGCCAAAGAGCCTAACCGCCCAGTATGCAGCAAACGCCCTCCAGCTTGCGACATCCTCAGAAACCATATCATGTGCGAATATTTTATCACACACATACCGTGAAAAAGCTTGTAGTTCATATAGCCTGTCATGCATGATCACAGATTTTATACCAAGATCGAATGGACTAACTAAAGCCCATAAGAATCTTGGTGAGGAGCCTAGATCAGTTTGATAGTGAGCCGGAAAATGAATCTCTTTTCCTAACACTTCATACGTGACTGCGAACATCGTAGTCCACATACCTGTAGAGGGATGGTATGTCACGTACATACGTTCCATCACATTAACCCACTAAATCTATGCTCTGATCATCCAGATAATAGCCCCACAATTGGCACAGGTGGAAGTTCAACCTCCCGGCAAATCTTTCGTGCGTGCGATCCGACTCGCTCACCAACCACTTTGCTTTCAATTTCCCCCATTCCGTATCGGCAGAAAAGGAAGCTCCAACTAATGTTCCATTATTACTCACTTTCTATAGTTACCTCCACGTTTGGCAAAGCTGCAATGGTAGCATCCACGCTCTGTTCAATCTGGATTTTCTGTTCATTCAAGTGCTGCGCGATTCCCTTCTTCAATTCTCGAACAAGATTCGGCACCAGAACATTATCACGGTAGAACTGCGCGGGATCTCCGTTTAGTTCTTGGCTTACCCATCCGTGTTGTTTAGCGACAAGCTGCATCGGGTTAGCCCCGATCGATTCTTCCAGCGCATCCGGTATTCTAATTGGTAGATAGATTGTCATTTGTTCTTTGGTTAGAGATTGGTTCCAGCGTCGATAGCCGGAGAAGATGATTGCAACGTGAAGTCTCCACTAGCTGCGTCCACGAAAAGCGGGTCGCCTGTTAACCCTCCAGTAGAAGATATACTGTTCCAAGTGCCTTGAGAATCATCTATACCTCCCGATCCCGATTCGTAGTATAGGTTGTTTGCCAGCACTGCATTATGAACTCCCGATTGAATAGACCAAACGCAGTCTACGTTTTGCGAAGTATCGTTAACGACGATATTGTTTTTGAAGTTGACGGTATTGGCCGTGCCGTTGTTAAAGTATATCATCCCATTGTCAGGGGCTAAACTTGAGCCAGTGAAGTAGAACGTGTTATTAAGCACATTGAAGGTCACGCCCCCCGTCCCTCCCACGCTCGATATCAGCGGGTCTTGCGTCTGCGCTAACGTCTTGTTCCAAACATTATTGCGGAAGGTAAGCGTAAGCGCGATCCCAGAAACTTCTATGGTCCCGTAGGTTCCTGCCCCGCTCATACCCTCGAAAACACAATTCTCTATCACATGTTCTACGCTTGCATCGGCATAGTAAAAGGATAAACACCTAGAACGCGAAACAGCATAGTCCTTCAGTGTAATACCCGAGAAGCTGGTGACGGTTCCATAGAAATTAAATTCATAGGAGTAGCTACTTACCGCGTCGATTATACATGAATCAGCATCACCCGACTCTGACCTATAAGACAGAGCCTTGCCTGCCGCCCCAGTTAAGCTTTCAGCGGTGCTTGATGATAGAGTGTAAGTGCCATCCTTTAGAATGATGGTGTCCCCGGTTGACGCCTCGGTGCAGGCCTTATTAAATGTCTGATACGGAGTTCCACTGCTACCGTCCCCGGTCGAATCATTGCCTGAATCTAAATCGATATACCAATCTGCCATAATTTTAGCTGGGTTGAATTGCTCCTATACTTACCTGCCAGTTCTGCACCACTGGCGTTCCATTCCTATCCGTTTCAATGCTGTTCCCTGCCGTGTCAGTGGTGTATAGGAAGTCATCACAGACCAGCCTCTCGGTGGTCGTGTCCACGCGCAAGGATACTCCCATTAATGCTTGTCGCCATGCCAGCGTTTGTGTGTCCCATAGGTAAAGCTCATCCGATCCAGAGGTAGAGTTTTCTTCCACCTTGACCGCTCCGCGTGTTTGGCTATCCGGTGTCTGCGAGTAGCTGCCAATCTTACAGGTTGAAAGGCGCTTTCCAAAAACGGCGGTAGGTGTGTAATCGTTCAAGTAGGCTTTGCCCTGCGCCCCGATCCAGGGATTGTCTGTGGCGATGTAGGCTTCGCTTTCCAGCGCAAATTTAAGGTCTCCAAAAATATCTAAGTCTCCCGAACCCCACCCAACGACTTCATTCCCATTAAAATCAGACAGAAATCTTTCCTCAATGGCCACAGCACTTGATCCCTCGAATGACAGTACTCCTTCCCCCAAGTGAATGTCCCCTATTGTCAATCCCTGAGAGTCGTCATTGAGAGTGAGAGATAAGAACGTAACGTTATCGAGGGAGGTAAGCTCTGCTGACTCTCGAACCTGACCTCCAGTGGCGGCATTGATAAATTCACCATCTCCGTATAGGAGACCACTCACATCAGTTCCAGTTCCTCCGTCTTCGATGGAAGTTGAAAGCTGCACGTTAGTCCAAGCCGATCCGTTCCATTGGAGAAAATCGTTAGTTGCTAAAGTCAGCCCTGAGGTATCAATCCCTCTCGCAATTTCAACATACTCAGATCCAGCCCAGCGATAAAGCTTTTCAGTATCATCAGCAACATAGATCCCTGTAGACTCCCCTGTCAATGGAAATGCAGCTTGGTTAGCCGCGACAGAGAGTTCTGCGAATCCAGAAGGGTCTGAATCACCTAAGAGTGTAATAGCATCCCTGAGGTTGAACACATCCCCATTAGCCAGCACAATCTGATCTTTTCTGTGATCTAGTAACATCTCCTATAACTAGCTGTTAGACATACCTGTCAGTACCAAGGAAACATTAAAATCCAAGTTAAGTGTGTGCTCGTTTGTGAGCATGACTGTGACATCAGTGTTATTGAAAGCGATCGACACTGTAGGAGGGTCAATAGATTCATGAGTTCCTACAACATCAACAGTTGCTGAATCAGAAGCTGTTGAGCCAGAAGCATCAACTTCAGCCACACCTTGGACTTCGATACCTAACATCTGACCATCAGTAGCTTTCGCCATGACAAACAATTTGTAATACCAAACACCTTCAGGAACTGCAAAGGTCTCCGAAGAGGTTTCAGTAGGTAGAATCGAGGTCTCGGTGAACGAGAACGTGTATGTTCCGTCTTCCGTAGGTTCTACCCCCTCTGGGAGTGTTCCGCTATTTGATAGAATGGTCACGATGTCTCCTGTATCGACTGTTGTCAAAGTTCCGAACTCAAGATGTGGTCCTCCCTTAACTGGGAGATCATCATCAGCAGGTCTTAGTTGTGTAATAATGTCTGCGTACCAAGCAGGTTCTTTACCCTTCGTTCGGGTATCGAGAACTCTATCGGGAATATTCGAGCCCCAGAATTGGGTAAGCTCGCAGTTCAGTGTAATATGTAAAGGAACTGTCGAATTCTGAAAATAGTCTTCAGGTTCCGAAGTCACTGTAATGACATCATACAACCTACCTTTGTAGAGTAATCGATCTCCAGTCCTTGGCCAATAATTGGCTTTGTGTAACTGTAAAAGACCTATAGCGACTTTTAAATCTTGCTTCAGCTCCTCACCAACAGCCGATAGTTTCCACTCTGGAGAGTCCTGTTTTACAACAGCATGGAGTTTTATTAGCCGATCGAATTCTAAATCTCCATCCAATGGTTCGAAATCGAGAGGATCAATATCCGCGCAAGTAGTCTTTAGCTCCTTAAAAGTCACTCGTGGGAAATTCGTGTACCACTCATCAAGAATATTGAGATTCTCAGCCAAATCCATGAGACCAGTAGTTGGTAGCCTACCAGTCTCGACATTAAGTGCCCTTAGAAGACCGTCTAGATCATAGCCGTGCCACAATTCTTGCTCGTAATACCAAAACTTCTGATCTTCAAATTTCATTCTACACTCCTAACCTCTTTTTCAAGCTCTGCTTCCAGTAGACTCCTAAGCCGAGACCCAAATTGCAAAGCAGGAACTTTCTGAATTGAAGAGCCATACTCAAGAAGTTGTAACTCATAATTCCCTCGTGTGATCTCCCCTTCCTCATCGCAAGTAATTATTCCAGGGAGCTTCATCAACTGTTTGAACAGTTCCTCGCTCACATTTTTTTGCAAGACAGGAGCCGCTTCTTCCATCATTGGTCGAAGATTGGTTCTTAAAAAAGAGGTTACTTCCACAGCATTCAACATAACTAACTATAGGTAGACGCTATGTTCAGATTCCTAGACCAACGATTTAAAGAAACTGGTAAGAGTTCGAAAGGACTCGGAGATGAGATCGAACGTCTCGGAAAGCGTAGTGTTATCAGCACAAAGCAACTCAAAGAGCATAACACACTCTTTGGTAAATTAGCGAATACTCTAGACCAGAGCACCGCTATCGTAAAAAAGTATGGTTTAGAACACTATGATCTTTCAAAACAAGTCATCCGTGGCACTGCCTTAATAGGTAAAAGCGGAAAGGAATATCAGCGGAATGCTGAGCTAATCGCGAAGCAAGCTTTTGAACTTTCAAAAGCTACAGGTAAAAGCTACGAAGAATCCCGTGCTTTCATGGCAAAAATGGGTCATGCCTACAAAGTAGCAACTGGCAAGCAGCTTGAGTACACAGCTACTACAAATAAAGCAGCAGAAGCTATTGCACTCGTCCGTAAGCAATTCAACGACATGCAAAAAGGTGTGGGTTTACTCCCTGATGGTATCAAAGAAACTTTCACAAAAGCAGGTGGTCACTTAAAAGACCTTTATGAAAAGATACCAGAAAATATTCGCGACACAGTAGAGCAATACACCAAAATGGGCAAAGAGTGGGCTGAAAAAGGCTATAAAATGGCTATTCAGGCTCTCGAAGCTGAGCAGATGCGTCAATTCCATGCCCAGACAGCAGAGGACCGAATGGTAGAAACTGCTTCCCATGTTGGTAGGCTCATGGGTATGTCAGATGATTCCGTAGCTGGTATGATGCGGAACATGAAGGATCTTCGCATGGACTCCGACAGTGTAAGTCAGGTATTTGCTGATGCATGGGGTTTAGCAGAATTCGGCCTATCAGGTGAAACATCAGCCGCTGTCATCAGTGAAAACATGATGCACATCTTCGGAATCGAAGAGCAGGGTCGTCAGGCATATATCAAAAATCTGATGAAGAGCGCCACTCTCTTCGAAGGTGCAGGTAAACATTTTGAAAAGTTTACAAAAGCTTTAAATCCAGACGAGGGAGAACAAGCAATTCAAAGTGCTGCTAGGATGGCAGCTTTCTCTGACAGATCTATATCTGAAATCCTTGATGACCAAGCTATGGCTAATCAAGGTGATGCCGATGCGAAAGTCCGCATGCAAGGAGTCCATCGTGCCATTGCACAAACTATGGATAAAATGTCGGGAGGTGGCTTCCTTAAGAAGATGACCGCAGCCTCGACAGGTGATAGGGAGGGTGCAAAAGGGCTGGGTATGCAACAAGCTATCATGGGCGTCTTCAGAGGTCTTGGTTTTGGAGGAGGGATATCCTCAAGCCAAGATGTAGCTGCGTTGTTAAGACAGACTCCTGGGGAAGCCATGGGTAAAGGTCGAGAAGGCTTCTTAGATGCATTGAACTCTAACCCCGGAAGTACTCCTGCAGATGTTATGAAAGCAGGTGCTGGAGCTACTGATACGGACGAAAAGACTCAGCAATATAAAGCTATTATCGATGGAGCAATGTTTAACTTAGTTAACGCTGCCACGAACCTAGAAACAGTTAGTGAAGGACTTGCTGCTTTTCGTGGAGCCTCTCATCTCGGAGAGGTCTTTAAGAGCATTCTAGAACCTGCAATCAAACTAGCCTCTATTTTTGGAACAGTCCTTATTGTTGTAGAACTGTTCGAATCTGCAATGGAGAAATTACCTAGTACAATTGAAACCATTAGCGGGATATTAGAAAAAACGCAAGAAAAAATGCAAGCAGGATTCGAATGGTTCGAAAGACTTGAGGCACATGTGAAGACAGAGATCAAAGACACAAAAGAAACTGTAAAAAAGACCTCCAAAGCAGTTGTAGGGGGAATAACCTCTACGAATCCTGTCTTAGGAGGCGTACTTTCAGGTGCAAGAAAAATTATGGAACATGCTAGTGGTGGCCCAAAGATTGAGGGGAGGGCTTCAGGAGGACCTATTTCTGCTGGACGACCTGTTGTGGTAGGTGAAGAAGGTCCTGAACTCGTTGTACCTAATACAGGAGGTACAGTTATCCCAAACCAATATATGGGTTACTTCACAAACCCTAATACAGGTGAGAGAGAATGGGGCTTACAAGGAGGGGGAAATCTTGCATCAGGTAACCACGGAGGTTACATGGGTTTTAATTCTACCACAGGTAAAATGGAGTGGGTGAAACCTGGAGGTAAATCTAGAAATACAGCTCACATGGATAAAGACGGTGGAGGTCTAAATTTCATGTCGGGCAGGTACAATCCTATACTAGGAAATAACACCCTTTCTGTAGAGAAAGCTAAGCTTAACTCAATCCAAGAGCCACAATCATCCCCTGCCCCGAAGCCAACACAAAATGCTACGGCTGAAGCTGCAAAGGCAACAGCAGAGCGTATCCGACATGCCTCTAAGTCTAAGGAGGCAGACCTCCTAGAGGCTATTCTAGAAGAACTTTCTAGCTGGGGAGCTAAAGCCGCTTACGGAGGTATCTAAGAAAAAGGGACACTCTTTCGAGTGCCCCTTCATTTCATTGTTTGTTACCAGTGATAAGAGATTATTCTGGCCATGCGTCCGCACCGTAAACGGCAATACCGTTGTCGGTAGTAGCAACCTGTCCATCTTTACCATAACCGCTCTTCGCGATAAGGTCGATGTCGAGCTGTCCGAAATACGGATCTCCACGGTGCTGGATGTCCAGACGGCAATATCCAGGTCCGGTTACTCCTTTACCAGTCACCTTGATGTATCGCTTGTTGGTCATAACAGCGGCATCTTCGGTTCCACCAGGAGCAACTTCGATGAAGGTACCAACAGTGCTATAAGTCACAGAAGTTCCATCATCATCGAAGTCAACAACTGCGCCACCCTTGGTAGCCGAAACTCGGAAAGTGTTTGTAGTAGCGTCGATGACGTAATACTCTTGACCTTCTACAATTCCGGTCGGAACGGCAGTACCACCGAAGGTGATAATATCGTTGTTGGTTAAACCGTGGTCGTTATCAGTGAATAGATCTTCTGAAGCACCACCTGTAGCATCAGCGACAACAGCAGTAGCTGCGCCAGCGGCTGTTAGTGATGTCCATGTTACACGGTCGTTGGATTCATAGATGTTGAATTTCAGGGTTGATCCTGCCTTCATTCCGCCTTCTCCAGCACGAGCGATCTTCTCACCGTTGTTGAAGAAAAGGAAATTCATCTTACCAGTTTTTTCTTTGACTTGGTAAACTGCAATGTCTTCCTCGTTGAGAGTAGCCACTGCCAAGTCGTCTACTAGATTAGCTGCCATTTCTTTATTGTTTTTGGGTTAGTTTGAAAATCATGTTTGGTACATTCGAGAGATTCACCTCCAGACAAGCTGCTTTAAATCGAACTTGTTTTCCGGCTGCTCGAAGACGCTTAACGACTTCATCTTTCAGAGCCTCATAGTCATCAACATTGACAGGACTCAATCGGAGCAGACAGGAATTAGCCTCTCCATCCCAATTGAAGCCTTCAACCGATGCTAATAACTCAAGTTCTTCCAGATATGAAATCACAGTATCCATAAAAGGATTCTGCTGAGTTTCAAGCTGTTCTCGTAGGGTACGCATGATTCGTTCTTTCCCAAATAACTAGGGGAGGCATACCGAACAACAAATTTATTCTGAAGGTCAGAATAAAAATGCTTAGTTTATAGATCTGTCTCGACAGGCTACCGAGAGATCTGTAGTCTTTTTGATGACATCTAGAGGCGCTTTTTCGAAAGCATTAGAACGAATTGCAAGCTCCAAGCTCGAAGACACTTCAGCCAAGAAAGATCTTGTCACTAAAATCTCTTCATTACCTTCAACGATAAATTGCTTTACCTCGCCATCTACTACCTTATTGAAGAAAATCGGGTTCTCAAAATCCTCCGGTGAGGTCTTTTCTTCTTTTTCTTGATCTTTAGCCATTTTGGTTTTTTCTTAGGTTTAGGTTCTTCTTCTCCTAAGAACTCCAACTCAAGAAATGACAGCACAAAAAGACGAAGAAAGTTTCCGACTGTCCTTCGATCTGTTTCTCCACGAGCCCAACCCTTCTTCTCCAAGAAGTTACAAACTCTCTTAATCAAGATAGAAATACCTATCTTTTGACAGAGGTTTGCTCGGTTGGTCTCAATGTAGAAATTACTCATACTGTACGGTGTATATATATTGTTGAAGGGCTGCATAACACGCTTTTGCGTAGAAAGAGCAGAGGATCTCACCAGTCGATAATCCACTTTCGGCTGCTTCATGTATATCCTGAAGTAATGCTTCTTGCCCTGTATCTCGAAGGTATTGTTCCATCCCCACGGGGCAAAGGACAGTCTGGCCTACAAAGTAAGTCTTTGGTTGTTTGAAGTTCTGGTAGTTCATGGCATTAGAAAATCAACTTCTGCACTGATGTCATTATCAAGCTGGTCGAGGTCATTATCTCCTTCAAAGACCAGCCACTGATTGTCCTCGCTCACACCGTTTAGGTCCTTAGCAAGCTCCAAATAACGTGTCCGAGTTACTGTCTGGAAACCATAGTCGTTGAAGTTGTCTATCTCTTCCCTATCGTTGATTCGACTCGAAGCCGTTAGGGGATCGATGTCAAGAAGGATCACCAAATGAGGCTTGACAATGCAGGGCTCCATAAGGGCAGTTACCAACGCGCCGTTACTTGATGACAGGTAACGAGACTGGTAGGCATAGAATGTGTAGACACTCCGGTCCATGATTGTCACTTCTCCTGCGATTTCCCTGCCCATTAAGACCTCTCCCATCCGTGCATGCAGGAGCGCCATGAGAAGGCACTGAGTTGCTTCATCTTGGTTCTCGTTCAGGAAATTCCTTATCTCATTACCTAGACCCAGTTCATCAAAAGGATGGAACACTTCAGTATCGAGGCGCTCTGCCAAGCGTTTTGCCTGAGTTGTTTTCCCAGACCCATCTATTCCTTCGAATGCGATTATCATACGTAAAATCCTATCTATCTTCTACTAGTTTCCACAGTTTCTCTTCTCCGTCAAGTGGTCCATCTGGAAAGGTATCTCTATGCTCTTTGATTCCTTTAATGAGTTCTTCAAGCCTGTCCGCAGCTAACGCGGACGGTCTATAAACTCCTGATGAATTTAGCCGAAGCCATTCTATAAGTTCTTGATCATTCATTACCTTATCAGTTTTCCATTCTCGACTCTCCAAATCTGATCGACGGAACCCTCAAACTCTTCCAAGGTATGGGCAATCATAAAAACGCTGCTTTTTCCTTGTGTCACGTACTTGAAAAGGCGATTCATCGATTGCTGCCCCTTATTATCCAATGACTCGAACGGTTCGTCAAGGAAAGCTTGTCCAAAAGAATGAACCCCTCTTGATTGGGCAAGCTTGAGCAAGCTCATGATGATCATCATGTCAACCCGTCTACGTTCTCCCCGACTATCCCACTCGTATGAGGCTGCTCCATCAGGGTTATGGACATCGACGTTAAATGTTCCGGCATAGGCTTCCCCTTCGGCATTCATCCTGAAGTTCACGCTCAAGTTCGTTTCTAAGACCTGTCTTAACTCCTCTGCGTTCAAATTTAGCTGAGGGATAGCTTGTGCTAAAAGATCAGACCTGAACCCTTTTAGACCGAATGCCTCATCGAGGAGATACTCATCTGCACTCTCCTCCTGTAATCGGGATAACTCAGTCTCCTGAGTTTTCAACTCAGCTACAGCAGCATCGAATTTCTCTTGAGCATCATCCATCAACGGGATGAAATCATTCGTAGCTTCTTGTAATGCCGCCAGCTTATCTGACATCTCCCGCTCTCCGAGTTTCTCTCTTTCAACTGCCGTCCAGAGATTATCAACAACGGTTTTCCACAAGCTCTTTTCTTGCTCTGACTTCTTCAAATCCGTATTTCGATCGCTCAATAAACTTGCCAACCGAGTAAGGTCTTGGGTAAAAGGGATTTCCGTTTTTTTTGCTTCTTCAATACGCTCAGTCGCAGTCTTTATCTCTGCAACGAGTCCTTCTATCTGTTTTGCATTCTCAGCTTCATCCAATTCCGATCCGCACAAAGAACAGTTATGAAGTCCATCTAAAGAAGATAGCTTCGCATGGTTCGCTTTCAACGCTTTCAGTTCCGCTTGCAGACTACCGAAATTTTCATAGTATTGACGAGATGCCTCAGCATAGTGCTTTTCAACCTCAGTATGCTCTTCTTGGACTTGTATCAAAGCATCTTGAGCTTCCCTTATATTCTGATCAAACATCCCTTCTTTGAGCTGCTCCTGATCATACTCATCTTGCTTCCTCTGCACAACATCTTGGATCTCCCTAAGACCTTGGGTGACATGTAATAATTCGCTTGCATGTTTTTCATCCCAACTGGCAACCTCCGCTTTCATGCGGTTAAGCATATCCCTCCAATTTTTGACATCATGCTCACACTTTGAAATGACCTCCTTAACAACATTGACAGAATTAGCATATTCCATCATTATCTTCCTAGTCTCTTTCAGTGCCAGCTCGATCTGATCGAACTGTAGAAGATTATCAAGGATCTCTTTCTTCTGCTTGTCACCCATTGTTGGGAAGGACATTATCTCCGCACTGTAAAACATCGAGTGGCGAGCAGTTTGAGGGTTGATACAGAGAATCTGATCCTCTATCATTTTTTGAGTATCAGCAGTTGTGCCCCGAGTCATGTCCTTGTCGTTGCAGAGAACGGAGAGTCCATTTGGTATCCCATCTGCTTTTTTCATACCTCTGGCACGAATGATGGTGTAACGATTCTTACCATCATTGAGTGTTAGTTGCACATAACCTCCACGAGTACCGCGTGTCCAGAGTTTCGCACCAACGCTCTTATCAGTCCGAATTGATTTACCAAACAGGGCATAAAAAGGTGCTTCTATGAACATACCTGTTTTACCATCCCCGTTTTCGCCCCTGACCATTACAAGACCTTGGTCTTTCAAAGGTACAACCTCATCAGAGATGTTCCAAAAATTTTTCAGCGCCAATTGCTCCAGTTCGATCATCGCAAGAGTTTCCAATGGGTTTTCTTTTTGTCAAGAAATTTGTTCTATTTATTCAAGATGGACAGACCTCAATTTGACTTTACTGCCAGAGACTGGGATACCAACCTGGAAGCTCTTAAGGAATTTATCCGAATTCGACACCCCGAAGACTGGACTTCTTTCTTCGATGGGGATTTGAGTACTGCCCTGCTAGAAGCCATTGCATACAACAGCACATTGCTGGGATACACTCTTGACAGACAGGCTCTGGAGTCATTTCTGGATACTCTTCAGCTTCGAGAGAGCGCCATGCATTTTGCGCGGCAAAACTCTTACCAAATCCGACGCAATACCAGTGCTTCAGTTCCTGTTTATGCCTCAGCCTCTCGTGCTCCTTCTACCGGGGAGAGATTTGTCATCCGACAAGGTGTGCAAATCCGAGATAAAATGGGTCAACCGTGGGAAGTGGCTGAAGATACGTTTCTCGAAGAAGGCTATGTCAATCCAACGCACGAGATTCTAAAATATGGTGATATTAAAGGCACTGTTCCTAATACCACTAATGTGACTGAGGTTAAGGCACTGGTGAAGCTCGAACCAGGAAGTTCCGTAGCCACTTTGGTGGACGAAAACGGGGAGCGTTTTCCCAGTGATATCAATTTTAGTCAGCGCGTTCAAGCGGGTCATATTCTCAAACTCGGAAACGAGTGGAATGGCACATCCTTTACTAGCATACCATCACCTCCGAAAGATGAGTATGCTATCATCTCCACTTCAAAGTTCGACTATGATGTGTATGACAACTCGATTATCTATCTCGACCGTGCATGGTCTGGGACAGCCGTCTGGAGTGGTAAGTGGACGATTGAATCTCGAAACGTTGTCTTGATTCAAGGAGAATCTAAGATAGACCGTGCAACCGCTCCTAGTGAATTAGAATCCCGAAAAAACTACATTGTTGAAGGTGCTTATTTCCCTGTTGTCATGGGCTCTTTGGATACACCAACAGCATCAGGGTCTTCTCAACTGACTGGTGTTGCGGGGAGCGGTATCGATGTCTATGTCAATGGTATCCAATGGACAGAAACGGTTTCTCTTCTTTTTGAAGGTCCTGACAGTCGTTCTTTCCAAGTCGATTTTGATAATAATGACCGATTCACTGTTCAGTTTGGAGATGGTGTTTTTGGGTCGTTGGTTCCCTCAGAAGCTACAATCGAAATTCACTATCGCATCGGAGGAGGCTCAAAAGGTAATATTTCACAAAACTTAATCGACACGTCTATCACGATTGGCGATAGTTTTGGAAGTGCTAGCACATCTATCCAGCTTTACCTATCCAACACATACACTGTAGGTACGGGTGGTCAAGACAGGGAATCTCTTCAGGATCTCAAAAAGAACATCCCGGCACACATTAGAACTAACGATAGGGCAGTTACCATCGAAGATTATGAGTATCTTGCGTCTAACTTCAGTGATCCTATTGCGGGAAGAGTCAAAGTAGCAAAGGGCGTTATCCACAAGAACCTCGTTCCACGAGAACAAAATATCATTTGGGTGTACACTTGGGTGGAGGGATCAAACGGTCAGTTGACAGCGCCCTCACTGACTCTAAAGCGTGCACTCCTCGAATACCTGAATGCTAGAAAACTCGTAACTGATGAGGTTGTGATCGTTGATGGTATTGTCACACCCACACCAATCGAAATGCGCTACTGCTTTGAGAAGGGTGCTGATTCGGTTAAGGTCGAGCAGAAAGTCCAGAGTGCAATCAATCAGATTTTTGTTGATTTGAAGCCTGGAGATCCTCTTCGGTTATCAAACCTTTATGAGGCTGTTGAAGCTGTAGCGGAGGTCAAGTTTTGTCAGTTCATCTACCCCAGTCAGGATCTTATTCCAGCCAATGATTACGAGTTGTTCTCTAACACCATGCAGCTACCTAGTCTGACACGGTTGAATGCTGCGGCATCAGCAGGAGCATCAGCGGTACAGGTTTCTGATCCAAATCTTTTTGTAGAGCAAGGAACTGTTTCGATTTTTGAAACATCGAAAACACCAACTACCTCTACGGTTATTGCCAAGACATCTAACACGTTGTCTCTCCAAGCTGACCAGCTTCTCGAAGAAGACTACTCATTGAATGCTGTCGTTACAAATAGCGCGTATCTTCCCTATGGATGGCAATTTGAGCGTCCGATTGATATCTTCATCACATACTCGATTGGTAATACTACGTCCCCTCTTGTAACATCTAACATTGCACGTAAAATACGTCAGTACTTCAGCCAGACACTCCGTCCAGAAGAACCGCTAATCAGGAGCACGTTAAGAACACTGGTTCAGAGCATCCCTAATGTGACTACCTCAGATGTACGATTCAACTCGGTTGATGGCATAGCAGAACAAGTCGTACCGAGTGACTCAGAGAAGATCACTCTCGGTGTTCTAAGTATTAACAACCAAATTGTATAATGCCTAAGTCAAGTGGATCAAGAAGTCAACTTTGGAACCTCTTCGGGTGGTTACAGCCTCGTCCTGATAACCTAACTCGCCAAGAACAGGATGATATCCTTACTTTTGACCAAAAAAATGGCTTTGCTGAAAAGCCTAAAGGCACGACCTATTATTTCGATCAGATTACCCCAAATGAGGGGACTGTTGATCATCTGGCAGAATTGGAGTACATGGCAAAGTCTGAATTTGTCAGTCCCTTTATTGAGCTTATCGCAGAAGAGTGTGCTCAGCCTGACATCAACACAAAAAAGACCGTCTGGTTTACATGTACCGATGGAACTATCGAAGAAGAGTTAAATGACATGCTCGATAGAGTCGGTATCGAGAATATTGTCTATTCTATTTGCAAAAAGGTTGCCGGAACAGGTAATGACTACAAACGAATTTTGCGAAGTCAAGAAAATGGTATTGAGCAGCTTGTCAGCGTACCCCTGACCGATGTAGAGCGTGTCTGGGACAAGACTACAAGAAAACTCCTTGGATTCCACTGGAAAGAGCAGGAGCCTGATACTGATAATGTTATCAAACTCGGTCAGGGAGGTAAAGGTATTGAAATTTTTGCTCCATGGGAGTTTATTCATTTCCGTCGTATGGAAGATTCCAATACGGAATATGGCACAGGTCTTTTGGACGCTGCTTGGCCATTATACAAACGTCTTAAAATGGCTACTGACCAGATGGTTCAGTATCGCATGCATATGATGCCTACTAGACATGCGATGTTCATTGATACAGGAAATAAATCTCCTTTTGAAGCGGCTGAAGAAGTTAACATGTTCAAAATGCTGTTGCGTAATGCAATGGTGGTCGATCCTGTTCAGAGTCGATTGGATAGTCGATTCAACCCACCTGCTATGGACAGCATGTTGTTCTTTCCAAAGAGGAAAGATGAGACTACTTCCATCGAACCAATGCAGGGTGACAAAGACATACCTGACGTGTATGATATGGACCTGCTCTGGAAGCAGCTCTTCATGCAAGCACGTGTGCCTAAAGCCTATTTAGGTTGGGAGGAGAATACGGGCATTGCACAGGCTTCACTTGTTTCCCAAGATATCCGGTTTGCCCGAATGATTCGGACATTGCGGAAGCCCATAGTTGAAGGTGTTCTAAAACTTGGACACCTACACCTTGCCTTCAAAGGTATCGATCCCAGCCAATACAAAATTGAGGTTGAGATGAGTAAAATCAGTGCCTTGGAAGAGGAGCTGAATGCTGCGACTATCGAAAGACAAGCTGATATCGCTAATACCCTCGTTGGGTTGTGTCAATCACTTGAAATACCAAACCGTGATATCATGGACTTGGTATTCAAGGAGTACCTCCATGTACCCCGTCACTTCATCGACTTGGCTAAGCTCTCGACAGCTATCGAACGAGCTATCCACGGTGAAAATGGTCCAGAAGGTGCTGAAGGAGGTGCTATGGGCGGTATGGGTGGAATGATGGGAGGTGGCTTCGCAGGAGGTCTTGGAGGAGAAATGGACGAAGGCGAAGCTGGAGGTATAGGCGACGAACTCGGCTTGGAAGATCACATGGAAGATGAGGAACCCTTGCCAGAGCATAACTCCAAGTATCTAGGGACCTCACTAAATGAGTCACTAGTTCAAAGGGTGTCTGGTGTTGTTTCCGAGATCAGAAATCATCGAACTACCTTAACTGAAAGTGCCCGTAAAGAAAACACCCTTCTGATCGAAACTAGCTTCAAGAAAATCAAAAGAGCTATTTCGGACGTTGCAGATATTCAAGGAGGAGGTAGGTGTAGCGGTATGGAAACTTGGAAGCCTAATCCTTTCTTGTGGGAATCTGCGCCTAAAGCTGGGAATCTTCAAGAATCTCTTCAAGAACAAAGATCTTTTGCTAAATCTTGTGGTGACAACTTTACTTCAGGTATTGTTGAATCGACAAAAACTGAAGCTGAAGAGCATCCAGCAGTTAAGATGAGACGCAATGCAAAAAGATAGTATCTATTTGTATGCCTGAATTCAGCATACAGAACCTTACGACATACGCGCACCCGATTTACTATCTCGATAGTGATGCTTCGCAACAAAGTCGTATAGTAGAATCAAAGCAGATAGCAACCTTCTTTGCTAATGAGCTTCTACCAGCGACCTTAAATGCGATTGAAGACAAACATCTAAAACTGGTCACTCAAGTCGAAACTGCATTCGTATCACCTAAAGTTCCGACCAACACTATTGGTCTAAGCACAGTCGGAACATGGGGTCAAAACACAAGGTACGTTCCTGGGAACCTAGTCTACTATGGAGGAACCTACTACATAGTTTTAAATGAGGTAACAGGCACAACAACGCCCGATGTTGATACAACAAACTATGGTCCTTTCTCCCTCTCATCACCTGAAGCTTTTTTTGGAATTAATGAAGGTGATTTCAATGAGGGTGAAGGTATTTTCAAAACTGCTGGGGGTTGGGAGAACACGAAAATCACTGACACTCAAGTTGATACTCTCAGTATCTCAAAAATCACTAACTTACAGACCACTCTAGACGGTAAGTTATCACTTACAGGAGGGACACTTACTGGGGCAGTTCTTACATCTGTAACTCCAACCGTATCAACACATCTTACTAACAAAGCGTATGTTGATACAAAGCTGCCATTGGCTGGTGGAACAATGACTGGAGCGCTTACCTTGTCAGGAGCACCCTCCTCAGGACTTCACGCTGCCACCAAAGATTATGTCGATGCAATAGGTTCAGGCTTCATACAGACCACAGGAGCCACTATGACAGGGGCGCTGAATCTGAATGGGACCTACACCCTTGGAACTCATGCTATCGACAAGGATTATGCGGACCAGAAACTATCAAAAAGTGGCGGTACAATGACGGGGTATATCACCCTTCATGCCAACCCAATTTCTGATCTACAAGCTGCGCCAAAGCAATACGTCGATACAATGGTTCCTCTAACGGGAGGCACAATGACGGGACTACTGACACTCAGCGGAAGCCCCTCCAACGCAAACCATGCGGCTACCAAGAACTATGTTGACACTGCCGATAATCTGAAATTATCTTTGGCTGGGGGTACAATGACTGGAGCGCTTACCTTGTCAGGAGCACCTACGGTTGATCTTCACGCATCCACTAAAAAGTATGTTGACGACAGCATAACTACTCTTGGAAATGCCTCCCTTGCCCTTGTAGGAGGGACAATGACAGGGTTTGTAACCCTACATTCAGCGCCAACTTCTGATTTACACGCTGCTACCAAAAAGTATGTCGATGACGTATTTGCAGGAGACATCAGTGTGAACTTCCTATCACTGGCTGGAGGGGTAATGACTGGAGCCATTACTGGGGATCACGAGTTGCTGCCTCTGGCTGGTGATACTATGACTGGTCCTATTGTGCTATCATCACAAGCATCTGGCACAGGGTTGTTCGTTAGCAGCACAACAGGTGAGCCGATGTATTCTACAAAAAGAATTCTGACGGAGCCAACCGCGCCATCTACAATCACAGCAGATTACACCGTTACAAACACAGATAGAGAGATTCTGGTCAACAACACAGATGTTGTAACAGTCACACTACCAGTACCTACTGGATTCATCGATCCAATTCGAATCGAGAAAACCTCAAATAACAGCACTGTTGTGTTGATTACAGCAGAAAACTCAACTGGTAGGAACGCAGATACCGTTCTGACCATTCCGTCTCAATCGATCACACTTTACCCATCTAGCAATTCTTGGCGAATCAGTGAGAGTTATGTTCCGACAACATCGAACTTGTACTTCACGTGGGACGATCCTGTCGATAATGGCAATGCTGTTGAGGTAGTGGGTCGTTTGAAGACACGTTCATCCGCCCAACAACAGTTTACAGCCGTCACAGACGAAGGTGGGGGGCAAATTAGCTTTACAGTTGATTCGACTACTGGTTTTTCAGCTAACCAAACACTGATAGTAACTGCGAGCCCACAGTATGCTGGCGAGTATAAGATCGATAGTGTTACCTCGACAAAAATCTTTGTAACTGCGTCCTACTCATCAAACGAAAGTGGCGGTTTTTGTACATCCCACACTTACAGCGCATTGTCTTCAGCAACCACTGTTCTGGTAGCATTGAGTAACAACACTTATGACCCTACTGAACTTGTCCTGACACTGGGCGCACTGGAAATGACAGTCCTACAAGGTTCAATTGTCGATCGTTACGGGAACTGGATTTTCAAACTAGAAACAACTTCGACAGGGGTTTTTGAAATCAGTGTCGAAGACATAAATGGTTCACCTAATATTGATACCGTATTAGGCTACCTACATGTTCTTTCTGCGGGTCCTCCTGATTCTAACATCTACCCGCAATATAGCAGTCTTGTCAGCGACACATCGAGATTTCAAAAGAACTTCACAGCAATTGCTCAAAGCACTGCTACAGACTCCATCGTATCCTCACAACCTCCTGTCGCTGTAGAGACGGGTAACGCCATTACAGATGCTACAGGAGATGGAGGAGGTGTTTGGATAGCCGTATCAGACGACAGCTTGTGGATAGAGGGATTCGAGGCTATTATCAGTAACTCGACAAGCTACAACGGCACTCAAACTGTTTTGGAAGTTGACACTGGAAACGATAGGATTCGTCTTGATGTAGCTTATGTCGCAGATGAAACAGGAGACATCTACTCCAATTGGACATCGTCTGCTATTCAGTCGGTTGAAGAGAGTACTACTCTTGGTAATATCTTGTTGAATTTGAATTTCTATCCATCTCATCTCGGATCTGGAGATGATATCTCCATTACAGGAACCACGAGTTATAATGGAACGCACACAATCGTAGCCGCTGTAGGCAATCAGATTGAAATAACGGATACTTTCGTTGCTTCGGAGACAGGCATTGCCTCTTATGTAAGTAGCGCGACTTTAATTGAAGTTGCCGATTCCTCACAATTCAATATCGAAGATCCTATCTCTATCTCTGGTTCTGCTAGTTACAACGGGGACCATATTATTGTGAATAATTTCGAAGTATCTAACCAAATATGGATCGACACTCCTTATGTTGCTAATGATGTTGCAGGAACAGTTACTAGCGAAGCATCTGTACTAACGATATCAGGAGGTTACGACCAAGAGTATAAAGCTGGAGATGATGTTACAATTATTGGCAGCTCCAGCTCAGACGGCTCTTACCAAATCCAATCAACACCCAACTCGACTACGGTATCTATAAATCTCAGGTTTGTAGCTACGGACTCTGGGGCACTTCGAAACGAAGACGTTGTGACCTTAACAACAGTCAATGGCACAGGGCTTGAAACACTCGATGGTATTCTTGTCAAAGATGTCGAGATCCTTGGAGGAGATATCAGTAGCGAAGCGCTCTCAGCTTCAGCTACGGAAGTGACTGTTAGGGCTCCTTATGGGACAGGAGGATTGACAGGGACTATCGAACAAGTAACCTCAAAACGACTAGACTTCCAACGTAGATAATGAAATTCTTAGCACTGTTTACCATCGTCCTACGCCATCTGAGCCAATTAAGAAAACTGTAACAGCCTAATGGGATTTTCAAGTGTATTCGGCAGAATTGCTCCAACGGCAGAACCAATGCGTTCGTGTCATGGTGACATATTGGTATCAGCACCTGCTGGTTCTTTCAGGGGAGGGATTATGTGTCGAAACCTAAGCCCTGCTGGGACAAGTATTTCTCCTAACCCAATGCTTGGACGAAATATGCTGGTACCTATTCCAGGTAATAAAAGCAGCGGAAGTGCAAGTCTCTCATTCTTCATTTTCAATGATACTGAAGCTTGGAGATTCTGGAAGAATTGGTCTAGTTTAATCTACGATGTCAGAACTGATAATGTAGCACTGTTCCATGAAATTGCGGGGACAGCGGTAGTCTCATTACATGGTCCAGGAGGGGGAAAGGTAGCAGACTGGACCATGGAAGGCTGCTGGCCAAGTAACGTTACACCTTCGGCTCTCGACTCACAAACCGAAGGGACTCCAGCATCTATCGATGTAACTCTTGAGTGTGCTGCCGTTAGATAGACATAGGAGGGTAATCTTCCATCAGCTCCTTTGTGGTTCTATGCCACTCCATAACCAAGTTTAGAGGCTCATTCACTAGAAACGATTGTTGCCCTCCACCAAAACGGCAAATCTCAAGGATCAGTCTGTAGTTTAATTGATGCTGCCGAAGTGCGCGTTCGCTAACTTCGGCTCCGACGAAAAAAGTCGGCTCTTAGCGGTAGCTCATTCGGATAGACGTGACCGCAATTTTCACATTCAATCTCTCCTGTAAACGAAATTCCACATTCCTTCTCAGTGATAGCATCTGACAAGGCGACCATATCAACACCTTCGATAGCTTTCACATAATCTTCAGCTTCGAAAGGCGTATCAGGCATACCTCCATTGACAGAATGGATGTGACTCGCAATACGCGCAATTTCCTGCTCTTCAGTCACGTTAGTGGCACCGCTCTTCTCAAGAGTTGCAAAACGCTCGCCCAGAAGCCTTTCGCCTCCCAATGTAGGGAATTGGAGCTGAACAGCGTCTTTGATGTAGGGAAGCTCGACTGTGAAGAACTTATCATCGACCATAGAACCTCCACGTTTGGATACATTTTCAGGCGCGTTCACGTCCGAACCTTTCTTCGGCTTGATAGGATCATCTCCGTTGAACCAGATGTGGACAGGAAGTTCTTCTGGCACCGAGAAGGTGTGTTTTTCTTCGTGACCACAAGCAGGGCACTTTGTAGTGAAGGTGTAGTGCTCTCCATAAGTCAAAGCCCTAGCGCATGCAAAGATAAAGTACGCATCAGCAACCAATAGCTGGTCTAGGTCGAAACCTTCGGGAAAGACAGTTACCTTCTCCAAAATGGCTTTCATCTTATCGTGCCACTTCCTGTTAGAAATGAGATAACCCTCTGTAACAAAGCTATAGGGTTTGATTGCCAGTTCTTTCGGGAGTGAATCCCCGTAAGTGTAACATCCAGATGGAAGTTTATGCACCTGCTCCCTAGCAGGAATCTTCATCGAGTTCAAGTTTGATTCTAATGCCATAATTATTTCTTTTGAAATTCTGTGTTTGTAAATTCAACTACTTTCTGAGCAAGTTCGGGACGCTCTCTCAAAAGTGTCCCGATATGGGCTAGTTTGAAGTCTGTTTCTTTTCTCTTTTCTCTGTCGGTTCTTTGTTCTTCCAATTCCTCTTGCCATTCTGACACGTCTACCGAGATTGCTACAGAATCCTCTAATCTCCAAAGTTTTAAATCCCATTCCTCCGCAGCGCCCCATCTTAAAGTAGCGTTTGTCCACTCTTCTTGAGCATACTTAAGGGCAGATTCATCGTCTGGAAAGGGTAGTATCCATCCAGACGTTGTTTGATTGTTAGAAACTAGTGCTAGAGCATAAATCATTTCAATCTCCTACGAACACTTTTTCTGAGAGATTTGATACATTATGTCCACAATCTAGATCATCTCCTTCTCGGCACACACTTTGGTTCTCGCATTTTACGGTCCCACTTCCGCTTGTAAACTTCCCTATAATCAGATCATCAGTGTGAGGTGAAGTCATGGTCCCAACCACACACACCAACTCATTATTGATGTAGACTGACTGTTGAGGTGATGATACAAACGTACCTCCCTCCTCACAAGCATCTTTATTCAGTTTCGCCGCTTTTTTCATGTTGGTAGAGATAGATAGAGATATTTTTACCCTTCTCAGGTTTACAAGACACTTGAAGCTTGAATCCAAACTGTTTGATCTTACGATTCAGAAACTTCACGAAATCAGTGTCGTTTGTGCGAAGCTCTATGTCGTGTCCTGCTTCTAAAGCTTCGAGCATAGGCTTGGCTTCTAAAAATGATTTGTCTTCTTTAAGAACATTTGGGAGGGTCTCCCACACTGCGCGTGCTTTGTAGCCTGTGGTACCGAACGGATCAGGCGCATTGAATATCTGGCAAACATACTGGCGCTTGCAACCGATTCTACGAGCTATCTCAGCTTGTACACCTGTCTTGGCATACCTTAAGGAATCTAAAAGATCTAGGTAATATTCTCTCTCTTCCGAACTTGGCCAAGTTGGAACATCTGCTTTGGGAACACCTATAGGCGCTTTACCTTTAGTCTCCCCACCGAACAATTTAGAAAACACCTTCACAAGTTACTGCATGAGATTGGATTGGTGTACAACTTGAGTCTTTGTACTCCAATCCAAATAGAACACCTGTCCAGTAGGTTTCTGACGATCTTTTTCTCTCTCCCAAGTGATATCAGTTTTCTAGGGGAAAGGGTGAAACATTAAGCGAACTTTTTCAGGTTGCCCAAAATCTCATGGATTTCTCCTGAGTGCATCCGTAAATCACGAGGCTCTAACTCCTTGTAATCAACGTCTTTGATTTTTTCAAACCTCTCAACAAATTCGTTAAAAATAAGTTGAAGTGCTTTTGGTTGGTCTGAAACATCGAGGGAAAGCAACGGGGTAAGTTCATCCAATTCTCTTTCAATCCGCTCAATCCTTCTATCTCTTGTAGTTGTTTCCATGCCTTATATTCGCACATTGTGCAGTTATTACAAGTTCTTTTTTTTTTTTTCACTTTGTGCATTTTTCTTTATATTGGCGTATGACATAGCAGGAATTTATTCAGGATTACACTCATCAGCAGATCAAAGCGGCATTTCCGAAGATTAGTCTTTCCGCGCCGTGGCTCATCTCAATCGTTGTTGAAATCGGTATTGCATGACCGACCACGGCCCACCTCCGGTATATTCTTTTTCTCCGTATGGATCGTTGTTTTCGTGCCAATCTCGATTTCTCTGGTCTGCCTCATCTTCGGCGCGTGATCGCTCAAACATGTAATAGTCACTCCACTCGTATTCTCCGAGTTCGTCACTGTGTAGCAGGTATATAGCATCCATATCTCCTTTGGATTAGAACGCATTTTTCTTAGCGTGCAACGCTTTTTTCAAGATCGGAAGATTATCATCGAAGGGCACTTTCCACCACTTCTCGTTAGACTTATCCACACCTACGAGATTCGCAACAGCATTCTCCGACAGAAAATCATTAGCGACCTCCACCACGAGTTTATCGTCTGGATGATAAGATGAGGGTTCCTCGCACGAAGTAAAAGTGTCCTTGGCGTTGAGCCCAAACTCGGATTCCCCAATAATAGGAACTATCATCCAGCTAGGATCAAATCCTGGCAAGCAATTAGGCAACCATTCGGGCGCAAAATCCATGACATCCTTCATGATCTTGATCACGCGACTCACATCACTATCTAACGCGCAATCTACCCAAATAGAGTCATGCACCAAAGCAATTACCTCTGCTTTGATACCAGCAGCATCAATACGTTTCTTGACCTCCCATCCAGCAAACACAGTAAGATCCGACGCTGAACTCTGAATTGGCGAATTTTGAGCCTTCCTCAGAGCAGCTTTAATTTCGGACTTCAAAAACCCGAAACTTCGCGATTTGTCGTAGTTCTCGATCCCCTCCATGTAACGTTGCCAAGACTTCAGCACTGGCAAGGGTCTGACAAACCCAAAGGGACTGCAAACATGCTTTTTCAGGATACCCTGTGCATGGGCATTATTAACCCACTCAGCAACACCCTCGTAGAGGTCGTCGATCATCTGGTTTAGCAACTCACACTCCTGCAAAGTAATCTCCTCGCCCGTAAAAGGAGATTTGATGCCTCTACCTCGAAGCAGGAAAAGCAGACCATAAGCTGTCTGACCATACAGCCGACCGAACAGAACGTTTTTACAGATACTCCGCTGGTTCTTGTTGTGTTTATCCGCCAGCTCACCGAAGAATTTACGCTGGGTACGAAAGTGAGGGTCTCGACCGTTCAGGAAATCATCCACCAGACGCTCATCGCGGGATAAACATGCCAGCACTCGGACCTCCAAACCAGAATAATCCCGCTGGATAATCCAGCCGCGTTTTGTTCTACCGGGATTATCAGTAAATCGGCTACAGTAGAGCTTTTTCACCAGACCATCACGGGGAAGCTGCTGAATATTCGGAGCTTTACAAGAAAGTCGCCCTGTCCTCGGATGCGCTGGTAAAAAATCGGCATGGACGAGATTTTCTGCTTTGATAAGTGAATCCTCTTCTGAAGCGAATGGTCTGATAAAGCCACTCAGAAACTTCTCAGTCGCTCTGTACTTCAAAAGCTTGTCTGCCAATTTACACTCTTGCCTCGAAGCCAAGCTCACCAATGCCGCGTGATCAGTAGATGGATTGTCAGCATCAGTATAACCGGGAGGTTCTAACCCCATGAACTCATAAAACAGCATCTGAACCTGATTCGGAGAACCCCAACTCATTGTAGGTCTGTACTGCACAAATTCCTCAGACATGAGGATATCCTTGTCACGATTCCAATCTAATGGAGGGGGAACTTCATCTTCCGCCACTGGTTTACCATGTCGGACTGAGACCATGCGCTGAACAGGCTCTAAATGCTTCACCAACTTTCGGGCATTCTGAGAATCTGATTTGTAGCACCGAAGAAGCCACGTCCACTCGAACTGCTGGACGAGTGGATCTTCTCTCAAGTCTCGTTGCATCTCGGCAAGATCATTCTCATAAATCTCGCTCACCTTCCCCAGCAGTTCCTTGTCGATGTACTGCCCAACTTTGCCAAGGTGGTTACAGAGCTGATAGTGGATACGTCTTGCAAAGAAGTGGTATTGGAACAGTGAGTAAGTCGGCGCAGAGATGTTGTCTCCATCGCTAATTGGAAATTCACCTCCGAAGTCTTCTTCCGCTGCGTCTATCAGTTTCTTCAACACCTTCTCGTAGATCATCGAAACTGTCTTGGTGTCATACGCAGCGTAAGGTATGACCAGATCGATCGGGTAATCTACGTAGTTGTAGCCTAAATCTGGGTTTTCCTCTCGGAACTTATCCATGACCTTCCAATACTCTGGAAGCCATTGTAGTTCTCGCCGGATCAGATCGTTCAGCGTGCGCCCACCTTGCTGCTCAGCATTCAGAATGTAATCGATGATCCTCGTATCAGCCAGGAAACCCTTCACATTCCACTTGTAACGGCTGTAGACAGCTTTCTCATCGAAAGAGGTGTTGTGACCTATCTTTCGTATAGAAGGCTCTTCTAGGACCTTCTGAAGCTCTTTAAGGATATCCGCTTCCTCTTGCTCGAAGGATCTCTCAGCCTCAGGAGCGAACTTCTCGAAGGCTTCTTTCGCGTATTTGTAGTCACTTGTAACCACAATCAGAGGCTTCTCTTGGAGAGGGCTGTCAAAAGAGAAAATACCAACCTTGAAATGAGCACCCCAGAGATAATCAACTGAGCATGTCTCTACATCCCAAGAAAGAGGATAGAGGTATCCCGTTTTTTCCCAAATAGGACGGAACCAATCCTTAACTCGATCAATCGTCAGCCCCCAAACAAAATCCATCCAACCATCAACATCCACAAAGTCAAAGGACATAGGATTGTCGATCTTATGGAAAATAGTCTTCAGTTCTTGAATAAAGTCTGGCCAGCGAAGACGATCATCCTGACGCACATTCTCCTGATTGATAACTGGAAAGGTAGGGATACTAACTTCCTTCCCATCGAGATTAATATCGACCAAGTAGCGCTTTCCCTGCATGCTGTTCAAGGCTCCACTCCCTAAAACCATCTTACATGCGGCATGACTCCCCAGAATAAATGCAGAGGGTTTGACTGCTTTGATGTCTGGCCAGATAAAATTCCAACATTTCTGATACTGGGTGACAGAAAGCTTCTTCGGAGGAGCGATGACCTTGTTTCGTACCTTCGGGTTGTCTTGGTCAGGTATCTGTCTCTCGATGAGTGGACGGCACTTGGTTGCAGGGTGATACCAGACCCGATCGATCTGACCAACTTCGACAAGCCCATTAGCCACATCTCGAAATCCTCTTTCAGCCAAGATTCCCAAATCCTGATCGATTGTACGATCTGGGACTTCCCCAATGTAAACGATCCAACCCCCTTCAGGAGTAAACTCTGGTATCCCCATAACCAGTTCACCCTCTTCGTTTAGATAAACACCTTGGGTGAAGTCGAATTCCAACGCTGTTGGATCGAGTTGAGGACTATGAAAGCAAAAGCCGCATTTCTGGCAAATCTCGTTAGATAACGAGGGTTTTAAAGTCTCAGGTGTCATTGGCTGGTAGGTTTCGACAGTCTGAGTAAAAATCAAGTTCAAAAATAACTGGAAAAATGTCACAAAAAACTGCTTGACAGATCGGGGTTTTGCCCCCACGCGTGTGTGCGCGTACGCGCGCGTACTTAAATTTAGTACCCTGGCGAACCTCGCTAACTCGATAATCCGCGAAGGTAGCCTTCGCGGATTGAAGAGGAAGAGAAAGAGAAAAAGAAAACGTAGTTTTTTTTTACCCACGTAGTGGGCAAAGGACTAATTAGTACTGATTATTATTAAGGGGCCCCTACCCCTATCTAATGCGCGCGAGGCGCAAGTTGGGACAACTGAAACAAACACTTCGTTCAAAAAAAGTTCGAAAAACTTCTACCAGACAATAGGGGGTATCCCCGGTGGGGGCGCGAGGTGTTCAAAATTACAAGTGTTCAAAATTATTAAAGCGTGCTAAAAACTTTGAATGATTCTCCTTGACTTTTGTCAGATACTCATTAGTCTTACATCTAATTATCAATATGGATCACGATTTTGCTAACGAAGTGCAGTCTGTTATCAAAGCTACTTTAGCTGGCTTATTAGGCTATGTGCCTGAGAAAGGTAGTTACAGACCAAGCGCTGAAACACAGGAAATGCTTTTAGATGTCTTTGAAAAAGATATGTCAGAGATACTTCGTTATTGTACAGATGCAGTAACTGCTCATATGTGCCGCCATAAAAGTCATACACCTCCTCCTTTTTTCATTAATAGACACCTTTTCTCAGAGGGCATCATGGAAGATGTGATGAATCGAAGAGCTACGCTTTCAACAGAGCGTGCAGACGGTTCGTCTCTGGGTTTCAGTTTCGCGGAGCAGGTTAAGAGTCAGATCCGACATACCGAGTATGAATATCTGACTTTGGCATCCGAATACTACTATCGGGATATGCCTTTTGATTGGTCAGTTGTCATCCCTTCACTTTATTGGCATGTTCTTATCGCAGTTGGGATTAAAGAATTTCCTTGCAACCGGATGCCCCCCGGAATGGAGATTCCTCAAATCTGGTACATCAACACTCCTCTAACCAATGGCGTTTATGAAGACGTTGAACCTGCCGTATCTCGTGTCCGGTCAAATCTGAAAGACAAAGATGTGCGTATGGTCTTCGTCACGGCTGCTCGTGAAGCAATTTACGAAGCGACTCGTCAGTGGGCATCGACTCAGCAGCTTATTGTTCTGTACAAAGATGGGAATAGGCAAATCTCAATCAGTCCAGAATTTAGCAAACTCAAAGCTCCTGAGTTGGAGGTCACTACTCCTCTAGCAGAGCGCGATGAGCGTCTTTTTTCTCGTGCTAAAGAGGAGTTGACTCAGATGGGGAAAACTTTTCCGCCATTGACTTTCGAGCGAACTGTCAAACCTGAAGATTTAGACGCTCATTTACCCGAAGACGGTATTTATGAGCAACACGGTAATTTTGATGCAATGCTGGCAACTCTAGCAGATGACAAACTTGATGACTGATGAATTTGGAATCAACACCTTACTCTCTGGGAGGACTACGCGTTGTCCTCTCGGAGACGTTTTGTGTTGAAAACGTGGAATTTCCCCGTCCATGGTGTCAACGCCTTTTCTGGAAGCCCTGGAAATCTCATCGTGTTGAACTACATCCTAAACGAGGTGCTTTCAAGTTCGGAAATACCTTAATTTTCCATCCAGACGTGTATGCTCAGTTGAAAGCTGAGAACCGTCTCGAAGATTTGGAAGAAGCTTGATGTTTGTTGCTATATATCTCTATGAGATACGGCAAAACTCTTTTTTTACTCGAACACTCCTTGACCGAAGGGGAAGATTACTATGAAGAGTTGAAAAAGCTTGCTAAGGGTGACATCAGTGTTCTGAAGAACCTGATCAATCTTCACAAGCTTTATTCTGGCGATGATCCTCAACTGACTTCAAAAGAAGCTGACTTGGCGATCGGGATTCTACTTCAAAAGCTTTACCAGAAAAATCCACGTGCAGCCCATTATCTTGGGAAGCTGAATTGGGAAGCTGAATTGGTCAATTGGGTTGGCTTTTTGGATCAGATCGGAGACCAAACACTAGCTCAGTATCTCGGTATCAACAGCACTGAGGAAATCCCGATTGGACAGGCTTCTGGAATTGGAGATGAGATGGGGCTGGATGATGATCCAGAGCAAAGCGATTTGGAAGCTGCCATTATGGACGATGAAGGTAGCTATGGGATGGATGAACCTGAACCTCCCGAAGAAGAGGTGCCTCACGACATCGACGTAGACGCTGATGAATTGGCCGCAGCCCTTCGAGACTGATGAGCAATTCGGACCTCCACAGTATTCAAGATGCGCTGGAACAACTCAGCATCAGATTGGGGACGACAATGGAGGAACTGACCGAACGCTTTGAAGATCTTATGGAGCCCGACGATTACCAGAGTTTGTTGGCGATACTGGTCGATTAAAAAGTGTCAAAAAGTAGTTGACAAATTTCATAACGGGTGAAACCTCGTGAGATGAAAGCTCAAATTACTCCAAAAACCAGAAATCGCATTACTGTCCCTACTGATCTCGTCGCAGAACTCTTTGAAGTAGACCAAGCTTGGCAAGCTGGAGGCGATCAAGTCACTATCTATTGTACGAAGAGAAGTCCTAACAAACTTTTCGTAGTTCCATCCAGTAGCGTTCTACCTAAAGGTGCAACTCCTGTTTTGGAATCAACTGTTGACCTTTATGGGAATATCACATTTGGCGTTAACAAGTTCGTTAGGTCAGAAATCATTAATCCCGGTCCAGTAACCGCAACATATCAGAAAGGTAAAATCGCAATCTCATGAGCACACTCACCGTAGACGAAATCGAAGCAGCACTCGAAGAACTTCGAGACAACTCGGAGGAATACACCGAATTTTTTGATCTCCTCAAGAATCCCAGTGGACGTAGAAATCTACCTGCTATCATCAAGGAAGGAATCGGAGCTTTTAACGAAGCCAAAAAAGATTACGCCATGGTAGCACCAGTAGTAACTGACGCTACTAATGCACTTAGGCAAGGTATCGGGACTTCTGAATTCAAAGCTGCTAGTGCCGTAACCAAAGTCTTGACCGTGATAGGTGCCGCAGCACCTCTTCTTGAGGTTCTCCAATCTCTTCTAGCAAATTCTACCTTGTTTGATGGTAACAGTCTCTGGGTAACCATTGCCTCTCTTATTCTGAAGGCATTGATTGCCATGAAATACTCAGACGATCGAACAAAACTTAAGCGCGAAGCTGTTGCTAAATAATTTCGCCTCTTGGTGTGTCATAGTGGTGTGGGGTTTTCGGTTTGCCCCACACCACATCTCTTTTTTATGAAAAATCCTAATATGGAAACAAGGGTGACTGCTCTAATAGTATGTCAGAAAGATGATCCTACACTGTTCTCTGGGACAACGACTAAAATCTCAATGGCAGATGAGGCTGCTGGAGAATATGTTGTGGTAGAGCAAAATGACTCAGATGCTGGGAAGATATTTATCGCGCCCGAAGAGTGGGAAGATCTTAAAGATGCTATCGATACGATGATAGCAAACTGCCGCGATAACTGATGTTGTACGGAATATTTTGGATAGACACTGACGAGCTTTTGTCTCCTGCTTCATTCAAGGAGCATTGGCAAGGCTATGGGAACAATCAGCTACACGGCTGGAGACCTCCTAAAAAGGTGTATTATACTTTAGGTAATGCCAAGTCCGGTTTTGCCCATATTCCAGATCAAATCAAACCCCATGTGTGTATTCGAGCGATCGAGCCGACCAATGTCATTATTGACGGAGAAGACCTTATCAAGGAGCAGAAAGAGCGCCAAGATAAGCGGCGCGAGGAGCAAGAAGAACGTTATCGAAAGTGGAGAACGGAATAATGTAACTAGCTACATATGTCAGTATCTACATATTGACATGTCCTCAAAAAAGTTCCTGCAACTATTTGAAATGCCTGTGGGGAGGTTCGACCTCCAAGGCGATTGGAATCCTGACACAAAGATCGGTAATCTAGATCCATATGCTGATGAAGATGACGGTGGAAGTTATGGCGCATACGACCGTAAAACTGTCAAAAACATGCGGGACGCTATCCCTAAGATTAGGAAGCGCTTTGATAATATAAATCATACTTTTGATTTTATCATGTTGAGAGAACAGCCTCAACATGATGGGGACTCTAGGTACGTCGAATATGGCGCTATCGATGACAATGACGATTCAGGTGTAGCTGCCAAGAACAGGTTCCGTCAAATTTGGGACGAGGCTGATCCCGATGCAATCACCGTTGTATTCACAAATAACACTGGTGATGATCTTGTGTCTATTGCTAAAGAGTGGAATTTCTCACATCGCCTTGCACATGTTTTTCAAGCGGCTGCAAGAAAAAATCAGAAAGGTCTCGCGTACACTATGTCCGAGATGGAGGCTTGTGTCCATGAGTTACTTGGTTATCTGTGTGATAATGTTTATGGGATTACAAACCCATTTAAAAAGGTTCGAATGTATGATGGTAATATATCACACAACTGGATTTACGAACAAGAAGAGCTTGCGGGTGCATTGTTAACAGCAGTGGGCAAACAGCATTTTATATCGTGTCAAAAGGGGAGATTGGCTAGACCTTTCGAGTTTGTGTATGAAGCCTTTGCTTGTATGGTAAAATATGGTGAGATAAGATTCTCAGATCCTATCGGACCTGCTTTGATTGATAAACCCGAACCAGATGGGGATTGGGAGCGTAAATCTGAATTTATGACTTACCCCCCTATGGATGAGGACCACCCTGATTATGATCCTGAGTATCCTGATGAACCAGACTATGATGAGGAGCCTGAATTTGATGAAGAGGCATACAATGCTTCTTTCTATAGACAGCCCCAGCGAGGTATGTTCTACCAAGATGACTTACACAGCTATGCCAGAACTCTAGAGTACTACTGGGATGAGTTACTAAGTCAAGCTACTGGCAGTATTTTTATTATGTGATCAATCAAAATGATTGTAGCCGATATCAATCCACTCCCGGTCAAAAGCTTCGCACCAGTTCTCGACTTGTCGGGCATAACTATGAGCTGTCTGCTCTTTCAATTCAGTTGAGTATTTCTCCCTCAGCTCATCAATCTTTTCGGAAAGTCTCTGGAGTCTTGGACGCATGTCCTGCACGAACTCTCTAAACTCCTCGCGGGAACGGTGGATCTCAGGATCAGAAAGATAATCAACGGATCTACGGAAGGAATTCACCTTATCCATCCACTCCATGAAGCGAAGGGTTAGGAACGTCTCAGCTTGATTGAGATGTCGATTTTCCTTACGAACCTCAGAAAGTCCAGAAATCGATTCTGAGACACGGGTTAGAAGCTGACTGCTAGGACCAAGACCAAACCCTTTAAGCTGCTCTGAGAGGATACCTGAGAGCTTTACGCACTTACTGGACAACCGACCGATGTTTTTGTCATCCCCCCGCTCGTGAAGTCTACGCTTTTTACGTTTTTTCTCTTTCTTTGCCCATTCCTCAGGATCAAAGCACTTTAGGAAAATCGCTGCATTACTCTTCATAGCACCAGGACGGGCTGATGTGCTGGAAATCCCCATTGTTGAACTTGTCTCTTCCATGTTCATAAATAGTTTCAACTTATGACCAGCATTATAAAGGAAATCTGCCAACCCGTAGTGTAGGGGTTCTGGCCAATCACCAAATTCGCACCATTCGTAGTCATCTGCTTCCCAATTCAGAATTGGCTCAAACTCGTCCTCACACACCGCTACGAAGTTATGATATCGAAATCCACTTTCATCATCTTCAAAGGTGTACACATGCTGAAGGTCGTACCTGCCAACGTAACCAACTTCCTCGTCTACTTCTCGCCTAACAGCATCTTGAGGAGCTTCGCCTTCGTCTATCGCACCTCCCCAAGTCCCCCATGTATGAGGCTCTAAAACGTAGCTAGATCTATACTGAATCAGGAATCGCTGAGTCCTTTTGGAAAAGAAGATACACCCCGCACCTTGCTTTCCCCAGAATCCTGTTTTATCGAGAGCATCTTGGTGCTGGGCATCCATGCCTATAGATACTACTCCAGAGCTTTTAGTAATCTTGGATTACCATTACGCACATTTTGTTTTGATACCGTTACATAAACGAAGGGCTCGCCTCCGTGGAGAGACCCAAATACTCTGTGGTTCCCATCACGCATTTGCACAGATAACTGACCTATGTCACCATCAACAGTGTTGTGCATTTCAGCTACTTTAGCTTTTAGATGTTCTGTCATTGCCAATGCAACTGGATGCTCATCCACGGGCTTGATGTCCTCAACATCTACATCGTTGTATCCAAGCTCTATGTGAACAAAGTCATCGTAGTAATAATCGTAGAACTCTTCACCTTGATCAGACAAAAAATCTGTTGCCCAATTTTCGACTGTAGACTCGGTATTGTCTAGATATTCATCAACCTCCCATCCGGCGCTCCAAGGTTCATCCATACCAAACTCGTATATACGCTCTTTCGACCTACGTGTTTCAACAACGTCGTTGTAATCAATCTCTGAAACTGAAGCGTATCCACACTCAAATTTCACATCTTCGTTCCTACGTACTTCTTTTGAGATCGCTGCGAGCTTAGCATTGTCAAAGATGTTGTCACTGCGCGGAAAAACATATTCAGGGTAGACTCGAAGCATTCTGCCTTCTGGACCAAACCATGTTACGTGGCGACCTTTCTTAGCTTGGAGACCATGTACGTCGTAATCGTGGCTATAATGATTTTCGAAAGAATCTGCTTCAGCATCGTCGATGTAAAATTTAGAACGAGGACTTTCGAATAGTCTTAAGAATTCGATCATGAGGCTCCGAGTGTAATAGGTTCTATCTCGGTTAACGTACCGAAAAATGGGTCGTCTAGAGGGTCATCGAAAGATGTCCTTTTGTGTATTTTTATACCTCGTTTCGACAATTCACGTTCCAGCAGCTTATGGTAAATTCTCTGCCTTCTTTCGTCTCCTTCGTACTCTTGTCGAGAAGCTAGTAGAATGTATTTAAGCTCTACAGAGGTATTCTTCTTTACCCCATCATCGCGTACGTTCTTGATAAAAGCATCGACACACTCCATAACCCCAGATAACACTTGATGTGCATGACGTTTATCAGTCAACGCAGGTTTCTCTGGTTCTAGTTCTATATAGGTGTCTTTAGTAGGTATCCCTTGCATGATACGTAAACCTGCAAGCGCAGGTTCAACTTTTTTTTCATGGGCTATTGCAGAAGAAAAATCCACCCTAAGTCCATCTTGCTCATTATCTACTTTTATAAGTTTGCAGTATACTAGGTAGTGCTCTCCATCTACATCGAAACTCATTTGTTCTTCGTGACGAATAGGCTTGTGATAACCCCACGCAGAACGTACGCTTTTAACATCTGACCTTGCTTCGAATAGTTTAAGAAATTCTATCATATGAATAGATACACACGGGAGTCTATTTTAGCGTTCTTCTCTCCGAAGGAAACTCCTGCACGATTAAGAAGAGTACGTACCGTTGCTTCAGTTACATTCCTTTTCAGAGCAATATCTTTGACGGACATCCCTTTTTGGTACATCTGAACAGTTTCAGTGCGTGCTTTAGAACCTCGTGGGCGACGTAATTTTTCTAGCGTTTCCTTAGAAGGTGTGTGTCCTTTACGCCCTTTCTTTTTAGTATTTGCTTCTAATTTACCACACTCAGGACAACCTCTTCCGGCTAGATGATTCGAGGGTGTTTGTTCAAAATCCCCGTGAATTGGACAGGTTATCTTTAATTTAGTTAGAGCACCCTTGTATTCTGTTTTAGAGTATAAGTACTTGTTTCCGTGACAGTTATTAGCTCGTTTTATAAACTCTTCTGTTGTTAACTTCTTCATGACGATACTTTATAACTACCGGCTATATAAGTCAACAAAAAAAGAAGGCGCTCAATTAAGAGCGCCTTCCCGAATTTGTAGTAAAGATACTAACTAATTAGCCTCCGAAAGAAGCAGTTGTGTTAGTGATCTTCATTTTCGCGTACATCTTATTGTTTACCATCCTCTTACCGTATTGAGAGGCGAATCCCTTACGGTTAATGAAGTCATCAAGAACGACATTAGGTGTTGAAAACAACAATATCCATGGCGCAAACACGTAGCCAGTGCTGATAAAATCGTTACCCTTGTAACCGAACAGAGCTTCGTCCGTTCTGTAGTGAGGGTCACAATATACATCCATTCCCTGCCAGCGACCGATCTTGTGAACCCCTTGCACCTCTGCCTTGTCAGCAGCAGGTTCGAAGTTCGGAAGGGTCTTGACGATGTTCGCACCAGAGATACCAGTCAGCATCCAGTTGGCGCTCACACGGTTAGTGGCACGTAGGATGAACGAGCTTGCCTTAACAGCAGCGTCTTGCATCGTAAGCTTGTGCTCCGTGTAAGAGATGTAGCTGTTAGTTGGCACTGTTTCGTCCCAAGTAACGACACCAGCTCCTGCCTGACGACGAAGATCTTCGATGATCTCACGGTCGATCTCCCACTGAAGGTGGTTGGCGATAGCTGTCGAAACCATGTTTTCGGCATTGACCTTGTGCAGAGCTTCAAGAGCTTGTGCAGCTTCCGTAGACCAACGTCCACGTAGCTTACGCTCTTGCACTTGGATAGGTGAGCTGACAATCTCGAAGTCGATCTGCTGAGCAGTATCGTTAAGTTCCGAGTTGTAGTTGTAGCTTGCTGTTACCGCAGATAGAGCGTCCAAGTCCGAAGAGTTGGAGTCAACCACGATTTCACCAGTGTTGTAGTTCACCGAACCAGCGGTAGCGTTGTCACTGTTGTCGAGAAGCTTACCAGCTCCATCGTCGTAAACAGTGTTCGTACCATCCGAGATGATGATTGTTCCTGGCATAACAGGTCCGTAAGCAAGGTTAGTTGCTGAGAAGTCACCGTTGGCGTCAGTTGTGCCTACAACCTCGTTGGACACAGAGTCCGCAGAGTCAAGGTAAGCATCAGCGTGTGCCGTACGTGCATCCCAGACCTTCGCCCCACGAGGACGATCACCTTTTGCCTGACCAGTCACGAAATTCATGAAGAAGATCTGACCAGTAGGTCCGTCAAGTGGCTGTAGTGAAACCAAGTCTTGTGCGACAAGGTTCTCAGACACGATTGAGATAAGCGGGAACGCGAACTTGTCGAAGTTACCAACCTGTAGTGTGGTTGATGTCTCGTCCAGTCCTTGGCGATACTGCTTGTAGTTTTCTAGCATCAAGGCTGTAATGGCTGCTTTTTCAGGACATCCGATGTCCTCCACCATTTCTTGCCACCCAGAAGCCTCGCAAAGCGATTGGTCCTTAGTGATTCCCATAGTGGAGTTAGCCAATTCGTACCCTCGAACTAGGTTTTCTGCTAATTTAGCTGCATGATTAATCATGATATTTTTCTAGTTTTGGTTATTGAGTTTGAATTAAACCGCGAACTTACTTCCTTTTGTTCGTGCGCGGCTGACCATCGATAGCGCAGGGTGAACTGATTCCTTCAGATCTTCCTCTCCGCTATTCTTGCCAGTTTTACCCTTATCGGCGCTTTCGGTAAGGGTCTTACCCTTCTTACCTTTCTTGGATTCTACGGTAGAGATTTCCTCTTCATCGTCTCCTTCTAGCGCAGGATCAGGATTTTCGCTAACAAGGTGCTTGCTCATTTCTGTGAACTTGTCGAAGGTCTTGCAGTTAGCAAGCTTCTCTCCATAACTCTCCCACAGATCTGGGCGACGAAGTTGGATATATGCCATACCCATTTCTTTCATGTCCTTGTTATACTTCCCAGCAAGTTCCTTAGCAGCCTCTTCAAAGCGCTGTGAGCGCTCGACTAGACCTTCTGGACCTTCAACGTTTCCGTCTACTATAGATTCTTTCAACTCTTTGTACTTAGCTAGCATATTTGAAGAAGCTTCGGCAAGCTTCTCGTAGCGAGCTTGGAGTAGGTTGAGTTGACGTTCAGTGCGAGTCTGGATCTTGTTAGACTTGACCCGCTTTGCCTCACGGAGTGAACGCAAGATTTTTCTTCGGCTCTCCATTGGCATCTTATCGTCAATTTCGTCATCGAAATTATCTTCTGGACCCATTTCTGGATCGATGTCACACTCGTCCTCAGGACAAATGTCGTTGCTGATGTCTCGAAGCTCAGAGGCAAGCTGTTCGCACTCAGGATCTTCCTCACATGCTTGCTCAAGCTTTTCAGCGGCTTGGTCAAGGATGTCAGCAACTTGTGCGATATCTTCTTCTCCACCCTCTTCTTCAGGCATATCTTCAGGACCAGCATCAAGTTCTGGCTCAACAGAAGGTCCGTCGATTTCCTCTTCTCCACCCTCGTCGTTAAGATCGTCTTCAAACTCCTCTAAGAGCTTGAGAGATTTCTCAGCTACCAGCTTAAGTGAAGCGTCTTCTTCAAGGATTCTACCGATTTCAACCCGATAATCGTTAACTGCTTCGAAGAAACCGATCTTTTCGATGGGCTTCAAATCGCTGATATCAGTTTTCCGAAGTCGAATCACATCGGTCTGTACTTTAGTTAGTTTAGATCGTGTATTCATATCGTCATGTGATTCGGTAACTGTGCCGCTTACCGGGACGGGTTCATTTTCCAGCTTGAATGGAAAGTCGTATTCGTAACCTTTGCTCTCACAGAAAGTGTTCATTGCCTTAAGCGCAGCAACCTGAGAGATAAATGGTTGGTGAAATTCAGTCAAAGGAGTGTTATCGTTGCCGTTATACCAGCAGAATTTATTCGACTCTGCAATCAATTGAATAGGGATAAGTTGCTCACCCTTGTTCATGATTCCAGTGGCTAGAACAAAACTGCTTTCTTGTACTTTTTCGTCTTTCATCGGCTTCTCTTCTTCTTCAAATTCTTTAGCGTCGATTGTTTCTTTGATGATATTTACTCGCTTGCCTAGATCAGACTCGGCTTGAATGCGAGGAATAGCACGAGTAACTGATGGGCTGAAAACCACATCCCAAGTTTCAAGCTGGAAGTCTTCATTCACCTCCAAGCAATCAGAAGATTCAGAAACTGTTCCATTACCTCTGCTAGACACTCCAAACTTGACTCCTGCCATCAAAAGTGCTTCGACGATCTTCCCTTTTGGAGTTGGCAGGGTTTCGTATGCTCCGATGATATCGCCCTCTTCTAGATCTGGGTTTGATCCGATTTCTTTTGGTGTGGCGTAGCGAGCTTCGACAATAACGTGACTCACTTCATCGAGTTTAGTAAGACCGTCTTCGGGATGCTCGATCATCCCCAAAACTGCTCGATCCTTCAAGCGATTCTGGAAATCATTACCCTCGTTAAAAACTTGATCCCAGACGTTTTTACCATAACGACGACCATTTTCGTTGATAACTTTGTAGTTCTGGAAAACCCCTTCAACGCGAAGGACCTTCTGGCCAGAACCTGTAGCAGACTCAACGAGTTGAGGCTTTCCAAGTGGTTTGAAGGGCATATAGCCACCTAACAGTAGATTTTCCATCGTAAATAACTACGTGAAAAATCAACTAAATTGAAAAATGACAGTTTTTACTTAGAATATTAGAAGCTTATTGCCACTTTATGTGTAACGATTTATTCTAAACTTTTCGATACGAGAAGGGTAGTCCGAATGCCAATCTTCAGGGTGTTTTCTTACATCCTTCGCTTTATAGCCTCTGTACGGGAATAAATTATTAGATGTTATATCGTACGGTTCGCCAGTATCAAATGTTTTCCCAAAATATTCTTCACTCCATCCAGGTGCTCCGAATTCTTCTCTGCACCATGCATCAAGCGCCATAACACGAGTTAATTGAATACTATCAAAATCTTTCGATGAGATAAAGACTTCTTGACCGTAATCAGCACCTAAAGCTGAGGGGACTTTAAATTCGGCTATCCAAGGTCTCCAATATCCATGAGCGTTTAACCAAAATTCAGGGTTCTTAGCTAAGAAAATTCCTGGTTCAGTCCAATCTCCACCTATAGTAGTGTTATTTTGAGGGTAAAAATCTGGGTCTAATTGAAAATCTTTATCATCCGTTAAGTGGTATAAAAATCTAGTTTCAGACTCGAATAGTTGGAGGAACTTAACTGGCATAGTCAGACTTGTCTTGGGTTATACAGTGAATGAAATTCCACACGTAGTCCAAAATAGTGACCAGCTTCTCCTCTGGGACACCAGCTTCGACCAGTTCTTTATGCAGCATTGGCGTGACACTAAAAACTTTACTCTCACCCGTGTGGTACGTGACTTTGACACACTGAGACATTGGCCAGCGAGTCACTAAAAGAAAACCTTTAGGAAGTTGAGGAGGTTTGGGTAGTTTCTGACGGTAGTAGCTCTCCTCACTAGCCGTCAAAGGTGACGGAGCGAAAGACCTCCAAGAACCCGTTTGCAACGCTCTGATCTGATACGCCAAGGGTTCCTTTTCTAGCACAGTACTCTCCGAAAGCTTGCTCATAGGTCATGTTCTTTGCGCCGTAAACCGATAGTAGAGGTCTCAGCGAATAAGGTTTGTGTGCTCGACAGAAATCCTTAGTAGCTGGGAACCGCTTCAAATCTAACTCCTTAGCAACCGAAGGTCGGACCGAGTTTTTGATAAGCGCGTTACAGATATGTAGTGCGATCAGACGATCATTAGGAGTTTTGAAACTTGAAATGAGCTTCCGAAAATTCTTGAATTCCCCCTTTTTCAACATGCGCTGAACCTTGTCGATCGTAGCACGCTTTGGAAGTACAAGCTTGCGCGACCACTGCAAACGACGCTCGCCGGATACGTTATTTGCGTAGAATCTTGCACCGAGGGCTGAATAGAAAGCTTTGTCAATACGACCAAACAACCCGTTTGAAAGAGGGTAGATGCTAATGACATCCTCATCGGGATCGTAATGAAAAGGCTTGTTACCTCGCTCTAAACGCTCGACAAAGCGAATTTTTTGAAGCCCCTCGTAGCTCCGTTGTAGGTCCAGCTCGTCTACCCGACTCCAGAGCTTAGGCATGAGGCTGCTAACGTGTCGCATTGCTTTGCGAAACCTCGTACCCTTACCTACCATTACTACCGGAATATTATTCTTCATCGTCTACAATCTCGACTTCTCTTGGATCGATCTCTTCGATATTATCACCATCTTCTGGAGCAATTCGGAGTTTCCCCCCTTCTTCTCCAGATACAGTTCCCACAACTTTCTTCCCACCTTTTTTGAAAATAACTGTTTTACCTGTGATAACGTCTGAGAGTCCTTTACCAACTTCTGCACCTGCGGCTGTTCCTGCGGCTGCTCCTGCTTTGGTGTTGGCTGCTCCTTTAGCCACTTTCCCAACACCTTTGACAACTTTAGCTGCTGCTGGTGCCATCCGAGCTGCTCCTGCTACGAAAGATGCGATTTCAGCCAAACGAGCTTCACGCATGTGGTTTGGGATAGTTGTTAGGTATCCAAACTTATCCCCCTTTAGCAACCCTGCTGAAATAGCTTCGTTGATAAGTTCATTTCTGAAGCCTTTGCCTAGAAGCACTCCCCGAGAGAAAGTACCGTGCAGATTGCATAGGGCATTAAGCTCAACCAGCTTACCAATTGTTTCGGACAATTTGCTTTCCAGCTTTTTCAAAATGTCGAAGCTTTTTTCAGTAGGGTATTTCAACATCAACACATCTGCTTCTGCATCTCTACCTTCGGCTTCGATGATACCGTACTTCCTGTGGTGTCCATCGAGAATTTCCATATCCTCAGATACCAACATCATCGGCAGAGACTCCAGACCATTCTTTTCGATCTCCTCAGCGATGCTCTTGACTTTCTCTTTCTTGACACCATGCTGAGTTGTATCGAGATCAACAACTTTGATATTCCTAACTTCAAAGTTTACGCCATGTTCTTCGAAAACCTCTTTGACTGCATCAATATCATTGGTGCTAATCTGAGGCATATCACGTCTGAAATATTTTTCTAGTAGGTTCATTCGATTCCTAAATCATCTATGAGTTTTTCTTTTTCGTCAGGTTCCGCCTCCTCTTCCTCCTCATCTTCAGGAGGTTCTTCACGAACATCTTCACTTGGAGGAGGTTCTTCTTCCTCACCTCCCATAGTATCATCGCTAGGATCTTCCATAGGTTCTTCGCCTATGTCTTCAATTTGGTTAGCAAAACGACGAACACCCTGAGTCAGTTCTAGTAGATAATCGCCAATATGTCCATGATTATGTAAATCCCTACCTTCAATTTCATCCGAGAGTAGTGTCAGCCATTTTTTCACCATGACAGGAGTAACTCCTTCACCCGAAATGTCGGATAAGGTTTGTTTTAGGACCCCGATAATTCCATCCAGAAAATCAATTTGAGGAGGAGAAGGTCTTTGATTCAGGGCTGAACTCAATTCTGGTTTGAGCGCTGCTTTTTGCTCTTCCAAAAATCTCACAGCCTCGTGAGCAATATTGTTGAACTCCTGAACCATATGGTCAACAATCCCCTCTGTCAAATTTCTCTTATCGAGCTTCTCGTGCAAGCGATTCAAAACTCCACCTCGTTTCCAACGTGGAGGGTCAACAGCCACTTTCTGTGGATGGGTGTGCTTTCTGTAGTACTCGTCTGCTGAACTCATATCACGTTTACCTTAGGTGTTGTTGTTGGACTGACATTCGGAGGACCACCTGATGGTTGAGGTTGTACTCCCGCTTTTTCAATCTCATCTATCTCTTTAAAATACTTGTCTAGGTCTTTCTTAGACATAGATAGATAGTTGGCGACCCCAATTAAATGTTTACAGAGACACAATTTACCTGATGGGTTAGTTTTAGATGGGAAAGCACCATTTGATTCTGCGCCACCTTTTGGCTTATGACTCGCACCTGCTTTGAATAAAACAGCGTGCCAACGGTACTTAAAGTCCGGGCAGGTGCAGAACACGTGGCACGGACGATTCCATTCACTACGACGATCCTTTCCAGATGTCTGACCTTTTTTTGTCCGGTACAAAAACTTCACATAACCCTTCTGTCTCATGCCCGTGGTCGAACGATCTGGGCGCGATTTAAAATTATACGCAATTTGAGGATTCCCATCATCTGCAACCTGCATTTTCGGAGGACGGGTAACGACAAATCGAGAACCGTTAGATTGTCTATCAGGTACAGTTACATCATAGATCCAGCCCTTCGATGTCTTTTTCAATCCTCCGTATTTGTAGCCACCGTTTGCACGAGTAAGCCCCCAGAGCTGGTTAAAAGTCATCTCAGTCAGCGTATGAACACTCTCTTCCAAGTCTCCTAGAAAGTAGATGTCCATGGCATCTTGGATATTCTCAGCATGTTCAGAATAGTTCTTCTGAACATGTTGTAAGAATTTACCAAATTCCGTAACCTTGTCACCTCCAGCCGCCTCAGCCGCTTCAAAATGCTTTACCAGACTATCGACTTCGAAAAAGCCTTTGGGCGCGTTAGATACAAACGCATCATAGTCAGATTCGATATCTTTGATAGTATCGTCAAAAGAACGTGTGTAAGCCGAACGTGTCATGGACTGACGAACGTCCTCAAGAGAGAATTTAGTTCCTGGCACACCGTCTGGTCCTACTTGACTGACGGTGAATTTTTTACCTTTCGACTGAAGCTCCGTGAATGGGATATCTACACGAACGTTTAGAGGCACCTGAGGTTGACCTAACAGTATCTCCTGCATAAGCTCCTTAAAATAAGGAAGGCTATCGATCGATCCATTACATCCAATGTGTACATTACTCCCACCTTCGTAGATCACAAATGCCCAGTTTTCAAACATGATTGAACGTTGGACCTGTTGGACCGCATAGAGGTGCTGGTCATTGTCTGGGTCAAAAAGAGGATCTTCTTTGTTGAGCTGATCTTTTGAAACTAGATCCCCTACCCAGCTATACTGGCTGTATTTCGAGAGATCCTTTAGATTTGCAAGTACTGGCCAGATTGGGGTAAATACTCTACGGCGTACTTTTTTACCCTCCACATTTTGGCTGGAAATACTGAAAAGCTTCCTCTTATTTGGAAGCCATTTGTTGCCAATAAAATAGTGGGATTTGATTTTTAGCTTCACATAACTCTCACCATTTGGGATGCACCAAAAGCCAAGAGCCTTACCGCCACCTTCTTTCTCGTCGTTAGCGTCTGTATCAGCCTTACGGGGTGTTGACCCTCCTTTAGGGGCATCCTCTTGAAGAAGTTGCGCCTGTGGTTCGTTACGAGCTAGTTTTGAGTATAGTGATTCTCTCCGAGGTCGATTAGTATCTTCCTTAGCCTTGTTCTTCGCTGCGAATAAATTCTGATAGATAGATTGGCGCATACATTAGCTCTGCTTCAGTTTTATAGGCTTGTAGGAATTTTTCGATAAAACGTCTAGAGCACCATAGTCTTTTTCAGGACGAGGAGCATATGTGAAGAGCCAACGGCTGGTTGGAGTATTACAATCTCCGTAAGAAATGTCTTCTTGTTTTCCGCTACGCAACATAATATACTCCTTATCTTCAGCGAAAGAATCGAGCGCACGATATTCCGTTCGGATCGTATCCATTAATTCGTTATGGCTGTTCTGATCTAGATACATCGCTAGACCTACACCTAATGATTCCCAGCGATGAACACTTATCTTGAACTTCTTCTGAAAGGCATTGACGAATTTTTCATGTGCTTTTTCGCACTTTTCAGGATCACAGTATTCAAGTGACATATCCTCAGTCAATTGCTGTGTTAGCCTCTTAAGTAGTCCCCCCGTGAAGTTATCGTCATGATTACCTTCTTGTAGATCGTCTAGGATACGCTCCAAATTAGGACAATGCTCTTCTAGCAGTTCGTGTCCTAAGAACGTTGGTTGAGCACTGTATCGAGTCTCTACGAAGCTCACCAACTTGATATACCTCTTGAGATTCTTCTGTGTTGTCCGAGTTGTATGAGCTTGGATGTGCTCGATGATGGATGTCCAACCATCGTGCTCAGACTTAAACTCACGCGCCTGTGTTTCGTCCAAAACATTTCGCATTCCCAAGAACCTTTGACCATTATCTTCAGATAACAACCTAGAGAGTGTCTCCACCCGTTCGGACTCAGAGAGTTCTTTGTCGATAAATGACAACCAGCCATCCTCTTGAAGAAGGAAATTTCCGGTTCTTCCGATATTTTTAAACTTAGGGAACATTAGCCTGAGTTGATTGTATAAGGTGTCGTATCGGTATCGCTATCTACTTGGTATTGGAGCCCAATACCTGCCATTAAATCACCTGAAGCCATTATCCTAAGATACTGCTCAGACGAGGTAACCTTGATAGATTGAACTTCTCCAGCAGCTACTTGGAATTGAGTAGCTGTACCTCCGGTAGAAACCGGGAGGGTTATATCTGTCCAGTCCGAACCGTTTGCTGACTCTTGAAACTTATAGATTAAGGTGTTAAGGGCATCTTGGTTCTGAAGAGAAATCACGAGCGTATCTACTGAACCGTCAACCCGTATGGTTTCCGCCTCAGAAGCTGCGATTTGCTTATTCAGAAATTTAGATACCAGCATAACATTAGTTTCTTCCCGGTGGACGACAAACGTCAACTGAGCAAGTGAGGTTGATCATCTGCTTTTCACCTTCCGAAGAGTGGTCAAAATTACCTAGCTTTAGGGAGGTTGGGAATACGCCTTCCAAGACGAACTTTCTGTGAGTCTCACCGTCTGGTGTCATGATCAGGATCTCACCACACTTCTTGTAGACCGCAGCGTTGTTGATTGAACCATTTTCACCAACTTGATTTAACCATCCAGTGAGGGTCTCTAAGCCAGCCTGATCGATGTAATCATTGTAGTTCAGTGTCCAGTCATCAGGAACCTTGTAGGCACCAGCATAGTGCGAGGTTTCGTTGAAGTATTTGATACCCTGCTTAACGAAACCAGCATCTGGTAGGTCCGTATCATTAAGTTGGA
>Ga0180434_10000398_pt1 | contig 64006 bp, 56 predicted proteins | sample SS_ome_7_FD_132453 | JGI IMG/M metagenome (GOLD analysis project Ga0180434, IMG submission 132453) | Hypersaline lake sediment archaeal communities from the Salton Sea, California, USA - SS_1_D_2 metaG | ecosystem: Environmental > Aquatic > Non-marine Saline and Alkaline > Hypersaline >...
AAAACGTCAGGTTGAGCGAATACTATACCTGGAACTCGTTCACTGACAACTTTGGAGGAACAAAAATGGCACTAACTCTACCGCTCAGAATCGCCTCAACAGCCCCTTCTTTCATCACCCCAGTATAGACCCACCAGTTGCCGTACTGCTCCGCCAGCTCGAACCCGGCCTCTGCCGCCCAGGCGACGGTTGTCCGCGCCAGTGGATAACCAGGGCCGAGGAACTCTTCGGTGATGGATAGCAAGCCGCCCGGTTTCCCTTCGGCAGGCTCAGGGCGACGAAGCACGCGGCGCAGTTCGGCCAGCGCCTGTTGTCGGTCTGGGATCTCGGGCAGCACCGTCACCAGGAAGGCGCGATCCACACTGGAATCGTCGAGCGGCAGATCGTAGGCGCTGGCGACGTGGGTTTCCACGTTCGTCAGCCCGGCTTCCTGAACCCGCTGCTCCACCTGGGCGATCATCTCCGGCTGGATGTCCACGGCGATCAACCGTCCCTCCGATCCCACACGCCGCGCCGCGTCCACGGTGAACACTCCTGGACCAGGGCGAAGCTCCAACACTCGCTCGCCAGGGCGGATGCCCACCCGGTCGAGGACGGGCCGCATGTAGCGGCGGCGGATGGGGTTGTTCACGATACAGCTCAACGCCGCCGGGCAGGACGCTGAGTAACCCAACCGGCTCGCCAGCCAGGATAACAGTTTGAGCGGAAATAGCCAGAAGAATAGCAGCCCGCCGATGACGCCCAACAGCATCCACAATAGCTTCATCGCGAATCTCCAGCACCCACCGCGTAACGCAAGGACGCCTCGGCGTGAATGGTCGTCGTGTCGAACAACGGTATGGGGGTATCCTCCTCGCTGACCAACAGGGGGATCTCGGTACACCCCAGGATGATCCCCTCGGCGCCGCGCTCCGCGAGTTTGTTGATGATCGCCACGAACCCCGCCCGCGATTCGTCGCGGATCTGGTTGGCGACCAGTTCGTCGTAGATGACGGCGTTCACGTACTTGCGCTCCTCGGCGTCGGGCGTCAGCACGGTAATGCCCTTCTGGGCCAGCGCCTCCTGGTAAAACGTCTTTTCCATCGTGAATTGCGTGCCAAGCAATCCCACCTGCTTCATTCCCCGGCTCAGGATGGCCTCGCCGACGGCGTCCAGCAGGCTGAGCATGGGAACGTGTACGCTGGCCTGGACCTGGTCAAAAACAAGGTGCATGGTGTTGGTGGCGATGACGATGAAATCGGCGCCCGCCGCTTCCAGCTTCTTGGCTCCCTCGCTCAACCCCTGGGCCACCAGATCCCACCGCTCCTCGCGGGGCCAGTCCACGTAGGGCTGGAAGCTGACACTGTAGATGATGATCTCAGGATACCCATAGTCACCGAATCGCTCGGTGTAGACGCGGGTGATGTACTCATAGTACGATATGGTTGATTCCGGGCTCATACCGCCCAGAATGCCGATCTTTTTGTGCATCGTTTAGCCTCCTCGCTACAAGGTGATGGTTTCCATCTCCTCCATCACGCGCAATTCGATGTCTCGACCAAGTGATTCAAGTCTCTGGGCGAAAACGTCCAGATCTGCGGCGGGCAGCTTGCCGTAGGCGCGGTAGTGGTGGGGGATGACGAGCGGCGCGCCGAGGGCCGCCGCGTACTCCGCCGAGCGCTCCTCTTCGCCGGGGTTCACGCTGACCAGGGCCACGTCGGGCGAAAAGCGCGCGCCGATGTCGCTCGGCATGGCCGCGACGTCCACGCCATCCTCCTCGGCCTCGTCCTCCGCGACGAAATGCAACACCCGCAAACCATCCGTCTCCACACCAAAACTGGTCAGTGGCAGGTAGAGGATGTCGTCGGCCAACTGACGAAAGGCTTGCAAAAAGTCGAGCACCTTTTCCGCTCCGAATTCCTCGATCATGTCGTAGAGCGATGTTCCCATCGGCGGCGAGCGAAAGGCGTAAAAGTGCACGCCTTGTACCTCAACGCCGTCACCCCAGGGGATTGGAAAAAGACGGTGCTGGGTTTCGGGCGCCAGTTTCCGAAGCGCGCGGCACAGATGCGGAATCGCCACGACCAGGGCGGGCGAATCGCCGCGCACGAGGTCTGGCACGTCGGCAAAGTGATCGAGATGTCCATGAGAGATACAGATCATCTCCGGGAGTGGGAACGAAGTCTTGATCCGCTCCCGGTACACGTCGAGATACGGATCAAAGATGATGCGCGTTTGATAGCGGGTGGTCAACTGGAAACAAGACCGTCCTAGCCAGGTAAGTTTCATGTTGCAATGGCTCCTTTTTCCGTCAGCGTCCACACTCGCTCGCCTTCTCCTGCCGCGCACAACCCTGCCAGAGGGCACGCGGAACATCCCCCGGCGCACCCCCCGCTCACTTGCTTCAAGTATCCCATCCGCGCCAAGTCTTGCAGCATCGCTTCGACTAACGCGGGGGTGGTATCCAGCTTGCGAGCTAGGTCGGCTACCTGGTGGGTCCCTCCTGCTCGCAGCAAGGCTAATAGTTTATTCAACATCCTCGACGCTCTCCTGTCGAATCATCCAGTGGGCCAGCAGGCTGGCGATCAGGCCGGTGATGGGCACGGCCAGGACCAGTCCCACGCTTCCCACCAGCGTGCGCACGATCTCCTCGGCGATGGGCTCGCGGTTGATGCGCCGCCAGATCGGCTCCTGGTAAATGGTGAAAACGAGCATTAACGGCAGCGACGCGCCCACGTAGGCCAGAAGCAGTGTATTGACCATCGCCGCGATGTGATCTCGCCCGATGTTGAGGCTAGAGCGAAAAAGTCGCCGCCAGCCCAGGTCGCGGTTCGTGTTCGCCAGCTCAAAGACCGCCGACGCCTGCCCCACGCAAATATCGTCCAGCACGCCCAGCGAGCCGATGATGATCCCGCCGAGCACCAGCCCTCGGAAATTGAGGTCCGCCCCCAGCTCCATCACCAGGTAGGAACTTTCCTCCACGCTCAGGCCGGTCAGGCGAGTCAAACGGACGAACAGCCAGGCCAACGCGCCGGTCAGTATCAGGCTCAACATCATCCCCATAACCGCTGCGTGGGCCTTGAAATTCCAGCCATAGATCAAGTAGGTGGAGACGGCGAGCAGCACAACGGAGCCGACGATACTGACCAGGACCGGGTCCCGCCCGGCCACGATCTGGGGCAGAATGAAGAGGAAAACCACCAGCAGGCTGAGCAGCGTGCCCGTCAGCGACCGCAATCCCTTGCCGCGTCCCACCAGCAGGATCAACCCTGCGAACAAGGCTCCGATCCAGAAAAGCGGGCCGGTACGCACAAAATCGGAGATGTAGAAGTGATCGCCGTTCGGCCCCACGGCACGCTCCAGGTAGACCCGGTCACCGGGACGGAATAACCGCTCCTGGCTGATGATATTGACGGTTCCCTCTTCCACCGCGATCTCCTGGCCCGCCAGCGAACCCTCCTCGACGTGCAGCAGCAGGCGTTGGTAGGGCCGTGTGTTGCCGTCACCCAGATCGATGTCGCCCTCCTCCAGCACTTCGACCACGCGCGCGGACATGGTCTCTGTCTCGCCGGGCGCGAGGACTTGGTCAGACGGAGGGGATGGCTGTCTGAGTCGCGGCCCCACGAAAATGACCGCTACGGCCAGCACGACCAGTATGACGAGGGCGACAATGAGCACAATTTCGAATCGCTGCATCAAAGCCCCGCCAAGTGAGCCAACCAGTAGATAGCGATCCCGGCGGTCAGCGAGACGACCAGCAGGAATCCCAGATTGAAGAGCGTCCACCGCCAGGAGCCGGTCTCTTGCCGGACGACGGCGACCGTCGCGACGCAGGGGATGAAAAGCATCTGCACCGCCAGGAAGGCCAGCGCCGTGGAAGCGGGGAAGGCGGACGCCAACATCTCTGCCAGTCCTCCCGCTTCTGCGTCGCCCGCGCCAAACAGGACGCCCAGCGTGGCGATAGAGTTCTCCTTGGCGATGAAACTGGCCAACAGCGCCACCGTCAGCCGCCAATCAAAGCCCATCAGCCGACCCACCGGCTCGAACAGGCGACCGATGTGGGCCAGGAAGCTATCCTCGACGTCGCCGCCCGGCAGCGCCGAAAGCGCCCACACCACCACAGAGACCACCAGGATCAGCGTGCCGGCCTTGTGTACGAAGGAGAGGCTGCGCTGCCATACCCGCATCCCGATGGTGCGCCAGTTGGGGAGGTGATAGAGGGGCAGTTCCATAATGAACGCCGCTCGTTGCCCTCGGAAGATGGTCTTGTTGATCAGCACGCCGGAGAGAGCCAGCACCACCAATGCCAGGAGAATCATTCCCCAGGAAACGAAGGTGGCGGCGGAGCCGAAGAAGGCGGGGGCCAGGAAGGCGATCACAGTCATCCGGGCTGTGCAAGGGATCAGGGGGGCCAGCAGGATAGTCAACAAGCGCGCCCGTTCGGACTCGATCACGCGAGCGCCCAGCACCGCTGGGACGTTGCAGCCAAAGCCCAGAAACAACGGCAGGAACGACTTGCCGTGCAGTCCCATCAGGTGCATGAAACCATCCATCACGTAGGCCGCGCGGGCCAGGTAGCCGATGTCCTCCAGCATACCCATCACGGCGAAAAAGATGACCAGGATGGGCAGAAAGGTGAGCATCGCCCCCACGCCGCCAATGATCCCGTCTGCTACCAAGTCAGTGAACCAGGCCGGCGCGCCGACCAGCCCGGTGCGAGCCAGTTCCCCCAGCGCCCCCACCACGTAAACATCCAAAAGGTCCTGCAGGGGCGCGCCCACCGTGTAGGTCAGCCAAAAGATCAACCCCAGGATGCCCGCCAGGATCAGCATGCCCCAGAAAGGATGAGTGGCCCAGCGGTCCAGTCGCTCCGTCAGTCCGATCTGACCAGCCCGTGGGCGAGTCACGGCGGCGCGGATCATGCGCCCGATCCATTCGTACCGCCCGCTGGCCACGGCCACCAGCGCGTCGTCGTGGGCGCGCAGAACGTCGTGGACTGCCTCCCATTCTTCGTCCGAAAGGCAGTCCTGCATCATTCGCGTGATCTCGTGATCTCCCTCCAGCAGTTTCAGCGCCACCCATTCCTGCGGATAGGGATCCGGCACGCAGCCATCGATCAGTATTTCGACTTCTTGCAAGACCTCCTGATGGTCGGCTCGGATGCGAGGGGGCTTGGGGGCGTAATCCACGTAAGCGTCTCCGCGTGCTACACGGTCTACCGTCTCCAAGAGTTCCTGTACGCCCTCGCTCCTGGTGGCGGTCATCGGTACCACGGGTACCCCCAGCGCTGCCTCCAGTACCTCCGGCTCGATCTCGAAACCCTCCTGCCGAGCCACATCCATCATATTCAGCGCCACGATCACCGGCGCGGGCAGCGCGACGAGTTCCGCCACCAGGTAGAGGCTCCGCTCCAGGATCGCCGCGTCCACCAGCGCTACCACCACGTCTGGACGCTCTCGAATGATAAACTCGCGGGCGATGACCTCCTCGGCGGAATTGGCGGTCAGGCTATAGGTGCCGGGTAGGTCCACCAGCCGGTAGGTGATTTCACGGAAGGTAAAGGAGCCTTCCTTTCGCTCGACCGTCTTGCCGGGCCAGTTGCCTACGTGTTGGTTGAGGCCGGTGAGGAGGTTAAAGATGGTGGACTTGCCCACGTTGGGCTGTCCAATCAGCGCCACCAGGATGGTTTTTTCTGCCTCGGCAACGGTGATTTTGTGATGTGGCGGAGCGGTGAGGACGTTCATATCGATCTCCGCACATAGACCCGCCCGGCCTCGCCGCGACCCAGTGCGACGCGAGCGCCCCGCACCCTGGCGATGAGCGGCCCGCGGCCAAAGTTTTGCAAGATCGTCACTTCTGCGCCCGGCGTGAAACCCAGCGAGGCCATCCGACCCAACATGCACCGCCCATTGGCCAGTTCAACCACCACGCCATGTTCGCCGGTATGCAAGGTGCTCAACGGGACTTTGTCATTTGATCCTGGTGATAGTGCTGCTTTGTGTGCTCTCGATCTATTCCTACTTCTCATAGTTGCTTTGTTCTCCTACATTGTACTTGCATTGGGCGCAGTAGCCAGTCAGGTGCAAATGGGCGTCGATCACATAAACTTTTTCTCGCTCGCTTAGCTCCTGTTCGATCTGCGCCACCAGGGACGTGTCGAACTCGATTACCTTGCCACAGCCACGGCAAGTAAAATGATAGTGTGGATCCGCACGCACTGCTTCATAGTGACAGTGTCCCTCACCCAGACGATGTTCCTCCACGAGTCCGAGTTCTTTGAGTACGGCCAGTGTGCGATAGACCGTCGCCAAACTGATGTCAGAGGCAAGGGCTTTGGCCTGCTCGTAGAGTGTATCAGCATCCAGGTGATCTCCGCTCCCTTGCAGCACCTCCAGTATCAACTGGCGCTGGGAAGTTAATCGCAGCCCTGCTGCTCGAAAGACATCACGCAGATGTTCGTTCGACTCGTTCATACCCACCCCTTATTGAGAATGATTCTCATTATCAATGATACATCCTTTCTGCTCATTTGTCAAGTGACGCCCGACACCTTCCCGAACGACGCCAAACACTCATCCCCCTGAGTTGGATCTATCAAAACTCCCTTACCGGTCATGCCCTGGTAATGTGGCATTGTTGCTGCCGCAGAAAGCATATCTTCTGATATCACCGATCGCCATCACTTCTTGACAGTGAGGTTAAATAGCGGTACAATGCCTTGAGGAGAATTGAGGTAGAAAAATGCCACTATATGAGTACAAATGTTCCGATTGCAAGACACGCTTCGACGCTCTGCGAGCTATGTCAAAGGCCGATGCGCCCATCCCTTGCCCCCAGTGCGGCAGCATGGATACACATCGTGCCATCTCGCTGTTCTCGGCCATTGGGAGCGACGGGGTGATCGCGGGAGAGGGAACGTCGTGTGGCTCCTGCACACCTTCGGCCTCGTGTGCCACTTGCGGACACCAACCGGCGCGCTAGATTCGTGTGACAACTAGTTGAACAAGAAGTCACATTGCTGTTGAAACTTGAATTCGCCTAGCTGCTTTCCCACTCGCGGATAGCGTCTCTGATCAGCGTCTGTACCTGCGGGTCGGGGATATCACCCACGGAACTAAACGTCTGCTGACCTACATAGATGCACAGATTTCCGTCTTCGCCAGAGATCAGGCGGACGTTCTGCTTGATCAGCTCTGGCTGCTTCCGCAACCGCTGCTGCACCAATTCGTTAATTTCCCTCACCATAGGCAGCGGCCCTGGTTGCGATGGTTCAGAAGTCTTATCGGAGAACTTGTCGCGCTGGCGCAGCTGATCCAAAAAGTTCCCTGGAGCGACAGTGGGCTTAGGGGAAGCAGGCGGAGACTGTCGCGGTGTGGGAAGCCAACCCTCGGCGAACGCCAGCACGGCCTTGAGCGCCTCGATCGTTTCATGCCCCATTTGTGAATTGGCAACTTCTCGCAAGTGACGATAGCGTTGGCCCTGCACGAGGACAACGATCCCCCTTTTTGTGCGCGAGACGCGCAACAGTTCTTGTTCATCAGTGCATGCAGCCTCTGGCTCTGTTGAGGTTGCGGCCGTAGGAGATTGGTTATAGGACTTGTCCCCACTGATGTAGCCCACGAGCCAGATGAGCAGGCCCCCAAAAATCGCGGAAATAATCGCGACGACGAACAGGAAGAATTCGGGTGGTAGTGTACTCATAGTGCTCTAATGATACCACAGAGAACTCAAAATGTCTATTGGCATATTCATCAACCTCCAGGATTGACAAATCTCAATTATTACTGTATAATCGGTATAAACCGAAATAACCGAAGGAAAGCAAAATGTTTCAACTGACGCCAGGAACCCGGAAATTCATCGTCCATTGGGGGAAAATGGGGGCACGCTGGGGCATCAACCGGACGGTCGCCCAGATATATGCCCTGCTCTACATCGCCCCCGAACCGCTCAACGCCGAGGAGATCAGCGAGACGTTATCCGTGGCCCGCTCCACCATCAGTACTGGTCTGCGAGAGTTGCAGAGTTGGGGGATTATCAAAGTCGTCCAGGTGCTCGGAGACCGGCGCGATCACTTTGAGACAATGAACGACGTGGGAGAGATGTTCCGGATCATTGTGGAGGAGCGCAAGCGCCGGGAACTGGATCCAATCCTGGGGACGTTGCGCGAGTCGGTGGCTGAGCTCGAAGCGAGCGATGAAGATGAATCCTATGCGAGGGAAAGGTTGAGCGAGATGCTCGATTTCTTTGAGACCATGACGGCCTTTTACGAACAGGTTCAAAAACTCCCCACAGATGCTCTCATCAAAACGGCCGAGATGGGAGACATCGTTCGCAGATTTGTGGGTCTGTCCAAGTCGTAGGAAAGGTTGTTTTGTTGCCTTGTTTCGTTCTCCCTTTGTGCTTCTTGCTCGGGCTGTTATTTCTGTTTCCGCTACTGACCTTCAAAAACGACTTGTTACGAAGTCAGGAGGTGCTTTGATGAAAGTTTGGATCGGGAAAACTCTTGTTGGTATAGGTATCGTTCACTCTATCGGCGGATTCATGTTTTTTCGTCCCACTTTGGGCGTTTTCCTCAGTGAGAGGTTGTTCAAAACCATAACTGTTGGCGGGGATCCCGTGCGAGAGGCGGCATTCTGGTTTTTCTTTGGCGGATTTACGCTCATGATCATCGGCGGTCTTGTAGATCGGCTTGAGCGTCTTGGCGAACGTCTGCCTGCTTTCCTGGGCGGGAGTTTTGTGGCTCTCACCGTTCTGGGCATCATCATGATGCCCGCCAGTGGCTTTTGGCTACTCATCCTTCCCACAGTTGGCATGGTTCACCGGAATATTCGGAATACGAACGCGGTAGTTGAGCAATCGCTGTAGATCACTAATCTATCTCCTTCGATCCGGATGATTCCTTGAAGACTTTGACGTCCCTGGGATACAGGCGCTGACGACAAGCCGACGAACCGCCAAGTTTTACAGAGACAGAAAAGTGCGGTATAATCGGCTTCGCTAACAAGAGGAGGCGATCGTTGAAGGCACTGATTACCGGGGCGGGCGGGTTCGTTGGGGGACACCTGTGCGCCTACCTTTTGGCGCATACGGATTGGAAATTGGTGGGGACCGTTTATCCTCACCCGGTCGATAAGCAACCGCCGGAGCGGTGTCTGCGACTCCAGTACGCCGACCTACGCGATCCAGAAGGGGTGCGCGCGCTCGTGGATGAGGTACAGCCCGATTATATTTTCCACCTGGCCGCCCAGGCGTTTGTTCCCACTTCTTTTGCCGATCCCTGGGACACACTAGAAAATAACATCCGTGCACAATTGAATCTGTTGGAAGCCATGCGGCAGTCGGGGCGCAAAGCGCGGATGTTGGTGGTCGGCTCGAACGAAGAGTACGGCGCGCCTCAGCCGGAAGAGTTGCCTCAGACAGAGAAAAGCCCGCTGCGACCTACCAATCCCTATGCGGTGAGCAAAGTCGGCCAGGATTTTTTGGGACTTCAGTATCATCTGGCCTACGGGCTGCCTGTCGTGCGGGTGCGCCCGTTCAACCACACCGGTCCGGGTCAATCCCCTCACTTCGTCGTGCCAGCCTTTGCCAGCCAGATCGCCCGCATCGAGGCCGGCCTGCAGGAACCGGTGATGAAGGTAGGTAATCTGGATGCGACTCGAGATTTCAGCGACGTGCGAGACATCGTGCGAGCGTACCACCTGGCGGTGACCGAGGGAGAGCCAGGGCAAGTGTACAACCTGGCGTCGGGACGGCCACAGTCGGTGCGCGATCTACTGGAGATGCTCTTGAGTTATTCTCAGACAGAGATTCACATCGAAAGAGACCCGGCCCGCTACCGACCTGTGGACGTGCCGGTCGCCTACGGCAGCGCAGAAAAATTCCGCCGCCGCACAGGCTGGGAGCCTCAGATTCCATTTGAGCAGACGTTGCGGGATACGCTGGACTATTGGCGGGAGCAAGTAAGAGAGCAGGAGTAAAAGTAAAGGGCTATCCTTTCCCTTATTTCTTACTCGAACTGAAAAAGGAGCACAGTCAATGCGTAGCGATCAAGTCAAGCAGGGCCTCGAGCGTATGCCCAACCGCGCGCTGCTCTACGCGACGGGGGTTACGCCCGAACAGATGGACAAGCCTTTCATCGGCATCTGTTCGAGCTTTACAGACCTCGTGCCGGGCCACATCGGCATGCGAGGCCTGGAGCGAAAGATCGAGTGGGGAGTGGCCGCGGGTGGCGGCGCGCCTTTCCTGTTTTCCGTGCCCGGCATCTGCGATGGCGTCGCCATGGGCCATTCCGGCATGCACTACTCTCTCCCCTCACGCGAGCTGATCGCGGACATGATCGAATCGATCGTGCAGGCGCACATGCTGGACGGGTTGGTGCTGCTCACCAACTGCGACAAGATCACGCCTGGGATGCTGATGGCCGCCTGCCGGTTGGATATTCCCTCGATCGCTGTGACCGCCGGGCCGATGCTGTCGGGCCATCATCAGGGCCGCAAGCTGTCGCTGGTGCGCGACACCTTCGAGGCGGTTGGTCTATGCCAGGCCGGCCGGTTGAGCGAAGAAGAGGCGCTCGAGCTCGAGCTCGAGGCCTGCCCCGGCGAGGGCTCCTGCCAGGGACTCTACACGGCCAACACGATGGCCTGCCTGACCGAGGCGATGGGGATGAGCTTGCCGGGGACGGGCACGGGGCTGGCCGGTACAGCGAAGAAAGCGCGCCTGGCTCAGATGGCAGGAGAGCGCGTGATGGAACTTGTGCGCGCCGGGGTCACCAGCCGCCAGATCGTCACCAGAGAATCGTTGGAGAACGCGATCCGCGTGGACATGGCACTGGGCGGCTCGACGAACACCACGCTGCACATCCCGGCCATCGCGCACGCCGCCGAGGTGGAGATCACGCTCGACGATTTCGACCGCCTGAGCCGCGAGACGCCGCAGCTTGCCTCGCTGCGGCCGGGCGGCGATCTGATGATGGAGGACCTGGAGTGGGCAGGCGGCATCCCGGCGGTGCTCAAGAATTTGGGAGCGTTGTTGAACCGGGATTGTCTGAACGTCGGCGACCAGACGGTCGACGAGATCGTCGAGGCCACGCCGACCGGCGACGAGAGCGTCATCCACACCATCGAGGACCCCATCGCGAGGGAAGGCGGCATCGCCGTGCTGAAAGGCTCGCTGGCCCCCGATGGCGCGGTGGTCAAGCAAGGGGCGGTCTCATCCGAGATGATGCAATTTACTGGGACTGCTCGCGTATTCGATAGCGAAGACGCAGCGATGGCCTATCTGCGCGAGGGCAAGGTCGTCGAGAAAGACATCCTGATCGTGCGGTACGAAGGCCCCCGGGGCGGCCCCGGGATGCGCGAGTCGTTGGCGCTGACGGCAGCCGTGGCCGGGTGCGGGCTGGGCGCTCATGTCGCGATCGTGACTGACGGGCGCTTTTCTGGCGGCACGCGCAATCTCAGCATCGGCCACGTCTCTCCAGAGGCAGCGGAGGGCGGGCCCATCGCGCTGGTACGGGATGGAGACCCGATCAAGGTTGACCTGCCGGCCCGGACGGTCGATCTACTCGTTGATGAAGCGGAACTCGAGGAGCGCCGGGCGGCGTGGAAGCGGCCCGAACCCAAGTTCAAGCGGGGATGGCTGGCGCGCTACGAGCGGTTGGTCACGAGCGCGGCTCACGGCGCGGTACTTGAGCCGCCTGAATAAACGGAGGATATATGAAAGTTCTCATCACCGGCGTCACTGGCTTTGCTGGTAGCCACCTAGCCGAGTATCTCTTGGAACGAGGCGACGTTGAGGTCTATGGAGCCTGTCGCTGGCGCAGTCGGCTGGACAATCTATCCGACCTGGCCCGCCAGGGTCGCCTGAACCTGCGCGGCGTGGATGCCCTGGTCAGCAGCGAGGCAGAGTTGCGCGCAATAGTTGATCCTGATGGCGTCAATCTGCTGCAAGGGGACATGGCCGACCCGTATCAGATGAAAACCCTGATCGAAACAGTGAAACCCGACCGCATCTTTCACCTGGCGGCCCAGAGCTTTGTGCCCACGTCGTGGAGCGCGCCAGCCGAGACCTTTAGCATCAACACCGTCGGGCAGATCCATCTGTTCGAGGCCATCCGCGCGGTCGGCATCGACCCCTTGATCCAGATCGCTGGCTCCAGCGAAGAGTACGGCCTGGTCCATCCCGACGAAGTGCCCATCAAAGAGAGCAACCCCTTCCGACCTCTCTCGCCCTACGCGGTGAGCAAGGTGGCCCAGGAGCTACTCGCGTACCAATATCACCAGAGCTATGGACTAAAGACCGTGGTCACGCGGGGCTTTAATCACACGGGGCCGCGCCACGGGCCGGTGCTTTCCTGCTCCAGCTTTGCCCGCCAGATCGCCGAGATCGAGGCGGAAGTGTCGCCGCCGGTGCTGTACGTCGGCGACCTGACGACCCAGCGGGATTGGGTGGACGTGCGCGACGTCGTGCGCGGCTATTGGTTGGCGCTGGAAAAGGGGGTGCCCGGCGAGGTGTACAACATCGGCAGTGGAACCACGCGCACCATCCAGTCCATGCTCGATATCCTCCTCTCGTTGAGTCCGGTGGAGATCGAGGTGCACAAGGATCCGGCCCGGTTGCGCCCTTCCGACGTGCCCATCTTGTGGGCCGACGATAGCAAATTTCGGGCGCAGACCGGTTGGGAACCGCAGATTCCTTTCGAGCAGACGATGCGCGATCTATTGGATGATTGGCGCGAAAAGGTGAACCGTTCAAAATGAGTAAACGAATCGCTTTAATCACCGGAATTACCGGTCAGGACGGGTCTTATCTGGCCGAGTTCTTGCTGGAAAAAGGGTACGAGGTCATCGGCATGGTGCGCCGCACCAGCACGCTCAACTTTTCTCGTATTCAGCATATTCAGGACAAGATCAAGCTGGTCTCGGGCGATCTACTGGATCAGGTGTCGCTGATCGGCATCCTTCAGGAATACCAACCCGGCGAGATCTACAACCTGGCGGCCCAGTCCTTCGTACCGACCTCGTGGAAGCAGCCGGTCTTTACCGGCGACGTCACCGCGCTGGGCGTGACGCGGATGCTGGAGGCGATACGCACGGTGGACGAGAGCATCCGCTTCTACCAGGCGTCGAGCAGCGAGATGTTTGGCAAGGTGCGCGAGGTGCCCCAGGGTGAGACCACTCCTTTCTATCCTCGCTCACCCTACGGCGTCGCCAAGGTCTATGGCCACTGGATCACGGTGAATTACCGCGAGTCCTACGATCTCTTTGCTGTCTCTGGAATCCTGTTCAATCACGAGAGTCCTCGTCGTGGGTTGGAATTTCTACCGCGCAAGGTCTCTTATGGAGTAGCCAGGATCAAACTGGGACTGGCCGAAAACTTGGCACTGGGCAACCTGGACGCGCAGCGAGACTGGGGCTATGCCGGCGATTATGTGCGCGCGATGTGGATGATGCTTCAGCAGGAGCGGCCCGACGATTACGTCGTGGGCACGGGCGAGACCCACTCGGTGCGCGAGCTGTGCGAGGTCGCTTTCGACCACGTGGGGTTGGACTGGCAGGATCACGTCGTGCAGGATCCCCGCTTTATGCGACCGGCGGAGGTCGATCTGCTGGTGTCGGATCCGAGCAAGGCCGGGCGCGTGCTGGGATGGGAGCCAAAAGTCACTTTCCGCGAGTTGGTGCAGATGATGGTGGACGCCGACCTATCGCTGCTAGAAAAGGAAGGCGTTTGAATGAGCCACGGGGTAGGCGTCCCGGACCTGAAGAAATTGATCGCCTCAATGCTTCCTTATGCTCCAGAAAAGATCATCCTTTTTGGTTCCCATGCCCGGGGGGACGCCGACGAGTGGAGTGATTGGGACATCATGGTGATTCAGGAGACGGTGGAGCCGTTTTTTGATCGATTGAGCGATATTCCAATGGTGGTAGCGCCTGGCGTAAAAGCTGACCTGTTCGTTTACACGCCGTCCGAATTGTCCGAGATGCAGGCGAGCGGCAATCCGTTCATCGAGCGAGTCTTGGCGGAAGGAGTGGTGATCTACGAGCGTGGACGGGACATGCTCTTTCAAAACGTACCGAGTTTTGAAGCGAACAAAGGGAGCAACATGAGAAAAGAAGCGCGAGTTGAGGCAACCCGCTGGCTGGAACAGGCCAGGGCCAATTTAGACGTGGCGCGGTATAACGTACAGGGCAATTATCACTTTGCCGCGTGTTTCTGGGCCCAACAGGCGGCTGAACAGGCCCTAAAAGCATTTTTGTACGGTCAGGGGTTGCGATTCGTTCGCGGACATTCCGTCTACGACCTGGCCGAACGTTGTCTCGAACAGGAGGCCGATCTCGGCCTCGACCCGATTGCGTTGGCTCTTTTGGATCGCTTTTATATTCCGACACGTTATCCCAATGGACTGCCGGGCGGGATACCCGCAGAGGTGTACACCGCCGCTGATAGCCAGAGGGCTTTGGAGTTGGCCGACCAGACGTTTCAGACCGTCAAAGACCAGCTGGCCGCATTGTTCCGTGCGGATGAGGATTCAAACTAGGAGCGGGTGAATGGGTAGATTATTTGGAACGGACGGTATCCGCAGCGTAGCCAACAAGTGGCCCCTCACCGTCGATTTTGTCCTTCAAATCGGCAAGGCGGCGGCTCAGATGATGCGGCACAACGGAGATACCCGGCCTGCGGTCGTGATCGGTCGGGATACCCGGCTGTCGGGCTACATGCTGGAGAACGCGCTGGCTGCCGGGTTGACGTCGCAGGGCGTCGACGTGATGCTGGCCGGCGTCATCCCGACGCCCGGCGTGGCCTATCTGACGCGAGTGCATCGGGCGCAACTGGGCATCGTGATCTCCGCCTCGCACAATCCCTTCGAGCACAACGGGATCAAGCTCTTTGGGGCCGCCGGTTTCAAGATTCCCGACGAGATGGAGTCAGAGATCGAACGGCTGTTGTTGGACGACGATATTGGATTTGAGAGTGCAGACGCGAGGTGGTTGGGTCAAAGCCGGGACGTCGGCGATTGGCGGCAGGGTTACGCGGACCATCTCGTCGAGGTGTGGGGGGAAGAGAGCGCCTTGCAGGGCCGGCGGGTCGTGCTGGACTGCGCCAACGGCGCGACGTCGGAGATTGCGCCAGAGATCTTTGACCGCCTGGGCTTTGACGTCGTCGCGATGGAGAACGCACCAGATGGGGTCAACATCAACGAGCACTACGAGTACATCTATCCTGAATCGCTCCGCGCCGCCGTGTTGAAAGAAAAGGCGCTCGCGGGCATCGCCTTCGACGGCGACGGCGACCGGGTGATGCTGGTCGACGAGAAAGGCGGCTTTGTCAACGGGGATGCGATCCTGGCGATCCTGGCCCGCGACATGAAGGCGAGGCGTCTCCTGACCAACAACGCCGTGGTCGGCACGCCCATGAGCAACTGGGGCCTCAAAGCGTCGCTGGAGGAGGTCGGCATTCGCCTGGAGGAGACGTCCGTCGGCGACCGTTTTGTGTTGCAGCGCATGATCGAGGAGAATTACGCGCTGGGCGGCGAGCAATCGGGCCACATCCTTCTGCTGAGGGACGGGCAGACCACTGGCGACGGTATCTACACCGCCCTGGCGGTATTGAAGGTGGTGGCGCGCGAGCCAGACCAGAGCCTCGCCGCGCTGGCCTCGTGCATCCGGGAGTTTCCCGAATATCTGATCAATATCGACGTCCCCAGTAAGCCGCCGCTGCACACGATCCCGGAGATTCAGGACGCGCTGGAACGGCTGCACACGTCGCTCGGCGATAACATCGACGTGACGCTGAGATATTCGGGGACGGAGAGCAAGCTGCGGTTGAACATCCGAGCGGGCGAGGAGCACGATCAGGATGCGCTGGAGCGAGAGGCGAACGCATTTATGGCCGTCGCCAGGCAGGCGCTCGCCTGATCGCGAGGAGTTATGGACGAGCGACGAACGTCGCGGTTTCGATTGATGACGTACAACGTGGGCGGAGGCCGGGAGGATTTTGGCTCGACGCTCGACGACGTCGTTCAGGTGATCCGGGAAATCTCTCCTGATATTCTGGTGGCGCAGGAGATAGCCGAGTATCAGGACGCTGACGGCGTCTGGCACAGCGCGCTCGATCCCATCGCCCAGGCCGGAGCGTTTGGGAAACACGTCCATTTGGGGCCGACCATCTGCATGCGAGAGCACATGCACGTGCAAAAGCGGTTGTTTATTCACGGTCTCTTCCACGATTGGCAGGACTGGAGACAGGGCAACGCCATCCTCTCCCGCTGGGAGTTTGTGCGGTTGGGTGATCCTGCCAAACCTGGCGCGCCGAGGAACGTGCCGATCTACCGGGCGCCACTCTACCAGGGAACGCGAGACACGGACTCCCGGTATGCGTTGATCGCGCGGATCGGCCGGGCGCCCGTCTTTCCCTTCGTTCTCGGCGTGCACTTGACGACGTTGGTCGCCGAGCGGGCGAGGGAGGGCGGCCCCCTGCCCCTCGCGGACAAAACCGAAGAGGCTCAGATCCTCCGTCTCAAGCAGGCCCGACGATTGCTCGATCTACTCAGGGAGCACGTGCTTGAGCGCGGCAAGGTGATATTTTTGCTGGGCGATTTCAACGCCGCGGCCAGCGAGCCTTGTATCGCGTCCGTGTTGGAGGACGAGGGCGAGTTCGTGCGCCTGGCGCCGACCCGGGGGACAAACGCGACCCATCCCAAGGTCATCGGTCCCATCGATCACATTTTCGCCTACCCGCGCGACAGGTTACTGGAGTACGAATGTTGGATCGTGGACAGCCCTTTAGCCCAACGGGCGTCGGATCATCTGCCGGTGGTCGCCGATGTCGAGGTGATGTGACGTTCACAGATTGTTCAGGAGGAATCTCATGGCAAAGCTAGAAGCAAGCATGTTTCGCGAGTACGACCTGCGCGGACAGGTCAACGACGAGGAACTGAACGAATACACCGTCGGCATCATCGCCCAGGCGTATGGGACGATGCTCCGCCAGAGAGACATCGACGCCGCTGTGGTGGGGCGCGATTATCGGGAGGGTTCCGAGCAGATCACCGAGGCGGCCATCAAGGGACTCGTCTCGACCGGCGTGAACGTCATCGATCTGGGGATGGTCTTGACGCCGATGATGTACTCGGCCCAGTACCACTACCAGACGAGGGGCGGCGTCATGGTCACGGCGTCCCACAACCCCAGTGGTTGGAGCGGGTTCAAGTTTGCCCTCGACTATTCCAAGACGCTGGGACCCGAGGAAATCCAGGAACTCTACCGGCTGACCGCCAGCGAGCAGTTCGCCACCGGGAGTGGCGCGCTCCGCTCCGAGGATTTCCTGGCCGACTATACCGCCGATCTGCTCAAGCGCGTGGAGCTTGCCCGGCCCGTCCGCGTGGTCGTCAACGCGGGCAACAAGACGGCGGCACCCTTCGTGCCAGAGATTCTGCGCCGGGCCGGCTGCGAGGTCGTCGAGCTGTACTGCGAGTTGAACCTGGATGTCCCGGATTATTTCGCCAACCCCGCCATCGTGGAGATGATGGACGACACGGGGGAAAAAGTCGTCGAATCGGGGGCCGAGATCGGGTTCGCCTTTGACGGCGACGGCGACCGACTCGGCGTGACCGACGAGCGAGGCGAGACGATCTGGCCCGACCGCTACCTCATCCTCCTCGCGCGCCAGGTGCTCGCCAGCCACCCCGGAGCCAAGATCATCTTTGACGTCAAGTGCTCCCAAGCGTTGCCCGAGGACATCGAGGCCCACGGGGGGACGCCCATCATGTGGAAGACGGGCCATTCCTACATCAAGAAAAAGCTGTGGGAGGAGGGGTCGCAATTGGCGGGCGAGATGAGCGGCCACATCTTTTTCGGTCCGCCCGACTATTATGGATTCGATGACGCGGTGTTCACGGCTCTGAAGTTGGCCGAGTATCTCTCGCAGCGCGAAAAGACCGTCTCTGCGCTCATCGCCGATACGCCGTACTACGTCTCCACCCCCGCCCTCCAGGCCAAGTGCCCCGTGGACACCGAAAAGTACGAAGCCCAGGTCCGGTACGAGATCGTGGACAAGCTGACGCAAGAGTTCAAGGACGAAGGGTACGACGTGATCGACATCAATGGGGCGCGAGTCAATTTTGGCGACGGGTGGGGACTGGTCCGGGCGTCGTCGAACCTGCCCGTGCTCGTTCTGCGGTTCGAGGCCAAGACGGAGGAGCGCGTCGAGGAGTTAAAGGCTCTCTTCCGGGAAAAGTTCGCCAGGTATCCGGAGATTGGCTCCGAGTGGGAGAGTGGATAGAATAGAGTCTTTTCATGCAGATATTGGGTGCAAGCAGTGCATATAGTAGCAGGAATGACATATGAACAATCCGATATTAGCTATAACCGGACTGGCTTCGATCTTGTCTCCTCCTCTCCTATCGGGCCCTGCGGCAGCTATCCTTTTCATAACCGTGTTCAAAGGTGAAAAAATGTGGCACCTACCACTGTTCTGGTCACTGCTGTTTGTTGTGGACTTTGCTGCTCTCGTGTTGATGGCTTGTACTCTTGGGCACCACTTCCCAGGTGCTGGATTTTTCGCATACTTGCTGATGCCATTCTCCGCAGTCATCTCGCTGGCTATTCTGCTAATATGGGGATGGAAATTGGGGAGGATGCCTGAGAGAACCAAATGGCAGCGGCTTGTGTATGTGGTTGGTGGGGTTATGATCCCATCTCTTCAGTTGCTGATGACGGAGGCATTGCCATTCGTCCGAGAATCAGCCTGCTGTATACCTGCTTGGTTGATTCCATATTGTTATTGAAGTGATTTCATGAGAATCCTAGCAATCGAAAAAGAAATCCCTGGCATCGCAGACGAGGAATTCAAACCTCATCTCAAAGCGGAGGCAGCCAAGGTGTGGGAACTCCACCAGGCCGACGTGCTCCGCGAGTTGTACTTTCGCACCGACTGGCCCGGCGCTGTCCTGGTGCTCGAATGCGCGGACGTCGAAGAAGCGAACGACGTGCTCAACAGCCTGCCGCTGGTCAAAGAGGGGCTGATCGCTTTCGACGTCATCCCGCTGGCGCCTTATCCGGGCTTTGCCAGGCTATTCGCCGAAGAAACTGTAGCGACTTTAGTCGCTCCACAGACAGGAGAGGCGACTAAAGTTCGCCACTACGAATCCATCGTTTCAAGCTTGACGGAACAGTAGCGCGTGGAGTAGATTATGAACGACATTCGATTCGGAACGGACGGTTGGCGCGCCAAGATCGCCCAGGGCTATACCTTTGACAACGTGCGCCGCGTCGCGCAGGCCGTCGCCGACTATTTTCGCCAGGACACAGGGACGGCAGATCGGGGCATCGTCGTCGGCTACGACAACCGCTTCGCGTCCGAACATTTCGCCGCCACCGTGGCCGAGGTGTTGGCCGGAAACGGCGTCCCCGTCCTTTTGGTGGACGAGGCGACGCCCACGCCCATCCTCTCGTTCTCGGTGCTGAGCCAGCAGGCGGCCGGGGCCGTCGTCATCACCGCGAGCCACAATCCGCCGACGGACAACGGCTTCAAAGTCCGCGATTATCGCGGCGCTGCCCTTCCCTCCGAGGAACTGAGACGGATCGAGGCCCGGATTTCCCAGTCGTTGAAGAGCGTCAAGCAAATATCCCTGGAAAAGGCCAGGGATGAGGGGTTGGTCGAGACCTTTGATCCCGCGCCCGCCTACGTCGAATACATCAAAAGCAAGGTGGACCTGGAGCCGATCAAGTACGCCGGTCTCACGGTGGTCTGCGACGCGATGTGGGGCGTGGGCGCGGGTTGGCTGGCCCGCCTCCTCGACGGCGGAGCGACCACAGTGAGCACCATCCGCGGGGAGCGCAACCCGGCCTTTCCCGGAATGCGCCAGCCCGAGCCGATCCCGCCAAACATCGACGCGCTGCTGGAGGAGGTGGTTGAGGTGAGAGCCGACGTCGGCATCGCCAACGACGGCGACGCCGACCGCATCGGCGTGGCCGACGAGAAGGGGAACTTTATCACCCAGCTTCAGGTCGGCGGGCTGCTGGCGCTCTATCTCTTGCAGATACGCAACCAGCGAGGCCCTATCGTCAAGACGCTGTCCTCGACGGTGATGATCGACCGGCTGGGCCAGCAATTTGGCGTGGACGTGTTCGACACGCCCATCGGCCCCAAGTACGTCGGCCCGAAAGTGATCGAGACCGACGCCATCCTGGGCGCGACCGAGAGCGGCGGATACCTCCTCCAGGGCTTGCCTGAGCGCGACGGCATCCTGGCGGCGCTCTACATCCTGGACCTGATGCTGCACGGCGGAAAGCAGCCGAGCCAACTGCTGGAATGGCTCTACGAGACCGTCGGCGCGCGCTATGCCTACGACCGGATCGACACCCGCTTTCCGCCGGAACAACGGGAGGCCATCGAGCAGCGGGTACAGAATGCCAAACCATCCGCCATCGGTGGGCTGGCGGTGACCGGCCTGGACAGGATGGACGGGTTCAAATTTAACCTGGCCGACGGCGGCTGGCTGCTCATCCGCTTTTCCGGCACCGAGCCGATCCTCCGCGTCTATTGCGAGACGGCGGACGAAGGCAAGGTAGGGCTGTTATTGACGGAAGGGCTAAGCATAGCAGGGCTGGCATAAAGGATGAGGACGGTTTACGGTAAGGAAGAAAGAAGATTGGAACGTATACCAGGAGCACAACGGAGACGACAATGCAATTGATTGATTCCCACGCTCACCTGGACTCGTCACGATACAACGCCGACCTGAGCGCCGTCATCAAGCGCGCGCGGAAGGCAGGACTGGTCGCCATCGTCAACATCGGGGCCGACCTGGACTCCAGCCGGGCGGCAGTGGCGCTGGCAGAAACGTACAAATTCATCCACGCCACCGTGGGCTTTCACCCTCACGGCGCAAAAGAAGTGACGCCGAGAAAGTTGGACGAGCTGCGCGAAATGGCGCGTCATCCGAAAGTAGTCGCCATCGGCGAGATCGGCCTGGATTACTACCGGGATCGCTCGCCGCGTCCGGTGCAGCGACGGGTCTTTGCTCAGCAACTGGAACTGGCGACAGAGTTGGAGTTGCCGGTAGTGATCCACGACCGCGACGCCAATGACGACGTAATCGCCGTACTCCGCGATTGGCTAATCTCCTCCCCCCCCATGGGGGGGATTGAGAGGGGGAGGCTTGGCGTCTTTCACACCTACTCCGCCGGGCCAGAGCGACTGGAAGAGGTGCTGGAATTGGGTTTCTACATCAGCATCTCCGGCCCGGTGACCTTTCCGAAAGCGGAAAAATTGCGAGAAGTGGCGGCAAAAGTTCCACTGGATCGATTATTGATCGAGACAGACTGCCCGTACCTGACGCCAGAACCGCATCGAGGCCGGCGCAACGAGCCGGCCTACGTACAATACGTCGCCGAGGCGATCGCCCGCGTCCGAGGCGTGTCGCCCAAGGCCGTGGCAAAAGCAACGACGGATAACACCCGTCGTCTGTTTGGCTTTTCATAATCGAGGAATATCTTTGAAAGAGTTACCGTTTCTCAAACTGATTCACGACGACCTGGAGCGGGTGGAGGCTCTCCTGCGAGAGCGCCCGCCAGGACGGCACGAGGCCATTGGCATGGCGCTCGACCACCTGCTTGGCAGCGGGGGGAAGCGAGTCCGACCGGCGCTGGTGCTCCTCTCCGCTCATCTCTGCGGGGCGGACATGGACCAGGCGATCTTTCCTGCCGCCTCTGTCGAGATGCTCCACACCGCCACCCTGATCCACGACGACCTGATCGATGACTCGCTGATGCGCCGGGGGATGGAGACGTTGAACTCTCACTGGACTCCTGCGGCCACAGTGCTCACAGGCGATTACATCTTTGCCCGCGCCGCACACCTGGCCGCTCAGATCGATAACGTCCGGCTGATGCAGCGTTTCGCCGAGACCTTGATGATCATCTGCAACGGCGAGATCCAGCAGATGTTCGACAAACAGCGCGGTCTGGTCAGCCGCCAGGAATATGAGCAGCGCATCGATGCCAAGACGGGTGCTCTCATCGCCATGTCCTCCGAGACCGGGGCCATTCTGGCAGGAATGGACGGGGAAGTGGCACAGGCTTTGCGGACCTACGGAACACACCTGGGACTGGCGTTTCAGATCGTAGACGACGTGCTCGATTTCGTGGCCAACGAGGAGACGCTGGGTAAACCGGTGGGCAGCGACCTGCGGCAGGGCCTGGTCACGCTGCCGGTGCTGCTCTTTCTCGAAGTGGAGCCTGACCATCCGGCGATCCAACAGGCGCTGCGGGGGAATCCTTCTGGCGAGGCTGTGCAAGAGGCCGTAGAGGCCGTCGTTGATTCTCCGGCCATCGGGCAGGCGTTGGACGTCGCCCGAAAGCACGCCGAGCAGGCGAAAGAAACATTGGATCGTTTCCCTCTCACTCCCTATCGGACGGCGTTATTGGACCTGGTCGATTTCACCATAGACCGCCGCTTCTGACCCCCGGCAATGGTTGATCTATCCATTGTCATCGTCAGTTGGAACGTCCGCGATCTCCTGCGGCGATGTCTGCACTCGATACTTGATACTCAGCACTCGGTGCGCGTCGAGGTCATCGTTGTGGACAACGCCTCGACCGATAGCAGCAGCGACATGGTGCCGGCAGAGTTTCCCGCCGTCCACGTCATCACCAATCAAGAAAACCGTGGATTCCCCGTCGCCAACAACCAGGGATTGGCCGTCGCTCAGGGCAGGCACGTTTTGCTGCTGAACCCGGACACGGAGGTGATGGACGCCGAGGTGGGGCTGGCGACAATGGTCGCCTTTGCCGACGCGCATCCCAACGTGGGGATGGTGGGACCTCAGTTGCTCAACCCGGACGGCTCCGTTCAATCCTCTCGCCGCCGCTTCCCCACGCTGGCGACCGCTGCCTTCGAGTCCACCTGGCTGGAGCCTTACGCTTCACGCCGCCTGCTGGCGCGCTACTATCTCCTCGACCGGCCCGACGATGTGGTCCAGGACGTGGACTGGGTGACGGGAGCGGCGATGATGGCCCGCCGAGAGGCTATCGAGCAGGTGGGGCCGCTGGACGAGGGCTTTTTCATGTACTCGGAGGAACTGGATTGGTGCAAGAGGTTTCGGGAGGCGGGCTGGCGCGTGGTCTATCTGCCCACCGCCCGCATCGTCCACCACGTAGGCAAGAGCAGCGAGCAGGTGGTCACCGCCCGCCACATCCACTTTCAGACCAGCAAGGTGCGCTACTTTCGCAAGCATCACGGGCGCATCGCGGGGGAGGCATTGCGATGGTTCCTGCTGGGCAATTACGTCTGGCAGTTGGGGCTGGAAGGGGCCAAGTGGCTGGTGGGTCACAAGCGGCCTCTGCGGATTCAACGGGTCGCCGCTTATTGGCAAGTGTTGCGCAGCGGGCTGCATGCTCGACAGGTGGAATGATGGTGCTCTCGTTAACTCATCATACATCAGAAAGACTATGCACGTAGAACGCCGTCAACTTCTTGGCATCTCCCTGACCAGTATGAGCACCCTTGCTCTGGAAATTGTGCTGACCCGTGTCTTTTCGGTGACGATGCGTTATCACTTTGCCTTTCTGGCCATCTCCCTGGCATTGATGGGAAGCGCAATGGCCGGCGTGATCCTGTATTTCTTTCCCCACCTGATCCGTCCGGCGCAGGTGCGGCGTTGGATCGGCCTGGCGGCCCTGGCTTTTGCCCTTTCCGTGCCGCTCACGTTCTTCCTGTTTCTTCGGATTCCTTTTCGACTGGCTCTGAAAGGGAACGCCTTCCCGCCTCAGCAGATCCTTGGCTTGGCGCTCATCTACCTGGACATGACCATTCCTTTCTTGCTATCTGGCCTGATTCTCTCCCTGGCGCTCTCGGCCTGGCCGGAGCAGGCGGGCCGCATCTACTGGGCCGATCTGACCGGGGCCGCGCTGGGCTGTCTCTTTAGCATCCTGGCGCTCGAGTCCCTGGGCGGCGCGGGGGCAGTGCTGGCAGTAGCCGGAGTGGCTGCTCTGGCGGGTCTGGCTCTGACATGGAGCATAGGTAAACAACGATTGCTGGCCTCGATAGCCGTGTTGACGCTGATCGGTCTGGTTTGGGGCAACGCCCACGGGGGCTGGATCGCGGTCTCTGTCAAGGAGGTCAGAGGAAAGATACCCTCGCTCATCTACGAACACTGGAATGCGCACTCCCAGGTGACCGTCCACGAAATTTCCCGTTATCCCTTCTTCTGGTCTGTGGACCTGCGCCATTGGGATGAAATCGTTGCAGCGGGGCGCTATCTGAACCACGCCCTGCTGCTCATCGACGACGTGGCCGGGACGCCCGTTCAAGAATTCCGCGGCCATCTCGACGAAGTCGAGTTCCTGCGCTACGATCTCACCTCGCTCGTCTACCACGCCATCGAGCGTCCCACGACGCTGGTGATCGGCCCCGGCGGTGGTCGAGATGTGCTGGCGGCGCTTGCTTCTGGCGCGCCGCACGTGACAGCCGTGGAAGTGAACCCAACCATCGTGGCGGTGGTGCGCGAGCGTCTCGCCGATTTTGCCGGGTACCTGTACGAACGCCCCGACGTAACCATCGCAATAGATGATGCCAGAGGATATATCACTCGCAGCCCTGAACGGTACGACGTCATCCAGGCCTCGCTGATCGATACGTGGGCGGCAGGCGGCTCTGGCGCTTTTGCTCTCTCCGAAAACAGTCTCTACACGGTGGAGGCCTTTCGCGCCTACTACGATCACCTGAGTGATCGAGGGTTTCTCACCGTCTCCCGCTGGTACCTGACCGAGAGGCCTGCCGAGACACTGCGTCTCGTTTCGACGGGGATGGAGGGCTGGGCCAGCGCGGGGGTGGCCGACCCCCGGCAGCACGTGGCCGTCACGGCCCGGCCCAACGCAAAAGGCCAGATCGAGGGCATGGCGACGGTGCTCTTCAAGCGCGCTCCTTTCACGCAGAACGAGGTAGCGACGCTGATAGCAAAATCTGAGGATCTGGGTTTCACGATCCTGTACGCGCCGGGCCTGACAGCGCACGACGAGGTGGGACAGTTCATCACGGCAGAGAACCACGCCGCCTTCGTCGCCGACTACCCCCTGGATATATCCCCCGCTACCGACGACCGTCCTTTTTTCTTCAATCTGGTCCGCCTGGGCGATCTCTTTGATCTGTCCCTGGGCACCAGCGGTGTCTACCGCACCAGCGTGGAATCGCTTCTGATTCTGTTCGCAGTGCTGGGCGTGACGGTTGTGATGGGAACGCTCTTCATCGTTCTGCCTTTGTGGATGGGTGTCCGGCGGCGGCGGGCACTGACCCGTCCCCCGTGGAAACTCCTGGTCTACTTTGGAGGGTTAGGTGCGGCTTTCATGCTGGTCGAGATCCCCACCATCCAGCGATTGACGATCTACCTGGGAAGACCGGTCTATTCTCTGGCCATAGTACTCTTCTCACTTCTGCTTTTCAGTGGTCTTGGCAGCCTGTGGAGCGGGCGGTTGGCCAAAGCATCCTCTCGCTGGTCAAGGAGATGGCTCTTTCCCCTGCTGGTCATACTGGTGATAGCGCAAGCCGTAGCCGGGTACTGGTTGCTACATGCCACTATCGGCTGGTCCCTTCTCGCCCGTATGGGGGTGACAGTGACCCTGTTGGCTCCGCTGAGTTTCTTGATGGGAATGCCCTTCCCGTTGGGGATGCGCTGGGCTGGGACGCATCATCCCGGGGTGACGCCGTGGTTGTGGGGAATCAACGGAGTGACGTCGGTGCTTGGCTCAGCCCTGTCCATCGCTCTGGCGATCCACGTTGGCTTTCCTGTCACACTGCTCGTCGCGGGGGGATTGTATGGGCTGGCAGGGGCGGTGCTGGCGCGAGAGGTAGGTAGATAGAACGATGCGTATCGGACTGATCACCGGCGAGTATCCTCCCGATCAGGGCGGCGTGGGAGATTTCACCCGCGAGCTGGGACGAGCGTTGGCGGCCCTCGGCCACGATATCCACGTCATCACGACCCAAGCTCCGGTTTCCAACTCCCAGTCTCCGGAGATGCAGGTACACCGCGTGGTAGGCGACTGGGGCTGGCGCTGCTGGCGCGACATCATCCATCTCGACGACGAACTTGGCTTCGACGTGCTGAACATCCAGTACCAGGCCGCTGCCTACCAGATGCACCCGGCGATCAATCTGTTCCCCTGGCGATCAAGACGACGTGGGAAACCTCCGGTGGTCGTAACCTTTCACGATCTTCAAGTTCCCTATCTTTTTCCAAAAGCTGGCCCACTGCGCCAGTGGGTGGTGTACACACTGGCCCGCCAAGCCGACGGCGTCATCGTGACCAACCGCGAGGACGAGGTGCGAATCTCAAATCTCAAATCTCAGCTTTCAAATCTGGCCCGCATCCCTATCGGCAGTAACATCGCTCCCCAATTGCCGCCGGGCTACGACCGCGATGCCTGGCGGTCGTGGTGGGGGATCGCGCCGGACGATCTCTTGCTCGGTTACTTTGGTTTTCTCAACGAGAGCAAGGGGGGGGAGGAACTGGTTCAGACACTGGCCTTGCTGGTGGAACGGGGAATGCCCGCTCATCTGCTGATGATCGGCGGGCGGGTGGGCAGCTCTGATCCCACCAACCTGGCCTACGCCGAGCGAGTGGATCGCCTCGTCGTCGAGCAGGGCCTGGCGGAGCGGGTGCACCGCACCGGCTTTGTGCCCTCGGAGGAGGTGTCGGGGAGCCTGGCGGCGGTGGACGTCTGCGTGCTGCCCTATCGCGGCGGCGTCGCCTTCTGGCGCGGGAGCCTGCACGCCTGCATGGCCCACGGGCGGGCCATCGTCACCACCCGCCCGGCGATGCCGCTGCCAGAGGTCCAGAATGGGGGGAATATGCTGTTGGCACAGCCACGCGATCCCGATGGTTTGGCAGAGGCAGTGGCGCGGCTGGCGACTGACCCGCCGCTGCGGATGCACTTGGAGGCAGGAGCAGCGGCGCTGGCAGCGGAATTCACCTGGGAGCAGATCGCTCGCCGAACGGCGGCATTTTTTGAGGAAATAGCCCGTGTCGCGTGAGATGAATGTTCGGACGCACGAGACGCGCCCGTATTGGCGGATGACCGCGATGCTGGCGATCACCTTGCTGGCGTTTGGGCTGCGTCTCTTCCGCCTGGACCATCAAAGCCTGTGGGTAGACGAGGCGATCAGCGCCTATCTGACCACGCTGCCGCCCACACAGATCATGCTGAACAGGGCGAACGGGTTGCACCCGCCCACCTATTTCCTGGCCCTCGCCGGTTGGACGGCTCTGGCCGGGCGCAGCGAGTTCAGCCTGCGCTTCTTTTCAGCAGGAATGGGGTTACTGCTCGTGCCGCTGATTTACCACGTGTGCTACCGCCTGTTCGACGACCCGCGAACCGGCTTGCTGGCCGCTTCCCTGGCCGCCCTCAGCCCTGCCAGCATAGTCTACGCGCAAGAGACGCGCATGTACGTCCTGCTGCTCCCGGCCTATCTCCTCGTCCTGAGCCACGCGCTCGCTCCAGAGAAACTGGTTCGGCGTCGCGATTGGATCCGGCTCACCGCGTGCGAGATCGTCTGCATGTACTTGCATCTTTTCTCGGTGTTCATCTTGGCGACGGTCGGCCTGCTCTTGCTGATCACCCGGGTCTGGCGGAATGATCGTCGGGTCTGGAGATACTGGCTGACGAGCCAGGCGTTGGCCGGGCTGTCCTACGTTCCCTGGCTGCTGGTGATGTGGCGCTGGGGCGCTGACGTGCCCGCCAAGCTCTCCCGTCGCGACTGGCGCGCGACCGAGATGAGCCTGTCCCGGTTTCTCCGCCTGTTGTGGGAGTTTCTCAACAGCGGGCTGGTGGGGGCCAAAAAGATAGACGGAATGGGCCATCTGCTGGGCGCGCTGAGCCTGCTGCTGCCCCTGGCGTTACTTTTGGCGCTTCTCCTCGACCGTCGCAGGAAAACATTGCTGGCGACAGTGGGAGGATTTCTCCTCCCTCTGCTGGGGAGTTACTTGGTGTGGTATATGCGCCCCCTCGCTCACCCGCGTTACGTGGTGTTCCTCCTGGCACCTCTGCTGATCGTGTCCGCTCGCGCCGTCGTCGTGCTGATGCGGAAACCGGCGACGCGGCTCCTGGGCCTCGCTCTGCTGGGAGTGCTTCTCGGCAGCGACGTGCTCGCCCTGAGCCACGTTTTCTTCGACGAGCAGTTCTTCCGTCCCGACATGCGCGCCCTGTCGACGGCGATAGCCAAGCGGGCTGTGTCGGGCGAGGCCGTGCTGATGCCGTCCGGCGATCATTCGCTGTGGTATTACGATCCGTCGCCGGCGGAGCCGGTCAGCCTGCCGGGACAGATCGGGACCGAGGGAGGACAACTGAGGCCGCACGAACTGGAAGCCGATTTGAAAAATCGCCCCGGAGCTTTTTTGGTGACGTACCGCGATCTGCGCGCCGTGGATCCGCGGAATCAAGTCCCCTTTCTCCTCGAGACCAACGGGCGTCTGGTCGAACAGTTCTCTGTGGATCGGATAGACGTGGAGCATTACGCCCTGGAACCGGATTGGACCCTCCCACAACTGACTCCGGCGGCGGTGGCATGCGGGCCGTTGACGTTGAGCGGCGTTTACTCCCAGGCGGTGGCGAGCGCCGACAATGCCGTCACCGTCGCGCTGCGGTGGCGTTTGATGGAGCCGGTAACCTTCGACTACAAGGCCACCGTGCGCCTGTGGGATGATGCGGTGAACACCGGGGGGCAGTTGGCCGTCGACGACGCGCGGTTGCTCAACGAACTGGGCCGTCCCACGAGCTACTGGGAGACGGGCGAGGAGGCAGTGAACGCCTACGTGCTGCCGCTGCCGATGGGGACGCCGCCGCTAACCTACACCCTGGGCGTCAGGTTATACGGCGGCGGTCACCTGACGTGGCAGACGGGCGAGGAATGGCTCACGCTGGGGCCGGTACGGCTGTCGCGGGCCATCGGCCAGACAGGCGATCCCTACGGTTCGTGGGGGGGAGCGGACTGGCACATTCCTGCTACCTCTGAGGTAGCCGAAGGTCTGGTGTTGGAGGGATATGCCCTGCGTCCAGAGGTGCTAAAACCGGGCGACACGCTCTACGTCACGTTGCGCTGGCGCGCTGTCCGCGACGACCTGGCGCACTATGCCCCGCGCCTGGAATTGCACCAGGGTGCGGATATACTGGCCCAGGACGCCGGCTCGCTGTTCGAGCGTTACCCAATGGAGCGTTGGGCCGCCGGCGAACTCCTGATCGAGACCCGGCAGTTGCCGATACCACCCACGTTGGCCCCACTGGAGTTGGCGTTGGTCACACAAGAACGAGCGATACCGGTGGGAGAAATCGCGGTGACGCGAGAGGCGTTACAGTGGGAGACGCCTCCGACCGCCCGGCCAGCCTGTGCGCGCCTGGGAGGAGTAGCCGAGCTGGCAGGATACGATTGGACGCCTGTACTCGACCAGCCTGGCGCGTGGCATCTGACGCTCTATTGGCGCGCGTTGGCCGACTCGCCCCCGGCGGAATCTTATACCGTCTTCACCCATCTGCTCGATTCCGAGGGGACACTGCTGGCGCAGCACGATGGGCTGCCCGGTGAGGGAAAGCGACCGACCACCACCTGGCTGCCGGAAGAAATCGTCCCCGACCGCCACAAGCTGATACTGAGTGGACCACCCGCCAATCCCGCGCGCCTGCTCGTCGGGATGTACGACCTGGCGACGATGGAGCGGCTTCCGGCCTACGACTGCGCCGGTCAGCGATTGCCCGCCGATGCCATTCGTCTGACAGAAATCGCCATTGAGGAGACCCCGTGACCATCAAATCCCCAATCTCCCGCCTGAAGCGCGTTCGATTGAGCGTTGTTCATTGTTCATTGTTCATTTTCTTAATGGCTTTTCTGCCGCGCGCCATCTATCCGGTCTCCCGGCCTCTCCAGTGGTACTTTCGCTCGGCCAAGTTCTTCCGGGCAGTCCTGGAGGGGGACTGGGCGGGCACGCTCTTTTCCGAGCATCCCGGCGTGACGGTGATGTGGCTTTCGGGAGCGGCGCAGTGGGGCTGGTATGGCCTCCGGTCCCTCCTGGGCCTCGATCCTCCCGCGCCGCTGCAAACGGAGGGCTATGCCTTCGCCGATCGGGTGGCAGTGGGCATGCTGCCGCTGGCGCTGGTCGTGGCCCTGGGGATCGTCTGGGGCTGGCATCTCCTGCGGCGCCTCTTTGGGCAGCGGGTAGCGTGGACAGCGGCAATCTTGTGGGCGCTCGATCCCTTTTACCTGGCCAACTCGAAAATGCTCCACCTGGATGCGCTCCTCTCTACACTGATGCTCCTTTCTGCCCTGTGGATGCTGGTCTACCTGCGAGAGCGCCGCCTGCGACCCCTGGTCATCTCGGCGATCCTGGGCGGGCTGGCGGTGCTCACCAAAGTGACCGGGATCTTTCTGGTACCCTTCCTCGGCCTGGTTCTGTTAGTAGATATAATACACAGCAAACGACGCGCCATGCGCAACACGCCATACGCCGTACGCGATCTCCTCCTCTGGCTCCTCGTCGCCGCCGTAACCTGCTTCGCGCTCTGGCCCTCCCTGTGGGTGCAGCCGGGAGAAAGCCTCGGCCTTATTTACCAGAAAGGATATCGCCTTCACGCCGATCAGCCGCGAGAGAACCCGATGCTGTATCGAGGGGTACTGGCGATCCACGATCCTGGCCCTCGTTTTTACGTCGACGTGCTGTTGTTCCGGACGACGTTCCTGACCCTGCCCCTGGCGTTTATGTGGCCGCTTCTCCTCGCGCGTAGACAACGAGAGGAACGGTTGTCCATTGGACTCCTCGTTGCCTTTGCCTTCTTCTACTTTATCCAGATGTCGCTGGGCAACTGGAAGTCCGGGCGATATATCCTGCCCATCCTGCTTGTCCTGGACGTTCTGGCCGCTCTCGCTCTGCAATGGTGGGCCGAGCGTCTCCTGGGGAACAGGCAGCACCAGTCTCTCGTCATTGGAGGACTGTTGGCCGCTCAAGCCCTGATCGTGCTTCCCCACCATCCCTATTATGGTACCCACTACAACACACTGATGGGCGGCCCCAGAGCGGCATTGTGTGTTTTCCCGCCGGCTGATTTTGGCGAGGGATTGGATCTGGCCGGGCGATACGTCGACCAACTACCGGGCGCGGAAGACTTTGTCGTGGGTACCCAGTTCCTGGCGAACGAAATGCTGGCCCAGTACGTGCGCGCGTCTGTCTGGGATGTCAGGCAAATTGGCGATGACGCCGACTACCTGGTCTTTGGCGTCCAATACACGATGCGGGGGACGGACATCGAGTACTGGGGCGACGTCTGGAATCAGACGTACAGATTTCGCGAGCCAGAGTTCGTCGCCGCTTTCGACGGTATCCCCTACGCCTGGGTTCACCGCCCCGAGGCGGATCCGGTCATACCACGGAAGGTGGATGCCCGGCTAGGACAGTCGATCCGGCTGGTAGGCTACCGGCTGGCGCAGGATCGCGTCGTTCCCGGCGATACACTGCTGCTGACCCTCTACTGGCGCGCAGAGGCTCCCGTCGAGGAAAACTATACCGCCTTTACTCACTTGCAGGGACCGGGCGGGCAATTGGTGGCGCAGCAAGACAACCCTCCTGGGCGCGGCGCGCGACCCACGAGCGGGTGGGAGGCCGGTGTGTTGATCGAGGACCCCTACGAGATACCGGTTCCTCCGGATGCTCCCTTTGAAGATTACACACTCAGTGTAGGGATGTACGACCCGGCGACGATTGAGCGACTGGCGGCGTTCGGGACCGACGGCGGGCGATTGCCAGAGGATCGGGTGGTGTTGACGACGGTACAGGCGCGGCCAGCAGTCCCAGGCTGGCGCTGGGCGCTCTCGGGGGCGTGGTTGGCCGTTGTTGCATCTGGAATCGCGTGGCCCTGGCTCAGGAGGCGCAGATGAACGAGCGAACGGAGAAAACGTTGCTGGCAATAATTGTAGGATTATTCGTGCTACTGAGCGCGACCTACAGCGTCGTCGTCCCGCCCTTCGAGGCTTCCGACGAACTGTGGCACTACCCAATGGTCAAGTACATCGCCGACCATTGGTCGCTGCCTGTGCAGGATCCGGCGAACGTGGGGCCGTGGCGGCAGGAGGGCAGCCAGCCGCCGCTCTACTACTTTCTCGGCGCGCTGACGACTTTTTGGATCGACACCTCGGACATGCCCCAGGCGCGTCACCTCAACCCCCACGTGGACAACGGCGTCGCCACCCCCGACGGCAACATCAACCTGGCGGTCCACCATCCGGCGCGAGAGGCTTTTCCCTGGCGCGGGACGGTCCTGGCCGTTCACCTGGTGCGCTTCCTCTCCGTCTTGATGGGCGCGGCGGCGGTCTTTTTGACCTACCTCATCGTCCGCGAGGTGCTGCCGGACGAACCGGCCCTGGCTCTGGGCGCGGCGGCCATTCACGCCTTCACTCCGATGTTTGTCTTTATCTCCGGCTCGGTGAACAACGACAACCTGGTGACGCCGCTGGCCAGCCTGGCACTGCTCATGCTGCTCAAAAAAATAAACTCCCAACCCCGGTCCTCGGTCATTCGTCCCTGGTCCTTGGTCATTTCCTACGTACCGCTGGGGATCGTTCTGGGCCTGGCGACGCTGGCCAAGACCACTGCGGTGTTGCTCACGCTACTGACGGCGTTGGTCGTCGCAGTGCGAGCAGTGCGCCGTCGCTCGTGGCTCGAGTTCGTGATAGGGGGCCTGGCCACTCTGATACCGTTTCTGCTCGTTGTCGGATGGTGGTGTCTGCACAATCTGCGACTCTACGGAGACCTTACCGGTTTCAACGTGTTTCTCGAGGTTCTGGGCACGCGGGAGGTGCCAGCCGACGTAGCCCAAATGTGGCGGGAGCGGTACAGTTTTGCAGCCGGCTACTGGGGCAACTTTGGCGGCCTCAACGTCCCGATGGCGTCCTGGACCTACGACGTTCTCAACGCGCTGGCCGTCGTCGCCCTTCTTGGTTTGATCATTTTACTGCTCCGAAAAATCCGGGGCAGGAACTTTTTGATCCTTCGTCCTTCGTCCTTCGTCCTCTGCCTTCTCTGGGGACTCGGCATCGTTCTATCCTGGCTGCTATGGTGGAGCCGCATTACCTGGTCCTCCCAGGGTCGGCTGGTATTCCCCGCCATCTCTGTCTGGTCCATGTTGTTGGCGCTGGGACTGACGGGCTGGCTGCCGAGCCGCTGGCGGCGGTGGGCGGTAGCGACCTTTGTCATCTTACTGTTAGGGCTTTCAGCGGCGGCCCCTTTCGTCTGGATACGGCCGGCCTACGCGCTGCCCGAACCATTGCCCCCTGCCCAGGTCGACGCCATCCCCCATCGAGTGGAGGCGGACTTTGGCGGGGTGATGCGGCTGCTGGGATACGACCTGGAGACAGAGCTCGTGGAGCCGGGTGGGCAGGTGGGCGTGACGCTCTACTGGGAGGCACTCGCTCCGACCGAACAGGATCACACGGTTTTTGTGCACCTCCTGGGCAAGCACGATCGGACGATTGCGCAACGGGATACTTTCCCCGGCCTGGGCTTGCTCTCCACCACCATGATAAAAAAGGGAAGCGAAGCGGCGTCCACCTGGCTAGAGCCAGGTGACGCCTGGGCGGACCGGTACGTCGTGCCGTTAGAAGCCACCACCTACGCGCCCGACGAGGCTCAGATCGAGGTAGGACTGTACGATACAACGAGCCGGGTGCGGCTGCTCGCGAACGACAACAGCGACAATGTCCGCTTTGGACAGGTGAAAATCCACGCCCGTCCGGGCGACGTCCCCAATCCCATCTCGGTAAACTTTGGCGACCGGATGGAACTGACAGGCTACGATTTGAGCGAGCTGGCGGCCCGGCCCGGCGAGACAATCACGTTGACGCTACACTGGCGGGGCTTGCAGAAGATGGAGGCCAACTACACCATCTCGACCCAACTGGTGGGCGGGGCGCAGCGCAAAGCCGCCCAGCGCGATGGCTGGCCGCTGGACGGAGGCGCGCCGACGGCCGCCTGGAAGCCGGGGCAGAAGATCGCCGACACGCGGTCGCTGGTCGTCTTTCCCGACGCGCCGCCAGGGGTTTACGACGTGCGGATCGCGGTGTACGTGTTGGAAGGCGAGAAAATTGCACACTTGCCGGTGATCTCGGAAGGCGGACAGATGCTCTCCAACCACGTGATGCTGACGCCGGTGAGGGTGACGCCGTGAAGGTAACGGGCGATATTTGCCTCTTGTTGACTTTGGGTTAAAGCTGTGGCATAATGCTTGGCGGTGGTAGTGCTCTTGTGACCAGGAACGACACGAGCATCGTGGCCGTTGCGAGAGCGATGTCTCGATATGCGATCTTTTAGGAGGATGGGGACAATGACAAAGAATCAGGTCAGCAAGGCAGACCGCCGCAAGGCCGAGAACTATGGGAAAGAAGGACAGCGGGCGTACCGAAGGTGGGACATAGAAGAGGCTTTGAAACATTTCGAGGCCGCCGTCCGTCTCGATCCCGACGAGCCAGATTATCGCCTCTACCTGGCCCGCGCACTGGCCCGAGGCGGAGATTTCGATCAATCCTTGCGGGTGCTGGCCGATTTTATGAGGATGAAACCCGACTCGTCGCTGGTGAGCCGTTTCGAGCCGCTCTTTGCCAGCGGGATGGACGAGGTGGAGCAAATACTCACCGACAAGATGATCGCTGCCGGGATGTCCCTCGAAGAGACGGGCGCCGCTCTCCAGATGTGGCTCGAGTATCGCATCACGCTTGGTCGCGGTCGGCTGATCGTGCGCAAGCCAGAAACCTGGGCGGCGGCGCTCGATTACGTCGTGCGCAAGGTCAACCTGCGCCCGGTGAGGCGGTACAAGATCGCCGAGTTCTACGGCGTCAGCGATGGGGCCGTGCGAGACCGGCACGACGATCTGGTGCAGATTCTCGACGTGATGCCGTGTGACTATCGGTATTTTACAGGCAAGGTGAACCCGTTGGATAAATTGGTGGAGGCGGCAGAGCTACTGGAAGAGTTGGAGGCTCGTTTCCGAGAACAATAGCAGAAGGGTCGGGGCAATACTAACCCTGTTGCTGGACCCGGGTGCAAATCACTCGCGTCGCCCCTGCTTCTTTCAACTCCTCCATCACCTCGTTGGCAAAGCTCTCCTCCACCAACGCGATCATATTTCCCCCCTGTCCGGCCCCCGAAAGCTTGGCTCCCAGCGCACCGGCAAAGTGAGCGGCGTCCACCAATTCGTCCAGTTTCGACGACGAGACGCCCAGTTCGATCAATAGTTCGTGGTTCTCGTCCATCAGCGATCCCAGCTCGCGGATGTCTCCCGCTTCCATCGCCCGGCGAGCCTCGTCGACAACGTCCCCGATCTGATCGAACAGAACCTCGTAGCGCGCTTTCTGCCGCCGCCATGCCTGGCGCACGCGCCCCACGACGCGCCTGGTCGGGCTGGATTTGCCCGTGTCGGCGATGAGCAAGGTAAAGGGAGCGCCAACGTTCAGTCGCACTTTTTTGGCGCTTTGCTTGCGCACGAAATAAACCGGTTGTTCGTGCGCGATGACGGTATTATCGATCCCACTGGGCGTGCCGTGGTGGATTTTCTCCACCTCAAAGACGAGCGCGCTGACCTCCTCGGCGCTCAACGGAGAGCCTGAGAAACTCGCCAACGCGCGTACCAGCGCCGCAGAGACGGCGGCCCCACTACCCAATCCGCTGGCGATAGGGATCGTGGAGCGGATAGTGATCGTGACATCAGGGATCGGGACGGCAAGATGCTCCAGCGTGAGCCGCGCAGCGGCGGTCAGAGGCTCATCCTCCGCCGCCGAGGATAGAGAGATACGTTTTTTCAGATCAGAAGCGACGACGGTCAGACCACTCCCTGGTGGAGAGGGTTCGATGGAAGCGGTTGCCCGCACCTGCATGACCGGGACCGCGATGGCCGAACGTCCGTAGACGACGGCGTGCTCGCCAAAGAGAATAACCTTGCCTGGGGCTGAGGCGATGACAGACATAGCATCTGCTCCTTCCACACAGTCGAGTACGTGTCACAAGTCTACAACAATTTGCCCTCGTTGCCAAGTGGAGGCGAAGGTACGTTCAGATGAAGCCGGAGAAGAATGAGACTTGCCGCCCAGGTCAGTTCAGTGTATCATACGATCACGATTTCATCCGGTGGAGAGCAGTAGCTTGGTGGTTAGACTGATTCCCAATCTACCCATGGTAAAGTACGATGAAAGATCGCGTTACCGCACTGCTACGAGATGGCGAGGCCGCGGCTCGCGCCGGTCATAAGGCCGAGGCGCGGCGCAAATTTCGTGCCGTGTTGACTTTCGACCCGGCCAACGTGACCGCCTTGCTGTGGATGGCGTGGCTGAACGACGATTCTCGCGCCAGTCTGGTTTACGTGGAGCGCGCGCTGACCTTTGCGCCTCACAGTCCTCAGGCTCGCGCCGCGCTGCACTGGGCGCGCGGTCGCGTGGCCTCATCCGCGCTTTCTGAACCACCATCTCGTTACGCGCAACTCAGAAACCGGGTTTTTGGGAAGCCAGGCCTGTTGATCATTGTGGGCTTGCTGGTTGTTTTTATCATCGCTGCCCCGTTCCTGTTCCGATCGCCGGATGTGCCGGTGCTGGCCGCACTGATCCCCACGTTCTCCCCAACTCCGACCGCGACTGTCACCGCCAGCCCCAGCCCTACGTGCTCCCCAACCGCCACATCCACGCGCACCGCCAGCCCAACGCCTTCTCGCACACCCCGGCCCACTCGCACTCCGACGCCCACCTCCAGCGCAACGCCCACAGTCACGCCACTTTCCGCCATAGCCACCGCGCCGCCGTTCCCCCCGACTGTGACGTTGGCCCCCTCGTCCATTGACAGCAACGTGCACTGGATCGACGTGGATCTGACCCATCAAACCCTCACCGCCTACGCTGGGGAGACTCCCGTGCGCACGACGCTCGTTTCGACGGGATTGCCGCGCACGCCTACCCCGGTTGGTCAGTATCAGATCCAGATCAAACTGCGCTACGACGACATGAGCGGCCCCGGCTACTATTTATCCAACGTGCCCTACGTGATGTACTTTTACGGAGGTTACGGCCTGCACGGCACCTACTGGCACGCCAACTTTGGCCACCCGATGAGCCACGGCTGCGTAAACTTGCCCACGTCCGAGGCGGAATGGCTCTTTCATTGGGCTGCGGTGGGGACGCCGGTCAACGTTCATTGGTAGGCGGGGAGTTGATTCTGGATAGGTAAAAATGGAGCAAGCGTACCCTTTTTCGCCATCGGAGGAGTGTTCGAGAATACCCGTCTGCCGGTCTATAGTTGCACCGCCACCACCTCGAACACTGGCTCAGGCTGCGAGTGCCCTTTAAGCTCCATCATGCCCACCGAGCGCGTCTCGACACAGTCGCGCACCAACTCGTGGACTTGCTGGCAGATCAAGATCTGGTCTTCACGGGCGTTTTCCTGGAGCCTCCGGCTCGTGTTTACCGTGTCGCCGATGACGGTAAAGTTCATCAGTTGCGGCGTGCCGATGTTGCCGACCAGCACCTCGCCTGTGCTGATCCCTACCCCAAACTGAAGCTGGTAGGCTGTAGGAAGCTGGGCGTGGGACTCTTGAATCGCCTGGCATATCCGCCAGGCCGCCCGCACCGCCCGCAGCGCGTGATCGGGTTGGGGGAGCGGAGCGTTAAAGTAGGCCATCACCGCGTCGCCCAGAAATTTGTCCAGGGTCCCTCGCTCGACCAGGACCGCTTCGGCGGCCACGGTGATGTGGTGGTTGAGCACGTTCACCAGCACCTCTGGCGTGACGCGAGCGCCAAAGCTGCTGAAACCGCGAATGTCGGCAAAGAGGATGGTCGCTTTCTGGCGCACGCCTCCCAGCGCGACGGCATCGGGTTGCACCATCAGTTTTTCGACCACGCTGGGGGCGACGTAACGCTCAAACATTCCCCGAATCTGCTGCTTCTCTCGCTCTTTCGCCTCTTCGACCTGCCGCAACAGGCGGGCGTTCTCGATCGCGATGGAGGCATAATCCGCCAATGCCGTGAGTAACTCCTGATCGTGGTCGTCAAAGAATCGCGCCGTGACCTTGTTGCTCACTCCCAGCGTGCCGATGGACTTTTCACCGACCTTCAGCGGGGCATAGAGCATCGCGCCGGTGCGCATGGTGCTGCCCTCGCGCATCGTGTCCGCCGCCAGTTCTCCCTCCGTGCGGCGGGATACTTGCTGGTCTTTTCCCTGGACCCGTCGCTTGCGCACGTGTTCCCGGAGCGCGCCGGTACTCTCGTCCTCCAGCAGGATGGCGCCCTCCTCCGAGCCGGTGATGTAGAGCGCGGCGTCTACGATCCGCTCCAGCAGTTTATCCCGGTCCATCAGCGCCGTGACCGATTGTCCGACCAGGGAGAGTGTCTTGAGTTCCCGCAGTCGCTGCTCCAGTTGGCGCTTGGATTGTATCAGCCGGGCGGTGAGGGCTTCCTTCTCCTTCTGGAGCCGTACTTCCCGCAGCGCCCGCTCGATGCTCTCCAGCATCTCTTCGACCGTGAAGGGCTTGATGACATAATCCCGCACGCCCTTGCGGAACATCTCGATGACAATGACCTCGGAGCCGTGGGAGGTCATCAAGATCACGGGGATCTCGGAGCGTTGATCGCGCAGGGCGTCGAGCACCTCAAACCCCGTCATCTTGGGCATCTCCAGGTCGAGCAGCATGAGGTCAACGTCGCCCTCGAGGGCCTTGCGCATCCCCTCGGCACCATTGGCGGCCTCTACGACCTCAAAGCCATTGGGTTTCAGAATATATTCGACGACAAACTCGCGTATCTGGCGGCTGTCGTCTACGACAAGCACCCGGATGTTGGACAAGGACATCCTCTCAAATCTGAAAACGGCTCGGGTTTTCGCGTCCCCTAGTATATCACAACAATGGAGAACAGCATAGGACGGATTGCTGTGGCCGCTTCAACGATTTGCCTTGCTCGCTGGCTTGTGTTACAATCGCCTTCTGGCTATCATTTAGCAGCCAAAATTCAACAAGCCGAAGGAGAATCGAATGTCTATTGATCATGATGTCAAAAACTTGGACCTGGCTCCCGCTGGTCGCCGACGCATCGAGTGGGCGGAGCGAGAGATGCCCGTTCTGCGCCTCATCCGCGAGCGCTTCAAAGAGGAAAAGCCATTGGCGGGCGTGCGCCTCTCCGCCTGCCTTCACATCACCACCGAGACGGCCAACCTGGCCCGCACGCTCCAGGCAGGTGGGGCAGAGGTGGTCCTCACCGCCTCCAATCCCCTCTCCACCCAGGACGACGCGGCGGCGGCGCTGGTCTCTTATTACGAGATCCCCGTCTTTGCCATCAAGGGGGAGGATAACGAGACCTACTACCAGCACGTTCACGCCGCTCTCGATCACCACCCTCACATCACGATGGACGACGGGGCCGACCTGGTGAGCACGCTACACAAGGAGCGCACTGACATCATCGGCGACGTCATCGGCGGCACGGAGGAGACGACGACCGGCGTCATTCGCCTGCGAGCGATGGCGAATGATGGCGTGCTGCGTTATCCCATCGTCGCCGTCAACGACGCGCTGACCAAGCATCTTTTCGACAACCGGTACGGCACGGGGCAGTCCACGCTGGACGGCGTCATCCGCGCCACGAACGTGCTCATCGCCGGCAAGACGGTCGTCGTCGGCGGCTACGGCTGGTGCAGCCGGGGCATTGCGATGCGGGCCAAGGGGCTGGGCGCGAACGTCATCGTCACCGAGGTGAATCCACTGCGGGGGCTGGAGGCGGTGATGGACGGCTATCGCGTGATGCCGATGCAGGAAGCCGCGCCGCAGGGGGATGTCTTTATCACCTCCACCGGCGACATCAATGTGATTGACCGGCAGCATTTTGAGGTGATGAAGGACGGCGCCATCGTCGCCAACTCTGGCCACTTTAACGTGGAGCTTAACATCCCGGCGCTGGAGGAATTGGCGGAGGAGCCGCCGCACCGCATCCGCCCCTCTGTAGACCAGTACACGCTCCCCGACGGGCGGCGCATCAACCTGCTGGCGGAGGGAAGGCTGGTCAACCTGGCCGCCGCCGAGGGCCACCCCAGCGCGGTGATGGACATGTCTTTCGCCAACCAGGCGCTCTGCGCCGAGTACATGTTGCATCACGCCAGCGAGCTGGAGCGCATCGTCTACACGGTGCCGGAGGAGATCGACAAAGAGATCGCCCGGATCAAGTTGGAGGCGATGGGCGTCGAGATCGACGTGCTGACGCCGGAGCAGGAAAAGTACTTGGCATCCTGGGAAGAGGGAACGTAGCACCCCTATGGTTCTAGCGCCCCTCGAGGGCGTCGGGATACTTGAGCCCGGTGCCGGTGTTGAACAGGACGATGCGCTCTTGTGGAGAAACCCATCCCTGTTCCAACAACGTCTCCAGCGCCGCCAGCGTGGCGCCGCCTTCGGGACAGGCGAAAGTGCCCTCCAAACTGGAGAGACGTATTTGTGCCTCCACCAGCGCCTCGTCAGCGACGGCGACGGCGACGCCGTTGCTCTCGCGCAGGGCGCGCAGCATCAAAAAATCGCCGACGGCCGACGGCACGCGCAGTCCAGCCGCTACTGTCCGCGCTCCTTCCCAGGGTGTGGCAAATTCCTCGCCGGCTTGGAAAGCGCGCGGGATCGGCGCGCAGCCCTCGGCCTGCACCGCCACCATGCGCGGGCGATGGTCGCCGATCCAGCCCAACTCGGCAAGCTCTCCGAAGGCCTTCCACATCCCGATCAGGCCGGTGCCCCCGCCGGTGGGATAGACGACCACGTCCGGCAGCTCCCAATCGAACTGCTCGGCCAACTCGTAGCCCATCGTCTTTTTGCCCTCCAGTCGATAGGGTTCCTTGAGCGTGGAGAGGTCGAACCAGCCGTGCTCCTCGATCCCTTTGCGTGCCGCCTTGCCGCAATCGGTGATCAACCCCTCTATCAACGTGACCTCGGCGCCCAGCGCCCGGCACTCGAGGCGGAAAGGAGCGGGAACGTCTGTAGGCATAAAGACGTGGGCCGGAAGGCCCGCCCTGGCCGCGTAGGCCGACATCGCCCCGGCCGCGTTGCCCGCCGAGGGGATGACGACCTCCTTGACGCCCAGTTCGTGGGCGCGGGAGACAGCCATCGAAAGCCCCCGCGCCTTGAAGGAGCCGGTGGGGTTTAGCCCCTCGTCCTTGATGTACAGATGGCGCAGTCCCAATTCCTCGCCCAAGCGGTTGGCGGGGAGCAGGGGCGTGAAACCCTCTCCCAGGTTCATCACGTGGCGATCATCCCGCACCGGCAGCAGCTTGCGATAGCGCCACATGGTGGGATCGTCTGTGATGAGCGCGTCCCGGCCCAGAGAGCGGGCCGCTTCCAGATCGTAACGGGCCAGCAAGGGGCGCGCGCAATCGGAGCACATCCCCTGCAATGTGTCGGCTTCGTATTCTTTGCCGCAGAGAGAACATTCGAGATGGGTCAGGTAGTTCATTGGACTCCTATGGTTAATGTGTTGTGTAAAGCGTAATAACATGGCACAGGTGTCCCTACGTTAGCACGAAAATGATGAATTGGCAAATGGCGCAAGGTATCCGATCCAATTGTGCAGACAGGAGCATCGAGTATAATAGGCGGCGAGTAGACACGTCGCGAATGAAAGGATCCGAACAACAGGAAGCTACACCATCCAAGCTAAAAAAAGGAGTACATGACCGAACACACAACGCGCATCGTGCTCGTCCGTCACGGCCAGACAGCCTGGAACCGGGAGGTTCGCTTTCGGGGACGGATCGATCTCCCGTTAGACGAGATTGGACGGCAGCAGGCCGAGGCGACCGGGCGCTATGTCGCCGCCCGCTGGCCGGTCGCCGCTGTATACGCCAGCCCGCTGAGCCGTGCGACACAGACCGCCGAGGCCATCACCCGCGCGCACGACCTGACCGTCCGCCCGTGGGACGCTTTGCTGGACATCGATTTTGGCGAGTGGCAGGGACACTCGCCCGACGAGGTGGCCCAACAGTACCCGGACCTCCTACAGGCCTGGCGCGATAAGCCTCACACGATACACTTCCCCGGCGGGGAAAGCCTCGACATCGTGCGCAGCCGGGTCTTGGCGGGACTGGATGAGGTGATCGCCCGTCACGCGGGACAGACGGTCGCGTTGGTCGGCCACGCCGTGGTCAACCGGGTGATGCTCTGCGTCGTTTTGGGATGGAGCAACGAGCGCTTCTGGCGGCTGCGGCAGGGAACGTGCGCGGTGAACGTCTTTGAGGCTCAGGGGGACGGCGCCTTCACCATCGCGCTGCTGAACGATACCAGCCACCTGCAACGCCTCTCCGAATAGCCTCTCTCAGAAATGATGCTGGCAAACACACACTCAAGGAGGAACGACTTGAATAACCGAGAACGATTGATGCAGTACTCGAAAGAAGAGTTGATCGGTTTTTTGGAGGACGCGGCCAAGAACTGGCTGGCTCACGACGGCCTGTGGTTTCTGGCGGTCGAGGGTGAGTTCGACATGGATATCGCCATCGAGATGGACCGACGGGCATGGGAGCGGTTCACCGTCGTCGAGGCGAATCGCATCATGCGCCGCCTGGGGATCGAGCCGGGCGGCGGCATTCCCGCGTTGAAAAAAGCGCTCCAGTATCGCCTCTACGCTCTCCTCAACGTGCAGGAGACGCTCGACGTAGACGAGCGCACCATCCTCTTTCGGATGAACGAGTGCCGCGTGCAGGCTGCGCGGAAACGCAAGGGGCTGCCGGACTTTCCGTGCAAATCGGTGGGGATGGTGGAGTATGGCAATTTCGCCCGCACGATTGACCCCCGGTTTCGCACTCGCTGCATCGCCTGTCCGCCCGATCCCCATCCGGAAGAATATTGGTGCGCCTGGGAGTTTACGCTCGTGGAAGAGGAGGCAGTGTAACGAGGTTTCCATACCTCGTCAGGCTATTCAATCTCCATCACCCCGCGCGCCATCAGTAACACCGCGATGAGCGCGCAGACGGCCCCCAGGCCAGCGTGCAGCGCGATGCTCTGCCATTGCCAGAGCCACCCACCGACGAAGGCGCCCAGGACGCGGGCCAGGCCAAAGGCCGTCAGCATGAGGGCGAGCAGCGAGGCGCGCGTATCGGGGGCCAGTTCCGTCGCCAGCGGCAGGAGCGAGACCACGGCGAACTCGAAGGTCAGCATCATTAGAACGATGCCAAGCAGCGCGGCTGCCAGTCCAAACCCAGATAACCAGGGCAGGGCGACGAGGCTGGCGGTCAGGCCGAGCATCCCCAGCAGCACGCTGCGCCGTTTGCCCAGCCGGTCGGTAAACGCGGCCGCGCTGAATTCGGCAGCGGCTTCGGCCAACCCGACGACGATGGACGCCACTCCCAGCGCGCTGACGTTCAGCCCGAATGCGGTCTCGATCCACGCGCCGTAGACGATGAACGTGATCTCGGTGGCCACCGTGGAGAACAGACTCACCAGCAGCAGGGCGACGACGGAGCGGCGGCGCAGTAGATCGCGCCAGGCGGCGGCGAGAGAGGCGACGAATCGCTCGCCATCATCGCCTGTGCTCGGTCGGGCAGCGGGCGGCAGGTTGGCGCGCGTGAGCCACAGGCCGAGCAATCCCAATACGATCAGGACCGTCCACGGGGCGCGCCAACCAAACCGCTCGATCAAAAAGCCCGACGCCGGAACGCCGAGCAACCACGCGCTCGACCAGGCAAGTTCGACAGCGCCGATGGTGCGCCCGCGTTTGTGGTAGGGGACTGTGTCGCCCAGGTAGGCGTATATCGCCGGATCGTAAAGCGCCTTGGCGACGCCGTAGAGGATAAAGGCGACGGCAGCGGCGGCGAACGTGCCCAGGCCGGCCAGCAGCAAGCTGGCCAGCGAGAAAAGCAACAGGGCGATCTCCATCACGCGGCGACGACCGTAGCGATCGGCCAGGGGACCGAGGAAGGGGCTGGTCAGACGCCCCGCCATGCGCAGCGAGACCAGCGCGCCGGCCGCTTTCAGCGAGATGCCCAGGCCGCGCGCAATGCTGGGCAGGAACGGATAGATGATGCGGAACGTCGTGTTGATCGCCGTCCGGGTGAGAAAGATGATGGCTAACTGGGTCCGGGGAGCACGCTCGTCGGCGGCCTGTGTCATGGTTCTGCTGAATTCCCCGTCGCGCTGGCCCAGGCCGGATCGAGAAAGCATTGAATCTCGATCAGGTAGCCGTTGGGGTCGCGCAGAAAGCAGTGATAAATGTTGTAGCGGGGATTGAGCATCGGTGGTTTTTCGAACGCGACGCCCCGATCGCTGAGAAAGCTGTGCCAGCGATCCACCTCTGGTGTGACGAGGGTCAGGATGACGTCGGACGACGGACCGGGTACGGTTTCCCGCTGACAAAAGCCGAGGAAACTATCGCCGCCGACGCGGTAGATGCGACAGCTCCCCTGGTCGAGCGCCAGGGGCAGGCCCATCACCTCCTCGTAAAAGTGGCTCGTCGCTTCCAGGTCGTTGGTGTAGAGAAAGGTGATCTGTTGATCGATAGGGGGATGGATCATGGTTCTCACATCTCCTCGCTGCTGAAATCGGTGGGTGGCTGCGCGATGCCGGCCTGGAGCGTCGCCTCGCCCTCGCGCCAGCGCACCCAGAGCCAAACGAGCAGGCTGCCCACGAGTATAGCAAGGATGCCCATCCCCCCGGCCTCTGGGCCGAAAGCGCCGCCGGTCCACAGGTCCGGTCCTCCCTGAACGACGGCGATGAGCGTGGCCGAGGGTGCCATACCGCTGACGGGAAATCCAAAGACAGCGCCCTGGAAAAAGTTCCAGGTGATGTGCAGGCCGATGGGGATCGCCAGTTCGCCGGTCAGGACGTAACCCAGGCCCAGAAATAGGCCGGCCAGGATCAAGTTGAGGGTACTGACAGCGGTTGCGTGCGGGTTATCCGCGTGGGCCAGGCCAAAGAGCACCGAGGAGACCAGCCAGGCTGTGATAATGGCACCGCGCGTCTTGAGGATCGGCCAGTTGAACCCCTCGGCCAGGTTCTGGAGCAGATACCCCCGCGAGATCAGCTCCTCGTAGACGCCGACCGCCAGGAAGAGCACGAGCGGCTGGAGGAGCGCCGGGATGAACGGTTGGGATGGAGTGGCTGCCTGCAAGGTCCCGGCGATAGTCACCCAGCCAGCGGCCCATTCGACCAGGAAGATCCCCACCATCAGCAGCGCGCCGAGCGCCAGGCCAAAGCCCAGGTCTATCCACCAGTCTCGATCCAGGTGAAACCCGAAATCGGCAAAGGGGCGCCGGTCGAGCAGACGAGCTGCGAGCCACATACTCACCAGGACGATCAGCAACACGAGGAGGGAATCGACCACCTGAAAGCCAGGGCTTGTGGACATTTCCGTCAAGACGTTCTGCAGCGAGCCGCCGGAGGCCACCATCCAGATGACGGCCAGCACGCTGATGGCTATCGCCAGCACAACCAACAGGAGCGTAAAGATAAAAGTCGTCACCGAAAGCCGCCAGAACGTGCGCAGTCGGCGCTGTTGTTCATTCCACAAGATCTGTTTTAACGTTTCCATCGGTCAATCGTTCCCAGCAAGATAGACTATCCCAAAAAGTACATCACCACGATGACGCTCAGACCCCAGAGGAGGATGGCGGCTTGCAGCGGGCGGTCGGATAATACGATCTCTTCGGGCGCGCCGCCCATCTCCTTAACGTGGATCAGATAGAGGTAGCGGAAGATGGTATAGAGGATAAAGGGAATGGTCAGCATCATCGCGTGGTTGGGCGGCAGATTGGGAGCCGAGAAGGTGTAGAGCGCGTAAGCCAGCAACGTGGAAGAGGTCACGATGCTGATGATGTGGTCGAGCAACGGTAGGTTATACTCCTCCAGGCTCCTGCGATGGGTGTTGGCGTTCTCCTTTAGCAGCATCAGTTCGTGGCGGCGCTTGCCAAAACCGATCAATAACGCCAGGAGTGTCATGCAGATGTAGAGCCAGGGCGAGAATCGCTCTGCCTCCACCAGAGGCACGCCCGCCGCCACGCGCAACAGGAAACCACTCGCCACGATCAGCACATCGAGGATGACGACGTTCTTGAGCCAGAAGGAATAGGCGATCTGGATCAGCAAGTACCCGGTCAAAATAGCACCGAGGACATAATCGAGCAAAAAACCCAGCGGCAAAGCGATGAGAAGGATCACCACAGCCCCAATAATGGCCGCAGGGACACTAATTTGACCAGCCGCCAGGGGACGATTCCGTTTGCGGGGATGCTGGCGATCCCCTTCGATATCTGCCAGATCGTTGATGATATAGACGGTCCCAGAGACCAGGCACAGGAGCACGAACCCGGCGATGGTCTGGGCCAGGTAGCGCAGATCGAACAGCTTCACGTCAAAAACCAGCGGGGCAAAGACAAAGACGTTCTTGAGCCATTGTTTGGGCCGCATCGTTTTGATCAAGCCAGTGAGCACGGTTTTGCCTCCCGATGATAAAGCTGCAGTATGAGCCTGAGTGCAGCTACAAGTTCTACATTACTCGCCGTGGACGGTATTGAATCGCCTCCGCCAGGTGGGTGGTGTCAATCTGCTCACTGCCCGCCAGGTCCGCAATCGTGCGCGCCAGCTTGAGGATGCGGTGAAAGGCCCGCGCGCTCATCTGGAGCTGTTGCATCGCCGCCCGCACCAATCCCCGTCCCGCCTCGTCGAGCTGGCAGATCTCGCGCACCTCGCCCGGCCCCATGTCCGCGTTGCTCGAAAGCGGCGTGTCCGCGAAGCGGGCGCGCTGCACCTCACGCGCTCGCTCCACCCGCTCCCGGATCGCTTCCGAGGGTTCTCCCAGTCGGTCGTCGGTCAACTTCTGGTAATCCACGCGGGGGACTTCGACGTGGATGTCAATGCGATCCAGAAGTGGACCCGAGATTCTCTTTTGGTAACGGGTCACCGTCGTCGGGCTGCACGTGCACTCGCGCACCGGGTCGCCATAGTAGCCGCAAGGGCAGGGGTTCATCGCCGCGATCAGCGTAAAGTTGGCCGGGAAAGCGAGCGTGCCTGTGGCGCGCGCGATGGACACTTGGTGATCCTCCAGCGGTTGCCGCAACACCTCCAGCGTGCGCCGGTCGAACTCGGGTAACTCGTCGAGGAAGAGCACGCCTCGGTGGGCGAGGCTGATCTCGCCGGGACGCGGCCAGTGCCCCCCGCCGACCAGCCCGGCGTGGCTGATGGTGTGGTGAGGCGCGCGGAAGGGACGGTGCCGGATGAGCGGCGTGTCCGGCGGCAACATCCCCACGATGCTGTAAATCTTGGTCACTTCCAGCGACTCTTCGACGGTCATCTTGGGCAGGATGGAGGGCATCGAGCGGGCCAGCAGCGTCTTGCCCGCGCCGGGAGGGCCGGCCATCAAGACGTTGTGGCCGCCGCTGGCCGCCACCTCCAGCGCCCGTTTGACGTGCTCCTGCCCCTTGATCTCGGCAAAATCCGCCGCGTACGGGGGAAGCGGCACCGAGTCCGGATCCTCGTCGAGCATGTACGGCGGGATCTCGCGCAGTCCTTGCAGATGAACCGCCAGTTGCTCCAGGTTTTCGACCGGGATGACCTCTAACCCATCAATCAGGGCCGCTTCGGGGGCGTCCTCGACAGGGATAAAGATGCGCTGGATGTCCTGTTCGCGAGCCAGCGACGCGATGGGCAGGACGCCGTCAACGTGGCGCACGGAACCGTCGAGCGAAAGCTCGCCGACGAAGAGCGCGTCCTCGACCGCCTGGGGCCAGGCCTGCTCCGAGGCGATGAGCACGCCCACGGCAATGGGCAGGTCGTAGGCCGGCCCTGCCTTGCGAATATCCGCCGGGGCCAGGTTGACGGTGATGCGCGCGCCGGGGAAAACTAACCCGGAATTCTTGACCGCAGCTCGCACCCGCTCGCTCGATTCCTTGACCGCGGCGTCGGGCAGGCCGACGATGACCAGCGACGGCATCCCGCGAGAGGTGTCCACCTCCACCTCGACGATGACGCCTTCCAGGCCGACCAGGGCGCAACTGGTGACTTTGGCAAGCATACACAGCTCCTGTGCGCGGTAGAAAAAGTCTACCTACACAAGGGAATAGTGTAACACAGAGAACGAACGAGGGCAAGCTGTAGGATGGGAATTGACGTGGGATTGCTCTCTCGCATCGTCTGTGTTAAGATAACGTCCACCGAGAAATCATGGGACAGAAACCTGAAACCAGACTGAAACTCAATTCGTGGTTCTTGCCCACTATCGTGGGTCTGCTACTGGTGTGGCAACTGATCGCGCCTTATCCGGGCCTGGTCATTTTGCTGGTAGGGTTGGGGGGAGCGTGGCTGATCGGCTACCTGTGGGCGCGGTCGCTGGCGCGCGGGCTGCGGCTCACGCGTCAGGTGCGCTTTGGCTGGGCGCAGGTGGGCGATCGGTTGGAGGAACGTTTCACCCTGATCAACGATCAGTGGGCCTCTGCTCTATGGGTCGAGATCGTGGATCATTCTACAATGTCCGGCTACGAGGTCGGCAGGGCGACCGGCATAGCTGGCAACGAGTTGATACGATGGAGCAAGAAGGGGATCTGCACGCGCCGTGGTCTCTTCACCCTCGGTCCGACCAGTCTGTTGACCGGCGATCCCTTTGGATTATACACGGTCAGCTTGCACTATGCTGCCTCAATACCCTTTATGGTGATGCCTCCCGTCGTCCCCCTGCCGACCATCGATATATCTCCGGGCGGTCGAGCGGGCGAAGGACGCCCTCGCGCCAACGCGCCCGAGCGCACGGTCAGCGCCGCCAGCGTGCGGGAGTATGTGCCCGGCGATAGCTTGCGTTGGATTCACTGGCCCACTTCCGCCCGCCAGGGCTCGCTCTTTGTGCGTCTCTTTGACGGCGTTCCGGCGGGCGACTGGTGGATCTTGCTCGATATGGATCGGGACGCTCAAGTGGGCGAAGGCCAGAATTCCACCGAGGAGCACGGCGTGATCCTGGCCGCTTCGCTGGCCGACCAGGAGTTGCGTTCGGGGCGGGCAGTGGGGTTGATGGCGCACGGTGAGGATCTGGTCTGGCTTCCGCCGCGCGGGGGCGAGGGCCGTCGCTGGGAGATTTTGCGCTCGCTTGCCAGGGTTTCTCCCGGCGAGCGCGCCCTGTCCGAATTGCTGGCGCGGATGGAACCCGCGCTGGGACAGCACGCCAGCCTCATCATCATCACGTCTGCTGTAGATGGCGAGTGGATCGAGGCGCTCGTGCCTCTGCTAAGACGCGGCGTCGCTCCCACAGTGTTGTTGCTCGATCCCGTCTCCTTTGGCGGGACGGGCAACGTGCGCGGGATGACAGCGTCGCTTTCGGGTCTGGGGGTGGCACACCACGTCATCACCCGCGATCTACTCGACCGTCCCGAAGCCCGTCCAGGCCGACAGGGGCGTTGGGAGTGGCGAATTGGCGGCACTGGACGAGCTGTGCCGGTTCATCGCCATCGGGATGTGGCCTGGAAGGCGCTCGTGTGATGAATCTGTTGCAATGGCTCGCCCGCCGCATGGGGTCGTGGAGGTTGTTATCGCTGGCGCTGCTTCTGATCGCGCTGGGCAGCGTGGCGACGGGACTTGCGGACGTGATTCGCGAGCTTGACGCCCGGCTGGCGTTGATGGTCACCGTGACGGCCCTGCTGGTCGGATGGGGTTTAGCTACGACGTCGCTGCCGGGGTGGGCGGCGGGCATACTGACCTCCGTGTTGGGTCTGGTAGGGATGTTCGTACAGATCGGGCGACTGGGCAGGAAACTGGTCGTGCTGTTACCCGCCCTGGCCGGGCTGGGCTGGGACATCGTTCGCTGGTCAGGCGAGGGCTTATCGCCGGGTTGGATGCCGACCATACTGGCGCTCTCGGAACTGTGGGGCGACCTGAGCGCGCTGCTGATCCGGGTGCGCAACTGGGCGCTGACGCTGGCGGCGGGCCAGGCGGCCTTCGACCCGGTGGCGACGACGCTGGTGTGGAGCCTGGCGCTGTGGGCAGTGGGCGGTTGGGCCGGGTGGACGGCGCGCAGACACCAGCGGCCCTTGCACAGCCTGGCCCCCGCGACCCTTTTGTTGACCGCCACGCTGGCCTACACGGGGGGAAATCCCTACGGTTTGCTGGTGTTGCTGGGCACGATGCTGTTGCTGTTGATGGTTGGAGGATACGATCTCCGCGTGCGTCGCTGGCGGGCGACCCGGGTTGACTTTGCCGACCTCAGCTTTGATACGGTGGCGATGGCCATTCTCCTGTCGCTCTCGTTGGTGGCGGCGGCGGCGATAGCGCCGTCGCTTTCGATACGGAAGGCGATTGAATTCGTGCAGAGGCTCGACGATGAGCGGGCGGGCGATGTCGAAACAGCCGCCGAGTCGCTGGGGATGGAGCAGCAGCGCGAGCAAACGCAGCAGACCGTCTTTGACGAGGTGCGCGCCGCCGGTCTTCCGCATCGCCATCTGCTCGGCTCTGGCCCGGAGCTGTCGGAGCAGGTGGTGATGATCATCTCCACGGGCGATCTGCCGCCCCGGCGGCCACAGAGCGCGCTCGACCGTCCGCCACCGCGCTACTATTGGCGCGGCCTCACCTACGACCGGTACGTCTCTTCCGGCTGGTATGCCGGGGCGACCGAGACGGTGGAATACGGCGCCGGCGAGCCGGCCATCACGCCGACGCTGACGACCCAGCGCACCGTGCGACAGGAGGTTCAGGTCGTCGGCGACGCGGGGGGACTGCTCCACGCAGCCGGGGCGCTGGTAGCAGCCGACCAGGATTATACCGTCGCCTGGCGCTCCTACGACGACGCTTTCGCCGCAACGACAGAGGCGGCCACCTATCGCGCCGACTCGTTGACGCCAGTGATAAGCGAGGAATCGTTGCGATCCGCCGGGAGCGATTATCCACGGTGGGTACAAGATCGCTACCTGGACCTGCCTGACACCACGCCCGTCCGGGTGCTCTCGCTGGCGCGCGATCTGACGGCGACCGCGCCCACTCCCTACGACCGGGCCAGGGCCATCGAGACGTATCTGCGCGCGTTTCCCTACACACTCGATGTGCCCGAGCCGCCCGTTGGCCGGGACGTGGTGGACTATTTTCTCTTCGATCTGCAAAAGGGATACTGTGACTACTACGCCACGGCCATGGTGGTGTTGGCGCGGGCGGCGGGCCTGCCGGCCCGGCTGGCAGTCGGCTACGCCGCCGGTTCCTACGATTCGTACCAGGCTCACTACGTCGTCACCGAGGTCGACGCTCACGCCTGGGTCGAGATCTATTTTCCCGGCTACGACTGGGTGGAGTTTGAGCCTACCGGCGGCCTCCCGTCCATTGAGCGTTCTGCCGAGGCCGCGTCGCTCGAATGGCCCGAACCGGAGGGGTCGCTGGGGCCGACGACTGCGTGGCGTGGCGGGCCGGGCTGGTCCTGGCGGCTGATGGCATCCGCTTTGGTCGTGCTGCTGGTGCTGCCGGGCGTCGTCTGGTTGACTGTGGATGGCTGGCGCTTGCGCCGTATGAGGCCAGCAGCAGCCGTGGCGACACTCTACTGGCGACTCCAGGGTCATGGACCTCGGTTGGGCGTCCACGTCCAGGTCGCGGACACCCCCTACGAGTTCGCCGCGTTATTCGCGGGGCGGCTGGAGGGTCTGGCGCAGCAAGGGCACTTTGGAAACGTATTGGCGCCCGCCGTTCAGGAGCTGCGTCGCTTGATCGAGTTGTACGTGCTGGCGAGCTACAGCCCCCGCTTGCCGGACGCCACCGACCGCGCACTGGCGATACAGACCTGGTGGAAGCTGCGCTGGCGGCTGTGGCTGGCGCGGATGTGGCAAAGAATAACACGTGATGTGTGAAACGTGAGGAGGTGTGCGATGCGTCTCAAATGGTACGGTTGGCTCGGCTTGTCCATCGTCGTCGGGGCCGAGATTTGTCTTTTCGCTCATCAGCCCTTCGTCTCCAAGTGGTTCACGCCCATCGTCTGGACCGGCTACATTTTCTTTGCCGATGCGCTGGCGCTGCGCCTGCGCGGCCACTCACTGATCCACGATCGGCCCCGTGAGGCGTTGATGCTGGTCTGGATCTCTGTCGGTTGCTGGTTGCTGTTTGAAGCGTACAACATTCGTCTCCAGAACTGGTACTATGTCGGCGTGCCAGAGAACCCGGTCGAGCGGAATTGGGCCTACCTGTGGTCCTTCGCCACCATTATGCCGGGCATATTCGAGACCGCCGACGTGCTGGAGGGGTTAGGTTTCCTGCGCAACCTGAGAGCAAAACCTCACGCCTTTTCACCCACACTGCTGGCGGGGATGTTTGTGGCGGGGGTAGCTTTCGTGACCATTCCGCCGTTGTTACCTATCCCCATCGCCCGCTACGCATTTGGCTTCGTCTGGCTTGGGTTTATCTTTCTGCTGGAGCCGATCAACGTGCAATTGGGCATCAAATCGCCGTTGGGAGAGTGGGGGCGCGGCAACCCGCGCCCTGCGTTGCGGCTGCTGGCGGCGGGCATGATCGCGGGTTTCCTGTGGGAATTCTGGAATTTTTGGGCCACTTCAGGCTGGCGCTACACGGTGCCCTGGCCGCTCGACTTTGGCGTCTACTACTTTCGCATGCCGGTGTTGGGGTTATCAGGCTTTCCGCCTTTTGCCTGGGAGTCCTGGGCGATGTTCCAATTGCTCAAGCGGGCGTTGCGCGGCGACGTGTTGTGGCAAGATGGGGCGTGATCGTCTACGCTCACTGCAACGATTAGGCCTGCCCAGGCAAGTGCGAGAAACTCACCAGCTTCTTCCAATTCACGCCACCCTCTAAAAGCTGTATCCTCGCATAACTGCGATACCCTTGCGCGACATGTAAATCGTGGCTACATTTTTCTACTGATCACAGTATTTTTCGCTTTTACTATTGACAAAAATTAAGCGATATATTATAATTATTTATATAACGATTAAAAATATTTAGGAGAGTGCGATGTACCCCATCCCAACCGAATGCCCCGTTTGTCACGATAACTTGCTGGTCACACGGATGCTCTGTCGTAACTGTGGAACGGCCCTAGAGGGCCGTTTCGTCATGGAGCGTCTCTTTCAGCTTACCCCCGAACAACTTCACTTTGTCGAGATCTTTGTTCGCTGCGAGGGGAAGCTCAATCGCGTGCAGGAGGAACTGGACCTTTCCTACCCCACCGTCCGCAGCCGCCTGGATGAAATCATCCGTGCCCTGGGATACGAAGTGGGTAGAGATCGGGGAAGCGACGACGAATATCGCCAGGAAGTGCTGGAGCGACTGGCTCGCCAGGAGATTTCCTCGGAAGAGGCGCTTCAGCTTATGCAGGAAGGATAACGTTCATGCAGGAGGAAGAAATGGCCGAGAAAACGATCGAGACATCAGCAACCCCTCACATCACCGTCACCGAGTGCGTGGGCGATCTGGTGGTGCATGGGACAGGAAAACAGCAGATTGCTCTGCGCTTGCAGGAAAATGACACTGTTCTGGAGCAGGAGGGAGAAACTTTCACCCTCACTACCCGTGAAGATTGCACCCTCACCTGTCCTTCCGGCTCTACCCTCACCATCCATGCGGTGCGAGGCGACCTCAAGATCAAGGGAGTACAGGGGGCTGTTGCCGTAAGTGCTGTCTATGGCGACGTAGTTTTGCGCAACGTCGGCCCCACTGTCCTGGAGCAAACCTATGGCGACCTGAGCGCCCGCCAGATGATGGGGGACTTGCAGGTGCAGTCCCTCGCAGGAGATGCCCGAATTCGCGGCGTGGCGGGCGTGCTCTCGGTAGGCCAGGTAGGGAGCGACTTAAAGATCGAGGAGATACAGGGCGGGCTGGAGGCCGAGCAGGTCGGATCGGACATCTGGCTGGGGCCACCCTTCTCTCCTGGCGCTACATACCGGTTGAACGCCGGCAGCGATCTAAAACTCCGCATCCCTACGGATGCCAACCTTAGCATGACTCTTCGGGCTGGCGGTGGGGTTCGTTCTCGTATCCCCGAGCTGATTCTCGAAGAGGTCGAGGGGGAAACGCTAGGCGTCCTGGGGGCTGGAGAGGCGATCCTGGAGGCGCAGGTCGGTGGGCGCATCACCTTGCAATCCCTGGAGTGGGAAGAAGGATTGCCGCTCGACTTTATGGCTGATCTGGAAGGGCTGGGAGCACAGATCGAAGCCCGCGTCGCCGAGGTCGTGTCGGAAATGGAGACACGCCTGGCAGAGAACCTGGGCCGTGTGGATAGCGAGGCGATCCGCCGCCAGGTGGATCGGACGACAGAGAAAGCTCGCTGGAAGGCGGAACGGGCAGCGGAAAAAGCTCGCCAAAAGGCAGAGCACGCGGCGGAAAGAGCACGCCTGCGCGCCGAGCGCGCCGAGCGGCGCTGGCAGCGGGCCAGTGGCCGGCGATCTCGCCCCAAGCAGGAGCTGACGACGGACGAGGAGCGCCTGCAAGTGCTGCACCTGGTGGAAGAGGGAAAGATAACACCTGAGCAAGCGGCTGATCTGCTGGCCGCGTTGGATGGACGATAAAGGAGGATGAGATGCGTCAAGAAACGATTGAACAAGAATTCTCTGTGGTTGAACCCGTTCGACTGCGGGTGAAAAACATTCGCGGCTCGGTGGACGTCCGACCGTGCGACGACGGCGTCGCGACCATCACCGCCATCAAGTATCTGGATACCGGCAATCCGGATTGGACCGAGATCGATATCCGGCAGGAAGAGGATGGCAGCCTGGTTGCAAAAACCATTTTCGAGAAAGGTCTCTGGCAACTCTTTAACCGGCGCGAGCCGTGTCAGATCGATTACATCGTGCGCGTTCCCCGGGCCTGCTTTGTCAAAGTAGGTTGCGTGAGCGGCAAGACGCTCGTCCAGGGCCTGGAGGGCGAGTTCTACATCAAGACCGTTTCGGGCCGGGTGGCTTTGAGCGATCTCTCCGGCAAGATCAAGGTCACCAGCGTGAGCGGCAAGATCGTCGGGGAGCGACTGGACGGCCCGACGGATTTCGAATCCGTCTCCGGCAAGGTGCACCTGATCGAGTCGAACCTGCCTTTCGTCGCCGGCTCGTCCGTGAGCGGCGATCTCTTGCTGCAAACTCCCCTGGGCGAAGGCCCGTATGGTTTCAAGACCGTGTCCGGTGACGTCAAGCTGTTCCTGCCACCCGAGACCGGCTGCACCGTCGGATTCAGCAGCATAAGTGGGCGTCTCAAGACCTCCCTGCCGACCACGCACAACCAGCGATGGAACCACAAACGATACGCTGAATTACAGGGAGGCGGCGCTCCAGTCCGCTTTCACAGTGTTTCGGGTAATTTTTCGGTGATGGAGATGTTGACGGCGAATGCCGCACCCGCTTGATAATCAGACGTTGAGAATTTAACCAAGGAGACAAACCATGCCTGACCCACGAGTAACCAAAATGGCAAAAGTCCTCGTCAAGTATTCCCTCGACCTTCAACCCGGCCAGGAGTTTATCCTGAGCACTTCCCCACTGGCAGAAGAACTCAGTTTAGCAGTGTACAAAGAGGCGATCCTGGCCGGGGCGCACATTTTCGTCATGAACAGTGTGCCCGGCACAGACGAGATCCGTTTGAAGCACGCCAGCGACGCCCAACTCGACTATGTCGATCCCATCGCCAAGTTCGCCGTCGAAAATTTCGACGCCTTTATCGAGATCGTAGCGCCGTACAACACGCGCGAGCTATCCGGGGTAGACCCTGCCCGCCAGAGCCGATCGCGAAGGGCCAAGATGGAGATTGGGGTGACTATAGCGGAACGGACCGCGCGCGGTGAGTTCACGTGGTGTATCACTCTTTACCCCACCCACGCCTCGGCCCAGGAAGCGGATATGAGCCTGAGCGAATATCAAGATTTCGTCTATTCCGCCTGTCTGGTCGATCAGCCGGACCCGGTGGCGGCTTGGAGGGAACTTGGAGAACGGCAAAGCCAACTCGTCGACTGGCTCGCGGGCAAAGAGCAGGTGACGATCCAGGGGAGCAACGTCGACCTGCGCATGTCGATCAAAGGGCGGACGTTCGAGAGCTGCCAGGGCAATTACAATTTTCCCGATGGCGAAATTTTCACCGGCCCGGTCGAGCAGTCTGTGGATGGATGGGTGCGCTTTTCCTATCCGGGCATCTACGGCGGTCGAGAGGTCGAGAACATTGAGCTATGGTTCGAGGACGGCAAAGTCGTGAAGGAACAGGCGGCGAAGGGGCAAGAATTGCTCACCGCGCTGCTCGACACCGACGACGGCTCCCGTTACCTGGGCGAGCTGGGCATCGGGACCAATTACGGCATCCAGCGTTTCAGCAAGAACATGCTCTTTGACGAAAAGATGGGCGGCACCATCCACCTGGCCGTCGGGCGGGGAATGCCAGAGACGGGGAGCCAGAACAAATCCGCCATCCACTGGGATATGCTGTGCGACATGGCCGAGAGCGAGATCACGGTAGACGACGAGCTGTTCTACAAAGACGGCCAGTTCGTGGTGTGACGCTTTGAGGAGTGAAATGGAAGAACAAGGAAAGCAGCAAGCCAAGTGGCAGATCCCATTCTTTACCATCTGGACCGGGCAGCAGCTATCGTTGATCGGCAGCCACGTGGCCCAATTCGCCCTGATCTGGTGGCTCACCACGACCACCGGCTCGGCGACGGTGCTGGCGACAGCGTCGCTCGTCGGCCTGTTGCCGGGGATCGTACTCGGCCCCTTCGTCGGCGCGCTGATCGACCGCTGGAACCGGCGGATCGTGATGCTCGTGGCCGATACAGTCGTGGCGCTGGCCTCGCTCTATTTGGCCTACCTGTTCTGGACAGATGCGCTGCAAATCTGGCACGTCTATGTGATCATGTTCGTGCGCGCAGTGGGCGGGGGCTTTCACTGGCCCGCGATGGATGCCTCGACATCGCTCATGGTGCCCAAGGAGCAATTAACGCGCGTGGCCGGTCTCAACCAGACGGTGAAGGGGGCGCTGAACATCATCGGCGCGCCGCTGGGAGCGCTATTGATGGAACTGTTGCCGCTGTTTGGCGTGATGTTGGTGGATGTGGGCACGGCTGCGTTTGCGATTGTGCCGTTGTTCTTTGTACACATCCCACAGCCGGCCAGCGCGGACAAGGGCGAGGCGCAAAAATCATCGATATGGGCCGACATGGGGGAGGGGTTGCGCTACATCCGAGACTGGTCGGGGTTGATGGCCCTGATCGGGGTGGCGCTGGCGGTCAAGATCGTGCTGACACCCGCCTTTTCGCTCATACCGCTCCTGGTGAGCGAACACTTTGGCGGCAACGCGGCGCAGTTGAGCCTGCTGGATGCCATCGTGGGAATCGGCTTCATCGCAGGTGGGCTCGTTCTGAGCGTGTGGGGTGGCTTTCGGCGCAAGATCTATACTACGGCGCTGGGAATGGGTGTGCTGGGTCTGGGTCTCGTGGCGCTGGGCCTGGCGCCGGGAGGCTGGTTCTGGATGGCCCTGGCGAGCGTGCTCCTGATCGGAATTTCGATCCCGTTGGTCGATGGGCCGATCATGGCGATTCTTCAGGGATCGGTCGCGCCCGAGATGCAGGGGCGAGTGCTCACTATGATGATGAGTTTGCTCAATCTCTCCGCACCCTTTAGCCTGGTCATCGCCGGGCCGGTGACCGATTGGCTCGGCATCACGGTCTGGTACGTGGTGGCGGGGGTGCTTTGTCTGCTGGCGAGTTCGGCTGTCTTTTTTGTGCCCGCGATCGTCCATATCGAGCAGAATCACAACGGGCATCGTGCAAAGGATGAGCTTCCCCTCGCGACGACGGAATCTGTCGTACCTGTCGGTGTGGAGATCGGAGATTGAAGATCCATGCAAAGCAAACAATCCAAGTGGCAAATCCCGTTCTTTACCATCTGGACCGGACAGCAACTTTCGTGGATCGGCAGCGCGCTGGCCCAATTCGCGCTCGTCTGGTGGCTGACCGAGACGACCGGCTCGGCGACGGTGTTGGCGATGGGAACGCTTATTTCCTTGCTACCCCAGGTCTTGTTGGGACCTTTTGTGGGCGCGTTGGTGGATCGCTGGAACCGGCGCGTGGTGATGCTCGTGGCCGACAGTATCATCGCCCTCGTGTCTATATGCCTGGCCTATCTCTTTTGGACCGGTGCAATGCAAGTCTGGCATGTGTACGTCGTGATGCTTGTGCGTGCTTTGGGAGGCGCCTTTCACTGGCCCGCTATGCAGGCCTCGACCTCGCTTATGGTCCCCAAGGAGCACTTGCCGCGCGTGGCAGGGCTGAACCAGGCGATGGGCGGCGCGGTGAATATCATGTCGCCGCCCCTGGGAGCACTCTTGCTACAGATTTTACCCTTGCACGCCATCATGGGCATTGATGTAGCCACGGCTGCTTTTGCCATCGTACCGCTCTTTTTCGTGCATATCCCACAGCCGAAACAGACGGAGGCAACCACCAGCCAACCATCGCTATGGGCCGATGTGCGCGAGGGATTGCGCTATGCGTTGGGGTGGCCTGGTCTGTTGGCGATATGCCTCCTGGCGATGTTGCTCAACCTATTGATGAATCCCGCCATGTCACTTATGCCGATTCTGGTCACCAAGCACTTTGGCGGCGAGGCATTGCAGTTGGGCTGGATGAACTCGTCCTGGGGCATTGGTCTACTGCTGGGCGGATTGATCTTGGGCGCGTGGGGCGGATTCAAGCGCCGTGTCGTGACCATGTTGGTGGGCATCATCGGGCTGGGCGTGGGTATTCTGATCGTCGGGCTGACTCCGGCAACGGCCTTCCCATTGGCGCTTGCAGGGCTGTTTTTTGGAGCAGTGATGAACTCGCTGTGCAACGGATCGGCGTTTGCCCTACTGCAAGAAGTGGTGGCTCCAGAGATGCAGGGACGTGTGTTCACGTTGGTACTGAGCCTATGCAACGCCTCGACGCCAATCGGTATGGCCATAGCCGGACCACTCGCTGATGCAGTGGGCGTGCGCACTTTGTACATAGTCGCTGGCGTGGCTCAGATACTGCTGGGGATCGGCAGTTTCTTTGTACCCATCATCATGCATCTGGAGGACAACGGGCACACTATCGCCAAAGAGTCACTGGTGACGACCACTGTGCCTATTCCAGTGGACGCAGATTGACCTTACGCACTGTCATCGAGGAGAAAAATGCCGGCAAACACAAACTTGCCAATGAAAACCAGGCGAGGAGGGCAAGACATGGAACGCGCAGAGCAATTTACGACTGGCAATGGCAAGATCAGGCCGTTCGAACTCCGTCGAGACATAGATGGCCTGGGCGATCTGGCCCGGGTCTCCTTTGACGATGATCTGGCGCGCAGCGGACGAAGTTTGAACGAAGAGATACATTCGATCAAGCGGGCGATACCATTGATTATCGCTCTGAGTTGGGTGTCCGAGTATTTTCGTCACGTTATCGGCGGTTTTGTCTGGGAGGATCGAGGCCGTATCGTCGGCTCGGTGCTGGTACAGCAGGGCAACGACAAGACCCGCTGGTACATCAGCACCATCGCCACCCATCCCGAGTATCGCCGCCAGGGCATCGCGCGCCAGTTGACGATCCGGGCGATGGAATACGCCAGGGAACACGGCGCCGAGATCTGCGCCCTGGACGTGCGCTCCGACAACACCCCGGCGTACAAGCTGTACCGCAGCCTGGGGTTCGTCCACTATGACAGTTCGATCGCGCTCAAGCTGGAGGATTTGCCCTCTGTACAGGCCCCACAAACTAACGGCTACACGTTGTCTCCCATAACGTTTGGCGACTGGCAGGTGCGCTACAACCTGGCTGTTCGGGATACCCCGCCGGAGGTGCAGGATTTCCTGCCCATCAGCGAGACCGAGTATCGCGTCTCGACCGGGCAGCGCTGGATCATGCCCCTGATCCAGCGGTTGCAGCGCCGAGACGCTCACCGCTGGGTGGCCGAGCGAGATGGTCAGCCGGTGGGCTGTATGCGTCTTACAGCTCGGCGCGCCCAAAGCGCTCACAATTTGCAATTGACAATAGATCCGGCCCATCGTGCAGATGTCGCCGAGCTTTTATTGACTCTGGCCCTGGAAACGTTGCTGGACTATCCGCGCCAGAACGTGCTGATTTCGACCCGTGCGGCCTACACCGATCTGTTGGCCGTTCTCAAGCAATACGGTTTTGTCGAGTTTGAAACTATGCACCATTTGGGCGCCAAGCTGAATCACCTCACGGAGGTGCGGAATGCGTAACAACATCATCGAAATTGAGGGGCTTTGCAAGAGATTTCCCAAGCGGGAAAAGAAAAACGGCACACCGTTCTGGTCCAGGCTCATATCAGGCCACCGGGAACCAAAGGAATGGACCGTCGCTGTGGATGGCATCAGCCTCGACATTCGAGAGGGCGAGATATTTGGCTTTCTGGGGCCGAATGGAGCAGGCAAGACGACGACGATCAAGATGCTCTGCACGCTCCTCGAACCGACGAGCGGAACGGCCAGGGTGAACGGCTACGACGTGAGCAAACAGTCCAGCCTGGTGCGCCAAAACCTGGGAGCCGTTCTCAAGGGCGAGCGGAGCATCTATTGGAAACTCACGGGCAAGGAGAACCTGGAGTATTTCGCCGCGCTCTATCACATCCCCAGGGCGACGGCGCAAAAGAGGGTCAAGGACTTGCTGGCCCGCTTCAACCTGGAGGACAAGGCAGACGAATACGTAGAGCGGTACTCGTCGGGGATGAAACAACGTCTCGCCATCGCCAAGGCGATGCTGGCCAACCCGCCGGTGCTCCTGCTGGACGAGCCGACCGTCGGCCTGGACCCCCAATCGGCCCGCAACCTACGGGAGCTTATCCTGGAAATCAAGCAGGAGGGGCGGACGGTCCTGCTCACCACCCACTATATGGAGGAAGCCGACCAACTCTGCGACCGCATCGGCATCATCGACCTGGGCCAGATCATCGCGCTCGACACGCCGACCCATCTGAAGGCATCGGTGGAGCAACTCGACATCGTGCAATTGGAGGTGGAGAACTTTGACGCGACCCTGACAGATGTACTGAACGGGTTGCCCGGCGTACAGAACGTGGCCGCCCGCCACCTGGGCACCGATAGCGCCTACGCCGTCGGCCTGCACACCCTGGACAGTCGGACGGTGCTACCGGGCCTGATCGAGATCGTCGGGTCCCAGTCTGGGCGAATCAGACACATGCAGGTCGCCGAGCCTACGTTGGAGGACGTGTTTATTTCCCTGACGGGAAAACAGCTTCGGGATTAGGATTGGGAACTATGCCGCTGCTCAGGCTTCCCCGTGCGGAGTGTTGAAACACCCCGCAGGTAAGACGAAACCCGTTAAAACGGGTTAGAAAATCGCGTTTTAGTTTTAGTGCATTTTAATGCACTTCTTGTATCAGCCGATGGTTTCAACCATTGGCGAGGTCAGGAGACAATCAGATGCCAGATTATAGAAAATATTTCAAGAACCAGAGTTTGCCCGGTATGTCCGAGATGGAAACCGATCAAATGAAGGGCTTGCCCGTTCCTCCCATCCAGAAACCATATCCACAAGACGCGCCACTGATCGACCTGGTTGAGCCGGAGAATTTCACCCTCGGCCAAATCCCTTTGATCGATGCGATCCGCAACCGGAGAAGCCGCCGCAAGTTCACGAGCGAATCTCTGAGCCGCGAAGAGTTGTCCTTTCTGCTGTGGGCCACCCAGGGCGTGCAAAGCCTGATCCGCGGCGGACTGGTGACGCTGCGCACGGTTCCCTCTGGCGGGGGGATGCACCCTTTCGAGACCTATTTGCTCGTCAACCGGGTGGAGGGCGTCAGCCCCGGCGTGTACCGGTATCTGGCCCTGGAACACAAGTTGTATCGGGTTCCCGTCGACGACGCCGACTTGTCCGACAGGATCAACGCTACGGCCAACGGTCAGAGTTTTGTTGGCAATGGCGCTGTCGTCTTTATCTGGAGCGCGAGGCCCTACCGGACGGAATATCGCTACGGCGACGATTCCCTCAAGGATATTTTGATTAGCGTGGGGCACATTTGCCAGAACTTGTACCTGGCCTGCGAGGGCATTGGAGCCGGGACGTGCGCCACCGCCGCCTATCAACAGCAATTGCTGGACGATTTGATCGGCGTGGATGGCGACGACGAAATCGCGCTCTATCTGGCCCCGGTGGGAAAGGTGTAACCATGTCAAGCTTGACGTCTGCGCGACGGTCTATATTTTCGGAATGGCGCGCCCTCCTGGCGGTGGCGAACAAAGAATGGATCATCTTTAGACGTTACCCCGGTTGGGTCCTGGGCTATTTTATCTGGCCGGTCTTGTTTCCGTTGGGATTCATCTTTACGGCCAAAGCGTTGGGCGGCCCCGATGGGTCGTCTCTCCCTGCCTTTAGTCAGTTGTCGGGCACGACCGACTATGCGGGATTCATCGTGGTGGGGAGCACGATCTGGATGTGGGTCAACATGACCTTGTGGAGCGTGGGCCTGCACCTCAGGAACGAGCAGATGCGGGGGACGTTGGAATCGAATTGGCTCTGCCCCGTGCCGCGCATATCGGTCATGCTGGGGGCCAGCCTGTCTCGGCTGGGCGTATCTATGATGCTGCTGATTGTCAGCGTGATCGAATTCAGGCTGTTTCTCGGCGTCCAATTGGTGAACGCCGGTTCTGTGCTCCCTTTGCTGTTCATCATCCTCCTGCTAATTCCATCCGTCTACGGGCTAAGCTTGACCTTTGCCAGCCTGGTGATTCGCTTCAAGGAGGCGAACTCGATGGTCTATCTGGTGCGGGGAACCTTTGCGATCTTTTGCGGCGTCTCGTACCCGCTGGCGGTGCTGCCCGAATGGATGAGGCGAGTGTCCGTCTGCTTGCCCGTGACGTATGCCGTGCGGAGTATCCGTGCTGTGGGTCTGGCGGGCGCTACGTACAGAGATATCCTGCCAGATTTGCGGATGCTAGCGGTATTCGCCGTCATCCTGCCGGTTATGGGCTACGTGGCCTTTTGCCTGGCCGAGCAACGGGCACGGCGTACGGGCGACCTGGGCCAATACTAGGGGGCCGTTATGGAAAAATCGCACACGTCTCTATCTAGCATCACCTGGCGGTCTAACCTGCTGGCGCTCCTGGCGGTTGCCAAGAAAGATTGGCTGCACTTTTTGCGCTATCCGGTCAGCGCGGTTTTCTCCGTCCTCCAGCCTCTCTTCTGGTTGACGCCGATCTACTTTCTCGGCCAGAGCTTTGCGACTCAGGGGGGAAACGTTGGATTCAGCGCCTATTCCGGCACCGAGGATTATATGTCCTTTATCCTGCTTGGGACCGTGCTCACCAACTACATCAGCGCGGTCTTTTGGGGGATGGGATACTCGCTCAAGAACGAGATGGATTCCGGGGTACTCGAGAGCAACTGGTTGGCCCCAACATCGCGCCCGCTGCTTCTGGTCGGGCGCACCCTGGCCAACGTGTCGACCGCCACGCTGACCGGCGCCGGTGTGCTCCTTCTGAGCTGGCTCCTTTTCGGTTTCCACGTCACGGGCAATCTGCTCGCCGCGGTCGCCGCAGCCGTGCCCATGCTCATCGCCCTTTACGGGTTTGGCTTTGCCTTTGCTGCGTTGGTATTGCTCATCAGGGAGCCGAATACGCTGATTGATATATCCAACTTTGCGATCACGGGCCTGTCTGGCAGCGATTTTCCGGTGAAAGCACTGCCACGGTTTCTTCTCCCCGTATCCTTCGCAATTCCCCTCACGTATGGCTACGATGCCGTGCGGGGTTATCTTTTAGGCACCAAGACGATACTACCGATACAGTACGAGGTCGTGATCTTGATCATCTTTATGGGGGTTATGATTCCTGCCGGATACGGGGTTTTCAAAATAGTCGAGCGTCGATGTAGGATGTTTGGCACTTTGGGGTCGCATTAAATGAGTGACATCAGGATTAGAAAGGCAACGCTAGATGATCTTGCCGCTGTCGTAGATTTGTCGGTAAACGGCAACGTAAGCGCTTCTCGGAATGCAGGTTCGGCTCTACCAGAGCATTACCTCGCGGCCTTGGAGGCGATCTCCGCCGATGCGAACAACGAGCTTATCGTCGCG
>Ga0180434_10000399_pt1 | contig 63973 bp, 57 predicted proteins | sample SS_ome_7_FD_132453 | JGI IMG/M metagenome (GOLD analysis project Ga0180434, IMG submission 132453) | Hypersaline lake sediment archaeal communities from the Salton Sea, California, USA - SS_1_D_2 metaG | ecosystem: Environmental > Aquatic > Non-marine Saline and Alkaline > Hypersaline >...
TGAGAAGGTACGGGCGGCCTTACGGATGGATTCCCTGATTGGCCACATCCAGGCGATGTCGATATGTGCGTGGCCAACTATGCCGACGCTGGGCGTTGATGGCCCATTCTGCTGATCGAGCAAGGGGGCAAGTACTTCACGTGCTGCCCGGGCCGCCCGCCCGAGCTCCCTCTCGCCATCCCAGTGCGGGGGAATGAGCTCAAGAGCCTTGCAGAGCCCCTCGATCAACAGGTGGCGGCGGCGTGAATTCTTATCGAGGAGCAACGCGGTTCGGTACAGGGTATCGGCGTCGAAAAAAAGCGCGGAGACATCCTCGCGCAAAACGACGATCTCACTCGCGTCCAGGGGCAGGGGTGGTTGGACTTCCTCGGACCCCGATATGCCGTGGATTGTCCGGTATTTCGGATTGTAGGGATCACCATGTGCGCAGGGGTTCCCAGAATAGGCTTCCACGTGTATCTGGAATCTCTCGCCACCGCGCGCCCTTTCAAGCAACAGGACCTCGCTGTGGTAGGCATTCATCCCCCCCGCGGGCACGCCGTCCACGAAGATCATGCGTTCTGCCTCGCTCCTGTGCCGGTAAAACACCCTCATACCCCTGCATGAAGGGGGCACCTCCACAGTGCCACGGAACCAGACCGTGGCCCAGTTCTCCCCCCAGCGTGAGCCAACGGGGGCGGGCCGGAAAGGTAAATCCTCCGGCGGCTTGCGGAGGTGGTCCATCGTCTGTGCGGCCTCCAGGGCCACATCTCCGACCTTTCTGTACCTCAATGGCGCAAGACGGGCGATCTGTTTAGGCAGTTTAACCCATGCAGTTCTTGGTATCACGGCTCCTCCCTCCTGTTTGCATCAACCATTGCAGCGAGGAGCAGACCACGGAGCTCGGTGCGCACATCGGCCACGGTTCCCTCGTCGTGTCCCCCATCGACGACCCGGGCGATCAGCTTCTCCCTGCGAGACATAATTTCTGCGGCACTTGATTCGTCCCCCCGTTCCCGGGCGTCATCGGCAGCTTCCCTGACCATTACGAGCCTCATGTAATCCTCCACGCCGAGGCGCAGGCCCTGCCAGCGGTGGCTCGGTATGACCGAGCCGTTCCCCGGGTAGACGAGCTCCCAGTCGCAGCCGATTTCCAGTGGCCCCTGCCACATGTCCACCGAACGACCGGCGTAAGACCAGAATCCGATGCCAGTTAGCCCGAGCTGAGTTCCAACCCAGATGGGGGCCCAGTAATACTCCATCCGCGTCTGGTCCTTCGCCCCGTCACCGCAGGCGTACGTCCAGACCACGGGCGCATGTTCTAGTATATGCGGAAGGTGGTCGTAGAGACCCCACGTGTCCGAATACACCCAGATTGGATCGAGTATGTGTGAGACTTCGAGGATTCGCTCGATATGCTCGTCCGTGGCCCCCCCAGCGGGGTTTGCGAATATCCTTATATCGGGGTCGATCGAGAGGAAGAGCCTCGCCACGCGCACGTGCAGGTCGACCCTTTCGCCGCCTGCCCCCCCTGGCTCGTCGATGATGTAATTCGCATGGCTATCGTACCCGAGGCCGCGCTCACGCAGGCCTCCGATGAAGGTGTGGACATATGCTTCAAACCCGGAACGCCAGGCTTCCGACCCGATACCCTGCGCTCCCTCCCCGGGCTTGACGATTCCCTCTCCGCCATGCCACAGGAAGAAAGATCCCGCCGGGACCCGCCTGATGACGCGGTCGGTTTCGGTCCAGTCCAGCTCACCGAGGAGGCCATCAGAGGTATATTCCGCGGATGGAACTGGCAGGTCGAAAACGTTAACGTGGTGCTCGATGAGATCCCGGTACACCGCTTCCGTGAATGGCACTCCCCGTCCCTCGTAGGCCCACACGTGGAACATTAGCGGTGATTTTTCCGGAAGCTGAAGGGAGCTTATTTCCCACCGAATCGGGAACTCCATGACCTGTCCTGCGACGGTAAGTGCCCGCACGTGCAGCTTCGATCTGTACACCCCGGGGCCGGCCTCCCCGCCACCCCAGTCGATCCACAGGCGTGCAGATTCTCCCGCGGGAATCGCGAGGAGCCCCGCCTCGTCCAGCCTGGGAAGCGCGTCCGGGGTCATGCTCCTGCGAGCAGTTGCTACGTATACCTGCTTGCGCAGGGTAATCGCATCGTCGGCAGGGACCTCCCCCGGGCTTTCGGCCTTCCCTTCCCGCAACCAGCCATCAACCCACAGGCGGAGCGAGATGGCCTTCGATGTGGCGTTCGAGAACTCCAGCACCGTTGCCTCGTGCCCGCCCCGGTCTGTTGTGACATGGATACTTCTGAGGATATCCCCTGGGGGTACATCGGTTGATGGCGAAAACGTCACCCAAGGGTGCACAGGTTGCCACGCGAGGAACTCAACTGGCCCCTCGATGGATGAACGGAGGTCCTCCGCCCGGCCAAGTGTGATGGCAAGGCGCTCCAGGCGCTTAAGCAGACGCCCCACCTCGCCAACCAGGATCTCGGCATCTTCTACACCGAATCTACCGGCAATCGAACTCCACTCCGCCCCGGCAAGGTCGACCTGCCGCGATACATCCTGTGCGGCAGATGGGTGGTCCTGGGCCACACGCCCCCGGGTTTCCTCCAGCTCTCCCAGCAGGATACGGGCCCGGTTTTTCTCAAAGGCAAACGTTTTGAAGTCGAATGAAGAATTGCCAAATGCGACCCGGTTTCCCTCGTTGTCGAACCCGGCGCCGGTTATCGTGTGCTCACCGTCGAGGACTGCATCGATGTGCCCGTGAATCCCATCACCAACTTTACGGGGGTACCCGTGTCGAACTCCATCAGGGCCCACTACCGCCGTATCTATGGCCGCAGCTGCACCGGTACGCCACGCAAAGGGCCGGGATCCCGTGGCAATGTCCGTTCCCAGGTCGAGTTCCATTTCCCTTTCCGGGACCCGATGCTGCCCTTTCCCTCTGGTAAATGGACCACCGCCCACCCCGACGCTCGCCCTTCCGTCGAATGGACCCCGCGCCGAGGGCCACTGTACTTTCCCCCCGGGATGGGAGCCCTCGAATCGAAGGGCGGATATGAGTCCGGTCTTGCTGTTGAGGATGACGAATTCAAGCACACCATCGCCGTCCAGATCTGCAATCAGCGGAGCGCCATCGAAAGAGCCCCCCATGTCGAAGGTGGCCTTCACATCGCCTCGTAAGTCGAGAATGCGCAGCACGGGGAACTCGCGCCTAACCAGGAGGAACTCAGGCTCTCCGTCCCCGTCCACATCGGCGACAGACGGGCCGAACTCACCGCTCCCGCCGGCATAGTCCCGCGACCAGATCATGTTTCCCTCAACGTCAAGCAGGCACTGCCCGGTCCTGCAGTGCGAGACGAAAATTCGCCAACCACCGTCAATCTGGACGGGGGCCATCCCGACGTGGATACCAACTGCCCCTCCCGTGTTCTGGTGCCACAGCTCATCACCTTCACCGTCCAGGCATCTTATTGTCCCCTGCGTTTGCCCCTGGACCAACACGCGGGGGCCATCCCCCCAGTCCATGATGAGAGGAGCATGGTATCCCCCGTCATTCGCCACGGAGGTGCTCCACAGCCAGGACCCGTCAGACTTGAGGCAGTGTGCCCGGCCGCCGAATGCGCTAACCACCACCTCATCCTCCCCGTCCCCATCCAGGTCTCCAACAGCCGGCTTTCCAACGCAGCAGATAACCTCAGGCTCTGTCAGGTGCGTCTGCCACAGGAGTTCGCCCGTCGCCTTAAGTCCGGATGCCCGCCCCATCTTATCGGTTACGACCAGACCGGCCTCTTCCCCGTGCAGCCGGGCTATTCCGGTCCACGGTGCTATGCCGCTATTGAATTGTAATGCACGTTCGATGTTACCAACGCTCGTCCGCCATCGAGGTTTCCCCTCGTGTGAATATTCGTGGACGGTGCCCCGATTATCCCCTACGGCGATGCCCGCCCCTGTATCAACGGGCCAGCCATGCATTATCGCACCGGGTTCATCTCGCCATAGCTCATCGCCCCTACCATCGAGGGCTATCACCTCGCCAAGGTCGGTTCCTATGACAAGAAGGGGCCCCGGTTTCCCCGGAATCACTGCTGGGCATCCCGATATGGGACTTCCAGTCTCATAGGTCCAAACAGTCTCCATATGTTCCATCCCAAATCCTGAATGGATTTATCTGTATTACCCGGGCAGGGAAGCCCCCAGCACGGGGATCCAACAATCTCTCGGTCGTTAATGGATACTCCCAGCTTTCTCATCCGCTGAGTCCGGATTGGTCTACAGTGTATAGGATTCCAGGCAGATGCATCCCCCTTAAGGTGCACTTTTCAGCCCGCGTGACTCTGTACCATGACTTGAGGAGTTACTTTAACGATACGGGGCGGAGGACGGTGATATGCCCGAAGGATGAAAGGCACGGGTATTTCGGCGGCTCACTTCTCCTTCTCCCCTCCGGCCGACTCATCTACTCATGTGGAAGAATAGACTTCGATCGGGAGGTAAACCACAAGTTGGTTCTCACCAGCGAGGACCGCGGCAGGTCATGGAACGAGGCTGCAATCGTCGGGGAAAGGCCCGGGATTCCCAAGACCATGAGGGGGGATTCACTCAGCCTGCTAAACGAAGAAAGGGTAGCCATGATCGGTAACATCGACTCCTCCGGGTTCGAGATCCGCTTCAGCTCCGACTGCGGGTCCACCTGGAGCAGGCCGGTGAAAGCCGAGGGGAATGGAACGGTTCCCTGGGGAAACAGGGCCATCCAGATCCCTGAAGGGCTACTCGTAACGACCAGGGCGCCAAAACTCGGGGATACGGTCAGGAAGGTCGTCATGATGAGCACCTCGCGGGACGGTGGGCGCACCTGGGAGGGTCCCGTGGAGATCGCCGGGGATGTCGCAAGGAAGCTGACGGAGCCCTCCACAGCCAGGCTGGGGGATGGACGGCTGATGACCGCTATCAGGGAGACCTCCTACAACTTCTACCCCTCCTATGTCACATTTTCCCGGGATGATGGTAAAAGCTGGTCCCCAATCCGGGAGATGCCGATCCACGGGCACGAGATCTGCCTCGGGCAGCTCCAAGACGGAAGGGCGATGGTGGTCTACCGACACGTGGGTGGCCATGCCGCGACCCTCGCCTGGGCGGGCTCTCCAGACGAGCTCTCCGGCTACCAGGTGCCAGCCACGGTAAGGGCCCGGTATCCGCCCAGAATCACCGGTGGCAAGCTCGTGATCCGAACCCGCGGGAAAGGGGAGTCTGTTCTCTACCACCTCCATCCACCCGAGTCAGGGGAGAGCACCATCAGGATAGACGCAGAACTGCGCTGCCTGGATAACGTCCGCAACGCCTGTGGCATCCACGTGGCCCAGGCGGGCTGGGTGGCGTTTTACCCTGACCGCGTCGAGCTGCCCGGGTGCGGAATGGAATTCCAGCTTGACGCATCGGTATTCCGTTCATACACGGTAACCCGAACAGGTGATGAGCTGAGCGTTTCGGAGTGCGGGAGAGAGCTACTCCTTACCGACCGGCTGGCAAGGGGAAGGGAGGTGGATGTGGACTACGGCACAATCCTGCCAAACAACGTCAACGCCTTCGGAACCCAGACCCCCTTCATGGCTGACCTGGAGTGTGAATCCACGGGGGAGTCCCACTGGCGTTCCCTGCGCATTGAGATAACCAACCCTGGAGGCCGGAGCCATCTCCACAGTTGGGAAGCGTCCTCCGGTCATTTGCCGAACCAGTACGAGGAGGACAGGATGGTCATGATCGAGGATAGCTACGGCGGGAGCGTGTACTTCCTGGGCCAGGCCAGCTGGGTCCAGTTTCCAGATGGGGTCATCCTCGTGTCAACAGGGGTACAGTACCTCAGGGAAGACGGGAAGCGCAGCTCCTGGATAAGGGGATGCTACCTTGGTGAAGATGACCTTCCCCTAAAGATATTTGAGGAAAAAAATGCTGGCTGATATCCCTGGAGAGGGAAGTTGATGTCAACCAGTGCTGAAGATGGATACGCCATCCTTACCGAGGAACTGACCAAGGTTTTTCCCGGGGAGGTCAGGGCGGTGGATGGACTCGATCTCGAGATCCGGAGGGGCGAGGTCTTTGGTTTCCTGGGACCCAACGGCGCCGGGAAGACCACCTCGATCAGGATGATGACCGGGCTCCTGAAGCCCACTTCGGGCAAGGTCATAATCGAGGGAGAGCAGATCGAGAAGATAACCGGGGCATCGAGGAAGAGGATAGGTATTTGCCCCCAGGACATCGTCATATGGGAGCTGCTCACAACGATCGAGAACCTCACCCTGGTTGCCAGCATGTACAACATACCCCGGAGTCAGGGCAGGGAAAGGGCCGAGCAGCTCATCGAGGAGCTCCAGCTTACGGAGAAAAAGGACGCGCTGGCCGGGAACCTCTCGGGGGGTATGAAGAGGCGCCTGAACGTGGCCATGGCCATGATACACGACCCGGACATCATAGTCCTTGACGAGCCAACGGCCGGGCTGGATCCCCAGTCCAGGCTGGTTGTGACCGGGCTTATCGACCGGGTGAGGAACGAGGAGAAGAAGACCATCATACTGACCACCCACATGATGGAGATCGCGGACCAGCTGAGCGACCGGGTGGCGATAATCGACCACGGAAAACTACTGCGCCTCGACACGCCAGAGAACCTGAAGAACCAGATAGGCGCCGGGGATGTGATGGACATCGCCCTGGACGATGAATCCCAGAACAGAGGCGCCATCGAGAACCTGGGCAGACTCGATGGGGTTGAGACGAGCGAGCTCAGGGGCAGGGTGGTTGTCAAGGCTCTGGACGTCGCGAGGCGCCTTCCCGAGATATTCCAGGTCCTGGATTCCGCGGGGGCAAAGGTCTCCGACGTCTCGCTGAGGAGAAATACCCTGGAGGACGTGTTCATATCACTGACCGGGAGGAAGCTGAGGGAGTGATTAAATGAGGTTCATCGCGATAGCAGGCAAGGCCCTGAAGGAGAGGATGAGGAACCGGAACCTCCTGGCATTCCAGCTTCTTTTCCCCGCCGTCTTCATGCTCGTCTTCGGCATCGCGTTCCAGGGTGCTGGATTCGAGAAAAACCGCCCATATGAAATTTTGGTCATTAACGAGGACGCCGGGACCGAAATCTCGGGCCTGGAGTACAACTTCGGGGAGGAGCTCCTTGCCATCCTGGAGGACATCTCATACGAGAACAGCTCGACTAAGATGTTCACCCTCAGCAATGCCACCGCCGATGATGGCCTGGACTTGCTCAAGGAGCAGTCAATCGTGTGCATCCTCACAATTCCGGATAAGTTCTCTGAGGCCATCGAATCGATGATCAACACCACGACCAGAAAGACCCTGACGTCCGCCATAGGCGAGGGGCTAATCCCTCCGGGATCCGGTCTACAGCTGCCAGATGGGGGCCGGACCTCGGCCCAGCTCCTGATACAGGGCGACCTGAGCTACATGACCTTCGGCGCCGTGCAGTCCATGGTCATAGGGGTGATGGATTCCTACGTAGAGGAAATCGAGTCCAGTGCGGTCGAGGATATCGCCGGCGATATTCCAGGCATTCCGCTGGACCAGGGGATCGACTACATTGCCATCGAGACCGAGAACATAGCCGGGACGGGGGAGTCCTCGGTGTTCGACTACTTCGCCCCGGGAATCATCGTTTTCGGGCTCCTCCTCGGCGTCATCGCCGTGGCGGAGTCCATGGCGAAGATGGTGGAGGATCACACGCTGTCGCGGCTCAAGATCACGATGATGAACTCCTTCGACCTCCTCTTCGGCTCACTCATCTCCTGGACGCTCTTCTCAGGGCTACAGGTCCTCATCCTCTTTGCGGTGGCCCTGGGCCTCGGGTTTAACTGGGTTGGGGGCGCAACCAGCCTCGCCCTTGCACTTGTGGTGGGCTGCATAGTGGGCATTGCCTGTATATCCCTGGGAATGCTGATAGCCGCCTTCGCCAAGAGCACTGAACACGCATCAAGCCTGGGTACACTGGTATCGATACCGATGAGCTTCGTCATCGGTGTATTCATTTCCTTCCCCCCGGGCATCTTCACGAGGATAATCGCGGTTCTGCCCTGGCGGCAGGGGCTCCTCTGCCTGCACGAGCTCCTGGTCTACGGATCCACGCTCCAGGAGATCGCTCCCAACATAACAGCCCTCGTCGTGGAGACAGCAGTGCTCTTCGCGGCCGGTGTCATCGCCTTCTCCCGTTTCAGGCTGAAGGCCGAGTAAAACCGGCAGGCAAAATATAATAACCGCCACCATTACCGGTCGTCGTGTAAAGGGTCTAGTCCACGGACCTGTCAATCGCAGCTAGGAGAGTGGGAAATGCCTGTCGAAGGATCGGAACTCAGCAAGAAGTTCTTCACGCCTGAATGGTTCGCCAGGGAACAGGCCGAAAAGCCGATACCCGCCAGGGGAAAGCTCCTCATCGCGGGGCTGGAGTCGGGAGCCTACCTGTCAAGTGAGGTGGCCCACAGGTACATGGAGCTCCTCAAGGAAGAGGAAAGCCGGGATGACATCCTCCAACTCGAAAACATGGACAAGAGGTTCTCCGATGACGAGACCAACGTCCGGCTCCCCATCCACGTCGGGGGCTGTGACGTTTACCTCTTCCAGGCCCTCTTCGACCCCACATCCGAGCTGAATATAGACCAGAACTACATGGCATTCCTCATAGCGGCGAGGGCCTTCAAGGAGCACGGCGCGAGGCACATAACGGGAGTCCTGCCCTACCTCGCCTACGCCAGGCAGGACAAGCCCACGAAGTTCACCCGTGAGCCCACAACGGCTAGGCTGATGGCCGACCTTAGCATCACCTCCGGCGTTGACAGGCTAATAGCCTGGGATCCCCACGCCGGCCAGATAAGGGGTTTCTACGGTGGTCTGCCAACCCACATGCTGGAGTCCCTGACCCTATTCATAGAGGAATTCAGTCGGTTCAGGGGCCGTGAGGATGCAATAGTCGTCGCCCCCGACGTCGGGGCCTCCAAGTTCGTAACCCACTTCGGCAGGGCCCTGGAGATCAACAGTGCCATCGCGACCAAGTACCGCCCCAAGCCCGAGGTGGTCCGGGTCTCCGAGATCATCGGTGACTTCACGGACAAGAAGGTGGTCATCATACTAGATGACATGATCAGCAGCGGGGGCACGGTCTTCGAGCTCATCAAGAAACTGGTCACCGAGAACGACATAGAGGAGGTCTACCTGGGAGTTTCCCACAACCTCTGCGTGGGGTGCGCGAGGGAGAACCTATCCATACTAAACAAGGATTACAACCTGAAACAGGTCGTCGTAACTAACAGCATTCCCCAGACGGAGGACTTCAAGGCGCTGTCCTACGTCAAGGTCAAGTGCCTCTCCGACACGCTGGCCAGGACGATAAACAGGATACACTACGATCGCTCCGTCAGCCAGGTGTTCTACCGTCCATGACCCGCGGTGGCTTCCCTTGAGGTACCTGATAGGTCACCGGGGCGCCAGCGGGTACGAGCCCGAAAACACTATCAGGTCTTTCCGCCGGGCCCTCTATGACGGGGCGAACTCACTCGAGATGGATCTGAGGCTTTCGGGAGACGGTGAGATAGTGGTGATTCACGACCGGACCGTTGACAGGACCACGGACGGTACCGGGGAGGTCTCCAGCATTAACCTCGCCAGGCTCAGGGAGCTGGACGCGGGAAGGGGAGAGCGAATTCCACTCCTCTCCGAGGTAATCGACCTTGCCCTGAGAAAGGACGCCACCATGTTCCTCGAGATCAAGGTCCCTGGAATGGGCGGGACGCTAGTCCCGGCCCTCAGGGAAAGTGACGCCATCGGCAATTCCGTCGTCTTCGGTCGAGAACAGGGAAGAGAGATACACGAACTGGAACCAAAGATAGGGTGTACCGGTCCCGGCATCTTCAGGATAGGCATCCATGATCTATCCCCGGGTGCCATTTCCGAGATGCATGGCAGGGGGCTCGTCCTGATCCACGGTGACATCGACGAGAGGAAGGAAATGCGCAGGCTGATTGGCCTGGGGCTGGATGGCATCATAACCAATTACCCGAACCGCCTTGCCGACGTGGTCAGGCAATACGGAAAGTGATCGCATGGAATCTCCGTTTTTCAAAGATCCCCTCGAGAACGTCATCGCCCACATCCCGGCGGAGACGGGAACCTACCTCGGTAGCCCGAGCATCACCCGGGCCGGCGACGGTTCGCTGATCATCTCCCACGATTACTTCGGGCCTGGAAGCCCGCGTGATGCCTTCGGAAGGGAATTCAGGACCAGCATATACAGGTCCACCGATGAGAAGACCTGGGAGCGCACCGCCGACATCGATGGTGCTTTCTGGTCATCACTGTTCGAGCACCGGGGGAGCGTTTACCTGCTGGGGTGCTCCGCACACTACGGGGACATCGTGATAAGACGATCCGATGACCTGGGGTTCAGCTGGACTGAGCCGGCTGACCCTGACTCCGGAATGCTTTTCCGGGGCGGGGAGGCCATCCAGCCCCCGAACTACCACTGTGCCTCCATGCCGGTGGTCGAGTTCAAGGGCAGGGTCTTCAGGGCTTGCGAGGACAACTTCGCCGGACGCTGGGCCTATTTCAAGTCCTTCGTTATCTCCGCACCATCCGGATCAGACCTGCTCAGGGCATCGTTGTGGAGGATGACGAACCAGATCCCCTACGACACCGGGACCGACCCACCCGGGTTCTCACCCGAGACGGCCGGATGGCTCGAGGGCAACGTCGTGGTAGCCCCCGATGGAGGCCTGCGGAACGTCCTCAGGGTCAACTCCGTGCCCCTCGCCAACAAGGCAGCCATAGCAGACGTTTCCGAGGATGGTAGGAGGATGTCCTTCGATCCTGCCACCGGTTTCATCGACTTCCCCGGGGGCATGTCCAAGTTCACGATTCGCAGGGATCCCGTTACGAGCCTCTACCTGACCCTCTCCAACGAGGTCACCAACCCGAAAAACCCCTGGCAGCGCAACCTCCTGGTCCTCGCATCCTCCGATGACCTGGTCCACTGGAAAAGGAACAGGGTGCTGCTCTACGTCCACCAGGATGAAAACCTCGTCAAGAAGCAGTGCAAGATAGGATTTCAGTACGTTGACTGGATATTTGACGGCGATGATATCCTGGTTCTCGTCAGGACGGCATTCAGGGGTGCGCACAATTTCCACGACGCCAACCACATAACCTACCACCGACTGCGCGGGTACTCAGGCCTGCTCAGCTGAGTCCTTCCCACCCCGGAACCACTCAATTTCCATGACCCTCAGCTTCAGGTTGGCCAGGACCCTCTCCCCCTCTGGAAGGATCTCGGAAAGATAGTAGGTCAGCAGGGCCCTATCCCCGACGAACGTGACGCTCGTGTAGCAGTACGTGTGTGTTCTGTCTTCCTCGATGTTCCTTGTCGATTTCCAGGTTTTCCCCCCGTCCCCGGAAATAGCCGAGGTCAGGGGCGTCCGCCGGGAGAAGGGCTCGTACTCGGGGTATCCATCCCTGTTATTCCAGATTACGAGTAGCTCTCCGGTCCCGGGCAACCTCTTTAGAGTCGATGGGGATACGGGTGCCCAAAGCGAGGTCGGTTCCGGTTTCGACCAGGTCAGCCCCTCGTCCGCCGACCTGGACTGGTATATGAAGCCCAGATCACATCGCATGAACATGAGAAGGTCCCCGTCGAGCATCTCCACGACCCCCGGCTCCTGCATCCCCGAGCCTGACCCTGCAACCGAGAGCCTGGATTTCGACCTTTCCCAGCTGGCTCCCGCATCGTCAGAGAAGAAAACCGTGGACCAGTTTCTCCTCTCACCTATATCCGGGTAGGTGCAGGCGGGAACGATCATCCTGCCGTTCCCGAGCTGGACAAGCCTGTCGTTGTTCACCACGTGGTACCCCGGCTCGTCAGTTACACGGACCGGGTCGGACCAGGTCCTGGCCTCATCTTTGGATTTCTTGAGATAGGCATGGAGGTCGGTGTTCGAGTTCTTCACCAGGTACATGAAGGCGATCTCACCGGTTTTGAGCCGGAGGAAGCTCGCGCTCATCACGTTCTGCTCCCCGGTATTTGGCTGAAGCTCAAAGGGTTTCCCCCAGCTGAAACCCCCATCCTCAGAGATCCGGCCGGCAATCCTGGCGGCGGAGTGGTCCGCCGTGCCGCCGTAGAACTCTGAATAGGCCAGGAGAAGTCGCCCATTCTCGAGCTCGACTATGTCTCCCTCGCCCAGCCTGGGAATGGTCCCATTGACCCGAAATACCCTCTCGTACATCTCCGTATCCTTCCCAGAACTGGTTCACAGGTACTGAATGCCGAACTCGCGGGTCTTAATACCAACGCGGTCCACGTGTTTCCTTGCTATTCTTCCCAGCTTCATCAGATCGTTCGGCAGCGGCGGCTCGACCTTGGCAAGGGACTCGTCAAGCAGGTTGCCTTCCGGCCTGAACTGCTGGAGATAGTACACATCACAGCCCTTTATCATGGGGGAAATTACCTCAAGGTCCTTGACTCCCACCAGCCCCGGGACGACGGTCGTGCGTATCTCCACCTCGGCCCCCGATTCCAGGGACATGGTCAGGGTTTCAAGCATCCTGGAGGCCCATTTACCGCCTCCCGTCACCTCAGGATATCTTTCCGGTGCGGATTTGAAATCAAGGCTGACCCTGTCCACTAGCCCCTCCGAGAGCATTTCTCCAACAACGGCCGGCATCGACCCGTTGGTGTCCAACAAAACCCCCCTTTTTCTTTCCTTTATGTACCTTGAAAGCTCTATCAGTGCCTCCCTCTGGAGGGTCGGTTCACCTCCCGAGAACACAACGCCATCGATCCACCTGACGTTCTCATCTATTGCTTCCTTTATCGTTTCAACCGGCTCCTCCCTGCCCGATTCCATCGGCACAATCCCCCCGTTCTGGCAGAATGGGCAGCGGAAATTACATCCAGCAAACCAAATTATCATAGCACACTTTCCGGGCCAGTCCACTGTCGTGGGAACCAGATAATCAGCCAGCCTCAAGACGGACACTACGCGTCTAGCTGGGGTATGGATAGAATAATGTGACCAATTCTCTGCGCCTCAGTTCCTGCCGGCAATTACCTTCAGGAGGACATCCGGGTGATCGGTGCTAATACCGTCCACGCCCATCTCGATCGCCTCCAGCATTCCCTCCCGGTTATCCTTTACACCGAGCGTGTCCACCCAGACCTGTGCACCGGCACGGTGGACCTCCTCCACCCTTTCAACCGTCCAGTCGAGGATGTTGGAATCGATTACCTCTGCCGGAAGGTTGCGGACGATGGCACTGGCCACGCCGGGAATAGCCAGCCAGCTTCCCGGACCGGGCATTACCGATAGATCCGGTCTGAGGCTCTTGATCTCGATAAGTGCTGGAATGCCCGAGTAAATCGCAGCGTCCTTTATCATCTCGAACTCCTCCAGGACATCTATCATCATCTGGACCGGGGCGTCCTTCAGATCCAGGTAGACCTTGATCCTGCCATGGCAGGTAGCCATGGCCTCATCGAGGGTTGGAACCTCAGTTCTGGGAAAATCTCCCACGTAACCCACGCTGGCGTCGAGTGCCTTTATCTCCTCGAGGGTGAGCTCATCTATCCTGCCCTTGCCGTCCGTCATTCGATCAACGGTGGAATCGTGGGACAGGACCAGCTCCCCATCGGCGCTCACCCGAAGGTCGATCTCGACGTAATCCATCCCCATTTCAATCGCCTTCTCGAAGGCGGGAAGGGTGTTCTCGGGTGCAAACTTCCTGGCACCCCTGTGCGCTATCTTCAGGAGCATGTATTCATCGCCTCATCACGACCAGAAATGTTCTCTCCCTTCTTCATCCTGTCGTATGCCGGGCATCCCATCCTGCCCTGTACGCAGTGGTTGCAGAACACCCTGGGCCTGAGATAGAAACCGGGTGCCATAGCTATCAACAGGTAAAGAACGGCTGCCACCCCGATCGCAGGGGTGAAACCAGTAACAAGCAGGTACGCCAGGGCGATTAGGGGCACTGCCGTCGTTAATATCCCCATGACTGCCACTGGGTAAACGTTCTCTGGCTTTACAAAACCTTCCCCGGATCCCTTTCCAGTGAGCAGGCCCGCAATGATACCCATTCCGAAGCTGCATAGCTTTCCGTGGTAGTAGCAAAAGCGGCAGCGGAAAAGAGGGCTCATAATCATGTTCACCGCGACCAGTAAGATGAAGACCAATGCATATCCAGGCCCCACCAAGTAAAGCACCGCGGCTCCCAGGGCATAGGAGACGAATGTCTGTACTATGGAGATGGTGACTATCCTCCCTGGATAGGGATCCAGGCAATTCTCTCCGCTATTCTCGCTCACTTGAGGGTAATTTACCCCAATTCTTTGAAAAGGTGTTCCCCGGGGACAGTTATATTTCCCCAGCGAATACCCGTAACATGGGCGCGGGTTTCAACAAGCTCATGAAGGCAATCAACTTCGAGAGAACCCGTTCCCGGCAATCCGTTCCCATGGCGAAGAGGATCGAGGCCCTAATATCCGAGGAAAAACCGTTTTTCGAGTGCAGAAATGGAACCCGGCTGCCCGTGGATGCAAGGGACCTTGAAAAGGTCAGGGCCCTTCTGGACGAGGACCAGCTCGTCCAGCTCTCCCTGCCGATATACGTCAAGACCGCCCCCTCCCTCGGGCACGGCTTCCACCGGCTACTCGGCGTCGATAGCGGGAGCACGATGGAAAGGCTTCACAATGAGATCGTTTTCGGAATACTTGAAATCGAGCCCCGTAGCTACCTATACGGATACGAGGTCCAGAGGTTGAAGAGGGAAATACCAACCATCATGCACGTATTCTACTGAAACGCCACGGATATATTAGGGCCCAAAGGCAGGCAACGCCATGGATCCCGGTGAATTCCGTTCCCAGCTCGATAAAATCGGGAGGCTCTCCCTCAACCTAAGGAACTCCATCACCGAGGCCATGAAGGCTGGGCGGGCCGCGGAATACAAGCTCCTGTCCTGGAGGATCCAGGAGGACTTCAGGACCTACGCCGAAGAGGACCTGAGCGGTGGCCCCGCCTGGGGAATCGAATGGCTCGAAGCGAGGGATGGGAGAATACGCCTCATCAACGCCGTGAACCTGTTGAGATCAGAAAACACAATAAGTTGGATCGGTATGGACCCGGAGAACGCTATCGACCTGTTAACCGGGCAGAACCTCGAGGAAGAGATGGTGATCAGGCCCCTGGATCCCCTCCTCATCGAGATAACCGGTCAGTAAAACCGATTATATACACCATCTGGAAGCTCATATGCCTATGGGCCCGAAAAGGAGTGCAGGGGTCACATACCACAGGGCGGCTGACCGAGACTGTTCCCCCTCCTCTCCAATGGTCAATGTTTCAATCTGCAAGCTGAATCAGCCGGTTAATTTGCGGTTTACGATTCGAGCCCCTTACGGTAAGATAGATACCTACCAAGACCATGGGACCACCCACCAGTATCCACGGGCTTGGGACCTCTCCCAGGAAGAAGAGGGCCAGGATCGACGATATGATGGGTTCTCCCAGGGTGGACACAGCGATAACGCTGGCCTCCAGAAACCTCAGCAGGTAGTTGTAGAGGGTGTGCCCGAGGTGGCTTGGTATTATTCCCAGAACGAGGAAGATCACGTAGTCCCCAATCGGGAGACCGGTAAGACTTGCCCCATAGACAATGGAGGCGGCCAGGAGCATCGCTGAGGCGAAAGCGTAGACGTAGAATACGTAGACCAGCAGTGAAAGCCTCTGCCGAAGACTGCGGCCTCCGATTAAATAGACCGTAACAGCAACGGCACCACCCAAGGCAAGCAACATCCCCTCCAGTTCACTCGATAAGCCGCCCGCCGTTACCACGAAAAGCCCGACCCCGGACATCCCCAGGACGATACCCGCAAGCATTCTCCCGGTTATCCTCTCCCCAAGGAAAAACCGGCCGAAGATGGCTACGAACACGGGGGAGGTGGTCACAAGTAACACCGAGGCAGACACGGATGTATATTCCAGGGAGGTTATCCACAGGGCGAAATGCAGTGCCAGGGAAGCTCCCACGACGAGTAGATATACCAGGTCCTTCCCTCCGACGCTTCTCAGCTCTCCCAGACCCGCGTGGAAGAGGAAGGGTATCATTACCAGTGTTGAAACGGTGAGCCTCGCAGCCGCAATTGCCAGGGGATCCGCTGAGCTGAGGCGTATCAGAATGGCTGCAGTTGAGATCGACAGTACGCTCACCGCCAGCCCAAGACCGGGACTGATAGCTGGCCTGCACTCCTGGCACCCCATATAATGAGGCTTCAGATGCACCAATAAAGCACTTTTCCGTTGCCCACCTTGGCCCAGAATCCGGGATAATGCAAAGGTTTTTATATCACCGTGAGGTTAATAACTTTAGGTTGATAACCTAAGCTGTGCATCCTCAGGATGCATTGCTTGGTAGAGCCTATGCATGAATCACACTAAGGAGGTGAAAGACGCATGTCATGGTTCCCAAGGAGACGCCGGGACAGGCGAGATCCCTTCGACTGGATCATGGACGAGGACTGGCCAATCGGAAGGGGGTTCATGAGGGAGTACGACGAGAGCTTCCGCCAGATGCGGGAGGAGATGAACAGAATAATGGAAAAGGCCCGCAAGGGCGAGCTCGAATCTCCCGAAAATGGCGGGCCCTATGTCTACGGATGGTCCATGAGGGTGGGTCCAGATGGTGTGCCACACGTCGAGGAGTTCGGCAACACAAAGGCAATGCCATCGACCTTCAAGCAGGGCCTCCCATCAGGCAGGGAGCCCCTGGTCGACGTAATGGAGACAGACGATAACGTGAAGGTCATCGCGGAGCTGCCCGGGGTCGATAAAGGCGACGTGGATCTAGAGATAACCGAGAGCAACCTGATAATTAAGGTTGACACTGAGAAGAGGAAGTACTACAAGAACGTGGACCTTCCAGCGACGGTCGACAGCGAGAGTGTGGCCGCGAAGTACAACAACGGGGTGCTCGAGGTCACTCTTGACAAGAAGTCCCCCGAGAAGAAGGGAAAGAAGATCCAGATCGACTAGAACAGTAGAGGCCCCCTCCCCGAGGGGCCTTTTTTTATTTTAAGAAAAAATGGAGTGTAATAACATGAGTGATGTTGATACGGTACTTAAACTGCTAGAGAACCCGACGAGAAGGAGAATTCTCAGAAGACTCACACTGGAGACCCATTATCCACTGCAGCTCTCCAAGGAGCTCAAGATCAGCCCGCAGGCCATCATGAAGCAGCTCGACATTCTTGAGAAGCACGGCCTGGTCAGGTGCGAGAGGTCAACGAGCACCATGGGCCCTTCCAGGAAATGTTACTACACAGCCAGAAGAATATCGATTCGCCTGGACCTCGCCCCGCATCTCTTTGAGGCCAGGGTCAGGGAGGCATCTCCAGAGGTTGTAGGCGAAGATACCGGTGATACCCATTCCGATCTCGGAAACCTCTCAGACCTCTACGGTCGCCTCAAGGAAATTAACCATGAGATATCACTTGTGGACAGGCAACTGGGCAACCTTATCAGGAACAAGGAGGAGGAGCTCGACAAGGCCCTCCAGATCATCCAGGACATGTTTGACGAATACGAGGAAAGGGAGATCATGCATTACATTCTAACTCATCGAGAATTCACCCTCGGCGAACTTTCAGAAAGCCTCGGGCTGAGGGAGGAGTACATCAGAGGAGTACTGAGGAGGCTTTCAGAGATGGGGCTTATCCCCAAGAAGGTGTATTGAAATGGCATACGCGCAAAATTCAGCTGTACTGAGGGTCGCCGACGCACGGCAAAATGACGTCGGCAGGGGCATCGCGAGGATAGATCTTCAGGTGATGGAACGCCTCGACCTCGCCCCAGGAGATGTAATATCGATAGAGGGCAGCAGTGAAACCGTGGCCCTGGCCTGGCCGGGGTACATGGACGACGCCGGTACCGGAACCATCCGGATTGACGGCAACATTCGGAGAAATTCCCAGACCAGCATTGACGAGAAGGTCACCGTGAAGAGGGTGCAGCCAAAGGAGGCCGAGAGCATAACCTTCGCGCCCACGGTAAAGCTAAACATAGGTGGAATTGAGCGATACCTCGCCCAGCTCCTCGAGGGCAGGGTGGCCACGAGGGGAGATGTTGTCGAGCTCAGCATAATGGGCAACAAGATCGACCTAGTAGTCACCGGCCTCAAGCCCTCCGGAACCCCTGTCATGCTTACAGACCGCACGACCGTGGTGATCAGCGAGAAGCCCATATCCGAGGCCGAGGTCCAGATCCCCAGGATAACATACGAGGACATAGGGGGCCTGGGTGAGGAGATCCAGAAGGTCCGCGAGATGATAGAGCTTCCGCTGAGGCACCCGGAGCTCTTCGAGAAGCTCGGTGTGGAGGCTCCCAAGGGAGTCCTACTGCACGGCCCGCCCGGAACCGGCAAGACCCTCCTGGCAAAGGCCGTGGCCGGTGAGACGAGCTCCAACTTCTTCAGCCTCAGCGGGCCCGAGATCATGAGCAAGTTCTACGGTCAGAGCGAGGAGAATCTCAGGGAGATATTCAAGCAGGCCCAGGAGAACGCGCCCGCCATCGTATTCATCGACGAGCTTGACTCTATAGCCCCAAAGCGTGAGGAGGTGACCGGCGAGGTCGAGAGGAGGGTGGTGGCCCAGCTCCTCTCCCTCATGGATGGCCTCGCCAGCAGGGGAAAGGTCGTGGTGATAGGAGCCACCAACAGGCCAAACGCCCTTGACCCCGCCCTGCGCAGGCCCGGAAGGTTCGACAGGGAGATAGAGATCGGGATCCCCGACAGGAAGGGCCGCCACGAGATCCTGATGATCCACACCAGGGGAATGCCGCTTGAGGAGGTTGACCTCAAGGAGATGTCCGACCTTACCCACGGCTTCACCGGTGCCGATCTCGCCGCGCTGGCAAAGGAGGCCGCAATGAGGTCGATCCGTAAGGTACTTCCCGAGATAGACCTCGAGGCGGATAGCATTCCTGCTGAGGTACTCAACGAGCTCAAGGTAACCAAGGAGGAGTTCTACTGCGCCCTCCGGGAGATGGAGCCCTCGGCTCTGAGAGAGGTGCTGGTTGAGAGTCCCAACGTCCGCTGGGAGGACATAGGTGGCCTCGGCGATGTAAAGCAGGAGCTCAGGGAATCCGTCGAGTGGCCACTGAAGTACGACGACATCTTCGAGCACATGAAAGCGGAGCCGCCGAAGGGAATTCTCCTCTACGGGCCCCCCGGGACGGGCAAGACCCTCCTGGCAAAGGCCGTGGCAACGGAGAGCGAGGCCAATTTCATCAGCGTGAAGGGCCCCGAGTTCCTCTCAAAGTGGGTTGGCGAGAGCGAGAAGGCCGTGAGAGAGACGTTCAGGAAGGCCAAGATGGCCGCCCCCTGCATCATTTTCTTCGATGAGATCGACTCGATAGTGCCGACCAGGGGCGGCATGATGGGTGATTCCCACGTCACAGAGAGGGTGATCAGCCAGTTCCTGACGGAGATCGATGGCCTGGAGGACCTGAACGACGTTACCGTAATCGCTGCCAGCAACCGCCCGGACATAATCGACCCGGCCCTGCTCAGGCCGGGGAGGTTCGACAGGAGCATCCTGGTACCTACCCCGGATGGTGAGGCCAGGGTTGAGATCTTCAAGATCCACACGAGCGGCAAACCCCTCGCCGAGGATGTGAAAATCGAGGAGCTCGCAGAGAAGACCGAGAACTTCACCGGGGCCGACATAGCCGCGATCTGCAACGAGGCCGTCATGCTGGCAATCCGGGAGTACATATCCCAGGGCGGCAAGATGGACAAGGAGGAGCTTGCTAAGTCCAAGGTCACGATGGAACACTTCGAGGAGGCCATTTCCCGCATAGAGCCAATGCCATCCTCGGAGCTGGATTCCTACAGAAAGGCCCTGAGCCGGTTCGGGAAGGTCCGCAGGAAGTCCAACGGTGAGACCAAGGAGGAAGGGGAACCATCCTCCTACATATAGGCACCCCGTTAGTTTTTTCTTCCCAGCATCCCTGAATTAAGCAGATGGCTATCAGGGATAGCAGGAAGGGGAAACTCCTGATACTGACCGGGGTTCCCGCCTCGGGAAAGACGACGGTCGCAGGTCACCTCGCCAAGATGGTCAGGAACGTCATCATCGTTTCATCCGACGAGATCAGGAAAGTGTCCAGGAGGAGGGTCTGGGAAAAAATGGAGGAAATTGTCTCCGAGCAACTCGAGGGCGGAATGGTCGTTGTGGCCGACGCAACAAACTACGACCGTTCTCACAGGGACAGGTTCGCCCGCGCCGCGATAGGGCTTGACTGCCCGTTCCGGATCGTATACCTCAAGGCGGAGAGGGACACCCTGCTTGAAAGGAACTCCAAAAGGAACGAGGCGGTTCCCCAGAGTGCCATATACCACCTCTTCAGAGCCTACCAGGAGCCACTGGCCGATGAGATGCCAATCATCATTGATACCGAATCGGTTCCTGCCCGGGATGCAGCCCGTGTGATCGCCGCCCAGATGGGGCTGGACACAGAATGCCAGGAAACGTAACTTATTAATCCACCGGAGCTTGGAGATAACACGCCCTTGCCAAGGTTAGCACTTTTCGTACAGATCTTCCTGTTTACCCTGGTAATTGCCGCCGCCGGGGCCCAGAGCCCGGTCTCGGTACTCTACACCGGGGATCCCTTCCCGGGGCATACCCCCTACGTCCACATGAAGGTCGAGCCCATGCTCTCCGTCACGCCGATCCAGGCCTCCAGGGACCACTACGCCGGAATAAGCGGGGACGACATCAGAAGGGCCATCCGTATCTACATGCCCCGGACGTATGATTCCCTGGTGGAGATCTACGACGTCATTATAATCAGCGACTCGAACGTCAATAGCTTCACCAGGGATCAGCACACCTGGTTCAGGAGGTCCGTGGCAGAGGACGGGATGGGACTGGCCATGTTCGGCGGGCACGAGACCTTCGGAGCTGCCGCCGGGAACCCGGACTGGGGCGAGGCACCCGTTAGCGATACCCTGCCGATAGAGACTGTCGCCAACGAATACCACGACGGAAAGGTCGAGATAGTGGGGACCGAAAACGTCTTCATGAGAAGCCTGCCATGGAGACCCGACCTGAATTTCCTCCAGAATTACGCAAGCAACATCGGAATCCTCCGCGAGGGTGCCGAACTGCTGGCAAAGGACGTCATCAAGAGCGGGCCTTATGCGAATTACGATAACCCCTTCTTCTCCACCTGGAAATTCCAGATGGGAAGGACCTTTGCCATGACGGGCGACTGGACGCCTGGAGGTGGAGTCGTATTCCTGCGCTGGGAGTACCTTCCCGATTTCGCCACAAACCTCATGCTATACTGCTCTGGGAGGGACATACCCGAGGACCTCGACCTGGTCCACACCGTCAGGAGCCGTTTCGCAACACTCGGTTACAGGCGCCTGATAATTGATTCCCTCGTCGACTTCGTGGAGAAGTTCGGTGCGAACCCAAGGAGGGTACTGGATGTCATTGGCGAGGTGGACGTTGCCCGAATTGAGGCCCAGGGGCTCTACCTGGAACAGAGCTTCGACGAGGCTCTTGGGGCCGTCGACGAGGCCCTGGAAAAGATGGACCAGGCCGAGCTCGTCGCCGAGAAGGTGAAAAACGAGGCCCTACTCTGGGTCTACCTCACGGAGTGGCTCGCCGTGAGCGGCACCGCCCTGATAGTCGGGTTCGCGGTCTGGACCCTGATGGTGAGACGAAGGCTCTACCGCGAGGTAAAGACCACCACATTCCGGTCCTAGGTGGATCCCAGGTCCAAACCGGCAAGGGATTCCTTGATCAGCTTCAGTGCCGCCTGACGATCCTTCCAGTTCACGAAAATGGTTATCTCCGCCTTGCTCGTCGAGACCTCGATGACGTTTACCCTGTTCTCCCCAAGCGGGGCCAGGGCCCCTGCGACCACGCCAGGTGTCTGTATCAGCTCCCGGCCCGCGATGGTAATCATCGCGCACCGATCTCCCTTCGTCACCGCCCTCGCTCCACCCCTGAGAACCACAGAATCGTGGAGGGCCCTGACCGCCGATTCCGAGTCCCCGTAGTCCACGAAGAAGGTTATCGACCAGCTCCCCGTGCTGATGTTAAGGATGTTTATCCTCTTGCGGGTCAGGGCCTGGGCGAACTTCGCCAGAAGCCCCGGTGTCCGGCTCATCCTGTCACCCACCACGGTTACCGCCCCCACGGGCTTTTCACTCAAGGTTATCTCCATTTCCGAGTTCGTCGCTCCCAAAATCTCAGTCCCTCCCGTGTTAATGTCATTGCTCCTGAAGTGCACCACGCGTGCCCTCTGCTTCTCGAGCTTGTAGTTGAGGGCCTTCGAGTTAAGGACCCTCGCACCCCCCACGCTGAGGTCCCAGAGCTCTTCCAGGTATATGGTGTCCAGAAGCTTGGCGTTCTTCACTATCCTGGGATCGGCCGACATCACCCCCTCAACATCCGTCACGATTAAAACCTCGTCGGCCTCCAAGCAGTACCCGAGCAGGAAGGCAGTCTGGTCGCTGGCCCCACGCCCCAGAGTCGTCACCCTTCCCTCCGGGTCCCGGCCCAGAAAACCGCAGATCACGGGCACAACCCCCTGCTCGACCAGCGGGAGGAGGTGCTCCCTGCATTTTTTCGCCGTGGCGTCAAGGTCAACGGCAGCATCGCCAAAATCGCTGTTCGAGACTATCGGCCACTCCGGCATCGCCGGGTCCATGAACCTGGATGGAACCCCCAATGCATCCAGCAGGGCCCAGATCATCCGGACGCTCATCCTCTCCCCCAGGGAAAGGATCTCGTCGGTTGCCCTCCGGGAGATATCGATTTTAAGGGAATTGATGAGATCCAGGGTTTCATCCGTGGACTTGCCCATGGCCGAGACCACGACGATCACACCATTGCCCTTCCTCACCTGCTTCTGGACTGCTCTGGCGGCCCTCTTCAGACGCGCCGGGGTACCTACGCTGGTACCGCCGAACTTAATGACCTTGATCACCGGTGGGTCCATCTCCGCCCGGATAGGGAGAGATCGATTAAATGTGTTCCCCAGAGAGGGCTCATTCCGGGAACTTGAAGGAGGGATCCTTTAACCTGTTGAGAAATCCGAGGTTACGCCACAGAACGCCCATCATCTCACCGAGGTATGCGAAATCCAGGGGCCCGCCGTAGAGCGGCTTGAGATACCTTATGTCGCGTACTAGTTCAAAGGTCCTCTTCCTCGCCGAGCCGGAATCGGTGAAGACGGGTATGTCGTAATTTATCGTCCTGTTTACGTCGGCAAGCTTTGATGCGGGCAGGCCCTGGAAGCAGGAGACGACTGTAACCTTTTCCGGCAGGATGCTGACCAGCTGCATTGCGGCGGATCCCTGTTTGGGCCGGATGTAATGGTAGCTTCCCTCCGACCCCATCATGGGGGTCAGGGGAGAGATCAGGACCTGGTCCTTGAATCCCGCAACCATGTCCCTGATCGTCGGAACCGCGTGCTCGTAGTCGATGCAGGGTATCACCACCTCTGCCCTCTTGATGGCGTGGAAGTTCTCGTAAGGATCGACATTGGACTTCGCCTTCGAATCCGAGATCAGGTCTCTAATCCCATCGCAGGCGGCCTTGGCCCTATCGTAGTTCCTGGAGCCTATCATGACCTCGTGTGACTGGGCCCACCTCGCCGCCAGTCCTGTTCCCATGGCCCCGGTCCCACCGATCAGAGCTATCCTCATCTATCCAGCTCCCAGACTCCATCCTCCCATAAAGAATCCTTCTCTGGAACGTAGGCCTGGAAGAACCTGGCGCCTGGACCGGTTGCACGATAGAGTATTCCCCTGCCCCTGCGTCCGACCTCTGTAAGGAGCCCCCTGCTGCACAGTATCTCGATCAACCGGTTGAGGCCCTCGGTCCTGAATCCCTGCCCCACACCGGCCTTCCTAAGCAGGGTGTTCTTGGTGAATTCGACGTCGTCCGTCGCAAGCCTCGAAAGAGCCCGCAGGATCCTGAAGAGTTTGTATTTCGAAAACAGGTTGAGTATCTCCCTTATGGCAGGGGCGGCGTCAAGATCTGCCTGCCTGGAGCCCATTTCGGTGATCTCCAGCTCGAGCTGTTCCAGCCTGTTGCCCATGCTTATCTCAAGGTAGCGAGCGACCTCTGAAGCGAAAAATGCGAGGAGGGCCTTGTTTTCATCTGTAAGTGCTTCCCGGGGGTCGTTTATGTTACCGAGGGCGAGCTCCTGTTCCCTCTTACCCCCCTTTTCTGAATCAACCATAGGCCGCTACCCCTGAGGATACTTATAAAGAGCAAGATAAATCTTATTGATGTAAATGAAAGAGGAATGCGAAAAGGCCGAACCGGAAAATATACTGGTCAGGAGCGACGGCCAAGTCACTCCCCGGGAGGAATCAATACCGCCCCTCAGGGAAAAGCACTTCGGGGATGGTGAAAACCACCTCTCCCCGGTGGAATCGCTCTACCTCCTGGAGAGGCGCAATTTCAGGCTTCTGGACTCGGGGACGGATGTAGAATTCGGGGACCTGCTCCTGGAGGAGGTCAGGCATGACCCCAGAATCCTGTCAAGGTACATAGTTTACAGGGACTGGAGAGACAGGGGAGTATTTCCCTTTGAGCTAGAGAGGGCCCCTGAGAACGCCCCGGACGAGAGGTCCATGCCGACAAAATACCCTACCAAACCGCTTAAACTGCCCAGCATCGAATCATCGAGGTGTTACTTCTTCCGCGAAGCGGAGATGTCGATGATATTCCAGAAAAACCTGGCGGAAAGGCTTTACTACGACACCTGGATTGGCCAGCTCGGCAAGTACAAGCAGGAAAAGGCGGGTACAAACCTCTCTATAGACCTGATAGAGACCCTGTACTTGATGTCACACGAGGAGGTCGACCTGGAGGTAATCGACGCCGCAACTGGAGATGCGATGACCAGGGGTGACCTGCTCGCCTTCGCACAGGAGAGGCACCCGGGTATCGAGGACCTCATGGCTGTTTACGAGGACTGGAGGAGATCGGGCTACATCGTCAAGACCGGATTCAAGTTCGGGGCGCACTTCAGGATATACTTCCCCGGGGCCGGTACGGGGAAGAACAAGTGGATCCACTCAAAGCACGTCCTCCACGTCATACCGAAGTCCTACAGGATGCTTATGAGTGAGTGGGGCAGGATAATCAGGCTTTCACAGAGCGTCAAGAAGACCTTCATCCTGGGGGTTCCGGCCCTCTCCGGGGGCGATTACGATGACAGGGAGAGGGGGGACCTCATCCTCTTCCACCGGACGAAGGACGGCATCCAGAATCCGAATAGCGACAGGCCGACCTTCCTCTGTGTTGCCATTCCTGAAACCCTGAGAATGAGCGGTCTTGAGTTCGCCAATGCCCTGAGGGAGGCGGAGGAAAAGGGCCTTCAACTTCTAATCGCGGTAGTCGACAGGGAGACGGACATCAACTACTACGTTGCCAGGAAGATCCTCCTGGAGGGAAGCGATAACTCCTACTACGAGATATACTGGTACAGGCCCTGATACCCCGCTGAGAAAGAGATTTCAACGGCTTGCAGGGAGGGATTCTCCGCGTCCGGGACTCGGATGCCTTTCCTCCCTCCGGGGTCTCTGAATGAAATCTGAAAACAACCCGGCTTACACTCCTCCCAGGGGCATGAGAGATATCGCCCCCGAGGAGATGGCGAAGAGGCTATACGTCAGGAGAAAGATCGAGGGCGTTCTATCCCTCTATGGCTACCAGCTTGTTGACCCCACTCACGTCGAGAAGCTCGAGACCATCTTCGCTAAGGCCGGCCCGGAGATAGAGAAGGAGATATCCTCCTTCGAGGACAAGGGCGGGAGGCGTCTCGGACTCCGCTTTGACCTCACGGTCGGAATGGCCAGGATGGTCGCCTCAAACCCCGACTGGCCAAAGCCCCTGAGGGTAGCGGCCATCTCGACTATTTGGAGGTACGATGAGCCCCAGTACGGTCGTTATCGCTCAATAGAACAGTGGGACGTTGAACTCTTTGGAACCGAGGGTCCGGGTGCAGATGCCGAGATGGTCGAGATCTGTTCAAAGGTGATGGAAACCCTCGGCCTGGATGGGTACGAGATAGTCCTAAGCGACAGGCGACTCCTGGACTCGGTCCTCCAGTCCCTCGACCTGGAGGCCGTCAAGGCCGATATCATGAGGGTGCTGGACAAGAAGGGGAAGATAACCGAGTCAGAGATGAGGAAACAGCTGGCGGACCTGAAACTGGATCAAACCCAGATTTCGAAGCTCTTTGAATTCGCCTCAATTCGGGGAGGAATATTCCAGGTCGTGGCCCGGCTGGCCGATGAATATCCCTACCTGAACAGGTCCGTTCTTGACAGGATGAAGGAAATCGGGAGGACTCTCCAGGGCTCCGTCGACCAGGAGAGGCTCGTATTCGACCTGAGCCTGGTCAGGGGTCTGGATTACTATACCGGATTCGTCTTCGAGTGTTTTGACAGGGCCAACCCGGACCTAGGATCGGTTCTTGGTGGCGGAAGATTTGACCAGCTCGTTGGGATCTACGGCAGGGACTGCCCCGCAGTGGGCTGCGCCGGCGGGATAACGAGGCTCATAATGTCACTTGAGGCCCGCGGGTTGATCCCCGATGAAGCAATGCCCGTGCCGGTTGCCTACGTTACACCTGTAACCGGTAAAGAGATGCCCGATGCCTCGAGTATCGCCAAGACCCTTAGGGATGCTGGCATACCCACGGTCTTGGAGGTAATGGGGAGAAAGCTGAGAAAGGCCCTCGATAGCGCAAACAAGGCCGGCTACGTTTTCGCAGTCATAGTCGGTAGCAGGGATATCGACAAGGGAGTCGTTACGGTCAGGAACATGAAGAGCGGCGAGGAGAAGGTCGTGCCCATCGATGAGGTCTCGGTACCAATCCTCAGCTGGCAAAGTTGAGTTCGCTGGCCTCCAGCGTGGAGAGGTCGACTACTATGGCGGTTCCGGCACCCTTCAGCTTTTCCGAGGCCATCCACGAAGGTGTTGACAGTAGAAGCACGCCCTTATACTCCGAGGTGCAGCAATTGTGCTCGTGCCCGGTGTGAAATATCCTTGGTACATCGCCGATAATGAAGGGGTCCTTTGCGCCCGGGTAGAGGGGAACGGAGAACCCGTATGATGGCGCAAGGTGACGCCGCACCAGCATTTCCCTCATCAGGTCACAAGATACCATCTGTCCGAGGTTCTCGCGCCAGTCAACGAGGGATCTACCGTGATATAGCAGGACGGGAACCGATGCCAGTTTTATCATGCAGGGATTGCTCCCTGTCCTGAAGTTATCCAGCCGGGAGAAGGCTCCCGTTGCGTCCTCAAGGAAACCTGCCTGTGGCTCGAGAATGCCCGCAGTATCGTGTTCCCCGGGAACTGAAAAAATTACGGTGTCACCTGGAACCCTGCCCAGCAGGCTGGCCAGGCCCTCGTAGCTGCTCTTGAGATCCTCTCCTTCCCCGTGGACCAGGTCCCCGCAAATCACTACGAATTTTGTAAGGGACCCGATTCTTCCCAGCTCGGGGTCCCCGCCTTTGCCGCCGAGGAACTCTATGAACTTGTCAAAGGCCTCTGTCATGAAATCACTGGATCCGAAATGCAGGTCAGAGAGAAATGCCGCATATATCTTCTCTCCCGAAAGATCGGAATCCTGCTCCTCGATGTCGGGAAAATCTACCTGATCCAAATCGATCTCCCCGGTTCCGTCATTATAATTTCCCCTCACCCCGATTACCTCGTCGGGCACGAGCACGCCTGGAACAGCCCCCAGCCCGGTTCCCCCCGGGTTCAGCGCTATCCTTCCCGTTCCGTCCTCTATCTCGAGCCCACCGCTTTTCCCGTTACCCCTATCACAGACCATCCCGATCACTGCCACGGGACGTGAGCCCCCGGATTTCACATCCAGTATGCTTCCGGCCTCCCCGTACTCCTTCCTCTTCCTAAGAATTGAAGCGATTCGATCGAACCTGTTCTGGAAGTGTTTCAGGTAGTCCACCCTATCATCGGACCCCATTGCCAAGGTCTCCGTCTGGACCTCAAGCCGGGGAACCGGGACCTCTATCATCTTCCCCGGGTCCGCGGGGATTTCCCTGGAAAGGTCACCCGGACCGACCACATCCACACCTCGGTCCAGAAGTTCCTCCAGAAGCTTGCCGATATCCCCTGCAGGCATCGATGAAATTCGGTCCAAAACTCCTGGATCTAGGAGCACGCCATTTTCAAGAAACCTGTGCACTATCTCCTTCCTTTCCATGCTATACAGCCGTCCCTTCAGGGTGTGGGCTATGCCAGATCGTGTATTTCGACTTCGCGTTCACGGGTATCCATTACCCCCACGGTGCACCTTCCGTAAAGGTAGCCGCACGCCTCGCCGGGGTTTACCAGCAGGAAACCTTTCTCCCTTTCTACCCTCGGGACGTGCGTGTGCCCGGTTATTATTACGGGGTATTCCCCTGAACTCGCGACAGCGTTCAGTACCGGCGGGTAGGTGCCGTGCATAACCGCGATCCTCTCACCGTCAAGCTCGAACTCCGTGAACTCCCCCTTCACAACCGCTCCCATCTCTCTGAAGGCCCGGGATAGACCGATTACCTCCCCGTCATTGTTGCCGTAGCTGCCGAAGAGCTTTCCTGAGTAGGCATGGAATTTCCTCGCGGTGAAGGGCGCGACCCAGTCCCCCGCATGAACTACAGATTCCACCCCCTCCTTTTCGAACAGCCCGAGTGCCCTCTGTACCATGGCCAGGTTATCATGCGTATCGCTGATCAAACCCACCTTCATGTGGAACAGGGCGGCATCCCCACTCCAAACTATTTATATGTAATTTTACGCTGGAACCAAGGCCCCTGTAGCGGGGGGGAATTCCCCGAGGGGGACAAAGGTGGAGGTTTGCATGAAGGGCTACACCACTCTAGATGATCTCGATTTCAAGGGAAAGACCGTGCTTATCAGGATTGACATCAACACCACCCTCGATGATGATGGCCGGCCCCAGATGAGCGAGCGAATCCAGTCCGCCTCCGGAACCCTGAAGGAGCTTGCCGGAAAGGGCGCGAAAACGGTGGTGATGGCCCATCAGGGCAGGGCCGGGGATCCAGATTTCTCCTCGCTACAGCACCACGCAAAGCTCCTCTCCGATTGCACCGGCATGGAAGTCAGGTTTATCGATGATATCCTCGGGCCCTCAGCAAGGCGGGCCATCGGCGATCTCGAGGAGGGGGACCTGCTCCTCCTGGAGAACGTCAGGATGCTATCGGAGGAAACCCTGAAGGTCGGCCCGGAGGAGCACTCCAAGAGCATCATGGTTCAGAGACTATCACCCCTGGTCGACATATTCGTCAACGATGCATTTTCCGCCGCCCACCGGTCACAGGCATCTCTGGTTGGCTTCACCATCGACAGACCGAAGGCAATCGGTAGGACCATGGAGAGGGAGATCACCTCCCTTGCCAGGGCCATGGAGGACCCGGAGAAGCCCTGTGTCTACATACTGGGGGGCCTGAAGCCCGATGAGGCCTTCAAGGTCATGGCCCATGGCCTCAGGTCCGGCAGCATAGACCACGCAATAACATGCGGGGTGATCGGGAGGATATGCCTGATAGCAAAGGGCATTGACACCGGCCCAGAGGACAAGAAATTCTTCGAAAAGAAGGGATTCATGGATTACGTTCCGATGGCGAGGGAGCTCACCGGGGAGTTCGGGGAGAAGCTTATGACCCCGGTTGACCTGGGTGCCCAGAGTGGGGATGAGAGGGTCGAGATCGACACTGATGACCTCCCAACGGACCTGGAGATATTCGACATCGGGGAGAAGACCATCGACATGTACCGGGATGTCATCCTGTCCGCCAAGACCCTGGTCATGAACGGCCCTGCGGGGGTCTACGAGGACTCGCTCTTCGAGAGGGGCACCCGGGGAATCATACAGGCCATTTCCGATTCCGAGGCATTCTCCCTGATGGGCGGGGGAAATACACTGGATGCCCTTGATAAACTCGGGTTCAAAAAGGACGTGTTCTCATACGTCAGCCTGGCCGGTGGTGCACTTATCAGCTTCCTGGGCGGGGAGAAGATGCCCGCCCTTGATGCAATTGCCAACCGGAGCTGAGCTTGGGAATCCTTTTATTTCATGAAGACGTAACCAAGGGGTTTGCCGCTGGAGGACCAGATTTGGAACCGAGCGTTGTGATAGTTGAGTCAGGTGAACACAACACGCCCTTCTCAAAGGGAATTCTAGCCCAGTCCCTCACTGCCGCCGGAATCGACGAGGCCTCGGCCAACAGGATTGCGAGAAATATTGAGTCCAAGCTTCTTGAGGACGGTAAAACCAAGGTCAAGCGCTCCGAGATAAGGGAGCTCGCCAGAGAGAACATCCAGGCCCTTGTCGGCGAGGACGGGGCCAGGAGGTACCTCACCTGGAGGCAGGTCCAGCACGGCAGGGAGCCAATGGTAATCCTGATAAGCGGTGCGACGGGCGTGGGAAAATCGACCACTGCCGCCCAGCTAGCCCATCGCCTAGGTATACTACAGGTAATTGGCACCGATGCGGTAAGGGAGGTCATGAGGAAGATCATCTCAAACGAGCTCATGCCCACCCTCCACTACTCCTCCTACACCGCCTGGAGGGTGCTTCGGCATCCCACCATGGGTGGCGAGGAGAAGGCAACCATCCCGGGATTCGAGGACCACGCCAAGTACGTGCTAGTCGGAGTAGAGGCCGTGATAGAGAGGGCCCTGAAAGAGGGCCTTAGCCTCATAATCGAGGGCGTCCACCTCGTCCCGGGATTCCTGAAGCAGGAGATCATGGCCCTTCCCAACGTGGTCCTCGTCGTGGTAACTGCCCCTGACGAGGAACAGCACAGGAGCCGGATGTACGCCCGGTCCGAGTCTGTCGTGACCAAAAGGCCCGTACAAACCTATCTCAAGGAGTTTGCTAAGATCAGGACTATCCAGGACTACCTGATAGAGAGGGCGAATGGCGAAAAAACGATGATAGTCAAGAACACCAATATCGAACAGACCGTGGACGAGATCTTCGAAGAAGTTATGAGAAGGGCCCACAAGATCGTGTTCGGGCAGTTGTCCCGGAGCTCCTAGGCCTCCGCTTCCTCTACGGTCTCCGAAGGAGCGGATCCTGCGACCTCTTCCGCGCCCTCTCCCTCCAAGAGCATTTCCTCCGCTGCAGCGGCCTCCGCAGCAGCCTCTTCGGCGGCACGCCTCGCCTCTCGCTCCTCCTCGAGCCTCTCGAGTTCGGCGATCTCATCAAGCCTGCTCTCGTCTATCTCCACGTGCTCTATCCTTGAGAAGCATGGGATGGGAAGTTTCATCTTGGCCCTGCGAAGCGCCTCCTTGGCTACTTTCTCCCTTTTGGCAAAAACCCACACGGTTATGAGGGCCTGGTCCTCCTTGATCCTGGCTGCGTATCCCACCGGCCTGCCGAAGGATCCCCGCATCCCGGTCTGGTAACGGTCCGCCCCCGCCCCCGTTGCCATTGCGTTTTCCCTGAGGATGTGGTGGGGAAAGGTGTTTATCCTGAGATGGTACCCGTACTTGCCCGTTACCTTCATGAGGTACCGGTTGGCCATTATTCTTGAGGCTTCGAGTGAGTTGTGGCGGATCTGTCCATTTTCCATGGAATAGAGAGTGGCCTTGACTGGAAACTTCTCGATTCGGCCCCCCATCTCGTAGGTGACGATCTTTGACCCCGGGACCCCCCTAATGTACTTGCTCCTGGTATATGGCCTGTTATCCTGCTTCCTGTAGCACCTGAAGGGCCTAATGGGCATGAATATCAACTCGAGAAGTCATCCGCCCCCTCGGGGGCGATCACTGCTTGACCTGCTGACTATGCAATTATAAATATTTTCAGAACCCCGATACCGAACCGTCTGCACCCATCACGGGAGGTCCCGCTGCGACAGGATGCGCAGATTAGGGGGTTTTTTGGTCACATTTCCGATCTTGGCACCGATCAGGAACCTGACGTCCGCCTCCGCGGCCACGTCTATCAGCCTCTGGGTGATAATCCCGTCGAGCACAACGGCGGAGACTCCCTCCGAGCCCTTGAAGCTCGCAATCAGCTTCGAAACGTCGACCTCCCCGAGAGCCTTCAGGTCCTTGTCAAGAAGGCGGGACTTCCTGGTTCCCTGTATCTCCTTGAGGATATCCTTGAATTTCTGCATCTCGGGGCTCTTCTCCAGCCTCTTCTTCTCCCGCTGGGAGAAGAACTGGTCCACTGGTATTCGGTTCTTCAGGGCCGTGATGATCTCCTTCCGGTTCATGTCCTCAACGCTCTTACCCGGCGGCCCCTGGGCTACGTACGAGATATTGGCAACCTGGAAGAGTTCCCTGAGGATGAGCTCCCCTCCACGGTCACCATCGACAAAGGCTATCGTCGTCTTTTTCCTTGACAGGTCTGCAATCGTCTTGGGAATGTTCGTGCCCTCAACTGCCACGCAGTTCTTCACACCACTCTTCAGCAGGTTGAGAATATCAGCCCTGCCCTCGACGATTATGAGGGAATCCGACTCGTCTATGCCTGGGCCCGCGGGGAGGTTTTCCGATCCGTATTTGGTGATCTCCCCAACCTTGAAGGACTGCTTGATCTCGCTGCTGATCTCGGACGTGTCAATGGTGACATCCTCGAAGAGGTTATTCAGTATGGCCTTGGCCCTCTCGACCAGAACCCTTCTCTTGGCCGCCCTCACGTCCTCTATTCGGAGGACATTGATCCTCGCCTCGCAGGGACCGACCCTGTCCACAGTTTCCAGGGAGGCAGCCAGTATTGCCGTGTCGATCTTGTCCAAGCTGCTTGGAAGCCGTATTACCCCCGTTGACCTGCCGCCCCTCGAGGTTATCTCGGCCTCGATCCGGCCTATCCTGCCGGTTTTCAGGAGCTCTCTCAGGTCCAGGTCATCCCCCAGCAGGCCCTCCGTCTGGCCAAAAATGGCCCCTATGACATCAGGTTTCTCCACAACTCCATCCGTTTCTATCTGCGCGTAAATCTCATACTTTGTAGTAGTTGCCTCGTCCTGATTGTCCTCTTCCTTTCTCTTGTTATTTCCCACATGATCACCAGCATCAACCTCGTAACCCAAACTCCAGATCCAGCATCTCGCACGCTCCGACAAGGAAGGCGGCAACGGCTGCAAAAGCAGCGTATTCCCCATTAACTAGGGAATATCCAAAGGTAAGCTATCGATGACCCGATCAACGGCGTCTTCTTCGGCAATGATTCGTACCAGTTTTTTCCTGCTTGTCTTGCCCCTGATGATCTCGATATCGCGAGTTCGAAAAGTGCTGCAAAGGACCTTTAACAGCTCCCTATTGGCCTTCCCCTTCGATGCGGGCGAAGTTACCTTGACTTTGATTTCATCCTCCTTTTTTTCGATTGATGAATGCTTTGAGTTTGGAATTACCCTGACTCTTACGAGCCTCCCTTTCACCATGCTACCCGTTCCTTCCCGCCGTGGGAGCGCCTGTATCCCTCAACACTAACTCCTGGGCTTCCTCGTACGGTCTATCCTCCCTCGACCCAAGTGTCCTCGAGGAGGGAATTTTTCGACGTTCCCTGTTGCTACGCGGGGTTGTCCTCCGGATCATCGCTCAGGATACCCGTTTACTCACCGTGGGACCCAAAACGTGTAGCAGTATTAGTAATCAGACGACCTTAAATAATCTTTTTGGATACGCCCAGTATATATCTTCGCGACATTCTTAATGAAAACCTTGAGATAACCGAGAAATCCCGGATGCATAACGGGATTATCTATTTCAGAGCCATTTCAGAGGTTTCAGAGTTGCCAAAAAAATCCGCCATTCGGTCCGACATCATAATCCTGGCGGTCGGGTTGTACATGATCGGGTTCGCTGCCGGGGTTATTATGAACCTCGTAGCAAAGCCCGAGGCAGACTCTTTCTATGAAATAATGGTCGAGAGGTTAAGGGGTGAATTCGAGGACATCGAGGGTGCCTTCAGGATCTTCACGAAGATATTGCTCCATAACCTCACCATATGCGCGATAATGGCATTTGGTGGCATAGTTTTCACAGTCCCCGCCGCATTCATTCTTCTGGCCAATGGCCTACCTCTCGGGCTGGTGCTTGCCCGGTCCGAAAAACCCGTCCTTGTTTTCATCGGATCAATTTTGCCCCACGGACTTTTCGAGTTCCCGGCGATATTCCTCGCTGGGTCATTTGGCATCCTGCTGGGTATCGATTCCTTTAAGCTGATATGGTACTGGATGAAGGGTGAGGGCGAAGCACCGACCAGAATACTGTTGTCAGATCTGAGAAAGGTGCTCAAAGCATTCATCCTCGTCGTGATTCTGCTCGTGGTAGCGGCGGGCATCGAAACGCTGCTTTTCATAATATACGTCGAGTAGTTATCATAAAAGCCATGTGAAGTGGAATTTTATCTCACAGTTCTGGCACCTGAAAAATCCACCCTCCAGCTTCACCTTCTTGGAAGAGCAGTTGGGGCAGAACCTCACCTTGATTTTCAGCTGCCCCTTCCTGATGAACCATTTGGATCCCACCCTGTAGAAACGGGGGTCTGACCTAAGTCTTTTTGTCAGTTCCGATGCCCTGGATGCCGGTAAGCCCAGATTCTTTCTCAGCTCGAGGAGGCCGACCGGCCCTCCCTCCCTCTGAATAAATGACTCGGCTCTGCTGAGAATATCGGCTTCCATCAACACTCCAGTGATTTATCAAAGGTTTAAATCTTCTGCCGGCCGACACTGTCAGGTACCTACCCATAGATCCATGAATTAGATCTGATATGCTCGTGCCAGAAAAAAAACCGGGGCGGCGGGTGCCGCCCTTTTCAATTCCAAATGCCGTTTCCGGGAAGCTTTATCCAACGGAACCGATTACTCCCTTGACAAACCAGTTCATGTCGGAGCCGTAGAGCGCCATGTAGCTAGCCCTCTCGCCCTCGATGAACTTCATGTTGTCGTTCTGGTCGTATATTGGTCCGGTGAATGGATCAAACGCGACCGATGTCTGGGTCATCTGATCTACCCTCGTCATGATTAGGTCGTATACGCTGATCTCGCCTAGTATCGGGTCGTCGACCTCCACGGCCTGCAGATCATCGACGAACTCGGGATTGATGGCCTCGCCGAACTCGGCCCCGAGCTCGACTCCACCCTCCGCGAGGAGGTAGTCGTAGTCATCAACCCAGACGTCGGTGTAGAACCTCTGCAGGATGATCTCGTAGAGATCCTCCCAGTGGACAAGCTGCCCACTGACGCATGAGTTCGGTCCGAACTCTCCCATCGGGCTGTAATGGCTGAAGGAGTAGACCTGATTTCCATCATTGGTTGCCGCCTCGGCCTCCTGGACCACTGTCTGTGAGTCCTCGGTGAAGGCAAGGCAGTCCACTCCCTTGCCGATCAGCGTGTTCGCGGCCTCCTTGGCCTTCGTCGGGTTGTACCAGTCATTAATCCAGATAACCTCGACCGTTGCCTCGGGGTTGACCTCCCTTGCCCCCAGGGTGAAGGCGTTTATGTGCCTAACCACCTCGGGTATCGGGTGGGCACCCACGTATCCGAGCTTATTGCTCTCCGTCAGTGCACCGGCCATCAGGCCATTCAGGTAGTAGAGTTGGTAGAAGTCTGCGAAGTATGTTCCCATGTTGTCTGCTCTCTTGTACCCCGAGCAGTGGAAGAAGGTCGTGTCCGGATGCCTCTCCGCTGACTCGAAGGTGGGGTCCATGAAGTCAAAGCTCGTCGTGAAGACGATGTCGCAATCTTCCTCGTTTATCAGCCTGTCGATCATTGCTGAGGTATCATCCAGTGCCACAGACTCGATGAATACTGTCTCTAGCCAGTCGAACTGGTCGTCGACTATCTGTCTTGCCTCGTCGTGGGCCGTCGTCCAACCAAGGTCTGCAACGGGCCCGACGTAGATGAATCCTGCTTTCACGTTTTCCATTTCGGTTGCGTTTTCTCCAGCTTTCCCAGGCGCGAGATAGTAGGTTGCGGCAACCGAAATCACCGCAACGACTATAGCCACTATAATGTAGTTGAGCTTGTCACCCACTAAACCCTCTCCTGGGGCGCTCTGCGCCGGACGCACCAGTAAAGTCGATACTAAAAAAGATTTCCCGGGTTTCTGGACCTATTTTTACCACGGGGGCGCTCACGGGCGAGGCTTCGCCCAGCCAAGGCATCATATTTCCTCCCTGACGTAGGACTTTCCCAGGGCACCTGGAGAACCCATCCTCTTCCTTATCGACTCCCTGGATATGGCCAGAAGAGCAATTATGGTGAACAGGTATGGCATCGATTGCAGCAGGCTCACGTGGATACCCAGGGGTTGGAGGCTGTAGGGCAGTACGTAGAAAAGACCGAACAGGTATGAGCAGATGATTGCCCTAAGTGGGCTCCAGAAAGCGAAAATCGTCAGGCCTATAACTATCCATCCTCTTCCCCCGGTCAGACCCTCGGTCCAGGCCGGGATATAGGCGAGGGAAAGGTAGGCCCCGGCCATTCCCGCTAGCATTCCGCCGTAGAAGACCGCGAGGTGCCGAATCCTGTATACGTTTATTCCCGAGACATCGGCCGCCGCGGGGTTCTCACCCGAAACCCTGATGTTCAGGCCTATCCTAGTTTTCCAGATAACCAGCCAGGTAAAGACGGCAATTCCAAGTGAGATGTAGACAAGGAGGTCCTGATTGAAAATAACCTTTCCAAGGTAGGGAATGTCCTCCAGAACGGGCAGATCCAGCGGCTCTATCGTCCCACCCGGGGTTCGTCCAACGAATGATTTTCCGAGCAGACCACTGATACCCAGGCCCAGCATTGTCAGGGCGAGGCCAGACACCACCTGGTTTGCCCTAAGATTTATGCTGGCGAACGAGTGGATCAATGAAAGTAATCCGACCGAGATCGCCGCTATTAGAACGCCCAGCCATGCGTTTCCCGTGTAAAGCGAAACCCCGAATGCCACAACCGCTCCCACGGACATCATGCCTTCAACTCCCAGGTTCAGGATACCCGCCCTCTCAGCGACGATTTCCCCCAGCGTGCCCAGAAGGAGGGGAGTACCAAAGGCGATGGTGCGGTGAAGAATGAACAGGGCCTCCTCGACCATGGTCATGGCACATCCTCCCTTGAGAACTTGATTTCATATGTTCTGAATATCTCGGTGCTAACAAGCATCAGCAGGATAAGGCCCGTGAATATGTTGACCGACGAAAGGGGAACCCTGATCCTCATTGCATCTCCGCCCACCAGGATACCTGACATGAATATGCCCGAAGCGATTACCCCCGCCGGGTGCAGTCTCGCCAGCCATGCCACTATAATCGCCGTGAATCCGTACCCAGCCGAGACGTATTCCGGGTAAAGCAGCTTGCCGTGAATTCCCGCGACCTCCCCGACACCCGCCATGCCGGCCAGTCCACCGCTGATAATGGCGACCATAACAAGAGTCCTCGCGTAGCTAATCCCAGCATACCTGGCGGCCTTTGGGCTGGATCCCGTTACCTTGATCTCGTACCCCGCCTTCGTTCTCTTCATGAAGTAAAAGAGACCAATCGATGCGAGTACCGCGATAATCAGGGTGGGGTAATGGATGAAGGTGCCCGGTATCCTCGGTATCCGGGCTCCCTGTACGAAGGGATCTGTATAAGGGTAGCCATGCTGGGTCTCGCCTTTCCATGGACCATCGATCAGGAATGTCACGATCTGGAGTGCCACGTAGTTAAGCATCAGGGTGATGATAACTTCGTTCACGCTGAACTTTGATTTCAGTAGGGCGGGTATAATGCACAGTGCCGCCCCCATCACGAATCCAACCGCGAACATTGCCGGGATCAGTATGTATCCCGGTGCCGTAGTGAAATTCAAAGCCACCCAGGTTGCCCCGGTCGCACCAGCGAGCATCTGACCCTCTGCCCCGATGTTCCAGAAAACGGCCCTGAATGCTATCGCCAGGCCCGCGCCAGCCATTATCAGGGGGATTGCCTTCCTGAGGATCTCCTTCCAGCCCTGGATACTGCCAAAGGAACCCTGCAGTATCTTGCCGTAGGCATAAAGTGGATTAACACCGGCCAGACTGAAAAGCAGGCCCCCGAGGAAAATGCCTGCTGCAACCGATGCAAGTATTAGGGTCAGGCTCTCACGGGAGGTCAGTGGTTGCTTGCGCCTCCTTACGGTTATCCTGGGTATTGCCTGCCGCAGACCCGTCATTCTACGGCACCTCCCATCAGCAAGCCCACCTTCTCCAGGTTTGCCTCCGCCCTCGCGAGAACACCCACGAACTCGCCATTTACGATAACCGCTATCCTGTCACTGAGTTCGAAGATCTCCTCCAGGTCCTCCGAATCGAGCAGGACTGATGACCCCTCGTCAGCGGCCTGGGCCAGTCTTTTGCGTATGTCATTGGCCGCCTTGACATCCAGACCCGAGGTCGGATGGGAGGCAATTATGAGGCGTGGGCCGCCGGATGTCTCCCGGGCGAGAATCAGGCGCTGTATGTTCCCGCCCGAAAGCTTCCTCACGGGAGTATCAGGACCAGGTGTGACTATATCGAACTCCTCTATCATCTCCCTGGAGTAATCCCGGACCCTCTCCTCGTCAAGTAATAATCCCTCGGAAAACTCCTCCTGCCAGAACTTCCTAAGCACGAGGTTCTCCGATACTGTCATTTCGGGTACGATCCCGATCGAAAGTCGGTCCTCTGGTATATATGAAACTCCGAGGTTTGCGATCTCCCTTGGACCCGAGTTCGTGACATCCCTGCCAAGTACGCTTATCCCGCCCGACTCGGTTTCCCTCAGTCCCGTGAGGACCTCTACCAGTTCCCGCTGACCATTACCGGCGACACCCGCGAGCCCGAGTATCTCTCCCGCCTGGATCTTGAAAGATATGCCACTACAGGCCCTGTTTCCCCTGTCCCCCTTCACGCAGAGACCTGTGACCTCCAGCACGGTATTTCCCTGCTCGATGGACCTGCTCCTCTTGGAGGGAAACAGATCCACGCCGACCATCATGTTTGCCAGCTTCCTCCGGTCAGTCTCTGAGGTCTTTACGTTCCCGACGATCCTTCCCTTCCTCAGAACCGTTACCTGGTGTGCTAGGTTCAAAACCTCGTCGAGTTTGTGGGTAATGAAGATGACGGCCTTTCCCTCCTCAGCCATCAGTCGAAGCGCCGAGAAGAGCTCCTCGGTTTCTAGGGGGGTCAGAACCGCCGTTGGTTCATCGAGTATAAGCATCCTTGCGCCGGCGAGGAGGGCCTTCAGTATCTCTATCTTCTGCTTCTCCCCGGCCGAGAGCTGCCATACCTTCGCATCGGGGTCGAGCTTAAGCCCGTAAACCTTTGAAAAATCCCTGATCCTTCCTTTTACCTCCTCCTCCGGGAAGAGAACGCGTCCCGCCGGAAGTCCAAGTGCAATGTTCTCTGCAACGCTGTTGGGTTCCGACAGCATGAAGTGCTGGTGCACCATGCCGATCCCGAGATCTCTGGCATCCCTCGGGGAGTTAATCTCGACCCTTTCTCCACCGAGGGTGATATCACCCCCGTCCGGTCGGTATACACCGTAGAGAATTTTAACGAGTGTGGTCTTGCCCGCCCCGTTCTCCCCCAGCAGGGCGTGAATCTCCCCGGCCCTCACCTTCAGGTCAACCCCGTCATTGGCCACGACGCCGGGGAATTCCTTTCTAATTCCACTGGCCCCAAGGATCTCCTCGCCCGGGACCGGCTGTTGGAAGGAAACGGCCCCTCCCGGTCTCTCTCCCCCGAGAATCCTGAGGAACTCTACAGCTCTCCCGCCGGCTCTGGCAGCAAGGGTATCCCGGGATATGTTCTCAACCCCGATGGCGGGCTTATACCCGCCAATATAAGACTTTCCCAATTACAGGTGAGTCAGGGCTTACCTAGGAGAGGATATCCAAGGCCTCATCCACCTCCATAGCATCGTGGACGATTCCTGAAACTGCCCGGACCATCTTCGTTGGATCTCTCGCCTGGAAGACGTTTCTCCCTATGCTCGTTCCGGCTGTCCCGGCCTGCATGGCACCCCACACGGTCTCGAGGAAATCCCTCTCCTGACCCTTGGTAGGCCCCCCCGCAATGACGATCGGGGCAAGGCAGCCGTCCACCACCTCCCGGAAGCTGTCTATGTCCCCGGTGTAGTTTGTCTTCACGATGTCCGCGCCCAGCTCTGCCCCGACCCTGGCGGCCAGCTTGACCGCGTCAACATCGTACTCGTTGGCTACCTTCTGACCCCTGGGGTACATCATCGCCAGGAGTGGAACCCCCCAGTACATGCATTTCTTGGAAACCCTGCCCAGTTTCTGCAGCATATCCGACTCGTTGTCCGCACCTACGTTTATGTGAACGCTGACCGCGTCGGCGCCGAACCTAATTGCCTCCTCAACGGTCATGACAAGTACCTTGTTATTGGGGTCGGGAGCCAGCCTCGTGCTGGCCGAGAGGTGGAGTATCAGGCCTATGTCCCGGCCATGGTGGCGGTGGCCGAACTTGGGAAGCCCACGGTGGCCGAGTACGGCATTTGCCCCGCCGTTTGCCACCTGATCGACGGTCCTCGTCATGTCTATCAATCCCTTGATCGGGCCGAGCGTCACCCCGTGATCCATCGGGACGATGACGGTTTTCCCGGTCTCCCTGTTTATTATCCTCTCGATCCTCACGGATTTCCCGATCTCGCTCAAACAAACACCGTTCCTGGATTGTCATTGCCGCTGAAAAAACGTTTCCAGGTACAGTATCTGTTTATTTGCGTGCCCATACCAGCCCGGCGATCAACCCGGATAGAAGAATTAGCTGAAGGCAGACCTCCGGTATTCTGAAGGCAGGCCCGATATCGTTGAACAGCCTGTCGGTACTGCTCTCGTAGAGCCCGTTGGAGTTAAGGTCTAGTACCACGTCGTAGCTTCCCCTGATAGCATGATTTCCCCATACCATCTCGATAATGGTTCCATTTCCGGTCGCTATTCCTTCATGACCGTTGGGGGATGAGTCCAGTAGAACTTTTCCCTCCCTCGCCCCCCCGTCAGGGAGGACGTAAAGCAGAGCCGGATAAACACCAGGTGCCCATATCGAAACATAGATAGAATCCATCTCGGTGAAATCCATCTTCGGATTACCGCCGGCATCCGAGCCAAACAGCTGTATCACCGGCTCGATTTGGTAATTGAGGTCCATATCCTCCTGGACCTGAATATCCTTCTCCATGTCCACGTAACCGGGTTTGGATATACCGACATGCCGTTGCCCCATCTCGACCTCTATAGGCACAGGTTCCTCGCCGGTGAAATAGACCCCCGAGCCTATCACCAGCCTTACCCCTGCCACCGGAGTCCCCGTTATACTGTCATGAACCAGCACCCTCAGGGTTTTCCTCCGGCTCGACACGATCTGCACCATAGTTTCGATGGAACTTGAGCCTCCATCGTCATCAACAGCCGTCAGCGTAACCCAGTAGTCCCCCTCATTGTCGTAGGCATGCGTTACCAGGTCGCCGTAAGACCAGCTTCCGTCGCCGAAGTCCCACCTGTAGCTGACTATCTGCCCGTCGATGTCGAAGGATAGAGTCCCGTCGAAGCTAAGCGCCTCCCCGGGTTGCCCCGAATAGGGGCCCCCTGGGTCCAAATCCGGTGATCGATTCGGTGGATTGACCTGAACCGTTCCATTCGATAGCAGGTTATCCGATGGACTCCTCTCGTAAGGCAGCAAACCGATGATTGCGGAGAGCACCCTGGTTCCAACAGTTGCAGAGGTCGTGTCCCATTCCAACCGGAAGGTAAGGGATGATCCTCCGGGTATCGAGACGCTCCGGGATACCACCTCATCCTCGCCCCATGCGATGGATAGCAGGGATGCATAGGTATGTGAACCCCTGTTTGTCAGCCTCACCGGGACGTTTACCTTCTCCCCCTTGTGGACAATCCTGTCGGATGGATTGACCCATTTCACAAACACATCGGGCCCGGGTGAGATTGACACAGGCCCCACATCCATCTCGTTTCCTCCCAGATCTATCTCCCCGGGAAGTGGCAGGGCACGGGCGATCAGGACTCCCTGTCCCACTGGCGATGATGAGGTATCCCAGGTAACGTTAAACTTCATCGATGTGCCGGGATCTATGGAACTGAAGGTTTTCGACGCGACCTGGACTTCCCGAAAAATCAACACGATGGTCCCTCCCGCGGGTAGCATCCCCCGGTTACTTACCTTGATTTCCACGCCAGTTAGCTGGCCCTCCGTAAGTGATACATCGGGAATTGAAGCTTCGACAATCGAAATATCGGGCCGGTACTGTACATGCAGGGCCTCGCCGATGAGATCATTTGCATCGTTTACCCCATTGGAATTTACATCGAGCCAGGGCAGGAGTGTTCCCATATCATCCGAGCTGCCCACCGGGGATAGCTGCACAAAACCCAGGGAATCCGTGGTCACGTTCACACTGGATACCGCGGCGTCGATGGTAACACTCCCCGGGTCCACCAGGTGGACGATCATCCCAACGGACGCGGGGAATCCGTTTCCCCTCATGTAGATATCATCACCCACGAAGAAGCTAGTGGTCGGATTGCCGTCTGGGCCGCAGACTGTGAAATCCATTGTCGGTGGGAAATCACCAACCCAGTAGTATAGGTGTACAGACGGCGGTCCCGCGTACCCGAAGGCCTCCGCCCTGATCCTGTGGTAGACATTTACACCATCATCTGGGATGAGGAGAACCGTTGTGAATCCGCCGGCAACCGTGGTCTCCGCCGCCTTGACGTATATACCGTCGTAGAATATATGGATCGGGGCCCCGGGCGGGAATCCTGAGCCCTCGATTTGGACTGTATCACCAGAACTTCCTCTGTAAGAATCGGCCGAAAGGCTCACAGACCACTGAATGACATCCAGGGTCATGTTTACCGGATCCAGGCCCGGGAAGCTTGACCTTGCGCTTAGCAGATGCTCACCTATGGAGAGGTTCCTTGGAATGTCAAAGCTTGACGAGAATTCCTGGTTTCCCCCGACTATTCCCTCGGAAATCAGCGAGTCATCGATGTATACGTAGTATGCCGATCCCGGTGGGTATTCAGAGCCGGTTAAGTTAATCTCCTCACCCGGTCTGGGAGAATCCGGGGAGATAATGGTATACAATGGCCAGTCGGTTACCAGCATGTCCAGAACTACCTCTGGTGGTCCAGTGTGCTCCCTTACCACGCACCTAATAGAGTGGTTGCCCAGCGATATCCAGTTCGATAGCTTGTACTGGCTGGATAGGTAACCGGTTGAATTCGTCGTGCCTGAGATTATCTTGGTAGAATCAAGGTAAAAGTCAAACCCTGTCGATGGCGGGAACCCGTTCCCGGATATTTGCAGTTCACTTCCGGGGTGTATGCCCGGGGGCATGATCGATAGGTTCAGGGGCCACTGCTCCACTGGGACATCGATGGTGGATGTCGGCGGGCCGGTGTAATCTGGTGCCACCGCCACCGCCTGGTAATGACCCAGGTCCAGGTCTGGGGCAAGGGGATGCTGGCAGCTAAATTCACCACTGGGAGTGGTGTTTCCGGAAAAAATCACGGAATCGTCAAGTCTAAGGACAACTCTTGTGCTGGGAGGGAAGCCCGAGCCCTGGAAGGTGACATTCATCCCCGGGTGAAGCGATCCCGGGGTCGTTATCAGGCTGGAATTCCACTGTGCTACATTAAGGTTGCCCGCTGCCCTTGGGGGACCGGTATATTCGAATGCCTCGACCACCACCGTATGCGGACCCAGCTGGGTTTCCGGGGGCAAAATGTAGGTGTTTGAGAACTCTCCCATGGAGTTGCATCCCCCACGCAGGATCTCACCTCCATCGAGAAGCACCCTGTAGAGGCAGGCTGGAGGGAGAGAACCCCCCTCGATCTCGATGATCATCCCGGGGGAAGGTGACCGAGGGTCCAGGGTCAGGCCCGGTTCCCACTGGGTCACGTTGACGAGCTCGCTCGAGGACGGTGGTCCGGTGTATTTGGTGGCATTCGCCGAGAACCTCTGCATGCCAATTCCAGCTGTCTTCGGGAGGATGTACTCAACACAGAAGTTACCATCGCCATCGGTTGCCCCCGCAAGAATCTCTGATGAATCCAAGTACACCTCGTAGTAGGCGTTTGGGGGATACCCGGTGCCGCAGAACTCGATTTCCTCACCCGGGTGTATTTGGGTGTGCGTCGCCGTGAACTGGGCGGGCCACTGAATCACGGTAATTTCCGCAATGGCCGTCCCAGCCCCTGCGACAACCGTGAAGTTATGGGTTCCAAGGGGGATTGTCCGGGGAATCGTGACCTTCCTCGATAGCTGACCGCCAAGGTAGGTAGTCCCATTGGCCACGCTGGTGTTATCCAAGAACAGTTCGAAATCCACCTTGGCGGGAAAACCCGAGCCATCAACCCATACCCATGTCCCTGGGTATGTTACGTTTACCCTGGGTACTAGCAATGGGGTGGAAGAGGTAATTGACGGTAATAAGAGGGCCAAGAGAACTGCGCCCAGCATCAATTTGGTTTTCATCTTCCCTTCCCCCCGCTTTTAAGACCTCCTCGGGATAAGTATCTTTCGAATGATCCCAACGGGTTAGCGAAGATCAGGGGGCAAAGGCCCTGGAAGCCCAGCATACGCAAAAAAATCTGACCCGGTGGCTCAGCGCCGATTGACAAAAAGTGGTGAAATATCCACGAAATAGCGGTGTAAATTTAAGAATTTCTCAATTTCAAGTGTAATAAATATGGTATTCTTAATTAGTATGTTCTGTTTTCCGGTTAACAGCGAGATTTACTCGTGCTAGGCGAACTGAAGGGGATGGTAATATAGTCAAATATCCGCTTGTGGGCATAGGAGCTGCAGGCATAGTCTCGACGGTAACCTTCTCCCTGTTCATCCCGGGCGACTCAGCTGGATTCGCTCTGAACGATTTCTTCAACACCTCTCTTCTACTCGGCCTCGCTTTCGGTGCCATACTGACCGTTGGCCTTGCCACGATGGCCAAGACGCTTCAAACAAGGAGAGGACGGACTGTCGTCTCGGGAACCGACTGGATGAAGGAATGCCCTAACTGCGGGACTTTCATAAGGAAGAGAACGCACTTCTGCCCTAACTGTGCTTTTGATCTAAGGTAGGTTCCTATAGAACCCTCTTGACCGGCAGCTTTTTCCTGGGTTCTGGGTTAAAGTCCCTTCTGAGTTCCAGGACCGGGGCCGGGCATCCTACCCTCTCTAGGAAATCCAGCATCTTCTCGTGGCAATCCCTTGCATCCGACTCCCTCTCACGGATGCAATTGCTCATCTCCTCCGGGTCACGGGTTAGATCGTAGTACTCGCTCTGCCACTCGTCCCCGCCATAGACGTACAGGGACCTCCTGTTTCTGAATGATGTGGGCGACCTGACCTCTGAATCCTGCCTGTAGGTAAGGCTGGTGATTGCCTCGTCCCAACCTTTCCCTCGCCCCTTGAGGTCCTGAACGAGTGACCTTCCCTGAACGTGGCCCGGAACATCGAGTCCAGCTAGCTCCAGCAGGGTAGGTAGAAGGTCGGGAGGCTGGCAGAAACCATCTGCCACGCCGTGACCAGCTCCAGGAACCCGGATTATGAGTGGTATCTGGGCTATCGTCCTGTACAGGGGCCACCTGCGGATGATACGGCCCTCCCGGTCAAGCTGTACCTTCCCTATAAACCCGTGCTCCCCGTGGTAGAATCCGTGGTCGCTGGTCAAAACTACGGCAGTCTCCTCATCCAGCCCCATTTCCGCCAGGCTGGTTAGAAGGTGCCCCACCCATCGGTCGACCATGCTTACCTCACCGGCATACATGCAGCGCATGTGCCTGATCTCTTCCTCGGTGGCATACCCGGAGGGCTCGTAGGCTGGCTCGAAAAGCTCGTCACCTCTGTAGCCGGGATCGTACCTGTCGATGTAGTACCTGGGGGGGTCCCAGGGCTCGTGGGGATCGAAGGTGTCCGATAGCAGGAAGAAGGGCCGGTCGCCTCCGTAGCTGGACTCCAGCCAGCGGGCTGATGCCCTCATCGTCTGAGCGGCGAACCTGTCTTCCTCGCCCCTCCAATTCGACCTCGCCTGCGCAATACCGTAGAACCGGCTAACAGGCACCCGCAATTTCCTGACTTCGGCTGGGAGATCCAGAACGCCTGAGGTATCGACCTCCCCGCCAAGGCCTACCTGTCCGGGAATCATCTCGAAGTGCTCGAACCCCCTTCTATAGGACCTGTTCGACGGGGTATCCGTTATCATGGAGGTTGAATACCCGCCCTTCCGGAACAGCTCGGCCATTAGGTCGTGGCGTGGATCCCAATCATCTCCCCAGCTGGTGTAGGTGAAGGTGTACCTGCCGGAGTGAAGGTCCTGTCTCATCGGCCCAGTTGGGAAACTGGCGGCGTAGCACTCTGAAAACAGGATCGAATCTCCTGCCAGTTTATCGATTTTCGGGGTCTTAACCCAGCTGCTCCCGTAGCAGTCGAGGTAGTCAGCCCTCAGGGAATCGGATACTATTAGCAGCACGTTCATCGGGAGCCCTCTCTTTCGATTCTACCCCCATGATTAAAAGTGGTGCCGAGGGGAATCACATGTATTTCAGGGTCCGTATCCTCGACTCGACCTGCGAGATAATCCGCCTCCTCATATCCTCATCCATCCTCGAGGCCTTTACAGCGACGAGCCTGTCCCCGTACTGCCGCCGGGCATGTATCTTGATCAGCTTCCTGAAATCCATCTGTTTGGGCAGGGGTTTCTGGCAGGTCTTGCACCTTACCATCCCCCTGCAAACCGTTCCGCAGAATGGGCACGTACCAAGCATTTCCATGGAGACCGTTTCCATGGGCGCCTCATTTTGAATATCCCGGATCTCGACCCCCATGGAGCGAATTATCAGCTCCATTAGGAACAGGTTTTCGTTGTGCATGAACCTGACGTGGTTTGTGAAGGTTTCATCCTCCAGGGGACGCTCCTTGGAATACTTCATCCAGACCTTGGTATCCTTCTCAAAAAGCTGGTCGGGGACCATCGAGAGGTCGGTCACGAGCCCAAGACTCCCCTCCCCCGGGTCTATTCTCGATGAGAGGTACTGTATGTGGTAATAGACCTTGATCTCCTTCTCATCCAGCACCTTCATGGTGGTGAAGAAAACGTGTCGGTATCTCTCAAGGTCACCGAATATGTTCTCCCTGGCCGATGTAAGATCAACGGGATCGTGCTCGAATGAGGCGTGAATGAGCCGGGGTATTAGGTCCCCTTCCCCCTCTAAGCATGGCCCAGGTTCCTCCGATGCCATGGTAATTCCCGGGGTAGCCCGGGCTGTTTGACACTCGAGGCATTTTCCGCTAAAACCGTGGGCTACGCAATAATACCTCCCGCAACTGCACCTCTGGATCCCCGTATCGCTACCACAGGAGTAGCACCTATCCCTACCGCGCCTAAAAAAGCCCAAGAGCACACCGGTTGATCATCGGGTCTTATGCGATAATAAGGAATGCTAAAATTCAACTTAATCCGGCATGATGGTCGAAACAGGCGGGTCGTTCACGTTGTTACCACCAGGCCGATAAATAGCAGCGCGACCGCGGAAATCGAGGTGATCCAGTCCAGGATACTGAAATCCGAGTCCCTCAGGTAGGTCCTGCTTCCCGTTATTCCGAATCCCCGGGCATCCATCGATGAGGATATGGTCTCCACCCTGGAAAGGGCCGATACCAGGAGGGGCGTGAAGGTATATCTTGCAAGCCTCAGAAGGCCCAGTGGGCCCGCTGAATCAACGCGAAGACCCCTCGCCACCTGGGCCCTTCGCACAGTGCTCGCCTCGGACTGGAAGACCGGGATGAATCGCAGTGCCAGAACGAGCATGAACCCATAACGGTATGGAACGCCGGCCTGCATCAGGGAATATGCGAGCCTGGCGGGATCAGTCGTGATGACGAAAATCAGGCTTGAAAAGATGATCGTCAGGAGCCTCATGCTTATCCTGGCACCGGCAGCAAGGCCCCCCGACGTCAACACAAATCTCACGTTAACCCCGAGGAAACTTTCCTCAAAACCCGCCAGGGGCCGCCCAGTCTTGACGAATAGCGCCTGGATGAGGAACAGGATCAGACAGATGAAGATCAGGGAGCGGACTCCCCTGATGCCTGCGTACGCAGCACCGGAGGATAGCAGGAGAAGCAGGGAGAGAACCAGCCCGGCCCCTTGAACCTGTAGACCCGGACCGAATATCGCCAGCAAGCAAAAGGCAAGCAGGATCACCAGCTTGGTGATCGGGTTCAGCCGGTGGAGAGGGGTGCTGCCCTCATGGTATGTTACCCTCATCTATTCACCCGGTTTGGGAGGTACCAGTCCTCACCCTCCTTTTGGAGCCTCTTGAATACCTCCAGAGGCCTCCCCAGGTGGGCCAAGGCCCCCTCCCTGAGGAAGGCGATTCGGTTGCAGTTACGAAGGGCGAAGTCGGGGTCGTGGGTTGATATTAGACAGGATGACCCAGTCTCCACCCGGCTCCTGAGAATTTTCATTATACGAGACGTGTTCCCCGGGTCCTGCCCCACGAAGGGCTCATCAAGAAGGTAGATGGCCGGGCCATATATGGTGACGGAACCGACGTTAACCCGTCGCTTCTCGCCCATGCTCAGCCTGTGGGGGTTCTCGTTCGCGTATCTGGAAAGCCCGGTCTCCTCGAGGGTCTCACCAACCATCCTGTCCGCCTCCCCGTGCTCGAAACCGAAGTTCCGGGGCCCGAACAGGAGCTCACTCCTCACCGTTGATTCAAGGATCTGGTGGTTAGGGTTCTGGAACACGATGCCCACCCGCCTTGCTATCCTCGAGGTTGCCGCCACAGGTTGCCCCTCAATGGAAATGGAGCCTGCAGAGGGTCTTAGGAATCCCATGACCATAAGGAGAAGCGTCGACTTACCCGATCCATTGTCCCCCATGAGGCCGATAATCTCCCCCCGGTGGAGATCCATCGTTACCCCGCTGAGGGCGCTCTTTCCCCCGTAATCGAAGCGCACTTCCCTCAAGGAGAGGTTGATCTCCCCGTTAAATGACGGCTCCGCAGGTGATTCCCTCGTGGCTGGTTTCACCGGTCTTTTCCCCCTGACCAGCCTGCCCTCCTCAATCTTCATGACCTCCTTCACCCTTTCGATGACCCACGAGTAGTGATGTTCCACCACAATGATGGTCATACCCCTTGAATTCAGGGACCCCAGCACACCTGAAAGTTTAAATGCCGACCTGAGATCAAGGCTCGAGGACGGCTCGTCGAGGATCAGCACGCGGGGTTTAAGTGCGAGTATGGATGCTATCGCGACCTTCTGGAGCTCGCCTCCCGACAGCGAGGAAACCCTCCTTCCCTGGAGGCGTCCTGCTCCCACGCTCCCGAGGGCCCACTTTATCCTGCTCTGTATTTCCCCTCTATCCAGTCCGAGGTTCTCCGGTCCGAAGGCCACCTCATCCTCGACCCTGAGGGTGACGACCTGTGACTCCGGATCCTGCTGAACGAGCCCGACGGCAGATGGCCCGATTTCGTCCAACCAATCGATATCTTCAAAACGGACCGACCCCCCGAGGTCACCGTCTTCCGATCCCAGGACCCCCGCCAGTATTCTTGCCAGCGTGGTCTTCCCGCTGCCACTCTCCCCGGTAAGGAGCATGAAGTCCCCCTGGTTAACCCGGAGATCGATACCATTCAGCGCGGGTGTCTCTCCTCCCGCGTATGTGAAACGGAGATCCTCCACCTGGATCAACGAAGGCTGATTCGAACTATCCCCTGTACCCACTGCGATCCATCCAGTTCGTCGCCTACCAGCCTCGGTCCGCTGGAATCTTCCACGATAATCATCGACGGATCACCGAGGACCCTATCAACTGGTAGCACCACCGCGTAGCCATCGCTTGCCACCAGCACGACCTCCACCACGTCCTCACTTGGATCGGCCGCCTCAACGATGTTCCTGAGTGGTACGCCCGTATAGTTACTTGCCTCAACGTTTATGTAGGACCCCCGCAGTTCCGCCTCCACGACGGTTAATTCGTCGGTAAAATCTCTCTCCCGGTAAGTAAATGGTTCATCCACCATTCCACCCACCTCTAGACCTTCACCCCCGCCCGTGGAGTAGATCGCACCATAATACCATACAGAACCGGCCAGGAAGACGCCTACCATGGCGTAGCCAGCCGCAGACCTCCAGATGTTCCGTCCCTCTACCCCACGATCCACCAGGATCCCGGTATCGGCAAGCGAACATAGCAGCGAGTGGGAAAAGTAGCCCGCGAATATCACACCCGAGGCGAAGGCCATTAATCCAATAACCAGTATGAAGGTCAGTGGAACCCCCGACAGGAACAGGAGCTGGAAAACGAACACGTTTGATGCCGTGGAAAAACCCCCTGCAAGCATGTACCCAAGCCTGTCCTGGGAATCAAACTTAATGAGCAGTGCGTCGACTATTACCCCCTCTACCAGGGATACCATTACCACCATAATTCCATGGACGCTCCCTGCCAGAAGCTCGACAACGCCCTTGAGGAGGCCCGTCAGAGTTCCCGTTCCCAGCTTCCTGGTTATTCCCCTGGCCAGCAGTATCCAGAATACATGGAGGCCCGCGAGGAACTGTCCTGCCCCGAAGGGCACGCCGACGAAGGCGTTGAACAGGTTGGCTAGGTACCCAACGTAGGCGCTCATGACTCCTCCCAGCGCACTGAGGATAGCGATGGTTACCAGATCCCTCGTCGTGAGGACCTGCCCGCCCCGTACCAATTTTTACCAAACCCTCTTCTAGTCTCTCACGAGGATCTCTATTTTGACTACCTGTTTCACCATCTGCTTCCCGCTCAGACCGATCCCGACTATCTTCACGGGTCCGTCATCCTCGGGCAGCGGCAGGCCGTCCTCGAGGTTGGCGAGGATTATCCGGTCATTGTCGGTTACCAGCGTGCTATTTAGCGTGGCGCTGAATCCGTCAAGGGCGAATACCACGATGTCGTAACCTCCCCGGGCCAGCTCGTAGTTAAACATCGGGTGATCGGGTGCATCACCACCGTCGACCATTCCGACCACCACCCACAGGGGCAGGCCGCTGTAGGTATGTGTCTCACCCTTCCTGGTGAGTTCGATCTCTGTCCCGTGGTCATGACAAGCCACCGCAGATTCAAAGGCTGTGCTATTCAGGGTGACCTGGGTTAGACCTGACAGGTTGACGGTCCACTTCACCGGAAGGACGAGGTTCAAGCTCGCAACCTGTTTCACCATCTGCTTCCCGCTCAGACCTTCGCCCACCACCATGAGGGGGCCGTCATCCTCGGGAAGCACATCGCCGTCCACCAGGTATGCCAGTATGATGTCGTCGTTTCGCCAGATAGTGGAGCTGTTCATGGTCGTGCTGAAGCCATCGGCAGCGACTATCGTGACGTTGTATCCATCCCGTGCGAGGTCATCGTTGAAGAAGTAGTGCCCCTCGGGATCATCCAGCCCGTCAACGATACTGACGAGAACCCAGATGGGCAGTCCCTGGTATCCGTGGGTCTCTCCCTTGCTGGTGATATTTACCACCCTCCTGTGCTCCGTGCAGGTTGCCGCGGCCTCGAAGGACGTCCTGTTCAGTGTGTACTGGCTAAGACCGCTGAGCTCCAGGCTCCAGTCCTTCACTGGCTGCCTTATCGCGAGGCTGTTGACCTCCTTCACCCAGTAATGGCCGTCCGAAACGGCGCCCTCTCCCTTTAGGAAACCGAGCCTGAACGGTTTGCCGCTGAAGTCGAGGGATCCATCCACCTCGTAGTACAGCACGCAGGTGGCGCCGCCGAAACCAACCTTCTGCCCAGATTCGTCGAAGATGTCTATCTCTCCCTCCACCTCCTCCTTGCTGAGCATTATGCTGTAGCCGTCGGCGGCAGTTACCTCAACGCTGTACTCCGGCGGCAGGTCCCCGGAAAGCTGCAGGATGGAGAGCACTGGAACGCCCTTTATCTCGAATGGACCGATAACCGTTCCGGTGACCTTAAGGAACCCAGCGCTTCCCTCAACTGGATCGAGCCCCGATATCTCTGAGTAGTGGAGCTGGAGTGCACTCTCCCCGCTTACGATCGTCTTCCAGAGGGGGTAGAGACCTATTTCGGTGATGCCCTCCAGCTTGGTCTCAGGTGAAACCAGGACGGGGGATGAAATCGCGGAGCCATCCCGGAAGTCCGCGATGATTATGTTATCTTTCTCGTGAATATCCCCGCTGGCGTAGCTCCGGCCCTGGTCGGAAGAGCCCACCAACTTAACCTCGTAGCCCTCAAGTGCATAGCTGGAGTTGTAGCTGCCCTCTCCCCTGACCGTACCCCCGTCTATCAGGCCCATAATTCTCCAGACCGGGACACCGCTCCACTCGGTGCCGCCCTGGTCGGTCAAATTGGTCCTGAAATCCATTGCCAGCGAACCGAACTCGGTCCTGCTCAGGCTCCCGTTCTGTTCACCAGCCATATCGAGGGACCACTCCGTCGTTCCCGCAATCGATCTTACCTCCAGATGCCAGGCCCCCTTTACGAAGCGGGCACCACCGGAAGGGCTGACGAAGAAACCCTGCCCTGGACCAGAGGTGTATTTGCAGTCCTCGTTGCTGTACATTTCGTCGGAGGGAAGGAATGCCGACATAGGGCCGTCCTCCCACCCGGGGATGGTCTCATCATCCGCTGAAAATGCGAGTATGAAGTCACCCTGAAGCAGTTCCCAGTCCTCATCCGGGTAGACGTTGTAGTATGTGAAATCCTGGTAGTAACCATCCCCGCTCATGATCCTGAGTTCTTCGCCCGGCTCCAAGCCCCCGACCATCTCGACGAGTTCCGATATCAGCACGCCAGTAAGGTCGTTCTGTTCACCCCAGTTGCCAAGCCTGTTCTGGTAGCTGACTTTTCCGGATACGGAATCCATACCGGTCAGCTGATCATAGGAGACTACCACCGTCTCTCCGTCTCTTCCCACCAGGGTGATGTTAAGCCTAGACTCGTTCTCCCCGCCGTCCCCATCGCCCAGGGACTGGATGTACCAAACGCCCAAAATAAGGATGACAACGGCCATTACTAGAACAACGATCTGTGACCTCAAGCTGCTCATATTCTAAACCACCGATATGCACGACCGAGCATATCGACCTATAACTGTTTCCTACTGTTTCCTCCGTTCCTCCTTCCCCGGACCAAACCCGCTTGCACCGCATCCCTGGACGATAAATGGCCCTAACTAAGATCGACATATAAGCGTAGCGAACCTGGCATGGTAAATGCCCCTCCACTACTTCGATGGTCGCGTGATTCTCTGGGACAGGGTAAAAGGGGAGGAGGAATTCTCCGGCTTCATCGACCAGCTCAACCTCAAGCCACCCTTCATAGTGAAGCCCAACTGGATAAACGACGAGCTGGCCCACCATACTGATCCCCTCGTTCTGGAGTGGCTCCTCAACAAGCTTGCGGGTATTGGCGAGACCGTCGTCGTAGAGGCCTACTCCGCCAGAAACCAAATGGGCAAATCAAACGGGGACGAGACCAAGATAGAGAAGTACCGCAGGACCGAGGCAAAATACCTGAAAAAAATGGGCCTTGACAGGGTGTTTGATGATACCGGGGTCAGTTATGTCAACGTGGACGAGGAGATCCTGGAAGGGTCGATCGCTGACCCGAGGACCGTCAGGACAGTGACCGAGACCAGGTTCGGGCCCGTAGAGAACGGCGAGCTCTACACGTTCATTCCCAGTGTTCTCTTCGACATGAGGGGCGGTACCCTGATCAGCCTCGCGAAGTTCAAGCTGACCTTTTCAATGGCCACAAAGAACCTCTTCGGCCTAATCCCCGACCTATCCCAGCCCGGGGGAAGGGGGCATTACCACGGGGAGAAGGACAGGGACCTCCCCCGGAACATCATCGACATATACAAGATATACTGCTCCGTCTTCAACGTGGTGGGTATCGTTGAGGGGATAAGGAACATAACCGGATTTATCGACAGGGGGCCCCACCACTCCATGTTTGGCTACGACTACGAGGTTCGGGAGGATCTCGGGCTCGTCTACTACGGAACGGACCCTCTCTGGCTCGACGCATTCATCGCCTCCCAGTGCGGTATCGAGCCAAGGTACTTTAAAACATCGGTACTGCCTAACTCCCACCTCTCCCTGGGGTACAGCCTATCCCCGTGGCCCGATGAACTGGAAAAAATAGCCAGGGATTCGGGAAACCCGGTTTAGAACGATCAGGGACATCTACACGGGCACCGACCGGATCGGGACGTGGTGGGTATCAATCCCGAAGGCCTCACCCTTCCTGGTGTATATCAGGGCCCCCCTCTGGTCAGCCACGGATTCTGCCCAACGCTTGTAGCTGTCGATGTCCTCCAGGGTCTCCTTGTAAACGGACCCCAGTATACTCGCCTTGTTCTTGAAGGGCTCACCGCTCACGTCACAGACAACCATCGGGGCCTGTACCTGTGACCGGTACTCGAACCTGAAACTGGGCGACTCGTAGTAAAACACACCCATTGGGAGCCACGGGGATAGAACCGGGGAGCCAGCACCACCCCTGAACATGCCACCCTTGATCTGGTGGGGATTGTAGTACCTGGATTCATCCAGGTAGGTCCTGCTGCCTGCGTGGTAGACGGCCTCGAGCACGGCGTCTGAGACAAGCCGGTGCGTTCGGTGACGGTCCTCGGGGTGGGGTACTAATATCCACTGCGGCTGTATCTCCCTTATCGAGTTGGTCAGTTTGCCTATGACCTCGTCGTCAAGGCCCCCGTCTATGTCCAGGCCCAGGCAACGGCTTCTCCTGGTATCGCAGCCCAGGAGTCCGAGGGCAAGTCCGAACTCCCTGAGCCGGGTCTTGCTCGTCTCCTTGACCAGCAGTACCGTGACCTCTGAGCCCAGTAACTTCCCGTACTTGTACAGGGTCCCCCCGCAGGATATCGTCTCATCATCGGGGTGGGGCGAGAACACCAGTATCCTCTCGGGGACTACCACGGGAATCTCCTCCACCTCCCTTCCGAAGACCCTCGAGGCATCCGTGTTATACTCTATCCTGACCTTCCTGAAGGGCTGGTACTTCATGCGACTATTCCTCCTTCCTGAGGTTCCTGCCCTCCCTGACGAGCTTGCTTGTGCTTCTCATCAGCAGAAAACCGTATGCAACCAGGAAAACGCCGGCGGCAAAGAGGGCGATGAGTGCGTAGTTAATAATATCCTCGTATTCCCCAAGGCTTGGCCTTACCAGCATTGCCCAGATGATGCCCAGTAGCAGGAACAGCCCTATCTCCTGTAGCTCCTCCGGATCCATCAGGACACCCTCAAGAAATAAGCTTAACCCCCTTTTATCTCCATCGTAAATGATGGAATAAATTCTTATTAGCCCGTTCGATCTCAGTGGGCGTGATCGAATCGCTGGCAGGCGTCCTGCTTGTTGCCCTTGCCACGTCGCTGGGCTGGGGCCTCAGGGGAGAGTGGGGCCACTGGTGGGGTGCAACGGCACCAGGAGCCTTCTGCGGAATGGCGACCTGGCTGGCCTTCGGTGGTACCGGCGATGGGTGGCAGATGCTCATCTTCGGTGCGGTCATGGCCATAAGCCTCTCACTGGGAGGGGTCCTGAGCTACGGCAAGATCGTCGGGTACGTGAAATCCGAACATGACAGGTCCCCTGCCTTCGGGACATTGGCCCTCTTCCTGGTCGGGGGTCTCTGGGGATTCTTTGGTGGCACGGGGCTAGGACTGCTCATGACGGAGATCGAGTACGGCCTGGTTGATCTGGCAACATGGGCACTGCTAGCATCCATCGGAGCATACCTCGCCTACAAGTTCCTCGTGCTCGGCCTTGACCTCCATCTCTCCCCGCCGAGGAGCGACGCATGGGCCGCTGTTCTTGGCGGATCAATGCTAACCGCAGCATACTTCGCCCTGGGACCCGGTGACTTGGTGGTCCTTCGGACTGCCTTCCTCGGGTGGCTGGGGTTCGGCGGGGGATTCTCACTCGGTGCACTGGTCCACAGGCGCTGCGTTAACATGGGGTGGAAGGTGGACTCGTGGAAGTTCATGGAGCACAGCGTCGGTTTCGGCGGGGGCCTTGCCCTGGGAGTTTCCGCTGTTCTGGCGGGAGGGAACCTGGAGCCAATTGGTGCATCGGATGCTGGATTGCTGGCCTCCCTGATAGTCGTTGTATGGCTCATGCCCTACATGAATACCTCGGATAACTTCGAGCACTGGTTTCGAAAGATGGAGTGGATATCCGGAAGAACATTCGCCGCCTTCCAGGCAATCTCACTACTTTGCCTGGTGGTCCTCATTTTCTTCGGGAAGATACTGGTCGAGACCTGGAGCGCCACCGGTGGCTACCGGCTGCTCTTCGTCCTCCTGCTATCCCTGATGGTGTTCCTAGCAATCTCCAAGTTTAGATTTGACCGGGGCCGCGTTAGGCTTCTCGTCGATGCCACATTCCTGGGCGAACTTGCAGGGTGCTTGGCCTTGCTTTTCCTCCTCTAGGTCTTCCAAGCACGGGGCCGGGAACCATGATTCTAAAACCCTGAATGGCAGGTCGCCTGTCAGCAAGGCGTGGCAATAGTTAAATACAAGTCTGAACTTGAATATACAGTTGGTTCCTATGTCGGATAAGATCGTTGGAACGGATAGGCTCAAGCGGGGCTTCGCGAAGATGCAGAAGGGCGGCGTTATCATGGACGTGGTTGACGCCGACCAGGCCCGGATAGCGGAGGATGCGGGAGCCGTCGCGGTCATGGCGCTTCACGCGGTGCCAGCGGACATCAGGGCGATGGGAGGAGTGGCCAGGATGGCCGATCCCCAGAAGGTGACGGAGATAATGGAAGCTGTTACTATACCGGTGATGGCCAAGGTTCGAATAGGCCATTTCGCCGAGGCACAGGTTCTACAGTCCCTGGGCGTCGACATGATCGACGAGAGCGAGGTTCTCACTCCCGCTGATGTATCCCACCACATCGATAAGACCAAGTTCACGATACCATTCGTGTGCGGGGCCAGAGACCTGGGCGAGGCACTGAGAAGGATCGAGGAGGGAGCCGCCATGATAAGGACCAAGGGGGAGGCGGGAACGGGTAACGTAGTCGAGGCCGTAAAGCACATGAGAGCCGTCAACTACCAGATCGCCGAGCTGAGGGGAATAGCGGACATATGCGATGAAATTGAGATGGTCTCAAAGGCAAGGGAGTACCACGTTTCACCAGATCTCTGCAGGGAGGTTGCGAAGCTCGGCAGGCTTCCCGTTGTCAACTTCGCGGCCGGTGGAATCGCGACCCCGGCAGATGCCTCCCTATGCATGCAGCTGGGGGTTGACGGGGTATTCGTGGGATCAGGGATCTTCAAATCCGAGAACCCCGAGAAGATGGCCAAGGCCATCGTCGAGGCAACCCACAGCTACAACGACCCCGAGACCGTCCTCAGGACATCCAATTCTCTCGGGGACCCGATGAAGGGACTTGAGATATCCTCCATTCCGGAGGACCAGAAGCTCCAGGATCGAGGCGTATAACCGAGGAAGGGAAGGTCATAGCCCCTTGTCGAGCGATGCTGCCACGCACGAGGTTGCCGTGCTTGGATTCCAGGGAAACGTCTCCGAGCACGTGGAGGCGGTCTACAGGGCACTGGAACGCCTCGAGCTCCCTGGAGGTGCCCGGGCGACAACGGATGCCGATTGCATACGCAGATCAACTGCCCTTTCGATCCCGGGCGGGGAAAGCACCACGATATCAAAGCTGGTTGCCAAAAGGGGTCTCAAGGAGAGTATCATCGAGCTAGCAGCCTCAGGGCGCCCAGTTATGGGTACCTGCGCCGGGTTGATCCTGCTCTCCAGGTGGGTCGATGGGAGGGGTACCTCCTCTGATCCGGGCTTCCCTGCAATAATGGACACACATATTTCCAGAAATGCCTTCGGGAGGCAGAGGGAAAGCTTTGAGACCGAGATAGAGATACGGCTTCCCGGCAGGGTTCTCAGGGAAACGGGCATCTTCATCAGGGCCCCGGTAATAGAGTCCACCTCTGGTGGGTGCCGGCCCATAGCCTGGGTCGAGGGGAGGACGGTTGCGGCACTCCAGGGAAACGCCCTGGGAACCTGTTTCCACCCCGAACTATCAGAGGAATCCCGTTTGTACGAATTCCTGCTCAGGCGCGGGGGAAAAAACAGGTGAAGCACCTGCCCTCCGCCCTCAGGGGATTCAGCTGCCGGGGATGTGGGCATGAGGAGGACGGGAACCGGCTGCCATGGACCTGTCCAGAATGTGGTGGAAAAAACCTCGTTGCCGACTACGATTATTCTAGAATCAACAAGTCGAAGCTTCGCGGGTCTCCACCGGGCGTCTGGAAATATGGCCAGCTCCTTCCAATACCGAGCCCGGCAGTGACGCTGGGGGAGGGTGGGACTCCCCTGATAAGGTGTACCAAAATACTGGACCTGCCAAACCTCTTCGTTAAGGATGAATCGCGTAATCCAACCTCCTCCTTCGCCGATCGAGGTAGCACGGTGGCAATCAGCGCAGCCGTAATGGCCGGGGCAACGTCCGTCGTTTGTGCCACGGATGGCGACACCGGCGCATCAGTTGCGGCCTACTCCGCCAAGGCCGGCCTCGATTGCACCATATTCGCCCCGCTCAATGCCGAGTCAGGGAAGCTCTTCCAGACCCTCGTTTACGGTGCCAAGATCATGCGGAGTCCGGGTGGCCTGCGAAACTCCATGATCAAGTGCGAGTCCGCTTGCCCCAAAGAGGGTTGCCAGGACCTTACCATTGAAACCTGCCCTCACGCGCTGGAGGGGGAAAAGACCAACGGTTTTGAGATATCTGACCAGCTCGGCTGGAGATCCCCCGACTTCATAGTCGTGCCCGCGGGTTCCGGGACCAACCTAGCCTCAATCTGGAGGGGGTGTGTCGAGCTCAGGGATTCGGGACTTGTTGAGGACCTCCCAAGGATGGTTGCCATTCAGGCCTCGGCTTGTGATCCAATAACCAGGTCATTTCGGGAGGGAGGGGAAATCCAGGCCCAGGGCCAGAGCAATACAATAGCCCCCAGCATAGCACTGGGGGATCCCCTAAATGGCCAGGCGGCCATCAGGGCCCTCGAGGAGTCGCGGGGAACTGCCTATTCCTTCGACGACGGGGATATTCTCAGGGCCGTTGGGGAACTGGGTTCGATGGAGGGAGTATTCGCCGAGCCGGCATCGGCGGCAACCATCTGCGGTGCCAGGATGCTGGTTGATGACGGTACCGCGGATCGTTCCGACACGGTTGTCTGCGTTGTAACTGGAAGCGGGCTCAAGGTGCCGGACAGCATAACCGAGGTCCTCAAGCCCCGCCTGAATGCCGCATGGGACCTGGTCAACCTTGACGAGAAGGCCCTAGGACCCCTGGGCCCGACGAAGATTCAGCTCCTCGAGATACTTGGGGAAGAGCCCAGCTACGGTTATTCCCTGTGGCGCCAGCTTGACCTCAGGTTCGGAGAAAGGATAAGCCTCCAGGCCATATACCAGCACCTGGGTGAGCTAAGGGAAATGGGCCTGGTTGAGAGAGCACCCGGTTCCTCTTCCCGAAACCGGGGGAGAAAACGCAATTACTTCCGCCTGACCAGCAGGGGCCGAGGGGTCTTTTCATCCCTTGGCTCGATCAGGGACAGCATCATAGGTCCCGGTCAGGAGAATGGTACCTAGGTCCGCAGCACCGAATAAGGTCATTAGGATAAGGACCTGAAAGTCGACCCCCTTTATAATTTCAGACGCATATTCCCGTTGTTTTATTCATTCCCCGGGGCCCTACAGATCCTAAAACAGGCAGCAGAACCTTGGAAATCTTTATATTCATATTACCCGTAAACATCGCAAAGGTGAATATGCAATGGCAAAGCTTCCGCTGGCACCAGTCGAGAGGATCATCAAGCAGAATGCAAACGCAGAAAGGGTAAGCGCCTCAGCAGCAAAGGCCCTGGCAGAGGTACTCGAGGAGTACGGAACGGAGATAGCTGGCAAGGCCGTCAAGCTCGCGAGACACGCCGGCAGGAAGACCGTGAAGGCCGAGGACATCAAGCTGGCCGCCCGCTGATTCCGGTTTACAACTGGCCGGGAAGCAGGATGCCCTCACAGTGGTTTTGCGAAAGATGGCCCCCAGGGCAAAAGATGGTACACGTTTATTAGGTGAAACCGTAGAAGTTAGACCGTGGGGACATGAAGAAGCCTATTCTAGCAATCATAATACTCGGGGTTCTGTTATCCCCCGCATTTACCTTCGCACAGGAGAAATCCCGCATAATAAAGGTCATCGGCACCGGCAAGGCCGAGGGCATGCCTGTCCTGACTGCATGGTTTACCAACGAACCCTCCACAGATCCTTTGATAATCCCCACCAGGGTCTGGGGTGCGGTCAGCGTATCGGAAATTAACCGCTTCATGAGGATCTATTTCCCCAGGACCTACGAGAAGCTCCTCGAGTACGAGTTCTACTTTCTCGCCCAGGTTGACCTCCAGTTCTTCACCGCAGAACAGCAGAGGTGGATATACGACTCCCTTTCGGAGGGCGAGAGGGGAGGAGCCAACACCAGGAGCATCATCAGCACGCACGACTGGCTACACATACCATGGCGGGACAGCATAGTATCGGACGCCTTTCCAAACGATGTGACTGCCGTCATAGAGGACGAACAGAACAAGGAGGGCGAGGCAGGTCCACTCATCGTAAACGACGATGAAGATGTTCCGAACATCATGAAGTCCTTCAAGACGCAGATCGAGTCGATATTCACGAGCTACGGCGGCCTGAACACGATCCCAAGACCCGGATCCGTTATCCTTTCGTACACGAAAAACAACGCGGGTGTTGGGTCCCCGATACCCGGACGGGTAGCACACGTCTTTTACTGGAAGTGGAACAGGTCGATTACCTTCACCCTTCAGGACATGGTCTACAATAACTTCTGGAGTGCCCCCGGGAGCCCCACGACAAACCCGTACTCCCTGGACATAATCGCCAACATGATCTGGTTCAGCACCGGGAGGGAGATTCCAGGGGATCCCTTCAAGGTCCACGATTTCAGGCGAGACCTGTATGACTACAATATTCAGAAATCCCTTCTGGTCAGCCTGCTGGACTTCGCCGAGATCTTCGGTGCAAACCCGGCCAGGGAATACAGGGAACTTGATCTGGTCGATGATATCAGGAGGGAGGCGTCGAACTACTACCTCGATCGGGATTTCGACCTCGCGTACGAAACCCTCAAGGAGGCCATCGCCGAGCTAAAGGAGCTTGAGGATGTCGCCACCAACCTGAAGAACCGCGCGCTGTTCTGGGTATACGTTGTGGAATGGTCGGTGACAACGGGGGTCCTCCTGGCCGCTGGCTCTATACTGTGGACCCTTATGGTGAAAAGGGCCCTCTACCGCGAGGTCAAGGTCACCCGGGCTGCCTGATTTCGTGTTGAAAGCCAGGCCCAGCGCAATGGCCCGGATTCAGAATATAGATAGCACGATTATCAGTAAAATTACTATGAAGATTGGAATCAGGAGTATCAGGAACCTGAACCTGTAGAACCTCAGACTCTTCTCTATCCTCTCGTCCGATCCCAATAGATTCACCCGGGTTCCAGAACCTTATAACGGTATCATCTCCTCAGAAAATGGACCGCCTTCTTTAAATCGGGCGCCGACCACTTTCGAAAGGATTATATCTCCGAATTGCATCTGCCATATGATGCCAAAGCGGGAGGCCTCCCCCCTCGACGAGTTCTACAGGGTCCTGTCAAAGGAGGGGGCGGTGGAGATACTCAGCCGCGCCTCCGATGAGCTTGCAAGCGGGAAGGATGCAATAAGGGAGATCGGCCTGAGCCAGAAACTGTACTATTCCCGCCTGGCCGAACTGAGAAGGCTGGGCCTGATCGAGAAAGAGGGCATCAGGAACTACCGGATCACTGAAAGCGGAAGGCTCCTTCTCGACCTGCAGGACCGCCTTGGAAGGGCACTTGCCGACAGCCGCTCAAGCCTGCCAGTGGAATCGAGGGTGATTACCAGGTACCCGCTAATGGTCGAGGCACTTGCATCAAGGATAGATTCGTCGAAGAACCGCGTCAAGCTGGCATCCAGGTACATCGACCCGACCATAGCCAAATCGACCTTTGAGGCCATAGACAGGAACGTCTCTGTACAGGCTGTATTCAAAAAAGGCAAGGACCATATGGCGAGGCTGGCACTGGATTCCCTATCACTTCTCAGGCGGGATTTTTCCACACCCCTGGAGAGTATATGGAGGCAGACAAGAATGGCGGATATCCCATTCTCCTTTGCCATCGTCGACGGGCACTGGTCAGGAATCGAGCTGGTCGGCCCCGATGAAACCTTCCTCGCGGCTCTAGAATTCGAGGGAAAGGCCGCTGCATCCACCCTCGGAATCCTCTTTCGCCATTACTTCAGGATCGGAAGCGTTTTCCCAAGGTTTTGGTAGGATTCACACCCTTGTGTTATTTTCGCCTACATAACTAGGGTTGTCAAAAAGATTTATTAACAAAATTATTAATATTATTTCACATCAATGCGTCTGAGAAGAATTCGGCATAATAGGGGAAAGCCACATGCCAATAAAAAAGAACGAGATCAAGGTACTTAGGGCCCTGTGCAAAGACGCACGCAGGACACTTGAAGACATAGGCAATGAAACTGGACTTACAGGACCGGGCGTCGGTAAGATCATAGACCGCCTGGAACACAGCGGGGTAATCACCAGCTATATCGCGCTTCCTGCACTGGAGAAGATCGGATACAACCTCATCAGCATCCTTCTTTTCAGGTTTGATCACTCCAAGAACGGGATCCAGCAGGGCAAGGGGGGCAAGGGGGGCAAGGCCACCCACGCCGGCCTGGAAGAGCTCGGTAACTACATGAAGAAGACCAAGGGCATCATCTTTGCAACGCCCGTACAGGGATCGAGCTACACCCACATGATGATCTCCGCCCACGCGGACTTCTCAAGCATGGAGGAGTTCCTTAGTGACTTCAGAACCGTTTGGAACGGGGCTATAGCTGATGACATGCTGGTCCTGATGTCGCCTAACAAGCCCATGCGGAACCTGAATTTCGAGGTTTTTTAGATTCTATACAAGGCCCGCTTCCCTGAGCCTCTCCAGGAGGCCGTCTACGACACCCCTGGCCTCCGATGCATCCCTTAGGCCAGCAACAACGAGCTTTCCAGTGCCGAAGATGAGCACAGATACGGTGGACTCGTACGGCTTGTAAACCAGGCCCGGGAACTGCTCTGGTTCATACTCCACGTTTTCTATATTGAGGGCAATCTCGTCGAGGTTCATTACCAGGCCCAGGTCAACCGTTGCCACCACATTAGTCACGGTTATCTTCGGGTCCTTCTTGATGTCAATCCCCAGGTCCCTCAGCTGGTTGACCAGCTTGGCAACCCCCTCCTCGATCTTGCTTATGTGGTCCGCTCCCGTGCAGTTCATCTTTCCATTCCTGAAGACCAGAAACGAGATCTTTGGCTCCTTGAACTTTACGATCAGCGCCGGGAACCTGTCGGGATCATACTCGCTGTCCGGCAGCTCGAATGCAAGGCGTTCCAGGTCCAGCTCGGTCTTGAGGTCCACGAACGCAACGATATTCTGGACTTCGATCCTAGGTCTTTCCAAGGCAATATCTCTCCTAGTATGGTTTTAACCTCTTTTAAAGACATAAATGTTGCTTAAAAATGATACGAAATTTGGGCGCTTTAGCTTACATGGCGTTATTAAAGAACGCCTCACAGGGATAGTAAATGACCATTAACTATATGTGTGGGACCCCTATAGTAACCTTACATGTCATATGATGATGACTTTCCCCGGCGAAAACGGGATCCACTGAAATCCTTCCGCGATCCCAGAACCGAGCGCGAGCGAAGTTACAA